>Ga0307378_10010999_pt1 | contig 11700 bp, 17 predicted proteins | sample UN1MG_FD_202238 | JGI IMG/M metagenome (GOLD analysis project Ga0307378, IMG submission 202238) | Soil microbial communities from Risofladan, Vaasa, Finland - UN-1 | ecosystem: Environmental > Terrestrial > Soil > Coastal area > Acid sulfate soil | place: Finland: Risofladan, Vaasa | collected...
GTCGTCGTCATTCACACTATCAACCGGCGTGGCGTGGTCGGGTGACGCAGGATCGTACACGTTCGACATCATGCGAGTCGGCGGGCAGTTCGATGCGGCGGCAGCCCCCACGTTCGACGGAAGGTTCTCGACGTTGATCTTCACTAAGGCGTACACGAAGGCGCAGCTTGAGGCGTACGCGCTTCTTCGCTGGCCGGACGTCACATGAGTTTCGCAACGATCAACGGATGGGCGTTGCCAGTGCGCGACGGCACGGCGCGCGGCGAGCGTCAGCAGCACGGCAACCTCTCCGAGTCGTGGACGAACCGCCCGAACCGGAACCGCACCGGCTCTCCGAGGTCGTGGCGTATGACGACGGCGAAGGTTGCGCCCGACGTCGCCGACACGCTCGAGGCGTTGCTTGACGGGCGCGGCCATCGCTTCTCGTTCGACGACAACGTGACGTCGTCGGCTGGCCTCGTGCCGCAAGGTGGCGCCGGCACGTTCTCGTTCCCCGGCCAGCTGACGTCGCCGCCCGTGTTCGGTCGCAGCCACCTCTACATTTCCGCTGGGTCCGTCATCTGGAATCCTGGCTTCTACGACGGCAAGTGGACGGTGATGTACTTCCGTGACGTCGACACCACCGCTGAGCACGTCGTCGTTCGCAGCGACGGCGCGAAGTGGCTCGACAACGTGCGCAACGACGCGGCCGTGACGACGGAGCTGACCGTCAGCAACGGCGCGGTGCAGCTCGACGTCGGGCACTACGACGAGCTTGTGCTGCTGCCGTATGCGGCGTCGGCGTCGTTCATCGAGTCTGGCGCGGGGTACAGCGATACGTTCTCGGACCTCCCGAACCTGAAGCTGAGCGGCGACATCGTCGGCGGTGACGTCGTCGAGGTGCGTGGTAAGGAGGACGGCAGCGGGTACATCCAGCACGGGTCTCCGATCGGGTGGGTGAACAACGCCCGTGAGGTCGCGTGTCTGTTCGACGAGCGTCGCGCGTACGAACCGCAACTGGTTCACCTCGACGAGACTTACCTGTTCGATGAGCGTTACGTTGAGGTTGGGGACATTCGACCAGTCGCCACCCGCAGGTTCTCGACGCCTGGCGCTGGCGTTACGTTCCCGTTCAGCGGCCCGTTCAACTTCGGCGAGTCTGCGTCGTTCGCAGGTGGCGCCACGACGTCGGTGCCGTTCTCGTTCGAACAGGCCGGGCGCATCATCGGCAAGAACGTCGTCGCGGTAGCCGCGTGGGTTCGCCGGCTGGGTGCGACGACTGACGTCGTGTGGACGCTCGCGGAGTCGACGACGGTGGGTAAGGTAGCGTTGACGATCAACGCTGGCGGTACGGTGACGGCGGGTGCGCGCTGCGTCGTCGGAGGCTACTTCGGAACGGTCACGTCGACGGGAACGGTTCTGGCCGGCGAGTGGCACCACGTCGGGTGTGTCATCGACCTCAAGAACCAATCGGTAAGGGTCTTCATTGACGGCGTCGAGGACGGCGTGGCAACAGGGCTCACGTCGTGGGAACAAGACACGTTCGACGAGACCGTCAGCGCGACCACCGGGCACAACATCGGAGCGTCGGTGACGGGTACAAACAACTTCGCCGGCTACATCGCTGCGGTAGGGTGGACATACCGACGACTGACGTCGGGCGACTTCCGCGCCATGTACCAGCGCGGACTAAAGGGATGGTTACGATGAGCAATGAAGACCGGATCACGGCGCCGCGCGCGCTGATCGTACAGGCAGCAGATATCAACCTCCCTGGCCTCGGCAAACTCAAGCCGGGCGACCTCATCGACATTGCGGCGGTGACGGGTGCTGTCGTCGTGGCGACCCACGTTGTCCTCGTCAACGGTGCGTCCAAGCTCCGCGTCGTCGTCGATGTGCCCACGCTCGATATCACCGCTACGCCGGACCCCTGATGCCAATCATCGCCGACAACGGGCGAGGCGCCCACCCGAAGCTGCGCGCGACGACGCATCGCTTCTGGCCGTTCGACGAGAACGTGCAGGGGCCGGCGTCGTCTTTGATCTACACCGCGAACAACCTCGACGCTGGGCTAAGCAACCCAAGCGATCCGCTCATCGTCGACTCACCGATCGGCGGGCGTGCTCGCAGGTTCCAGCGCACGCTAGCGGGCTACCCGTTTGACAACTTCCTTGTCGCTGCTGGCGACGCCACATCGCGCGACGTTCACGAGGGAGAGACGACCATCGGAATGTGGGTCAGGCTAACCGAGACGCCAGCCGCGGTCGGGTGGCTCTACCTGTACGCCGGCACAACAGGCGACGACACGGCCGCGCAAAACTACATGCGCGGTTTTCAGATCAGCACCGGCCGGCAGCTCGCCTGCTTCTGGGAGTACGGGGCTGGCGTCAACGTAAGCCCCGGCTCATTCTCTCCCGTCCTCGACCTTCACCGCTGGTATCACGTCGTGGCGAGGTGGACGAACGCGACGACACCGGGGACACCGCCGGCCGCCGGGCCGACGGGGACGGTTGATCTCGATCTGTTCCTTAACGGGCGGCTAGTCGACGGCGCTAACGCCGTACCTGCCAACGTGGCATTTCAAGGTCTCGCGAACACGAGCGACGGCGGCAGCGCACAGTATTACATCGGCGCCGAGTCGTCGGCGGGTGGCGCTGGTCAGGCGTTCGCCAGCGCCGACATAGCGGGCGTCTACGTCGAGGCCACGGCGCTGTCAGCCGAGGAGATCGAGGACGACTTCCGGCGCGGGCTGCTGCTGCCGTTCTATCACCGGCTCGACGCGCGCGTTCTCGTCGAGGCGCCGGACGGCGTCATGGTCGACCTGACGAACCACCTCGGCCAAGACTTCGTAACAGGAGTCAGCATCACCGACAGTGTCGACGCTGCGACGGCGACAGTTACGGTCGACTTGATCCGCGAGATCGAGAACGTAAGCATCGCCGTGCTCAAGACGGACACGCCGCCGAACCTCACGGACCTGAACGACCCGACAAGTTTTGATCCGCTTCTCGACGTCGTGCGTCGTGTCGAGGTCCACACGGCGCGCGTGCCTCTCGGTGTTCGCGCTTACGATTCCGACTTTGTCGTTCGGCTGTCGGGGAGGATCGACGAGATAGATTGGGCCGGTGACGGCGTCGCCGTACACGCGCGCGACGACGGCGGTGTACTGATAGACGCATTCATTGAAGAGGAAGTGAAGAACAGCGCGCTAGGTGGCGAGGACGAAAAGAAGTGGCCTAGCTACGGCACGGTGGCCGGGACTTCTGTCGAAGGGGAAATGCAAAAGATCCTCAACGACAACGACAACAGCACAGGGAACAACAGCATTACCGGGCTGACGACGCGCACAGGTTCCTACGATCCGATCACGCTCTACACTCCCGATCCGTCCTTGTGGTTCGTCAAGACGTGGCGACAGCGGCGCGAGCCGGTGTTGACGTCGCTGCGTGCTCTCGCCGCACAGATAGGATGGGACGCGCGATACCGATACGATCCGGCGTCGACCGATCCGAAGTGGCGGCTAACATTCGCCGTCCCCGACCGCGGAGCACTCGCCCCGTCCGTCCTGCTAAGAGCTGGCGAGGTGATCGGATCTTCGCGAGCGAGCATCAACGCACAGAACATTCGCAACGTCGTGCGGATCGGATACTTCACGAGCGAGCCGACAGACACGACGCCGACATCGGCCATCACGTCGTTCGGTGCGAGCCTGCTTGATCAGTACAAGAACAAAGGCCCCGACGGACTCGGCAACAGGCGGCCGGCATTCTACGAGGTGGAAGACCCCGACAGCATCGACCGATGGGGGCGCAAGTTTATGGAAATGCAAGAGAGCACGACGTCACAGATCGACACCATCGACGAGGCGCAGCGGTTCGCCCTCGCTGCGTTGTTCGATCTTCGCGAGCCTGATTTTGAACACACGATCGATCTGTCGGCGTTGCCAGAGATCGACGTCAGCGACGTCGTGCGCGTCGACTCAAACGATCAGCTTTACACGGGGCCGCAGCATGGCGCGGTGACGGGGTTAACGCTAACGCTCGGAGAAGAATCGAAGACGAGCCTACAGCTGCGAGGCAAGCCAACGGTAGGCTTCCGTCGCTGGCTACAGCTTGAGGCGCGGCCAGGACTTGGCAGGCCGCCGGTGATCGACCCGATTGACGCGCTCACCGATGTGAACATCGGCGGACTTCTCCAAGTTGTCACGGGGCTTATCGACGTGACCGACTACTTATCGGGCGGGAAGTTTCTCAACATCAGAAACGCATCATTCACGGCGTGGACGCGAGGCACCGGGAACCCGCCCGACTCGTGGACCGATCTCGGCACCGGCGTATGGGGCACAGACGTCAAGCTATCGACTGACTCGCTGTCAGGCACCTACTCCCTTGAGGCTATAGACGCGCCGTTTCAGTTCGCGTCGGATCTGTTCGCGGTGAATGGCGACGTCAATCGACCGCTGTCGTTTGAGGCGTTGACGAAGAAGACGGCGACCGGCGGCGACTATCTTCAGTTGCAAGTCTATTGGTATGACGCTGCGCGCGCGTACATTGGCGCGCAGGATTTGACGTCGCTGCTCTACGCTGGCGTGCCGTCGGACACGGCGTGGCACCGGCTCCGCGCGGATGGAATCTACGTCCCCGGCGCGACGACGAAGTATGGGCGCCTCGTACTGAAGTCGGTCCCCGGAGACGGTAGCCCGTTCCGTGTCGACGAGGTCAGCGGGTACATAGGCGCGCGAACGGCCAGGTTCATCAAGGGCGCCGAGATCACGACCCGTGTGGCAAACGGCTGGTACAACATCCGGTTCAACGCTCCGCCGCTACTCGGCTCGTTCGACTACGGCAACCAGTGGCTTGACCAGAACAACGGCTCACACTTCCTGTGTCGCGAGAGCGGACGCTACGAGGTCACGCTGTCGTGCATGCCGTACGCGTCGACGCAGCTTCAGTCGGCGCTACGCATCGTCAAGGGCGGCACGTACTCCGTTACGCAGCTCTCTACCGGCGGAACGGTCGACAGCAACGGGAGCACGACGGAGCTTCAAGCTAAGGCCGGCATCGGTTATGCGGGAATCGGTGCCGACTACGCGGCGATCATGACGCTTCAAGCCGACGTGTTTCTTGTTGAGGGTGACGTCCTTGCTGGCGAGGTTTACCTGCCGTCGATTGGCTACTATGGAAACACAACGCCAGGCGTTAACGGTCAGGTAACATACATGAAGGTCAAGCAAATCGTAGTCGACTGACAGGCTAACCGACGTGTCAACCGTTAACCCTTCGCTCTCGTGTCTCGACGTCGTCAAAGAATATGGACGACGTCAAGCGTAGGTGAGATCGTAGAGCCATGTACGAGATCGCATTTTTGCTAGCCTCACAGATTCCGCCCGACGCGGTGCCTGCCGCTGTGTGGCCCTACTACGTTGCCATCGGCGCGCTGTCCTCGGCGGTCGTCGCCATGTTCGGCGTCATCCTGAAACAGAACAGCGCGCACCACGATCAGATCCGGTCAATGTACTCCGACGCCGCGAAGGCCCTTGAAGAACAGGCGCGGCGCTCGGGTGAAGAATTCAAGGGTGACAAGCAAACGATCGTCGACCTCGCTACCAGGCTCGCCGGACTCGTCGAGAAGGTGACGGCTTCTATGGACGTGAACACGGCGGCCCTCAAAGAGAGAGAGCATCATGGCTAACGTGACAAACGGTTTTGACTTCACCCTGTACACATCGATCGGCGCGATCCTGATCCGCAGCGGGGAGCTAACGCAGCGTCAACTAGATCGCGCGCTCGAGATCCAGCGCAAGCAAGGCGGCGAGCCGCAGATCGGCGACATGCTGATCAGCATGGGGATCTGTACGCGCGAGGCTGTCATCGCAGCCGTCGAACATCAGCGCGCCGTGAGGCCAAGCGAGCGATGCCACGACACGGCACCCGCGCTTCAACAGCTGTCGATCCAAGTCGAGCGCGCGGAAGAGTCGCAGCGTCGACACAGTAGCGCATCAATGAAGACGGTCCAGATCTCACCAAAGGAAAACAAATGGAAAATCTGACAGAGATCCTTCACCTCGGGTCGCAGCTGGTAGAGCCTGCTTTCCTTCTCGTCGGTATCATCGTCGCGTGGAAACACACCGGCAAGATCGACCTCGACAAGACGATGCAGTTGGCCGGTGACGTCGTCCACATCGTCAAGGCAGAAGTCGCAAAGCACGGTGACGAGGAGAAGGCCGTCACCGCCGCCGTCGACGAGGTCGCGCGCCTCCGACGGAAGCGGAACCTTGGCGCCGTCGCTTCCGGCAAACTCGCCGCGCGCCTGCGCACACTCACGCGCGAAGACTGATGCGTATCCTCGCGATCCACGGCGTCGCTACCGGCGAAGACGATCCGGTGGCGACGTTGTGGCAAAAGGAATTGCGCGCGCATGGCGTGAGGTGCGAAGTCAGCGATGGCCGTTGGCCGTCGACGGGATCGTTTGTCACCGACGCTGCGCGCTTTGCCGATCCTCAATTCAGGAACGACGCGATCGAAAGCGTCGCGCACGCTGTCGACGACTTCGCCCTCGGCGGTTCGGGGATCTTGCTCGCGCACAGCATGGGGACCGTGCTGCTGCTGCATGCAGAGCGGATCCTCCGCACGAAGTTTCCGATCTTGTGCCTCGCCTCGCCTCTGTCCAACCCGTTGATCTGGCCGACGCTGCACGCAATCGGATTCGGCAGGCCGCCGGCGTTGCCGGTGATCCATATCTGGAACGACGACGACCCGATACCCGGAGGCAACAACGCGCATCAGCCTGATTACTTCTTGGCAACGCGGATCGCTGTCGCCGACAACGAGGCAAAGCAATACCTGACAGAGCACGACGCGCGCGCGTACCTGCGGCACCCGCACACGCACCGCGCGCTCGGCTTGCTGTCGGAGCGAATCAGCTAGAAGACAAACACATGAGGCCGCGCGAACCCTGCGATCTGCTGGTCCGTTGGTTTCAGTCTTCTACGTGTCACCGAGTCGCTTAGGTTGCCCTCGATCGTTTTGATCGCTGCTACCTTGCCGTCGTCGTAGTCGACCCCGACGACGAGGCCAACGTGCCTGCCGGCGCCCTTGTCCGACTTGCCGCGCGAGCGATAAAACACGACGTCACCGGGCCAAACGATGTTCGCGAGGGCGGCCCCGTAAAAACACCCGCGCTCTTTCATTTCGTCTTCCATCGCCTGCACGTTGCGAAGTCGGTAGTAGCCGGCGGTGTTCATGTAGAGCGAGGGCCAATCGCTCACGTCGTAGCAGTAGATGACGAACCCCGCGCACCACGCGAGCCGGTCGCCGCGCATGTAGCGGTCGGCCGGGACTCCGTCGTTGTGGCCGGTTGCCTCCGTGATCCCGATCTGCGTCTCGGCCACGTCGGCCGGCGTTACCTCGTCCTCGTCAACTTCGATCGGCATGGCGGTCAACCCCTGTGTTTCGGTGCGCGGCTCGAGATCGGATCGCGGAACAGACATCGGCGCGGTCCTCGGTGACGAGGTGCCGAACATGCGAACAATGGTAAACCCAGCTGGAACTACCATCACTTTCCGATCTCGGCGGCCGGCCCGGCCGCCGTCGAGGGTGATGGTAGTTTCAGCTCGAGGGCGGCCAGCTAGTCGCAGGGAGTCACCTTGATATTGCCCACGAAAAACTCGGCCTCGCACTCGTCGCAGTCGTCGCCGAAGTGGTTCACCGGCAGCCGCAGGAAGCGAGACCCCTCGACCTCTTGCACCTTGTACCGTCGACGGTCGCCCGCGTCGGGCTTGGTTGGCCCTGTTCGCTCGCTCACGATGCCGCGGACCTTGAACATATCGACGAGGTCAGAGAGGCCAGGCGCGGCGTCCCCTCCCTTGAGCAAGAGCATGCGCAGCGCCTTGCGCAGCACGAACCGGCTAACACCCTCGTCGACGAGGAGCGCGACGCCTGCACAGCCGTCGCGATGAAACGTCAACTGTACTTCACGATGATCGATCCTCATGTCGTGTCCCCTTCGCACCACCATCACGGCGCGCGTCTTTCGACACTAGATATCGGAGACGGTCGATCTCGTCGAGTAGTGCCGGCACGTCACGGTCGTACCAGGCGACAAACTCCGGACCCTTCCACGGCACTGACGACCGGGCGCGCACTTGATCGATCACGTCTTGCGGTGCGGCGCTTGCGTTTGCGATCTCGCCTGCACGCAACGCCGCGCGCAGCAGCCTGTTAGCCGCGGCCCTGATCTTCATTCGCCCTCCTCCTCGTCGTCGTCGTCGCCATCATCTTCGTCCTCGACGAACATTGTCACGAGCGATCCACTCGGCTGTTTGAGCAACCACTCAGCCAACCAGTCGTCACGGTCGATCGTCTCTTCGTTGATCATTGAAGACCTCGCCAGGTACATCATCGCCCCAAGCACTACGGACGAGAGGGTGAAGAGGAACACGAGGAAAGCGAATTTCTCTACTGTCACGGCGGCCCCCTACGCGCGCACGATCGTGACGACGGTGCGCGGACGGAGACTGTACCACTTGGAAGCGCGCAGCCTCGTCACCAAACAATCGTCACGCCACACAATCGCGCGCCGTGTCGCCGAGTCGGTACCGAGGGCGTCCTTGACCAGCTTCACGAGGTTGTCGAGGTCGGGGCGTGCGAGGTGCGGCAGCTCTTCGCGCCCTGCTTGTTCCTGTTTCCACTTCGGCCACGACGCTGCGATCGGGAAGAAGAAATCGCACGTAAGCGCGATCGGCCATTCGGGATCCCACATGCTGCTAGCAGCGAGAGGCCCCGCGATGTTCGCGTGCGCCTTCTTTGCGTGAACAACCTTTACCGGCATGAAGTAGCGACCCGCGCCGGTGCGTGCGCGCGCCCACGGTTGGGGCTTGTCGTCGACGGTGTAGCTTATTTCCATCGCGACCGATCCGCCGATGGTCACGACTTCGGCCAGAAGTCCGCTTGCCTGCGATCGGCAGGCGTGCGCGGCGGCTCTTTCTTCTTGTCCTCGGAAAAGCTCTTGTTCAACCCCTCGACGTCGACAGCCATGTGATCACGCGGCCCGTGTCCGAAGATCATCAGCCGCACGATCGAAAGCGAATCGCCGACGAACCCAAGAAACGGAACGTCATACTGCTTTTCGTAAACGCCGGCGTCTTTCAGGATCCTCGTCGGCGTCAACCCGTAGGCCTCGGCGATCTTCGCGTTCAGTCTCACCGTCGGCGGCTTTTCAAAAGTCATAGCTTGACCATCTTCCCGACCCGGTGAACTTCAAGCAACACGTCGAACATTTTCCGTTCAACGCTCAAGTCTCGCCACCAATGATCTTCCGCGACGCCTAGCCGTTTGTCGAGGCGCAACACGCCGAAAAACTCGATCGGCTCGTCGGGGTGCTCCAACTCGTGCAGCATCGCGTAAGCAGCGATCTGCACCTTGTGTCGTGGGTAGGTGCGCTTGCTTGTCTTCCAGTCGAGCAAGCAGCGCTTGCCGTTGACCAGCCCCTTGAAGTCGCAGGTTCCGCCGAACCCTCTCACACGATCAACGATCGTTTCCTCCAAGTGCTCCGGCTCTATGACCTTGCCCTCGCACCATTGACCGAAGGCCGCACACGCGATCTTGACCTCGGCGGCCATGCTCTCCGGTATCGCCTGCGCAGCCTCGACAGCGGCATAGGCAGCCGCGTGCGCAGCGTCGTAGTCCTGCACACCGACGCCGCGCAACAGCGTCTCAATCACGGTGTGTGTGTGCGTGCCGACGTCGGCGGCGTGCTGCCTTACTTGCTTCCAGCTGTAGCCAAGACCGGCCGCCCAATCGGTAAGACCATCGCCAGGTTCGCCCCAACAATCGAGTACGTCAGAAACGCGCGCGATGTTGTCTCCGTAAATGCTCACAGCTTATTCCCTTCGGTGTCGTCGGGCGGGGTGGCGCCAAGCGCCGCCCTGGCCGCCTGGACCAACACCATGTAGTCGGCCCTGCTGTGTGCTCCGTGGTCGATGGCGAGGGACGCGCGCACCGCCGCCACCTGCGCCGACAGCCGCTCGATCTCGGATCGGAGACCGGCCACAAGGTCGAGAAGGGAACCGTACTGGCACGAGTCCCCGTAGCTGCATCCCTCGTCGTCGATCTTTCGGATCTTTTCGTCGAGGGCCAGTGGGAACCTGTGGGCGAGGTCGGCCTTGACCGCCTGGATGTCGGCGCGCGAGATGATGATGGCGCCGTCGATGATCGCCCGCAGCCGTTCGATCTCGGCGTCGCGCGCGTCGACGGTGGCGAGGAGACACAAACCAGGATCGTCGTCCGGTAGGTTGCGGCTCGGCGTCCAGGCGTCGCGGGCGATTGCGCTCCACCGCTCGACCTCGGCACGTAGCCGCTCGATCTCGGCGTCGCGAGCGGCGATGGTGGCGAGGAGACACAAACCAGGATCGTCGCGCTGGACCTCGGTGAGTCCCTCCGGCCAGCGCCGAAGCGCGTACGCCTCAAGCTGCTCTTTCGTCAGCGGCTCAGTCATCACCCACCCCCTGTGTTGTCGTTGTACGGGTTGCGCGTCAGCGGGCACGCTCGCCCAATGTCGTCGTCGAGCGCGGCGCTATAGCCGGCGTCCCATGCGTGCGCGCGTGCCTCGATCTGCACCTCTGCGATCACCTTGTCGAACACGGCCACGAGGTCGGCGTCCGGCTTGAGTGCTTCCTCCGCGCAGCGGGCGGCCCATTCCTGTCGCCACTCGCTCGGGGTAAGCGCGTTGTCAGTCATCTGCCGCATCCCGCACCGCCGCCAGCGTCGAACGCGCATCATTACGCTCACGCCACGCCTCGGCGAGTTGGGCGCGGAGGTTGTCCACGGTGGCGAGCAGCTGCTCGATCTCAGCGTGGAGATCGTCGCACGCCTCGCCACCGGCGCGCATTGCGTTGGTGACGCCGCGTAGATTGCAGTCCCGTTCGCGCGTCAGCCGCTCGACCTCGGCGCGCAGGCCCTCCTCCCGGTCCATGCTGCGGCGAAGCTCGGCCGATCTCGATAACCACGCGGCCCGCGCCTCGTCGAGTTGATCGCGTATCTCGTCCCTCGTCATCGGCCCGATCTTTGTCGTCGTCATGGCGTCCCCTCAAAGGCGTAGCTTGCGATCTCTAGGTACTGACCCGTCTCGTCGATCAGGATCGACGTCGGCGTGCGCAGTCGCCCGCCCTCGCCATAAGCGATGGCAGCACCGACGTCGACGGGCGGGAAGTCGTCATGCTCGATCCGTCGCATCAGCCAACCCAGCGCCTTCTCTTTCGCGTATCCCTCGTGCTCGACGCACACCCACTCCGACGCTACTCGGTTCATGCCGCCCCAGTAGTCAACGCGCAGCGAGTCAGGTTTGCCCTCTTTGCGGTGTCGTCGATAATCAACGCGCGTGATCTCGATCCACTTGCGCGGCTTGCGTTGGATGACGTCGGCGCGACTTCGCTTGCTGACTTTGATTTCCTGTTGCGGGAATTCATAGCCGCACTCCGGGCAGATCATCATCCCGGCTGGCACTCCCTCAAACAGACATTCGGGGCACGACTTCAACACAGCGTCGCCGTCGCCAGCCGGCGCCCTCGGAACCTTGACCATGTTGATCGGGCCGTGCCGCGCGATGTTCTCTCCGAAGTCGAGGACGAGGCAGTCACTCTTACCGTCGGCGACACGCATCCCGCGTCCCAGCATTTGCACGTACAGGCCGGGCGACTTCGTCGGGCGCAAGAGCGCGATCATG
>Ga0307378_10011000_pt1 | contig 11700 bp, 12 predicted proteins | sample UN1MG_FD_202238 | JGI IMG/M metagenome (GOLD analysis project Ga0307378, IMG submission 202238) | Soil microbial communities from Risofladan, Vaasa, Finland - UN-1 | ecosystem: Environmental > Terrestrial > Soil > Coastal area > Acid sulfate soil | place: Finland: Risofladan, Vaasa | collected...
TGACCCCGAAAGGTTTAAAGAGACCTACTTCAGCAAGTTCCCCGGTTATTACAACACCGGCGACGGTGCCCGCCGGGACCAGGACGGCTATTACTGGCTTATGGGACGCATCGATGATGTGATTAACGTCTCCGGTCACCGTATCGGCACCGCCGAAGTGGAGAGCAGCCTTGTATCGCACGCCAGGGTAGCCGAGGCAGCCGTCGTCGGTATGCCTCATCAGTTGAAAGGGCAGGGCATTTACGCCTATGTGACCCTGAAGACCGGCGAGACGCCGAGTCCTGAGCTGGAAAAGGAACTGAAGACCCATGTCCGCCAGCAAATCGGACCTATCGCCACTCCCGATGTAATTCAGTTCGCCGATGGCTTACCCAAGACACGCAGCGGTAAAATCATGCGCCGGATTCTGGTCAAGATTGCCGCCGGCAACACTGAAAATCTGGGTGACACCTCAACCCTGGCCGACCCGTCGGTAGTGAATACCCTGTTAGCCGGTAGAAAGAAGTAAACCCTGTGAAATTGGTGGCCGGAGGGGGTTTCTCTTCCGGCCATTTATTATATCCTAATAAATTATACGGAGGTTTTTGTGGCACAAGTCATCACCAAAGAAGAACCGCAATGGGCCAACCCGGGGGCGCTAGGCCTGGCCGGGTTCGGGCTTAACACCATCCTGCTACAAATTCATAATATCGGCTGGATAGACAGCACCATGCCCCTTATTTTCGGTTTTTTCTGGGGGGGCGTGGCCCAGGTAATCGCGGGCATCATTGACGCCCGGCGCGGTGATACCTTCGGCCTCACGGCCTTTACGTCATACGGGCTATTCTGGCTGGGGCTCAGCTTCAGCTTTCTCCTGCAATGGATGGGGCTGGTAACACTGGATAATTCTGGTATAGCCTGGCTGTTTATCATGTGGGGCATCTTTACCGGTTACATGACCATCGGTACCCTCAAGATGACCTACATGCACCTCTTCGTATTCGCCTCGTTAACGGTGCTATTCTTCCTGCTGGCAGCCACTTTCTTCGGTGCCCTGCCCGCCATAGTACCCGGTATCGAAGGTCTGTTCTGCGGCGGGGCGGCCGTTTACGGTTCCGCAGCGGTAATCGTTAACGCCAAGTACGGACGTGAGGTATTCCCGCTGGGGACGATATCCAAATAGAATTCATAAAGAGTATTTACTTACCTCAACCCCTGTGTCCCCCTCACCTAAAAGTAGGGAAGTGACAAAATGTTATGTTGACTATTTCAATATTGATCACTTTATATCTCTCTCGGTTTTGCCTTATAAGTGCCTTCTGTATCAAAAGTCAGGTGGTTGTATCAAAAGTCACTACTCTATTTAATAAAGATTGAGCTTCCATCGACCAGGCCCTCCGGTTATTGGTTTAATGAAGTATTCCACGCGACCACACTTTTTACATTTTCGTGTGGGTGTGCCTGCCAATGTGGTTTTTCTCTCGTCCCACTCGTGTTTGCAGCTCATCTGTCTTAACCTCCTTTTTAGCATTGCGGCTTTGTATCATAAGCCCCTTCTGTATCAAAAGTCGGGCAGTTGCCTCAAAAGTCTAGTCACTTCTTTTTGGGTGGGGTATACTTGGGAAGGTCTGCTCCATCACCAGACTTATCTGGTCGTAGTCCTCCGGGAGTCCGAACTGGTCTAGCGATGTTTCCATCTTTCTGTGTTGGTGTTCCTTTCATATTAGCCTCCTATATTGAATTTCATTTCACTGCCTTTACCGACTTTGCACAGGAAATTATTCCTGCACAAAAAGTAGCAGGCCTGCACAAAAAACTATGGCATTTTCGTCCCATCCAACGATGTTCCCTCGGGTTCACTAACATTAGGTCCAATGTGATAAATGTGATAATATATAGTCTACCACAGTAGCAGGGAGGTGTGTCATGAAAACGGTTCAATATTTGGTATTCCGCTACCTGACAAATGCCGACTTTTTCAACATATACAAACCATCCGGGACTGAAGTTGGAGGAGGCGGACAATCTTATATTGACTTTGAAACTGGCTTCGTATCTGAGACCAACTGGCAGACATTCTTCTCAGGTGTTCCAAGCACCCCCCGTGCGAACGGGCCTAGTTGGAATTTTCAGGTCAATAGTGTCGGTCTGGATAGCACCCAGGCACTTACTATATACCAGAGGCGGGAGCAGTCTTTTTCAATCGCTGGTCAAAGAATCACTTCAAGACAATCCAACCGGGTGCAAGCTTGGCATCCCCATCAAGGTTTCCCTCAACCGCAGGACCCGACCAATAGACACTCATGTCCGCAAGGACTTGCGATTTACTTGGTGAGAACCGTAAGCGGAGAGTTTTGGGCCGGATGTTTCCTAAATCACCCACCGTGCAGAGACGCGGGTGCATCGAGTTCACTACACAGTATGTTGCCCGGTTCTCCGCAGAAAGGGTATGCCGGATTCATAGCCCCTGCGAGCACACTGTATATGGACGAGTCGGATGCCACCACCCCGTTCTTAACTGTAATGCCGCAAATTCCCACACCTCAACCACAGCAAAGTACCACCAGCCAGGTAAACACTACGCAAGTTTCTCAGCCGGGTCCGACGCCAGACCCCGGCAAGCTACCGGCAGCCGCCAAGAAAAAAGAGGTAGCGAAGCAGTTCCGTTCTGAGGAAGAGATTACGAAGGCACTCTTTGAAGAGGACGAAGCTGATGTCGCAGGAACGGAGGATGCCAGAGAAGTGCTTGTGAAAGTACGCAACCGAAATGCTAAGTCAGTCCAAGGATTAAAGGAACTCTATCACGGCAATTGCCAGATAACAGGAGACAAATATCGCTTTCTTAAGAAGGACGGGAGTCCCTATTGTGAAGCCCATCACCTTGTGCTATTGGGTAACGAAGGCGCAGATTCCCCTTACAATATCATCATTGTGAGTCCGCTTATACACAGAATGTTGCATTATGCGGATGTGTCCGAGATTGACCTCACGCTAATCTCTGCTTCCAACACTCTCGACTTAACCATAAACGGGAAGGGTTACACTATCACATGGCATCCAGAGCACGCCAATTACGTAAAAAGCCACCAACAATAGCGTTCTCTGGAATTTGGTTACGCCTTTCTTAAGTGAATGAGATATTCTGTCAATTCGGAGGACAATGAACTCCCGTTGCTCTTGAAACGTTTGTACCTGAAGGTCGAGAACTTGACATCGCCAAAACCGGAGAAGAAGTCTAATAGTTCTGTGATACTGAGCAGCCCATCTTCGCTGTAACTCACGAGAAAATCCTTGCATTGCATGTCAGTGAAGATTCTTGCGAAAGAATCCCGAATCTTCGTCTTGGTACAGAAGTTTGAATACTGGTCTCGCCACGGACGTAATCCGCTGACCCCAATTGCTTCAGGTTCATCCTCGCGGGCAATGGTTTCCAGAATGTGATAGTTGGCTGCGTACTGCCTTTTCATATATGGAGGGTCAATATAGCACAAGTCGCATGTAAGGGTACGTGCCAAGTCCTCAGCGTAACCCTTGAATACAGCATGACACCCTGCATCATTTCTAAGGTCAAGTACACCAGGCTTTAATGTCAATGGATACCTAGCTCTTCCCGCTAATTCAGAGAGATAATGACCGTAGGTTCCAGCAATGTTAGCGATATCATTAACCGCCATAATTAAATCGTGTAGCAACAACGAATGTTCTAAGTCGTTGATTTGTCCTTGAGCCTTGAGTTCTTTAATACTGGTTCTGATTGCATCAATGCGTTTAGCGTTTTCCACAGAGAAATAGTTCCTCGGTTTTGCTGTGTTCCGTGGGTGGCCTGCTATGCTATACTCTCTCCAGAAATAGCCCTCTTCTCCAGGGAGAGTATTCAGCGCCTGTAACACCTCTTGGTAAGGATTCGTCGAGAATACCAGCCCTTGCCTTCCGTTTGAGTGATTCTTAACAAACGCCTTCGCGTGCTCAAAGCGTGACGGAGCCGTAAAAAGAAGGGCGACTCTAGCGTGGTGGTAACAGAAGGTCATAATATCGTTGGCCGTCACCTGGAAGCCACTCCCTCTCAATGCAGCTGATACTGAGGCTGTACCGCACATCAGGTCAACGACGTGCCCGCCCGGTGGCGCCAGCGACGACACCTGCTCTAGAATTCTATGTAAAACTTTGGTCTTGGCACCTATATAACGATTGCCCATAGCCTAATTACTTGAATCTCTGAATAGGAAGATGTCGTGTATCGACACTATCTTTAGAGGTTTTATCGGCAAGAGGTCTTGGACATCCTGAAGCGTTTGATAAATGCGAGTGTAGTCTTCCTCTGACAAACCGTATAGCTTGGCCACTAGATATTCTATTTCGGCATCAACTCTAATTGGCAACTCCATCTGTCTGGCTAAGAATGGCTTCAGTGTTCGCACTATCCGGTCAGCTATGTAAGGCTTTTGATTCACTCCTTCTAGGTCTGGTAATGGCAGATTCAGTATCTGTCCTTGCGTCAGGTAGGGATGCGACCTCCATTCGGTTTCTCCGTGAGTCTTAACTAGGTAATAGTACATCGCTCTTGAATTCAAAATCGCCAAGAACAACTCAATAGGCAGAGGCTTGTCGTGTGATGGTTTTATTTTGAAAATGTATACCACTTGGTTAGTGAAACGTCCCGAATAGTCGATTGATGCCAATAACCCAACACCAGTCTTGCGTACGACTATCTTAGGCCCGGCATAGATGGATGCGTCTTTGTAGTTGATTCCCATCTTGTTGGTTGCTATCCAATACGGCGCAGCCAACAAATACCGCTTTATGCTTTCGCCGACCAAGATGGGATAGTATCCGGTCGTTTCCTCATGGCTAATAATCCTGGCACTCTCGATAGTGAGTAAGTCGAGCGGTGACTTGCAGTGGGGGCATATCGGGTGGCGGACTCGCGGATACGCAAGCCATAGACCGCATTGTTCGCATCTGCATACGTCGCCCTTTTTCGAAAGCTCGATGCCTCGATAGTTCAACAGATAGTCTCGAAATGTGGATGGGTGCCTCTTCAATATTCGAAGAGTTACTTCCTCGTCCTCTCTTAAGTCTATGTCGAACAAGTACTCATCATTGTTGGTGAAGCGACTTTGGTGTACAGCATGTGCCACGGCCGTTTCCGTTTCTTGGAAATTCAGCGTCCCGCTCAAGACGCCGTTTCGCAATTGTGGGGTGAGGCGCATACACTCGACTGTCGTTGCAGGAGTCGGTCTGGACTTCTTGCATATCAAGACTGCGCATGCTCGATTTGTGCCCTTGAAGAATTTTTCGCCGAAACGCCCGATGTAAAGAATCTGTGTCTCTTCTACCAACCTCTGTCGAAGCTGAGTCCGTTCCCTGTTGAACAAGGAATCTGGCACAATGAACGCAAAACACCCGCCGGACTTCACAATCGACAAAGCCAACTCTACAAACAGGTCAGAGGTATCAAATTGCCCCTTGTAGAGCATAAACTCTCCGTTTGATAGACGATTATCATACATTTGCGTGTCTGCTCCCCAAGGGGGATTAGCGATTAGTATATCGAAGCCACACTCAGCAGTGAATCTGCGCTTAACGGCTCTCCAGCCTTCCCTACTAGACTTATTGAATGGAAATAGAGCGTTGGTTTTTAAAAGGTTGAAATGGCTTGACTCTGTAATTGCCGGCGAAAGGGAGGCTATCCTCTGTTTGGTGTGTCGAATCGCACCCTTATCTATGTCGATTCCGCAAAGGACCCGGCTAGGTTCCAGCGATGAACTTTTGCTCTGGCCGGGAATACTCTGAAGTAATGACTTCCACACTGCGACTAGCAGTTCACCGTTACCACAGGCAGGGTCTAGTATCCTCAGATTTTTAACGGCATCTCCATCCAGGTGTGGAAGCGTCTGTATAAAGTATTCTACGACCTTGTCCGCAACGAAATTGGCCAAATTGCTCGGGGTATAGACGACGCCGTTTTTCTTTTTGACTTCTATCTGCTCGGCCAAGGTTACCCTACTAATCGAATTCTTATCTCTCATTTTAGTAGAACCCAATGAAGTATTCAATTGTCCTATCATCGCTGTCACACTCCCTAGTCAATGGGATTATTTGTGTCTTGGTTCTTCTTTCCAACTTCGTTCTGTATGTACAGTCCGAGTAGAAACATCACAAAGCGTCCCCAATGAACAGTCGCACCTTTGGACTTCTCATAAGCTTGTTTCGCCTGTGAGAGAATACTGTACTCACTCTCAGTTAGTGTTATTGGCTTGCCAGGCATTGCTATCTGCCATCAACCTAAATATTTACGTACATGCTTTACGTACATGCATTACGTTATACATTATAACGTAAAGGTTGGATTTTGTCAACGGATATTATTTCGCTGTCTGGTGTGGCGGTGATGGCTGCTGGACTAGCCAACTTTTCTACTGGAACATCTTACTTCGGAAAACTGGCCCGTCTGAGCCTTTACCAGAGCCATTGCATTCATGGCTATAACTGATAGCGTGCAATGCAGATTCAGCTTCTGCAAACCCCGTAGACAATGCGAATCCAGTCTTCTCTTGTCCTTCAATCGGCTGTTAACTCGCTCGACTGCCACTCGCTTCCTGTAGATAGCCGTAAATTCTTCAGTACCACGCTTTATCCTGTATCCAAACCGCCGGTAGTCATGGACTGGTTTGACCCACATCATTTTGATTGCACATTTCTCCGCGAGAGGACAAATAGCCCGTCCAGCTTTCTCAGGACACTGATATTGAAGTCCCTTGTTCTTGTCCCAACTTCGGTAGATTAACGGTAGCCCGCCTGGGCAGCAGGGTGCCGCAGATGACCCTGTTATCTCTGGTGACTCTCCGCCTGCTCTGCCATGCATGTTGATGATTGGGTCTGCATCGAATTCCTTAGCTATCGCTTCATAAATGGCTGAGCTATCGTAGCCCTTGTCACAGATAACGGCCTGTGGTTTGAACCAAGGGAATTCCGACTTCGCTTTATTCAGGAGCGGAATTGCCACCGCCTTCTCACCTTCATTGTAAACCGTTGTTTCTTTGGCTATGGGCAATTCATAGTTGGCATCAACTACCAAGTGTAGTCGATATCCCCAAACCCACTTCTTATGCTCGTTGCCTTCCTTTATTACCCATCCTGCTTCAGTGTCAGAAATAACTTTATTGTCTGGATTCGAGTGGCTATGAACGGGAGTCGCGTCTACCGCAACGTACTTTCCGAAGTCCGGGAGAGATTCACTAAGTTTGGTGGTAATCTGGCTCAGGCATTTGTCCAGTAAATCCTGGTGTTCAATGAGCCTCTTAGTGAATCTAATGAATGTTCTCCGGCACGGAGGTTTCTCATAGTCAAATCCACAGACTGTTGCTAGGATTGGGTCTTCTTGGAGACGCCTGAGTAGGTCATTAGTGTTCTTGACTCCGAGCACATATCCGGCAACATAAGCTCTCAGTAACGATGAGACCGAATAGCCAAAACGGCCTAGAGGGCTAAATGCTCGGGTTCTGGGAGTAAGAATGGCATGTTCTAGTTCTTTATAGTTAACGCAGTTGAATACGTCCTCAAGCTCGGTAGCTAGCGGAGTAGTTTCCAGTAGCGTGCCTAAGCTGACTTGACGCTCGTCTAATACTGTAGTACCATCATAAATGGTCAAGGGTCTCACCTTTGACTGAACGTCCTCTGAACTTTGCTTGACGGCCTGGCTCAGGGGCGTTCTTTATTTAGTGCGTCTACGTTGTCTAGTCTTCCTTTTCACTATCTTCTTCTGAGGTGCCTCGATTTCAGCCAGCTTCCTCTCCAGAATCTCCATAATCTGGGAGGGCATCCTGTTCTGCAAGCCTACACCAGCTTCAGATTCATATACGCCTCGATACATACGAACAAGCTGCTTATAGGCTTTTAATTGCCTCTCAATATCATCATGCTGTTCCTGCAGCTCCACGGCTTTCCTTTGGAGCAGGTCAATCTGTTTTGTTAAGTATTCTAGAATTTCGTTAGCATCCATATCATTCAACCTCCCATTATTATACTTGACCGCTTAAGCATTTGTCAATAGTATATTTACTAAATTATCGTAATGCGATAATATAGTATTGACAAATAGCTAATTATGAATTATACTATTTATGTTGTGGATATTATATTTGCTTCTGGAGAGTTAGACCGCTTGGAGGTGGACGGAAATTTTACAGATGGGCTTAGCCAAGCGTTAGTAAAAGCGTACCGTGGTAGGATTAATATTATAAGGCAAGCTGTTGATGAAAGGCTCTTTTATGCCATTAAATCTCTTCACTATGAGAAACTGGAAGGAAAACGAAAGCACCAGCACTCAATGAGATTAAATAATAAATATAGGCTAATCATTGAATTTGTAGAACACCGAGTAAAAGGTAAATCTGTGAAAGTGATAGAAATCACGGATTATCATTAAATTTGGAGGGAATAGGGGTAACGTAACCTGCTAGAGAGGAGAGCCATGAAAGAGAGAATACCGGCCGAAGGATTCCTGCCTGGGGATTTAGTTAAGGAGGAGTTAGAGGAGAGGGGCTGGACACAAGAAGATTTGGCGGAAATACTTGGACGTACTACTGCCGCTATCAATGAGATAATTACTGGCAAAAGGGGGCTTACTGTTGAAACTGCTAAGGGATTAGGGGAGGCGTTCGGAACCGGAGCACAGTTTTGGCTTAACATGGAGTCGGCTTATCGTTTATCTTTGGAAAGAACTAGGCCAGAATCAGTGTCCCGTAAGGCATTTCTATATGAAATCGCCCCTATCCGTGCCATGACTAAAAGGAACTGGATTGAATCATCAACTAATATTGAGGTTCTAGAGCAGAGGCTACGAGATTTCTTTGGGGCTTCGGATTTATACCAGATTCCCAAGTTACCCTGTATGACTAGAAAATCAACTGAAGAACTTACAACAGGTCAAAGAGCATGGCTATTCAGAGCCAAGAATCTCGCTATGGCCGTTCATGCTGAACCATATTCAAAAAGTCGCTTGAATGTAGCTTTGAAACGATTGAAAGAAATGAGAGCTGACGAGGAGGATATTAGGCTTATACCTAAGGTACTATCTGACGCTGGTATAAGGTTACTTATTATTGAACCACTTCCTCAATCTAAGATAGATGGGGTTAGTTTTTGGATTAATGGGGCACCAGTCATAGCATTGTCTCTGAGGTATGATAGAGTAGATTATTTTTGGCATACGCTAATGCATGAAATAGGACACATTAAAAACGAGGATGGGTTAGCTGAAAATTGTATAATTCTCGATACTGATTTATTTGACGAACAGAATAATGGAGAACCTTACGAAAAGGCAGCAGATGAATTTGCAACCGAATTTTTAATTCCGCAAGAAGAACTTAATAATTTTATAGCACGTATTCAACCAATGTACTCTAAGTCTAAAATCGTAAACTTTGCGAATAGGGTAACGGTTCATCCAGGTATAGTGGTAGGGCAATTGCATCATCGAGGTAAGGAACAGGGTGGTCTTGATTATTCCAATAATCGTGACATGCTGGTAAAAGTCAAACATATTATTACTAGGGCAGCAACGACTGATGGATATGGGCAAATATTATCCGTGAATTTAAGTTGAGGTGAAAATATGACTTATAATGAACAATTGCAGAATCTTGTGGATAAATATATCAAAGCTGGTGGAACATGGCCGACAACTTCTCATGAGTTAGCTGCGTGGGCTTTGAAAAATAAGCTATGGGCACCTAAAAAGAGTGAAGTTATAAGTATTTTTGCCGAGCAGTTATCTCGGGCTATGAGAGAAGAATATATTATCGACCCGCAAGGGCGTAAGGTAAGAGCAAAACATGCTGCTAGGATAAAACAAGGCGTGCTATGGGATGATATCAGAACAGCCAGTCTTGAACATATGCGGATAGCATTTCAGCAGAGAAGGCAACAAATAATCGGTGACTGTAAACAACTTAAGCTTGATGTAGATAGTTACAATGAAAACAAGAATGATGATAAGCCAATCCAGTTAATATTAGATTTTACTTTGGATGTTGCAGAGGCAGAATTAGAGGAAGAGATTTTAGTTTAATCCTTTTTACGCCAACGCGCGCTTGCTGCAATTCTAGCTATTTCGCTTCGTTGTTCAGGAGTCATTTTTTCTGCCCTAGCCTTACCACCCTTCAAACCACCCAGACGCCCTAGAGCAACGGCAGCCGGATTCTTTACGTTTTGCTTTTCTTGCTCGCTTTCTGCTGTTGCTTCTTCAACAATACCAGCAGTTATTACGTTGGCATCTCTATTCTTGCTTGACCGCTTTTGCATACTTCCATTATGACATTGAGTAAATCCCTTGTCAACACTTGCCTTGGCTGGTTTCCTCCCACTTTGGTTGAATGTCAATTTACACCTCTGTTATACTTACGGGCAGAGAGAATAACGCCAGGAGAAACCGAGAATTTGATCAGACCAGGCGGAAACTATTGAATTTGCCAGAGGGCAGCTAAACGTCTTTTGTGCAAGGATGCTCCGCAACTAACCGTCCGGTTTTGGAGAGATGAGACAATGATAGAGAAAAACGTGAATCAAAAGCTTCTTAACGAAGATGTGAGCGCAAAAGCATTGGTCGACCTCATAGACGAAAATGAAGCCCAATTAGACTTGTCTGGTGCCATACTTTACCATAGATTCCCACTTTTCAGCTCCGGGGATTCTACGGTTGCCGCGAGGGTAATGATTATTAGCGCCAAGCACGGAATCCTCATTTTTCAGTGTACGGAGCAAACGGAAAGAACTCTGGACGCAAATAACATACAAATGCTCAAAGACGAACTGGCACAGACTAACAGTCTCCTCTATTCGATCCTGTTGACGAGCAGATTATTACGAAAGAGCCCGACAATTTTGAAGTTCGATGTAATTCCTATAATATTCGCCCCCTACTTTTCCGGTGAAGGAAACGTTTTCAATGATGATTGGAAGGAACTCATAGTCGTGCGAAACCTCGATGAATTGAAAAGCGCTCTTTCCACCCAAGACCGAACTGAACCGATTGAAAGCAATATTATCAGGGAGACAATGGCCATTCTTGAAGGATCAAAAGGTATCATCCGACCAAAAGAAAGGACTAAAGAAACCGAGGAGCGGAGTAAGGGCAAGATACTGGATTTAATCGACGCTGAAATTGCGAATTTTGATTTCGACCAAAAAAGGGCGGCTCTGTTCACATTGGACGGACCTCAGAGAATTCGTGGGCTGGCGGGTACGGGCAAGACGATAATACTCACGATGAAGGCCGCCCTAATTCACCTACAGCAGCCAGAAGCAGATGTCATGTACACGTTTTACACTCGAAGTCTCTATCCCTTTATAAAACAACTGATAACTAGATTCTATCGGCACTACTCGAGCAAAGATCCAAATTGGGACAAGGTACACATACTTCATGCTTGGGGAGGGCAAAATCTTCCAGGTGTCTATTATACGGCGTGCTTAGCCAACAATATAACACCCATACCCTTCACGCAGGCCAGAGCTACTTCTAGAGACCCCTTTAACGAAGTATGCCAATCTCTTAATAAGCAGAGTCTGGCCACTTTATATGACTATTCCTTACTAGACGAAGCTCAGGATTTCCCACCAGAATTCTATAGACTATGCAGGCAGATCACGAGAGGGAACAAGTTAATATGGGCATATGATGAATGCCAGAACATCTTTGACATTAAAATCCAAGAT
>Ga0307378_10011001_pt1 | contig 11699 bp, 12 predicted proteins | sample UN1MG_FD_202238 | JGI IMG/M metagenome (GOLD analysis project Ga0307378, IMG submission 202238) | Soil microbial communities from Risofladan, Vaasa, Finland - UN-1 | ecosystem: Environmental > Terrestrial > Soil > Coastal area > Acid sulfate soil | place: Finland: Risofladan, Vaasa | collected...
GGCTCTTCTGGCTCGTCGCCCTCTGGCTGGCCGCCAATTCCATGGACGCGACGCTTTTCGACATCCTGGGGTCGATGTCCGGCTCCATGCTTCTGCTTTACGCCGTTTTCGTCTTCATCTACTTTTTCCTCTTCAAATTCTTCCTCGGCGAGACGCTCGGCGACAGACTCTTCCGCGAACGGGAATAACAATCCTGAAAACCGTGATCAGCGCCTCGCGGCGCACGGACCTCGTTGCTTCGTTCCCGGACTGGCTGGCCGCCGCCCTCCGACTTCGGCGGGCCCGGGTCGCCGGTCCCTCCGGCCGTGTCCATGACGTCGATCTTTCCCCCAAAGCCGTGCACACGGTCGTCCTCTGGTCGAAGGATTTTTCTAACCTCCTCCATAACGCCCACGGCCTGAGGGACCTTCTCGGCGCCTACGACCAGATCTATCTCCATTTCACGATGACGGGCCTCGGCGGCACGCCGGTCGAGCCGGGAGCCCCGCCTCTCCCAAAGGCCCTGGCCCAGCTTGCCGGATGCGTCGCCTTCACCGGTGACCCTTGGCGCGTATCGGTCAGGTTCGACCCAGTCCTTTTCTGGGAGGATGGGGGAGTCGTCCGTTCCAATCTCTCTTTTTTTCCCGAGGTCGCGGACGCGGCGGCCGGGGTGGGCATCCGGGACATCCGGACGAGCTTCGCCCAGTGGTATGGAAAGGCCAAACGCCGGGCCGCGGCCCGGGGCTTCCGGTTCACCGACCCGTCCGACGAAGAGAAGATCGCCCACGCGGCCGCCCTCGGCAAGGAGGCCGCGGCGCGAGGTCTCACCCTCCACACCTGCTGCCAGCCCTTTCTCGCCGGGGTTCCCGGTCTCAAGCCCTCCGCCTGCATCGACGCGGACCTTCTCGAGTCGCTCCATCCCGGCCGGGAACCGGCCTCACGGCGCAAAGACCGGACCCAGCGGGCGGACTGCCTCTGCACGGAGTCTAAGGACATCGGGAGCTACATGCAGTCCTGCCATCACAGTTGTCTTTACTGCTACGCAAACCCTACGATTTGACGGTCATCGCCAAAGTCGGGAGATGAACGTGAGATGAGGTGCAGTTAGATTCCCAGGCTCAGCCGTTCGGCCAGGGCGGGCGGGAGTTTCTCGTCGATGATCTTCCTCTTCGCTTCTTCGATATCGTAGTCGACGCGGCTGAACTTGACGATCTTGGCATCGGAGTCGTAGATGGCGAAGGCGGCCCGGGGGTTCCTATCCCGCGGCTGGCCGACCGAGCCGGGGTTGATGAGGTAGCGGACCCCCTTCTCGAGGCGGACTTCGTTCGAGTTCCCCTCGAGGAACGTGCCCTCGACGTTGCCGTCCTTCTCGGTGTAGACAAAGGGGAAGTGGGTGTGGCCGAAGAAACAGACGGGCGTCTGGATATAGGAGAAGGCCTCGGCCGCGTCGAATTCGCCGAAGATGTAGTAGTCCTCGTCGAAGGGCGCGCCGTGACAGATGGTAATGGAGTCCTGGATGACCTCCGGGCTCTGCTTCAGGCGGACGAGAAAATCGAGGTGCTTCCGGGCGATCGTCTTCTTGGTCCAGAAGATGGCCGAGGCGGCGATGGGATTGAAGGTCTGGACCGAATCGAGGCCCGAGACGGCCTTGTCGTGGTTGCCCCGGATGATGGACAGGGGCTTGAGGGTCAGGATCTTCTGGATGACCTCGTTCGGGGACGCGCCGTATCCGACGAGGTCGCCGAGGAAGACGTAATGGTCCACCCGTTTCTTCTGGACGGCCTTGAGGACCGCGTGGAAGGCTTCGAGGTTGCCGTGGATGTCCGTGAATATCAGGTAGCGCATGGTCGTTCGTCCTTTTTTTGAACCGCTTCGTACAGCCGTCCGGCATCGTAGGAGCTTCGGACCAGTGGCCCGGAGACGACCTCCAGGAACCCGGCTCGACGGGCGGCCGACGCGAACTCCTCGAATTCCTCCGGCGTGTAATATTTCGCGACCGGCGGGTGGGCCGCCGTCGGCTGGAGGTACTGGCCGATGGTCAGCAGGTCGCAGCCGGCGCGCCGCAGGTCGGCGAACGTCCGCAGGATGTCTTCCCCGCTCTCGCCGAGGCCGATCATCAGTCCGGACTTGGTCAAGGCGCCCCGCTCTTTTGCGACCGCTAGGACATCCAGGGAGCGGCGGTAGTTCTCCCGAGGCCGTCGGATCCGCGGATAAAGGGCCTCGGTCGTCTCCAGGTTGTGGTTGAGGACGTCGGGAGCGGCCTCGAGGACGCTCCCGAGGGCTTCCGCGTCGCCCCCGAAATCGGGGATGAGCGCCTCGACCCGGGTTCCCGGGTTCTTCGCGTGGATGGCCCGGATGACCGCAGCGAAATGGGCCGCCCCGCCGTCGGGGAGATCGTCCCTCGTCACCGACGTGATCACGGCGTACGCCAGCCCGAGCGAGGCGACCGCGGCGGCGACGCGGGCCGGCTCGTCCGGGTCGAGCGGCAGGGGGCGTCCCTTGGCCACGGCGCAGAAGGCGCAGTCCCGGGTGCACGTGTCGCCGAGGACGAGGAACGTGGCCGTTTTGCGTTCCCAGCAGGCGCCGATGTTCGGACAACGGGCGCTCTCGCAGATGGTGTGGAGATGTCCGGCCTTCAGGATCTCCGCGACACGGAAGAAGTCCGCGTGGGACGGAAGCCGAACCTTAAGCCAGACGGGTTTTTGTGTCGCCGTGGCTACCCCTCTCTCGCGATGGATGCGGCCCTTCGGTTACGTTGTTCTTACGGATCGGAAAGATGATTACCGTCAAAGAGATGAAAGTTTTTAGTAATCGATGTCGCGGTCTCTCTTGATGCGTCGTCTCATCCGCTTCCGCGCCTGGGCTTCCTTCATCCGCCGCTTTTCTCCGGGCTTGAAATAGACGGAGTGCTTCTTGATCTCCTTGATGATCGCTTCCTGCTGAACTTTGCGTTTGAACCGGCGCAGGGCGGATTCCAGGTTTTCACCTTCGTCAAGCTGTACAAATGCCAAAAACTTTCACCTCCTTACTGGGGAAAGTCCCGCATTTTTATACCGGATTGGGTCCGATAAGTCAAGCGGCTGCCTTTGGGGCCCATGCCGCCAAGGACGCCGATCGTCTTCGGCTTTTTTCAGCTCACTTGAGGAGGTCCCTGACCCTGTCGAGGGGAAGCGCCTCGGCGGCGCGGCCGCCCTTTCCCACCGTCCGGACGGCTTTGAAGAGGGAGTTGAGAATGGCTTCCTCGGCGGCCTCGGCCGCGGCCTGGAAGAGCGGCGAGACGCTCTCGTCCCTGAGAAGGGTGACCGCGCGCGCCGGCGACGTCGAGCTGCGGGAGACTCGGACGGCCGCGGCGGTCGAAAATGCGATCGCATAATCGCCGCTTCCGTTCGAGTAATAGCCGCCGGTCCGGGCGATGCCGAGCAGGGCGCGCTTTGCCAGGCGTTTCAGGTTCCGCGCATCGAGAGGAGCGTCGGTGGCCACGACGATCATGCAGGAGCCGTCGCCGGGGGCGACGCTCCCGGCTTCGGAGGCGGTCTCCCGTTTTTCGAACGGGATGCCGCGGATGGTCAGGACGCCGCCGAAGTTCGTCTGGACGAGGACGCCGACGGTCCAGCCGCCCCGGTTTTCGGGCAGGCGGCGCGAAGCGGTGCCGATTCCGCCCTTGTAGTTGAAGCATGTTGTTCCCGTCCCCGCGCCGACCGCTCCCTCGGCGACGGGTCCTTCGGAGGCCTTGACGATGGCCTCGAGGACGTGGGCTTTGGCGACGTGCCGGCCGCGGATGTCGTTGAGCCAGCCGTCGTTCGTCTCGCCGACGACGGGATTGACCGACTCGACGCGCTCGTTCCCCGGCAGGCCGAGCGTCCAATCGATGACCGCGTCGGCGGCCGTCGGGACGCTCAGGGTGTTGGTCAGGACGATGGGTGTTTCGAGGGTGCCGAGCTCCTCGACCTGGGTCACGCCGGTGAGCTTGCCGTAGCCGTTGGCGACAGAGATGCCGGCCGGGACCGTGTCTTGGAAGAGGTTGCCGCCATGGGGGAGGACGGCCGTGACGCCCGTCCGGACGTCCTTGCCTTCGATTAGAGTGACCTGACCGACCTTGACTCCGGCGACATCGGTGATGGCGTTGAGCGGGCCGGTGGGGAGGACGCCGATGACCAGGCCGAAATCCCGGGCCCGGGGCCGGCTTTCCGAGCCCGGGACGACGGAGCCTTGAAGGCCGAGGATAAGGCCGAAAGCGAGGATGACGGGGATGGCCTTTTCTTTCGCGGACATGTCCTCCTCATCATACGCAGGGGCAGGGATGGGGTCAATGCTCTTGAGCCGGCTACGGCTTTCTGGTAATACTTGGCCATGACCGACGACCCGGCCGGCTATTCCACCGTCCCTCGCCTGGCGCGAATGGCCGGGCTCGTCCACGGGTTCGGCCGGGCCGGATGGAGCGAGGCGGATTTTCTGGCCTTCACGGCCTCCCGGTGCCTCCGGCCGGTGATCATGCGCCAACTCCATTCGGACACCATCCACCGGCTGACGGAGGCACCGGCCGGAAAACTCGAGGGCGACGGCCTGATGACCGATGTCCTCGGGCTCCTCCTCGTCATCAGGACCGCGGACTGTCTGCCCGTTTTCCTTGTGGACGCGAAAAACCGGGCTGCGGCCGCCGTCCACTGCGGTTGGCGGGGGACGGAGAAGAGGATCCTTGAGAAAGCCGTGCGAGCCATGGGCCGGGCTTATGGCTCGAAGCCGGCGGACATCCTGGCCGCGCTCGGGCCCTGCATTGGCCCCGCCTGCTATGAGGTCGGGCCGGAGGTTAGGGATGGCTTCCTGCGGGCTGGCTTCCCGCCGGGTGTTTTTAAACAAGAACGGGGACACGTACCGGAAGTACATGTCCCCGTTCCGCTCCCCGCACGGCTCGCCGAAGCCCCCGGCCGGCCCGGAAAATCGCTCCTCGACCTCAGGGCGGCCAACGTCTGGCTCCTCGGCGGAATGGGTTTTAAGAAAGAAAGCATTCTGGACGTCGGCTCCGCCTGCACCCACTGCGAACCGCGTCTTCTCTCCTATCGCCGCGACCCCGCCGACTCCCGCCGCATGTATAATTTCATCGGCTTCGCTCCCCGCTGATCCGATTTTCTCGGCGAGCTTCAGGCCTGATCTTTTTTGTGAGGCGGATATTCGTAGTCCAAGCCGATCATCAAGGGTTCTGGTTCCTCTTCATAACGGATCTGGTTTCGTTTATGGAGATAAAAAACCTGGTAGGCTCGGATCCCGGCAAGCATAAGAATAACCGAAATGATAAAAGGTACGAATCCAGAGGGCGATCTTAGCAGTGCCAGTTCCACCCGGCTCGTGATGTTGAGATAGGCGATGAAGGCAAGCAGATAAGGAAGCCAATACACCTGCATTTTTTCTTTCCCGGGCAGATAGGAACAGGAGAATGGGATCTTGAGAAAGCGGATCAAGAGGATCTCCATCGTCAGAACGGATATCGCCAATCCGTATAGCGCATGATTGAAGGCCGTCGCCGGGTCCCAGAGAACGGAGTAAGCGGCAAAGACCAGGACGGAAAGGGGGATAAGACCCGTCATCACCATCGCCTTCCTGAGACCGGCGGAGTATTGGCGGACTTGGGGCCTCTCCGTCAATCGGAATATCCAGTTGGCTTCCAGGGATACCGGCACGCTCACGGCCGACCGCAGGCCGAGGAGAAGGGCGAAGGACAGGATCAAGGGGATGGATAGCATCGTCAGGTTGATGTCTAAAAGATGGCCCTTCCGGACGACTTTCATCGTGATGAGGAACGGAACGAGCGCCAGGCCGCAAGCGAGGAAGGTGGCCAGGCGCATCCGATGGAAAACGCTGCTTTTGAACGTCTTCCTGTAGAAGTGAAAAACGGCGCGCTGGACGTGGTCCCGGAGGAAAAGGCCGTTGAAAGCGGCCGCCGTGAGCCATCGGATCCTCCGGAGCCGCGGTTTGTGGCCGATGCCGGTTCTTTTCATCGAACGGCCGTAGCTCAGTCCCATCGAGAGGATGAAGACACCCCCCATGACGGCCAACCCCATCAGGGCAAACCGATAGCGTCCATGAAACGGCAGCTGGGGGCTTCCCAAGGCGGACTCGTACAGGTCGGTGAACCAGAAGGGCGGATAAAGGTCGAAAAACCGCCCGAGTTTCGAGAAATTATTCGCGATCCGGTCGGTCGGGAGGAGGTTGTCCAATCCGTAAACGAGAATTCTCAAATAGGTGAGGATCAAGAACAATTGAAGGACGAGGAAGAGAGAGCGCAGATAGGTCGATGCCTTTCCCGGGATCCTGGAGCCGAGAAGGCTCTGAAATAGGCCGAAGAGAACGACATAGAAGAAGAAGCCGAAAAAGCAAGCCAGGAACATGATCGAAAAATAGACGAACGCATGGCCGATGAAGAAGAACAAGCTGGAAGACCGCCAGGATGGAAGGAGGAGGATAAAGAAGGGAGAAGAGGCCAGGCTCATGCTCAAGGCGAATATGCCGACGAAGACGAGCAGGCTTGTGAATTTCGCGGCGAGGATCGTCCGCGCCCTCAAAGGGAGGGGATTGAGGTTGGAATAGTCCCGGGCATCCGGGTAAATATTGTCCCATTCGAGGATGGCCAACAATCCTATGATGAGCATGAAGAACGTGATGATGATCATTTTCTCGATCCAGGACTGGCCTCGGTCGGGCACGTAGCCGTATTTTTCCAGGAACAGGTAGGAGATCAGACCTGAGAACACGGCCAGTATCGCCAGGCTCCCGATCACCCGTTCCTTCATCTGGTCCTCGAAATCCACGAGGTCGTTCTTGAAAAGCCGGAGGAAGAAGTGCCGGGTGAGGATCCGGAATTGGCGGACTTCGAACAAGGCCGCCGACAAAACGTCCCGGGTGGATCTCATGCTCCTTAGCTCTCGCGACGGATGGTTTCGACGATGCCCCGGGCCGTCAGCCCGGGGTCCTCGCTGACGACTAGACGGCTGAAGATCTCCTCGAGAGAGGGGAGGTTCATCAAATGGCTGAGGTTTTCGACCGAGTCGTCGGCCGAGATGATCCCCTTGTCAATGATGATGACCCTGGAGCAGATCTTTTCAACGACCTCCAGGATGTGGGACGAGTAGATGATGATCTTTTGTTCTTGCGCCAGCAGAACGAGGAGGTCCTTGACGATCAAGGCCGTGGTGACGTCCAAACCGGACAGGGGTTCGTCCAGCAATATGACATCGGGGTCATGAAGGAGGGCCGAGGAAATGAGGACTTTCTGGACCATGCCCTTGGAGTAGGACGCCATGGCCATATCCATCTCCGAGGACAAGCCGAAGAGGCGCATCAACTCCGTCACCTTGGCGCGAAGGACGCGATCCGAGAGCCCCCGAAGGCGGCCGACCATGAACAGATAATCCCAGGCGCTCAGATGTCGGTAGACCTCGGACTGCTCGGGGACATATCCGACAATGGCCTTATAAGCGAACATGTTCTTCCGGATGGGAAGTCCCTGGTAAAGGATCTCGCCTTCCGTCGGTTCGAGCAGTCCGGCCATCATTTTGATCGTCGTGCTTTTCCCGGCGCCGTTCGGGCCCAGATATCCCGTGATCACTCCGGGTTTCAAGGCAAAGCTGACATCGCGGACAGCTGGAATGGCGGAATATTTCTTTGTGACCTTCCTGAGCTCAAGCATGGGCGCTCAGCATTTGTCGGTTAATGCCGTCTATCCATGACAGGGAATGTCCGACTGATAAGGGGGATCGCTCATTTCCATTCGATCCGATAGCGCTTTACCCAAAACGTTTCTTCGTCGGCATCAGATTCAATCGTGTAGAAGTCATCGTTCAATACGAGAGCTTTGCTTTTCTTCGGTGCAAGAAGAAAGTCCCACTGATAATACTTGGGGACTTGGACCGTCTCAAGAAAGTTCCCTTTTTTATCAAAAAGATCTCCGGCTAACGACATCCTGCCACCCGTCTTAGCAAACGTGACGACGATGAGGTGGCCATCTTTTAAGGGAAACAGGCCCGCTATCGCCGGGACCCGATCGGGAACGAGATATTTATAAGGCGACGTCGTTGTCGATTCGGGGAGCAATCGATCTATGTCCTCTTTCTCGACCTTGCGTGGCTTGACGTCTCTCGTGAGTGTCCGGATACAGGTCCCACTAGGCGAAATGACGAAGACTTCATATTTGTTCGAAAAGGCATAAACGACATTATCCTGCGGGTCGAGCGCGAACTTGAGTTGGGTTCGATAAAGATCCTCTTCGTACGTCCCGTCTCCTCGCCGCCTCGGACCCCACTCATAGGAATTGATTGTGTTGAGGATATCCCCGCTCGGCGCGCATTTCGTAAGAACAACAAGATTGCGTTCTCTGGCCTTTGAAGCCTGATAAGCCAGGAAATAGCGTTGTCCTTTCGAATCCATCTGGAATGCATCACCATAGAGTCTCATTTTTTCGATTCGGACGACTTTGAAGTCCGGACCGAGAACAGTGAGCCGGCGTTGAGACCAATCCGCTGCGTACATCCGACCATCCGAGGAAAGAACCGGATCGAAATTGTCGAACTCCCCCGGTCCCTGCCCCTTTGGAATCTCGCGGCGGGACACTTCCTGGCCCGTGGGATTAAAAGTCAGAAAGGTTTTTTCTCTCCCAGAGAGAACGTATATGTTCCCTTGGGCGTCGACGATTATCCGATGCGGGAACCAGTTATTCTGGGTGATGGAGAGGTTCTCTTTGAACGAGATGGTTTTTTGACCGCCAGGTGATACTGCTAAAGCGGGCGCCGTCAAAGCTATGGTGAGGCCTATTACGATCAAGCGATGAATCACCGCTCCTCCTTTCAGCATTTCAGGCGATCGACAAAAGGGCTATCGCAGAATCCTTGATTCAAGCCTGTCGTCAGCGTCGTCGGGAAGAACCACCGATATTCGAATCCCATTTCTCGCCATTTGGCTGTCTTTTAAATGGACAAGCTGCCGAACGATTAAAAGTGTTCCGAAAATGAAGACGGCCATAAAAGCAAGATAAAGCGCCGCGAATTTCCTGGGACGGCGAGAGGCAGCCGTCGACACGGAAAGAACGATCGCGGGGACGATGTTGGAGATCCCTCCGACAAGGAGCCAAAACGCGATCAGCCAGTATAGGAGCATCTGCTTTTCGAAAAGGAACCGGAAATTGGGCAACAGTAAATAGGTGAGGAGACGGGCAAGTAGATATATAGCTGCGACAAAGCCCAGCGAGCGTATTATCAGATGCCGGGACCCGGATCTATGGTTTCGGCAGCGGGAGCGACTCTTCATGGAATTCACGAAAACGAGACCGGCGGCGAGCATAATAACGAACTCGATAGCCAAGAGACGCCGGGCGTGGAGAATCATGTTGTGCTCGAACTCGACCTGGGAACCCCCTGTTCCTTTCAACGGATGCCTGAAAAGGGCGGGAATGGGGGAGATGAGATGTGCTGGGCCTGACGCGGCGACGACGCCTTTGCCCTCCCCGCGATCGACGAACTGGGCCTCATTTCGAAGATCTCGAGTGATCGCGAGAATCGTCAAGCAGCAGGCCAGTCCGATAGATAGGCCGGCTATCGGGAGGAGGGAAGGGCGTGCTCCGTTTTTTATCTCCTGGCCAGGCCATGTTGTCCCGCCGTGAAGCCGCGACAATTTTCGTTGCAGCTTTTCGGCAAGCAAAAACGGCAAGGATCGAAAAAGATGGCGCCAAAACCAGATCTTTGCCCGGCTAGGATTTTCTTCGCGAGTCACAACGGGAGCCATTTCATCGATATCGCCCATGACGGCGTCCCTGATTTCCCGGCTAAGGCAGCTCTTCAGAACCCACTGGCCGAGCTTGTTCATAGTCACATCTCGTCGACTTGAACAGGCTTCGCTTCGCCCCAAAGGACGTCATGGACACGCTTGATCCGCAGGAGAGCCTTCTTCCCTTCCGGCGTCAGCGTGTAATAGATTTTGCTCCTTCCGCCGCGCTCGGGCGTAGGTTCCCCCGGGACCATGCGGGCCAAGCCCTTGCGTTCCAGGCGGTAAAGCGGCGCATAGACGGCCCCGATGGACCAAGGATATCCGCTGGCTTCGCTGACCAGGGCACGGATCGTTACTCCATAAGCGTTATCTTGAAGTTGCCGAACGGCAAGAAGAACGATCTCTTCAGAGCGGGAGAGTAAATTCATAAAAAACCCTCTAGACCTTATATGTATTCATATATAAAACTAATCATGAGCCTTGTCAAGGTCTATCCTGATCCATGCCCAGAATCGGCCTGAACAGGACTTGGAATCCGCTCCTCCCTTTTCCTCCTCGGTCGCGGGCTGAGTGGTTGTTGGGGCGTGCACGAAGTAATGCTCCGCTCGTAAGAAAAGGGACACGTCCCCGAAGTACATGTTCCCGAGAACCGACCGCTTTGCCCAAGGGCGAGCGAAGACAATCCCCGAGGACCAATTTGCATTTTAAATTTGATTTCATTATCCTTTACTAGTTCAAAAAGGAGAACCCCCTATGGAACGTCCGATCGGTGATATCGAACTGGCCGGCCTGACCCTATTCAAGAAGGGAAAGGTCCGTAACGTCTATGAGGTCGGCGACAAGCTGCTCGTCGTCGCCACGGACAGGATCTCCGCCTTCGATTGGGTTCTGCCCTCCCTCATCCCTTACAAAGGCAAGGTCCTGACCCAGCTGTCGAAGTTCTGGTTCGATTTCGTCGGCCTGGTCCTGCCCAACCATCTTCTGGCCACGGAAATCAAGGACTTTCCCCCGGTTCTCGCTCCCTTCGCCGACATCCTCGCCAAGCGCTCCATGCTCGTCAAGAAGACCCGGAGCCTCCCCATCGAGTGCGTCGTCCGCGGCTACCTTTCCGGTTCCGGCTGGAAGGAATACAAGACGACCGGGAAGATCTGCGGCCTCAAGATCCCCAAGGGGCTCAAGGAATCCGACCGCCTGGAAGAGCCCATCTTCACGCCCTCGACCAAGGCCGACCAAGGTCACGACATCAACATCTCCTTCAAGGAAGTCCAGAAACTGATCGGCGCCGAGTTGGCCCAGAAGATCCGCAAGGCCAGCCTCGAGCTCTACCAGAAGGCCGCCCTCTATGCCGTCTCCAAGGGCATCATCATCGCCGACACGAAATTCGAGTTCGGCCTCGCCGGCGACGAGCTCGTCCTGATCGATGAGATCTTCACCCCCGACTCTTCGCGGTTCTGGCCCCTGTCGCTGTACGAGGAGGGTCGGCCCCAGCCCAGCTTCGACAAGCAGTTCGTTCGCGATTACCTGGAGACGACGAGCTGGGACAAGAATGCGCCCCCGCCGGAGCTCCCCGCGGAGATCGTCGCCAAGACATCCGAGAAATACCTGGAAATCTACAAAGTCCTGACCGGCCTCGACGACCTGGCATGAGCGGACGGGTCGACTTCCACGTCCATTCGGACAAAAGCTGCGACGGCGATTTTTCGCCGGCCGACCTGGTCGGTTTCGCCAAGAACCTCGACATGCGGGCCATTTCGATCGCCGACCACGATACGGTGGCCGCCTACCCGGAAGCCGTCGAGCTCGGCCGCAAAGCCGGGGTCGAAGTTATCCCGGGTATCGAGCTCACGACGCTTTTCGGCGGCCGCGAGTTCCACCTTCTCCTGCCGTTCGTCGATTGGACGAGCCCGGCGCTCGCGGCGATCATCGAGGGCCAGGCCCTGTGCCGGATGGACGAGGCCCGGGAGCGCGTT
>Ga0307378_10011004_pt1 | contig 11697 bp, 7 predicted proteins | sample UN1MG_FD_202238 | JGI IMG/M metagenome (GOLD analysis project Ga0307378, IMG submission 202238) | Soil microbial communities from Risofladan, Vaasa, Finland - UN-1 | ecosystem: Environmental > Terrestrial > Soil > Coastal area > Acid sulfate soil | place: Finland: Risofladan, Vaasa | collected...
GCAAAATAGGAAATACCTTGTGACTTGTAGAAGAAATAAAGAAAGATAAAACAAAGTACATTAGCTAATATGATTCCAAGAGGCCAGTATTTAAGAGATTGTTCCCAAGGAGTAGAATTTTTTGCTAAGTAAAATCCTAAAGCAATACTTGCTTGAAATAATATAAAGAGAACTAAACGAGACAATAACATTAACCATGGGGTAATTGTAAATGTTCTAATTTTCTCTTCTGTGGGAATTGGTTGTTCATTAGCTAATTGATCTAAAGTCATAACGGAGGAATTAATGAATTCACTTTATTAATCATAGCTAACATTCCCTATTATTGAATTAAAGTATCAATAACATTAGAAGCGAGTGAGAGATAATTCATTTCTCATAAAGAAAGAATTGGCGGACGTGAGCGGATTTGAACCGCTGATGATAATATAATCTAATAATAGAAAACTGAAATTATAATTGATTGAAATATAAATAAATTAAAAAAATCTTAATTTAAGTAATAGAGAATATATGGTTCATTTAAAGAATTAAATAAATGATGAAGAATCTTTAATGAATGTAATTTGACATAAATTTAACAATCATTGAAAAAATATTATAGTGAAGTTTTTATGGTATTAAACATTAAATTATTTTAATTTATGAGAATTAATCCATAGCTGTAATTCACTAATACCTATAGCATATGGAATAACTTTAACAAAGGGGTAATAAATGAAAATAGATAAATCACTTCCAGTATACACAAATAATTTATTTTCAAAGCATTATTTGGTTGATATATTACCCAAGACAGAATATTGGAATATTAATAAAGGGAATTTAAAAGAATTTATAATATTTGTAAATGAAATTTATTTAAAAGAGAAAGATAATTTGGAAAATTATTCTGAATCACAATTAGAAGAAATATGGATAAAACCTATTTTAAGTAAAATGGGTCATATATTTCAAGTTCAGCAAACACTAGATGCAATTTTAAAGGAAGGAATAAGAAAACCTGATTATATATTTTATAAATCTGAAGAAATGAGAAGAAAATTTGGAACCTTGAGAGAGATTGTAGATAATTCTGTAATATATGCAGTTGGTGATGCTAAGAAGTGGAATAAAAATTTGAATAATAAAAATTCAAAAGGCTCAAGTTTTGATGATCAAAGTCCAGCATTCCAAATATGCAATTATATTCAAATTACTAATGCTGACTGGGGTATTTTAACAAATGGTCGAAATTGGAGATTATATAATATAGATAATGGTTTTAAATTAAATGTTTATTTTGATGTTGATTTGGAAATTCTAATTAATAAAGATAATATAGATGATTGGAAATTTTTCTTTTTATTTTTTTCACCTCATTCTTTTATTAAAGATAGCAATAAAAAATCAGTTTTGTCAAAAATCCTTGAAGAAAGTGAGCAACACTCAGTCGAAATTGGAGAGAATTTGTATAAAGATGCTTATCTTTCATTACAAAAATTATGCCAAGGATTTCTAGACTTTTATAATAATAATTTGACTGGTGAAAATTTAAATGAAATCTTCCAAAATTCATTGATTATTCTATATAGACTTTTGTTTGTTCTTTATGCTGAAAGTAGAGGGATTTTACCTATAGAAAATGAAGTATACTTTGAGCAATATAGTCTACAAAAGATAAGATTAGAAATTAATAAAATGGATACTGAACCAGTGCCAATGACTGAAATCTATTGGTTAAAATTAAAAACTCTATTCAGAATAATTGAAGGTTATGATTATAAATTAAATGATTATTTAGGAGTGCCAAAATATGATGGTGGATTATTTTCAAAAGAAAAACATTCTTTTCTTGAAAAATTCACAGTTGGAGATAAAGCACTAATTCATGCAATAAAACATTTATCAGAAACAGATGAAGGGAAATTAATTGATTATACTAATCTGGATATAAATCATCTTGGAGGAATTTATGAACGATTATTAGAATATATTCCAAGATATGAAACAGAAGAATACTGCTTGGTGAAATTAAAGGATCAAGAATATTGGTTACCTCTTGCAAATTTTGAGGAATTAAACGAAAAAACAAATATAATACATAAAATTCCATCAAATCATGTTTTTCTAGCAACTGATAAAGGAGAAAGAAAATTAACAGGTTCATATTACACACCAACAGTTATTGTTAATTATATTAACAAACTCTGTTCGCAGAAATTGTTAAAGAAAATAAAATTAGAAGTTACAACTAATGGAATTATAAACTATGATGATTATGTAAAACGAATTCTTAATTTAAAAATATTGGATCCTGCTATGGGATCAGGCCATTTTTTGGTAAATATTAGTGAACATTTAGCATCAGAGTTATTAAAAATCTCAAGTAAACTTTCAAAAGAAAAATATCCTTTTATTGAATATCAAGATGAAAAAGTATATTTTATATGGCAAAAGAAAGTATTAGAGAATTGTATTTATGGTGTAGATATAAATCCAATGGCAGTTGAATTAGCAAAAGTAACACTATGGTTATCTATTTTAACTCTAAAACAACCTCTATCATTTCTAGATCATCATTTAAAGGAAGGAAATTCATTAATAGGTTTAAAAATTGATGATATTGTTAAAAATTATTCTTCTGTAATTAACAAATCAGAAATATTAACTAATCTCAAGGAGTTAATTGCAGCAAATAACAAAGATTTTCATTTTGATACAAGTAAAAATAGTAATGAGCTATTTAGAATCGAAATTGACAAGACAAAAAACTACACAACAAAATCTAATAAATTAAAAAAGTATAAAGATATTGCAAATATAATTATAGCAGAAAGAATTGGATACGAAGTAAATAGAACTTCTTTTGATTTGAATGATTTAGTTAAACAAGAGAAATTAGTTAATGAAATAACGAAATTTCTCCAAAGTATAAAGATCAGAAATCCATTTCATTGGGAAATTGAGTTTCCAGAGGTTTTTTTTGAGGAAAATCCTGGTTATGATCTAATAATTGGTAATCCACCTTATATAAAGGCTAGAGATACAGATATTCCTGAAGTTAGAAATTATCTGGAGCAACATTATAGTGCACTAAATGGTATGTGGGATATGTACATTCCTTTTATTGAGAGAAGTTTAAATCTGTTGAAGAAAAATGGTTTATACTCAATGATTATTCCTGATACAATAGGTCAAGCTGAATATTCATATGGAATAATAGATATAATTGAGTCAAAATATAATCTATATCAAATCGATTTCTTTCCTAATATTAAAATATTCAAAAACATTGGCATAGAAAATAAAATCATTTTTGTTGATAATTATATCTCTAATGAACCAAGCTATAGAGTTCTTCATTCGCTTAATATTAGTTCTAAAACTATTCTTAAATCGATTAAAGGCAAAGAAAAATATCTTCTAGAAACACCAGATGTATTAATTAGTGAAGAAGATACCATTCCATTAAGTGAAATTTGTTATGTAACTTATGGTTTACGGCTCAATAGTTCAAAGAAAGATCCTGCTAAATTCGTTAAAGCTGAATTGCTCTCCGATGCTAAAACAAGCATACATAAGCGTAAATATACAGAAGGAAAATACATAGAACCTTATTTGGTTTCTAAAGAACTTTATTTAGAATGGGAGACAGAGAGATGTCCTGAACGCCTTGTTAGACCTACATTTCCTGAATTGTATAAAACAGAGAAGTTATTATTATCTAGACAAAAATTCATTGCAGCTTTTTCTGAAGCTGAAAAGGAGCTCATATGTGATAATACTATTATACTTTGTTTGTTAGCAAAAGAATTGAAAGATATTGATAACAAAAGCATACAGAAGTATTATAAGAATATTGAGAAAGATAGAGTTGAAGTTGAATCGCAATCAAAAAACTTTAGTCTAAAATATATTTTGACTTTATTAAACTCTAAACTAATCCAGTACTTGATAAAATACAGAACAAAAGGCGGTAGTGATTTCTATCCTGATGATTGGAAATCTATTCCAATAAAAACAATTCCACTAAAAGAACAGAGTATATTTATTGACATATCTGATAAAATAATTAAAACAAAAAATGAATTAATCAGTCTAAGAAAATCTGTTTTTGATTATATAAATATTGAATTAAATATAAATAATCCAAACGAAAAAATAGCTAATTGGTTTGAACAAAATTGGGTTTCAATAAGTAAATCTCTTGAAGATGCTTATAAAAACAAATTTTACCTTGAGAAAAAAATCAAAGTAAAAGGTTTTAATGTTATTAAAAAAGCTGAATGGAAAGATTATTTTGATAGAATGAAGGAACGATATCATAGTATAGAGAATAGAATCGATCAATTGATGAATGAAGTTGATGAGCTTGTATACCAATTATATGGCATTTCAGAAAGTGAAATTGAAATCATTGAATCATTACTAAATAAAAACGAATAAAATAATCTTATGTTAAAAAGTATTTCTTTCTCAATAAATAGAATGGTAGACGTGAGCGGATTCGAACCGCTGATCATTTAAAAATTCCCATGATTTCTTACATATAGTTCTAAAAAATTAATCCATTATTAATTAAAAAATTCTTAAAAATATTAGAAAATATTGAAGTATTTACAAAGAAGAATATCTTATAGTGGGTGAATGGAAGTTGGAAATGAATGCACTAATTAAAGAAATATTGAATAATAATTCTCTTGATATTTTTTATGAAATGTTATGGACAAATAAAAAATTTAGTGAAGTGTTCTTTTTACATAAAGAAGATCTTTTCCCTATGGAATACAATTTTTGTGTAGATACATTAGTCTTTCAATCAGATACTGAAGAACTTGATATAACTGATTATAGCTTAAATAAAAAGGAATATAATGACATTCAAAAAGATGATCAGAAATCCAAATTTTACACTTTAAAAACACTAATTTATAACAATAATTTTCCATTAATTTTAGAATTAATTTTTGAATACTTTAAAGGTATAGAGCCATTAAGGAAATATTTTTGTGATGAAATAGAATTAAAAGAATTAATTGGAAGAACAAAATCGTATCTAATAGATGTTTTAGATCAAAATGATCTATTTAAAGCTCAATCATCGTCTGATTTTGAAAAAGAAATGTATGAAAACATCTACAAAGGATTTAGTAAAAATAATTTTACTTTAGGAAATTTTGCTAGTTCAAATTTAAAAATGGGTTTTATTTACCTTTATCGTTTCTTATTCAATTATCCTAATTTTCCATATCATTTATTAGATTTAATTGAAATAAAAAAAGAAGATTATGAAATTATTTTAGAAAAATTACAGGATTTAGATTTAATTGAATCCCAATTTACATATTCAATATGTCAATTATGTAAATATAATGACTTTCAATATTTTGTTAGTCTATCTGATATATATATTAGAGAGCTTAAATCAACTAAAATTATTTGCCCACAATGTGGGGAATTAATGACAATCAGAAGCCTATTATTTTTACATCCTTTAATATCCAAGATTATTGTTTATTATCCTGATGGGCTATTAACTGTAGCACTTGCTTGGTATTTTGAAAAAAACAACATAAAATGGGAACATAGCATTTATGGAGAAAATAGTACCAGGGAAAAAGATTTCATAATTACAACATCAAAAGGGAAGAATATTCTTCTTGAATGTAAAGTTATTAAGAGAAAAGAAAATGAAAATAGCATGAAAATTGTTTTCAAAGAAGCTATAAAACAGATAAACGAGCAATTGATTGATCTAAGAAAAAGCGAAAAAAGAATTGATTGTTGTTTAATTGTTTTCAATTTGGATTTAAATCTATATAAGAAAATTAAGAAAGAAATTTTGAATGAAATTCAAATAGAAAATTTAGATATTATTGGGTATAATAATCTACAAAAAAGATTGAAAAATTTCTAAGATAATGAAATATAATTAACGAATGTGAGCAAATACCATTTTTAATATAAAAATAAAAATAATTTAAGTTCTCTCAGAAAAGTTAATATTAAATAAAAAAATGATTAATGAGGTAAATTTAATTTATAAACATAGAAAGAAGGAATATTGGGTGAAGTTATGAGAGAACCTAATTTCTCATTTAATGATTTAAAAAAGGATGAAAATTATTTATGTAATTTATTAATCGAACTATCTCAAACACCGGGACCTACAAGATGTATTGCTAAAATGTCAACAGATGATCCAAGATTAGATAAAAAATCTGATTTTCCTTTCTTTATAAAAATAAAGAAAATCATTGATGAAATAAATAAAATTTATTTTAAGAACACAAAAAATAAAATTTCTCTGTTCCAAGAATTTGGTAGTATTGTTTTAATTAGCAGTTATCCAAAAGTTCCATCTAATAAAGAAATTAAGAAAATTCCCATTGTACTAGCATCACATGGAGATGAGATAACCTATTTGTTAAAGAAGGATTTAACTCATTTACTTCCTATATTTAATTGCCAACCTTATAAGAAAGATGATGATGAAATTATTTTTATGCATTCAGATGTAGATATTTTTGGTTTTTTTTATGAGAATGCAAATGAACAAGGATTTGGAAAAATTGGATTTGGAAAAATTAAAATTAGATTAAAGAAGAACGATAAGAAGGAAAATGAATTAATTTTCAATCTTGTAAATGTCTCTTTCGATAGCAAAAAAACAGAATCTAGAGGATTAAAAGAAGGAGATTTAATTATACAGAAATACCCATTTAAATTAGGAAAATATGATACTGCAGAATCAATAAGAGAAAATGCACAAATTAAAAATAATGATGAAATTATTATACATACAAAAGCAATGGATGATAGAGTTGGAGTTCTTGCTCATTTGTATACAATGAAAGAACTAAATAAGAATGGGATAAAAGCCAAAGCAATTATTCTTGGAGATGAAGAAGGTATAACTAAAGATGTAGCATGGGCAAAATTAACTAGACCAATTTTTACAAAGTACTGTAGTCCTGATGATATCATTATAATTTGTGATGGTTTTGATGGAAAACAATTAAAAGAATTTATTGAAAAAAAAGGCGAATATATGGATAAAGCTTTAATAGCACCATATAGAAGTGAAGGTAGAGGAGCTGGTGATCCAGGCCTATTTGCACTATTTAGAGAGAAAATAATATCCCTTTGTGAAAAACATGGTTTTAATGCAACTACTACAACTGATTATGTTAGCAGAACTTTCGATCCTAAAATTATGGATGATTTTCCAATGATTTGTTTCATAGATTGGTCAAATGGACCTATAGAGAATCCAATTGAAATAAAAAGAGATAATGAATCTATTAGTTTACATAATGTTTGTCATATCGATGAGTCAGTCTCAATTAAGCAAATTATTAACATTATTGGTACTACTTTTTGGACAGTATGGTATTTTATAAAAGAAAAAAAGTAAATTGGTAAAATTTCTTAATGTGCTGAAACTATTAATTTGGTCATTGCATCTTCTAATCTCTTAATTTCCTTGTGATACTCATTTGCTGCTTTACATAATTTCTCAAATATATCATCATATAAATACTCGTCCTCAGGAATAATAATAGAAAACACACTTTGTAGATTAGTTTGTCTGTACCACTGCCCCCAAGAAGAATCAAAACTAGTAATTTTAACGCCATATTTTTCTTCAATTATTCTAGAAGCCATTTTACCAATATTACCCTCAACATTAATAGGACCAATCATTAATTTAATTGAAAAATTCTCATAATCAGGTTGAAAATAGAAATCATAAAAAATCTGACTACCATTATCTAAATAACCAGAACTATATTTTTTTATTAGTTTATCGATTTTTTCAATTTTTTCTTTCAATCCCTTTGTCTCCATTATCTTTAGTGTACAAACAGTTTATACAATAAGTCTTATACCTAAATAAAACTTACGACGATGAGATAACTTAAGTGTTTTTAAATGTAATAATTCATCCAAAATTGATTACTTTTTCATTAATAAAAACTCCACATAAATAAATTCAAATTCTTAATGAAAATTTCATTAGAAATTATTATGAAAAAAAGAATTTAGATTTGTATATTATTAACTATTTAGTAAAATTAGATAGTACATTGTTTGTGGACTATTTGATACAATTATTTATTTGATAGATTCTCTCTTTATAGGCTTAAAAAAATTTATTTTTTAATATGATATAAATAATTTAGAAAATGGAAGTGGTTTACAAGTGAACTCTATTAAAAAAAATCTAGTTAAGAATATTACACAATTAGGTAAAGATTTAGTTGAGTTATGTATGGTATCTGGACCTTCTAGTTATATTGCCAAAAGTGGAGAAAATGATATTCGAATTGATAAGAATAAAGAGTTCCCAGTATTTTCAGAGATAAATAAAATTGTTAAAAGGATTAATGATGAACTACAATCCTATACAGATAACAAAGTACATATTTTACAAGATTTTGGTTCTATTATTTTAACCAGTGGATTTAGAAACAAACCAACAATAGATGAAATTAAGAATATACCTATTGTTTTCGCATCACATGCAGATGAGATTTCATATATGGTAAAACAGGATTTGAATGAAATTGTACCTCTATTTAATGCAAAACCTATAGTTTATTTATATGATGGTGGTTATTTTGGAAAATTAAAAATTTTTAGATACAAGTCAAAGATTTTGGGATTTAGAGGTATAGGTGAAAAAAGAGAGTTAATTGAAATAGGGGAAGGGGAAATAAATATAGAAGTTGATAAAAGAGATAGAGATTATAAATTTTTTATTGAAAATATAACTTTGTATGATCAAAAAATTGATGTTAAAGTTTCAGATTTAGTTATTCAAAATTACAATGACATCAATAAAGACTATACATTAGGTACAATTATACATGCAAAAGCTTTAGATGATAGAGTAGGTGCTATATCTCAAATTTATGCTTTGAAAGAATTTACGAAAATTAATCTTGAAACCAAAGCAATAATAATTGGTGATCAAAAATATGGACAGACAATTGAATCAAGTGGAAGGTCAATAAGGAATGTATTTAATAGATATTGTAATTCAGATGACATTGTTATTATTACAGATGCTTTTGATGGACGAATGTTAAAAGAATTGGAAAAATATAGGAGTCAATATTTAGATAAAGCTCTAATAGTGCCTTTCAGAAGTGATGGAAAAGGATCAGGTGATTTAGGTTTTTTCTCAATTTTTAGGGATGAAATAATCAATGTGTGTAAAAAAAATGAATTTGATGCAATAACAACTACGGATTATGTAAGTAGATCTATAGATTATAAAATTCAAGATATGTTTTCACATATTATTTCAATTGATTGGTCAAATGGTCCAATAATAGATCCTATAGATACTCCTGATGGACCACGCCATAATATTTGTAATGTAGATGAATCAATACAACTAAGTCAATTAATTAATGTCATTGGGACATTGTATTTTAGTGCATTATACTTTTCTAACAAATTAATAAAAAAGAAACCATTATTGCCTAATCAAGAAAGAAAAAAAGTGTTTATTTCATACTCATGGGATAATGAAGAACATAAGGAATGGGTAAGAAATATTGCAAAAGAGCTAGAAAAGGAGACTGATATAAAAGTTGAATTAGATCAGTGGGATTTAGAATTAGGGGAATATCTAACGGAGTTCATGGATAAAATAGCAGCTTCACATTATACTTTAATAATAATAACACAAGGATATCTAGAAAAAATAAAAAGGGAGAAAGGTGGAGTAAAATATGAAAAACTTTTATTAGATGCACTCAAACTAGAAGGAAGAGAACCTAGGAGAAATGTTGTTATACTAAAAGAAAAAGAATTAACAGAAGAAGTCCCCCCATCTTTTAAAGGAAAAGCTTATTTTGATATGATAGATAATAACAGGTTTAAAGAAAATATTGAGGATTTAATTAGGCATATAAAAGGAATAAAAAGAAAAAGAGAATAAAATATATAAAAAAATAAATAGGTTATTGATGGATATAAGCGGATTTAAACCGTCGATCTTTCAGAAAGATTAAATTATATAAATAGAATCTATATTTTTAAAAAGAAATCAATAACTCTTCCAAATACCAACTGGGTGCGTAGTATAGCATGGATAATGCACCTCCCTGCGGAGAGATTCCCAAGTGCGCTTGGTTATCCACAAAGAGGGAGCCGTCAGTTCGAATCTGACCGCACCCGCCACTTTTTCCTATTGAATGATTATTTCAGTATTTATAGGATTGTTGTATTTTTCAAATAGCTCTTTTATTTTTTGGCTGTACTTAGGTTGCACTTTTACATATAACCGGGCATTTTTAATGCCAAATATTCTTTTCTTTAATTCCAAAACATTAATTGAGTCAACAATATATGAAACCGTTCTCCAATAAGCACTTACAGTGGAACGATTTTTGCAGCTTACCATTAGCTTAGTTTCATTATCACTAGCCACATGATCTATTTCGATTCTTCTCCCACGATAATAATAGAGTATATTTGATTTAGTTTGCAAACCTTCTTTTTTCTTATGTCTGCTGATCCTTTTCTTGAAGTCAAAATTACTGCTTTCAAGCCTTCCGGTAAACAACGCATAAATGTCCTTACTTTTGTTGCTCAAGATTCTTTTAATTCTGATGTTCGGGAGATCATCCTCAATCTTCTAGCTCATATTAAATCTAGATTTGAATAAGATTCTAATTATTAAGAATAGGCAATTTAGTCTTTTTTAAACTAAAATCAGTGAAAATGAATTAGTGCGAACTCGATGTATGGATTTAAAGAAAATGATGATTATTTTGAAAAACGGATTGATGAAGTTTATGCTATCTCAGATCTTGTAATTCGGGATGAAGAATTAATATCTTTACATTTAGAAATCTTACTGGAAAGAAAGAACACCTTAGATTTCAGGCATGAAGCAGCAGAATATATGAACATGTATGCTAATGAAAATCCTAAATTAGTGATACCAAAACTTATCGCTTTTCTGGAATCGGAAGAGGCTCAATTAGGAGATCCTGATGAGAAAAAAACAGGTTACCGTTTAATGTCTTATCCAAATAAATATCGTTATAATGAGCGCGCAGTCAATGAATTTTCTGAAATTAAACGTGAAGTACTTTATGCTTTTGATCCTGAATTACCAGAAACCAAGGAAACTGTGCCTATTCTAATTGATATTATGCTGAAGGAATTCTTCAAGAAATACATCATCACTGTTATCCATATTTTACTTAGAATGTCTGAGTTATACCAAGATATTCGTTATATAATTTATACGAAGTTACAGAATGCCCAAGAGTATAACTTTGCTGCAAAATTACTCCTCGACCAAATGGATATTTTATTCAATCAGCTTGATGGTTATGACAAGGATTTTTGTGATAATTTCATGGAAGACTTAATCTTTGAGGAAAAGTATAAGGATAGACTCTTTATTTAGTTTTTTTAGAATTTCTTAGATTTCTTTATACATTTAATTAAGTGTTATTTTTTTGCTCTATCCAAACTGAGCCACACGTCCATTACATATTTTTAATTCTTGATAAGCAATTTATAAAACTATAGGTTTTAATTGAAAAAAAGGTTTAGAAATGATTTTGGTCATTTCTTTTTCTTTACTATGGTTATTCCAAATAATAAGATGGTCAAACTAACTAATGTTATGATATTTGTATAACCTGGCGCTACACTTGTAGGAATTCCATCTATTTCATCAAT
>Ga0307378_10011005_pt1 | contig 11697 bp, 12 predicted proteins | sample UN1MG_FD_202238 | JGI IMG/M metagenome (GOLD analysis project Ga0307378, IMG submission 202238) | Soil microbial communities from Risofladan, Vaasa, Finland - UN-1 | ecosystem: Environmental > Terrestrial > Soil > Coastal area > Acid sulfate soil | place: Finland: Risofladan, Vaasa | collected...
ATTGTACCAGTGTTTATAGCTGCGGCAGCTGACATACCAAATAATCTACCTTGAAGTATCCACCAAGCACCCTTTATAAGAGGGATACTAGCAAATGCAGCTAATATAAATTTTGGGTTTAGTTTATCGACTAACCAATTACCAAATTTTAATAAATCTTTCATTACGGGTTCTAATTTATCAAATATTTTAACACCCGCAATTATAAACTTATTCTTAATTTCATCTATTCTATTATTTAAACTTTTAGCAGTATCAGCTATTTTCGCTCTTTCCTTCTCTTGATCCATTAAAAGTTTGGCTTGTGTTGAATCTAAATCTTTAAGTAGTTTTGGATTACCATCTATAGTTACAAAAGCACCGTTTTCACCCATTTGAGCCATCCCAGTAATAGTATCCATCATTTTAGGATCCATACCCTTACCAGCTAAAATACCCTCAAACGATTTAATTTTAGCTGCTTGTTTCGCTGTTTCAGCTAACTGAGTATAATCCATTCCGAGAGCGTTTGCCGCCTCTTTTAATCTATCTAATTCATATGCGTTAACCTTCCACTCTTTGGTTGATTTATCAAATGTTGCAGACGCGGTTGCGGCCTTAGTTAAACTTTTTGCTAATTCTTCTGGTGAGTTACGAGCCTTATACATTAGTTGAAACGGGTCACCTAATGCTGCTAATGAACCACCTAAAACTTGTAATTGAGCTGCCGCCTCGATAGCACCTTCTGGTCTAAAAACCTTATCTGCGACCGATGCGACCGCATTCATATCAAGTTTATATTTCTCAGAGAATTTAGTCATAGCTTTTAAACCCGCTATACCATTTTTAAAATTTAGTTTATTTAATAACCCTAAATTTTCTTGAAATTTTTTAATAACCTTCCCAGCATTAATACCCATATCGGAAGATTCCTGTGACATTTTAAATATAAAATCAGCTGATTGTTCCGCACCTAAACCAAAAGCCTCCATTTGACCAGTTAAATTTGCCATATCGGCCGGCATCATCCCTGTAATTCTTGCTGTCTCTACTAAAGCTTTAGTTGCATCTCTAGTTAACATTACTTGTCTACCCGTTGCATCAGATAAAGAAGTTTGAACCGCGTAAGCATCCTCTATTGAATACCCCATTGCTGCATACTCTTCAACAACAGCACTAACATTACCCCTCATTAATGCTAATTTAGTACCTTGAAATCCTAGTGTATTTGCTGTTTGATGTGTTAAATTATCTATTTCTAGAAATTTATTAAACATATCACCCAAAGAAGGTATTATATTAGTTTTTATTTGTTTTCCCCACTGTACCATTTGGTTACCAGCGGATTTAAATAAACTAACAGTTTTAGATAACTCTTTATTAATACCAAGATATAAGGATTTTTGTTGTTTTATCCCTTCATTTATCTTTTTTAAATCCTCCCTTTCTTTAACTAATGTTTCTTCCGTTGCATTAGTCAGTTCATTGATTCTAGCCTCATTATTAGCAATTTCAGCTGAAAGAGTTTTTATTAACTTATAGTTTTTAGTTACTTCTTTTTGTGCGTCAGCAAAAGATTGCATGGAAGCGGTAGCCTCCTTAACAGATTCTTTAATCTTTTCCCTAAGTTCGAGATCCTTTTTGGTTCTTTCGTATTCGTTATCTGCCATTATTTAATACTTAAGTTACGTATTTTAGCTTCTGAACCCTTAAAATTAGTGTTTAAGGCATTTTTTGAAACTTCAACAGTCCCCTTCCATTGGTTTGGGTCTGCCGGATTTTTAATATTATCTATTATAATTGTAAAATAATCACCTTTTCCAGATGTGTCTTTACTGATTATTAACATCTTTTTTGCGTATTTTTCAGTTAGTTTAGCAAAATAAATACCACTACTAATACCGTCATGAATTTGTCTCTTCAAATTTTTATCAACCCATTGGTCAGTATTGTCGTCTATAAAATCTAGATTAGCTTTTATTTTTACAAACACCTTATCTGATAAAACTTTATTTGTATCACCACCAACCCTAGGTATCCCAATTTTTATAATTTTAATTTTTGTTGAGATGGGTTCACCCTGTTCTAGCAGTATATTTAAATTTTCTTTAAGGATATTTTTTAAAACAATAAGATTCTCATTTTTTGATTTATTTCGTGCTGCTTTTAATTGTTTTTCTAATTCTTTAACAACGTAAGCTGTCATACCCTGTTTTGTTAGTTCTGTATCGTTTTTAGCTTTAGTAATATCATCTTTAATTTTTTCAATTTCATCAGATTCTTTTTCATAACCAGTAGTAGTTGATTCATATTTTTCCGTTTCTATAATTTTAACATCAAATACACCACCCTCTTGTAACCCAATCAGAGCTCTCTTATCACCCTTAAAATTACCTAACTTATTTGTTATTGACATGAAAGGTCTTGCTAACGATTCTTTTGAAAATAATATTTTTAATGTACCTTCATCACTTTTAAAAGTTAAAACTATGGTACCGTTTTTTTTACTTAAATTTGAATCATACTCAGCAATACCATTATATTCTTTACCTTCTTTATTTTTAAAAGAAAATTTAAAAGGTTTACCGTATGTTTTAACCCTCTCAACGGAAAAAATACCTTGAGATTCCATATAACCTTCAATACCATATATTCCCGCTTTACTAAGATTTTTTTCTATATGACCCGTTAGAAATTCTGCACGAGCTTTAGCTGCGCCAGCCCCACCCGTTTTATCTTTAACTAAGGACGTGGGATCTGTCTCACCGAAATACGGATTTAGTGGGTTTAAAGCCTCTGTTACTGTTTTCTTTATAATTGTATTAATACCCATAATGATTTCTTTATAAATATCACCTAAACTAAAAATGGGACTTTCGTCCCATATTTTTATCTTGATTTTCCCTTTGATTTAACCTTATCGTATTCTTTCTTTTGTTCCTCCAACTCATTTTGCCACATATCGAGATAAATTCTTCTTTCCCATATTGGCATACTCATTGTAGATTCATAAGAGTAATTCATATGTTTTACCATATAATATATTTCTCTTTTAAGACCTAAATTATACTCGGACGTTAGGCCAAAAAAAGTTGAGTCCGAGGGTAATTGAAGCTTGAAATGTACCTGTCGGTCCCTCCACTTCGGCCGACATATCTATACCTGGTTCAATGTTATCTGAGTATTCTCTAAATTTAAGAGAATCGAATGCTGGCATTACATTAACAAATTGTTGGATATAATTAGGATCTCTATTACCTTCAACCTCTTTAATTTGTGCCTGTAATCTATATGTTAGTGTATTTGAAATTTGAGATTTTGTTGCTTTCTCATATTTGTCAGCCCTACTAATTATTGAACGTTCATCACCAACTGTTAATAATGTAAATTTAATTTTCTTTTTACTTTTCGGTAACTCAAAAAAGAATTCACCCTTTTCATCTGGTTCTGCTGTCAATTCTTTTGACTTAAGAGCACTTAAATCAAATTCGTGCTCAAATTCTACACCACTTGTTGGGTCAGTTAACTTAACTGGATACATTTCACCATAACCTGTTGCTCTTAACCAAATCATAATAGCATTTCTATCACCAACTAATAATTGATCGAAGGGTACTGGTGATTCTTTAATCTTTCTTTCTAACAATATTTCAATGGCCTTACCATTCTTAATAAGGTTAGGTGATGTAAGGATATTTTCATCCATTGCCGTCATATATTCTACTTTAACAGTACCAATTTGACCTGGATATAATAAACCGCCAGAAGGTAAGGGTAGAACATCAAACGGAGCTTGGAATTGAATATCTTGAGCTTGTTGTTGATTTTGTTTTGACATATTAAAAACTTTTTTTTAACTTTGTTATTCAGAATAACTTTAAAACTATATCTGTAATTGTAAAGGTTCTACAAATAAATACATTATTTCCCGTTTTTTCTAATGAAAGATTTGTTCTTTCCAGGAATTATTATTATCTTTACGTATAAATCTAAACAAATATATGAAAATGACAGAAGATAAACTTAATCGTTTAAAGGAGATACTTTCAGTCCCTACTTGTTCCAGGGATGAGGTACGTATGATTGAGTATTTAAGAAAGACGTTAACAGAAAATGGGTATGAACCAACCGTTGACGAGTGGGGAAATATTTACGTAACAAAAGGTACTGCTGAATGGTATCCTTGTTTTATTGCACATACAGATACAGTACATAAGGTAAATGAAAATTTACTTATCATTCAAGAAGAAATGAATGATGAGGTTATTCTTAGAGGTATTGATAAAACTAATAATAGACCATCTGGTTGTGGTGGTGACGATAAGTGTGGTGTATACTTATGTCTTGAAATGTTAGACACATTACCAAATGTTAAAATAGCCTTATTTGTTTCGGAAGAAATTGGTTGTAAAGGTAGTATGCACGCGGATCCTGAATTCTTCAAGAATGTTGGTTACGCTATTCAATACGATTCACCAGAAGGTGACTCAATGAGTTTAACATTAATGGGACGTTATTTATATAACCAAACATCTGAATTCTCTGAAAAAGTTGGTGGTTTGATTACTGAAGCTGGTATTAAGAATTGGGCATACCATCCTTATACTGACGTTTGGCAAATAATGGAAAAATTTAACATAGCTTGTTTAAATCTAGCGGCCGGATATTACAGATATCACACCGATAATGAATATGTAAAAGTAGACGAAGTTCAAAACGGATTTGAACTTGGTTTGAAATTAATTGAGCAATTGGGTGAGAATAGATATGAAAACCCAAAAGAAGAAAGAACTTATACTTATTCTTGGAATGGTGGTTATGGCGGTTACTCTAAAAGTAAGCAAAAACCAGATACTGGTGGTCAAAAACTTCTTACTGAAGGTAAGGGTGAAGAGAATAAAGACGGAGATGAGGATTATGATGATTGGCAAGACCTTTTTAATAGTGGGGAGTATCTTTATACAAACCGTAATAAAGGGGGGTCTTCATATTATGACCGTCATTGGGATAATGACGATAGATTTAATTACTAATAAAAAAGGGACTTTAAAGTCCCTTTTTTTATTTAAACATCTTCTCCAGCTTCTCTTTTTTTAACTCTATCAGTATAACCCTTTAACCAGTCAGCTTCTTTTTTAACCACATGACCAACCTTACCACCCGCAATTGCTGCCGCAACAACCATCACTAATGAAGGTATATATAATTTAAGGTTATCAGATCCACCAGCAAATAAACCCAAATCTAAAAGGGAACCAGCTAAAGCACCAAGTATTCCACCCATTTTAGCCCCACTAGCGATATCCACAACATCAAAAAAGTCCTTATCAACCTCCTTTTTTTCTATTTTTTCATCATTAGCCTCAATATCACCCTTATATGTTGGTAATGGTTTATCTTCAACCTCGTTAACAACGTATTTTTTTAATACAGACTCAGTCATATTTTTTACCATTGAATCAACGGATTGCCCATTTTTTAAAGCCCTTGCAGTGTCAAGTAGTTCATCTCTAGATATACCAATATTAATTAATTCCTTAGCTGCCTTTTTAATCTTTTCAGGGTTTGATGCTAAAGATTTTATTAAATTTTGAACTTCTGGATTTTGTAATAAAGAATCAATATTTTGTTCAGAATCATTTTCTTTTATTAATCCTTTAGATTTTAAGTAAGAATTTTCCACCCGATTATTGGCTTCCATAATTACTTTTAATTTATCTTTTTTTCTCATAGTTATTTATTTAAAATTTTATGTTAATTTAACATTGTGCTCAATACCGTCAGCATTATAATATAATATTTTTAAATCGGTTAAAGTAGCCGGAGATTGACCGTCAGTAAATACATCCCTATTAATTAAATCAGTTACATCTTTACCTACAGATTCACCTTTATGTGTGTAAACGAAATACCCTAAAGGATTCAATATTCTATTAAGATCAATCCAATCATGATATCCGTAACGATCTTTTAATAATACCCCATAAACCTTACACACGTCGATGAACCACTCGAATTCCTGTGGTTTATCAACATAATACCATTCTTCATCCGTATTATATGCGTCAGCATCACCAGACATCCATTTAGCCTTTACCACAAAAATATTTTTCTTTGTTGGTGGGGGTTTTGTTGGGCCCAATATTTTAAAGGGTAATTCTTGACCAACAACAACATTTTCAGCCCATTCCAAATCATTTTCTCTTAATATTTTTTTAATTATATTTTTCACGAAGTTAATTTATTATGTAACTCTTCTATTGTATCCTGTAATTCATTTATTTGACCCCTTAATTCTTCAATTTCATCTTCACTTTCACTTTTACCTTCTTGTCTACCTTCTTCACGAGCATCATCTTTATATTCTTGAATATCTTCATAATAATACATGTCATCACAACACCCATCACAAGCATAATCGTAATTGTCTTGTGCGTATGTATATGTATGATCCGCTTGTTGGTATACGAACTCACCAATTTCTTTTAATTTTTCTAAATCATGAATACCAGAATCAGTTAACATTTGATAAAGTGTTTCACCATTAAAATTCAATTCATTAGTAACTTTTATAAAATCTTTTTTAATCTCTTTTTCGGCAAGATGAACATCGAGATCTTTAGTCCATTCAAAATCATCCTCTTGTTCTTTTAATATTTTTTTAATTAAACTTCTCATTAACTTAAATCATCATCACTACTAGATAACCTGGATTGTAATTCTTCTATTGTGTACTGTAAATCATTTATTTGACCCCTTAATTCTTCAATTTCAGCTTCACTTTTACTAACACCTTCTTCATATCCATCATCATATCCAGATTCTCTACCTTCTTCACGTGCCGTATCTTCTCTATCAGAAACCTCATCTTCATAAACATAATCATCACAACATCCTTCACAACCACAATCGTCTCTACCACTATCATAACCACGTTGATTCACACCACTAACCTCTGTGTATATAAAATCACCAATTTCTTTTAATTTTTCTAAATCATGAACCCCCGCATCTATTAACATAGAATATAAATCTTCACCTTCAAAAGAGTGTTCATACTCCATATCTCTATATGATTTTTTAATTTCTTTCTCAGCTGCATTAACATCAAGATCCTTAATCCATTCGAATTCATCTTCCTGTTCTTTTAGTATTTTACGAATTAAGTTTTTCATTTTTATATAAATATCAATGGAAGCATAAAAAATCCTCACCTTTTAAGTGAGGATTTTGTATAATTTAAAGTGAATGTTTGACCAAGAAATTTTAAAATACGTGGATTGCACGGTCAAATCTGAGTGTACCAGTGATTTCAGCGATATCAGAAGTTGAATAGTCTAATGAACCAAAGTCAACATTTGTTAACATTGTACCTTGAAGAATCCATTTTTCAATTACAACACCTGTTGGGTCTAATAATTCTAATTCAATGTCTTTCTTATAACCAGCTGCATAACCTTGACGACCTGTTACTGATTCAGAGTGAAGACGAACCCACTCCATAATTGCTTGTGCCGCTGAAGGACCAATTGGGTCACGGAATGTAACGTCAATAGTATCCCAGGTAAAACGACCAATTACCCATGTAGAAGTATTAAGAAATTGAATTTCTGTTTCCTCTTGAGAAATTTTAGGTCTTGATGCTGTTTTCACAAACCACTCTTGAATTCCAAGAGGGGATGGGAATCTAAGTATAAATCGGTTCTGCTTTTTTGGTTCGTAAGGAACCGGCATCCTCATTAGTAAATCTGCCATAGTAGTGTCTTTTTGTTTAAGTTGTTATCTTTTTATTATAAATATGCTCTATTTTAATTTCTGCAGATTGACTGCTAATTTTATTATAAATATCATTGTTTAAACAAAATTTATATAAACATGTTAAACGAATTCGAAAAATTTGCGATTAAAGACCAAGGTATTGGTTCTAACACATTACACGCTTACCAAAATTTTATGTCAGAGGTCCCTGTAACAATCCAAGGTAGTATGACACCTTATGTATTGGAAGAAAGGGAAATGAGAGCGACACAAATTGACATCTTTTCTAGATTGATGATGGATAGAATCCTATGGGTTGCTGGTCCAGTAAATGATAGAATGTCTACAGTTGTACAGGCACAACTTTTATTCTTAGACCAACAAGACCCTAAGAAAACTATTACGATGCATATAGACTCACCTGGTGGGTCTGTGAAGTCAGGTTTGAGTATTGTTGATGTAATGGAATACATCAAAGCCCCAATCGCCACCATTAATACTGGTATGGCGGCATCAATGGGTTCGGTTCTATTGGGAGCTGGAACAAAAGGTATGAGAAGTTCTTTAAGATTCTCAAAAACAATGTTACACCAATCAAGTGGTGGAGCTATGGGTAATATCCAAGATGCCCGTATCACAATGAAAGAATGGGAGAAAACCAACCAAATTCTTTTTGAATTATTAGGTGGGTATTGTGGTAAAACCCGTGAACAAGTTGCGGAAGATGCTTCACGTGATTTATGGTTATCAGCGGATGATGCTTTAGCTTACGGAATTATCGACGAAGTTATTAAACCTTTACAAAAAACAATTAAAAAGTAATAAAACAAAAAACCCTAACATTATTGTTAGGGTTTTTTTATGTATATTAAATTTTTAATTATCCACCTACTACACCACCTGGTCCGCCAAGTTTACTACTTAAACGTTTGAATTCTTTTTCTTCATCATTCCATTCAGCATTTTTACCTCCTCCATCAAGGATAGGTAATCCAGCGTTAGCTTTCATAAATTTCATAACAGCGTTTTTGAAATCTTGAACATCACCGTTAGCGTACGCTTTTGACATCTTTTCGGCGTTTTTAACATAAACTTGGTTCCAAGCTTGTTCCGCTTTCTTTTGGTCCCATCTATGACCCATCCATTTCATAAGTTTGTCCCACATTTCACCAACACCTTCGTTCATTAATTCTTTACTGTAGTGTTCTCTAACTATTTTGGCTTTGTTTGAGTGTGTAACTTTAGCTTTAGAAATATGTTTTTTAGCATCAGCTGCTTGAGGTAATTTCTTTTTTGGTTTTTCAGGGTTAGGAACACCTTCACCTTTTTCTACCATCTTACCTGACATCTTATTTTTAATGTGTTTTTTAGCCTCAACACTTTGTGAAGGGATGTGGTTTTTAACTGGAGCCTTTTTACCCTCAATTGAAGCTGCCTCCATAACAAAGCTTTCAACTACTCTTTCAAGTTGTTCTTTGTTGATTCTATATCTTTTTACAGTTGACATATTTTTAGTTTATTTTTTGTAAGTGTAATTTGTTAATTTATTAAAATTAGCTAATTCTCTTTTAAGATTTTCACTAATAACCTCTTTAGGGGATTCTGTAAGAACTTCAGCCTTAACTTCAGCCTTAACTTCAGCCTTAACCTCAGTTTCAGTAACAACCTTTTTCTTAGGTGTCTCAATGCCTGCCTTATTAAGGGTACTTTCAATCAGTACATCAAGGTCTTTCTTTTTAACAATTTTTGACATGTTTTTTGTTTTATTATAAATATGTTTATATTAGCAAAAGAGCCTATTTTTACATAGGCTCTTTTTATAATTTATTAAATGTTATCAAATGATGCTCCAGTAGGGGTTACATTGAACTCGATGATAATAAATTCTAATGATGGGATAGGTTTTAAGAAAATCTTACCTCTCATTTCATTTCTATCGATTTCTTCTGGGTCATTAGATAATTGTACTCTAAAGTCTGCTAAACCTCTTTCTTTTCTAATGTTATCTAAGATTGGGTTTACTAAGTTCAAAAATTGATTTCTAACAATTTGGTCATTTTGTTCAAATAACAATCTAACACCCACTGCTGTAATCAACCTACGAGCTTGTAATAATAATCTTCTAATATTCAATCTATCAAGAACAGAATCTTTAACTTGTAGGTTTTTATTACCCCAAATTACAACACCTACATCAGAGAAAGTTGCCATTGGGTTAATACGTCCTTCATATAAAGTATCTCTATCATCTTCAGTTAATTTAATTCTAGCTTGAATAGCGTTTGTAAGACCTCTATTATAACCAGCTACTGCGTACCAAGGGAAAGCAACATTATCAGTTAATGCAATGTTTTTACAAACTTCTAATGTTGGCGGTAACCAAATGTTAACTGAGTTTTCACTATCTCTTTCTTGTACCCAAGGCCAATATGTGGCTGTGTAGTTAGAATCGATATCCGCTGCATCTAGTAAATCTACAAGTGATGATGCGTCATTGATTGTAACAGAATTAAATCCAATACCAGTTAATTGGTCATTAGTTTCATATTCAACATTCTCAGGGGAAGTTACAATATAAACTGAATCAGCTCTCTCTTCTTCAATTAAATCAATTGTTTCGTTAACAAGATAACCATTATCAGCGTAATCAATACCTGGTGTTGCTAATACGTTAATATTAACAGCTTCAGAATTTTTATATGTATTAATAGCGTTCCAATAAGCGTATAAATCGGATGTACCGTCTTGTGGCCCTAATTGAATAAATTGTCCTTGTGCAACACCAGTTGTGAAACCAGCCTTACCAACTCTATATCTATCAGTATTAGTTCTACGCCTTCTGTAACAATCCCAACCATCAAATCCAAGGTATGGAACAAATGTGAATTTTCTTGCACTAATACTTTCGTAGTTAGTACCTTGAATATCAAGGTCATTTCTAAATGCATAAATACCACATTCAAAATCACCCGCTATTGTAGCGCCACTATCCATATGGAAACCTTTAGTTGTTGCTGTATAGTATGTGTCAGCGTTTGTTAAACCCTTCCAGTTAAACATATCCTCATCAATACCTAGAGTGTCAGTAATACCAAGGTATACCCTTTTAATTCTTTCATTCTCAGGGAAGTATTCTATTTTATAGTCAATCATAGGTGCTAACGCAGTACCATTGGTACCAACATAACTACTTACAATATAACCTTCAAAACCAGCTGTAAAAGCGTCGATTGGTGCGTTATTATTCATAACTAACATTACGAACCTACTATTCAATACATTTTCACCGTCAGCAGTACCAATTCTTCTTGCAACGTAATTGTTTGAAGATGGATCCATGTTACATTTTGGGTAACTTTCAAGGATTGATGGTCTTGAGTCAGTATCATCCCACTGTCTAATAATAATATCAAACTCTTTTGTATCAGGCTTAATATTTTGAATAGATATTTTTATTTCTTGATTCGCTGAAGAACCATCAGAAATTGAGATGAATTTAAATAATTTAACGACAACGTTACCACGTAATTCAGATACAACCCATGGTGTTTCTGGTGTTTGATATTGTTGTTTATAATTGCTATTATATGGTAAATAAATTAAGTCTTCTTTTAATCCAACAATATATCCATTATCAATTAAATCTTGTGTGTTATTAGTATAAATTTCATCAACATATACTAAACTACCTCTATCATGACAATCAACACCTAATACTCCAGGAATGTAATTCCTACTTGTTGTATCAAGAGATACGTCATAAGTGAAAGTACCCGCTGTTAAACCAACTGAAGAGGCCGATAATGTAAATTGGGCTAAAGGGTTTGTTAATGCATCACCCATATTAGCTACTAAACCATTAATTGATTGGTCAGTACTCATTTGAAGGATGTCATTTACATATACACCTCTAGATCTTAAAACCGCTAATACCATACCCTCATATGCTATATAAGCACT
>Ga0307378_10011008_pt1 | contig 11693 bp, 8 predicted proteins | sample UN1MG_FD_202238 | JGI IMG/M metagenome (GOLD analysis project Ga0307378, IMG submission 202238) | Soil microbial communities from Risofladan, Vaasa, Finland - UN-1 | ecosystem: Environmental > Terrestrial > Soil > Coastal area > Acid sulfate soil | place: Finland: Risofladan, Vaasa | collected...
GCCAAGGCCGAAACGCATTCGATTTTATATGCCAATCTATCCAAGCTCATTTCTCCGATCAACCCTTACCATCATTATTGGGGCCATAATCCACATTCACACCCTGTGAACGGTTACCAATAGACGATAACGAAGCATACCGCCTTCGCGCTCTGATGGACGAGGTGTTCTTTGAAGACAACTTCATAGCCCAGGTTGTCTGGGAGAAGGCTCGCAAGAATGATGCGAAGCTTTTCTCCGTAGGTCATGAATACATGCTGGTCTACGCCAAGTCCCTCGCTTATCTCAAAGAGTTGAAGACCGTGTGGCGGGAGTCAAAACCCGGTGCCAAAGAGTTGTGGGATAAATACTGCGAACTCAAGGCAACCCAAGGAGATGACTTTGCGGAGATGGAAGCAAGTCTGCAACAATGGTTCAAGTCCCTCCCTAAGAAGCATCTGTCAAAAGCTCTTGGCCGGTATCGTCATATTGATCAGTGGGGTCCATGGCGTGATCGGGATATTTCTTGGCCAGGAGGCGATGGCCCTCGCTATGACGTGCTTCACCCTGTGACTGGCAAGCCATGCAAGGTTCCAGATAGGGGCTGGGGATTTGCCACACACGAGGCCATGCAAGAGCAGATCGAGTTGGGCTTAGTAGTATTTCGGGAAGATCATACAGAGCCGCCTTTCCGCAAGGCTCACCTGCGTCCACTCGTTGAAGAACTAAGCGATGATGACGCATTCGACGAAGAGACACCTGATTCGGAAATGGACGTCGGTTTACAGGTAATGTCAAGTGTCCTCTACAAGCAGTCTCAGGTGACAGCGAAGTTCTTCCGTCAGCTTATGGGCGCGATCAAGTTTGATAATCCCAAAGATCATGAGGTGCTTGCACGCATTATCCAATATGTGACTGCAGGCGACCCGAACGCCATAATACTTGATTCGTTTGCTGGATCAGGTACAACAGCACACGCCGTTTTGGCTCTTAACGAAGAGGTCGGGGGAAACCGCCGATTCGTACTTGTCGAATGTGAAGATTATGCAGACAAGGTCACAGCAGAGCGTGTAAAACGGGTTATCAAGGGCGTGCCCAAAGCCAAGGATGAGAATCTCAAAAAAGGCCTTGGCGGCACGTTCAGCTACTTCGATTTAGGCCCGCCTATTGCGATGGAGGCAATCCTCTCCGGCGATAATTTTCCTTCTTATGCAGACTTGACGCGATATGTTTTCTATACCGCTACGGGTGAGGAATTCGATCCCGACGCCGTCAACGAAAAGAAAAACTTCATCGGCGAAAGCAGCAACTATTTAGTCTTTCTGTTTTATAAGCCTGATATCGAATACCTAAAGGCCACAGCGCTTACCTTAGATAAAGCAAAGGCGCTTGGCCCGTATAAAAAGAAACGCAGGCTAGTTTTCGCTCCTACAAAATATCTCGATCAGGAACATTTGGATGAGTTGCGAATCGACTTTGCACAATTACCGTTTGAAATTTACCAGTTAGTGAAATAATGGATTCCCGCTTGTGCAGGAATGACAAAACCGCAAGGTGTGCTGTGCACATCATATTTGTAGGGTGGGGCTTGCCCCACCGATTCCAATAATATATGGAACCGAAAGAATACCAGATAAAGACTCTCAACCGCGTCAAGCAGTACCTCGACCTGCTCTATGAGTGGCGCGTTAAAAATGAGCAGATCGTACGCGAATTCGGCTCCGATACCTCTATAGATTTCCCCGCCAAGGCATGGAAAAAACTGGAAGGAATGTACGATGTTTATCATTCACGCAGTGACGGCTTAGGCAGGCCTCTGCCGTGTTTCTGCCTCAAGATACCCACAGGCGGCGGAAAAACATTTCTCGCCGTCAAGACCATCGACCTTATCAATACTAATTACCTTAAGAAGCGAACCGGCCTGGTCCTATGGGTCGTCCCCACAACGCAGATATACCGCCAGACGCTAAAAAGCCTCCGTGACCGCGACCACCCATACCGACAGCACCTCGACATAGCAAGCGCAGGCAGAACACTAATCCTCGAAAAAGGCGATACCTTCTCGCCCTTGGATATTACGGAAAATCTTGTTGTTCTTATGCTTATGCTGCCCTCCGCTAATCGAAAAACCAAAGAAGTTTTGCGTATGTTCAAAGATTCTGGAGGTTTCGCCGACTTCTTTCCTCCCGAAGATAACATCGAAGCCAACAATAAGCTTCTCGAAAAAGTCCCCAACCTCGACACATTCGAAAAGCAATCCGCCTTCTGGGGAAAGCAGGTCAAGACCTCGCTCGGTAATACCCTGCGAATACTTAATCCCGCAATCATCTTAGACGAAGGCCACAAGGCATACAGCGAAACCGCTCAGGAAACTCTTTGTGGTTTCAATCCATCTATTATCGTAGAACTTTCCGCTACGCCTCCAAATAGAAGCAACAAGCTCGTCGATATTACCGGCCTCGAGCTTAACCGCGAACAGATGATAAAGTTCGATCTGCATATCTTCAACAAAGCCAATCCCGACTGGCGGGAAACTCTGCTTGCAACTCATAATCATCTTGAAATGCTTAGCGCCAAAGCAAATGAATATCGGGAAAACTCCGGCAATTATATCCGCCCAATCTGTCTTATTCAGGTCGAACGGACCGGTAGAGATCAACGTTCCGCAAAATTTATCCACGCCGAGGATGTCAGAGAACACCTTATAAATATTGTCGGCCTGCAGCCGGAAGAAGTCGCGATAAAAACCAGCGAAAAAGACGAACTCAAAGAAGTGGACGACATTGGCGGTGTTATGTCCGAGAATTGCCGAATCAGATACATCATCACAAAGCAGGCACTTCAGGAAGGCTGGGATTGCGCCTTTGCTTATTGTCTGGCTATCCTCACACGACCCGGCTCAAAAACAGCACTCACCCAGCTTGTCGGAAGAATCCTCCGCCAGCCGTTCGCCAAGAAAACCGGCGTCAAAGACCTTGATGAAAGCTATGTTTTCTGCTATCAGCAAAAAGGTGTAACTCTGCTTGAAGAAATCAGAAAAGGCTTCCGCGGCGAAGGACTTGGAGATCTGACAGGCCGTATCGCCATGACTGAAGACGACAAACAGAAACAGGAGGAAATCACAGCCAACGTACGAGAAAAATTCAAAAAAGACGCTGAGAAAATTATACTTCCCGTCTTTGCCATCCGTGACGACTCAGTCTGGAGAAAAGTATCATACGAAATGGACATTGCAAGCCGGATTCCCTGGCAAGAAGCCGATCTCTCAAAAATGTCTCAACTGAATCTTTCAATGCTCGAACAAAAAGACCTCGAACAGGTCGCCTCTCTTTCCGAAGATATCGAACGCGTTATCGAACTGCTACGAAAGACCGAACTTAAAACCGGCGCTCTCTCGCTCGATCCTGTCTTTCTCTCGCGTCACCTGCTCGATATCGTCCCCAATCCATGGATCGCATACGAATTCGGTAAAACCGTCCTTGACGGACTCATCACCCGCTACGATGAGAAAATGGTTCTTAACAACTTCGTCTTCATTATCGAGGAACTACGCAAGCTCCTTGCTGTAGAGAAAGACCGTCTCGCCGAGTCTGTTTTTCGCAAATTGATTGCTAAAGACAAGCTCCATTTCCTCGTCATTACAAACAAGATCGGTTATAAGCTGCCAAAACAACGAACTGTCCATTCTCCGAGGCTAACCAAATCAACCGGTGACCAACTTGAAAGAAGTCTGTTTGATTATGTTCCTCGTGACCAATTAAACGAAATGGAAACTCGAGTCGCATGGTATCTTGACAATCAGGACAAGCTCTTTTTCTGGTATCGCAACATACCGAAACAGGATTACGGTGTCCAGGGTTGGCGAAAGTCCCGCGTTTTCGCTGATTTCATCTTCACCGATAAATCCAACGGCAATGGCTTTAATCGCGTCTTCGTTGTCGAAACAAAAGGTCTGCACATAAAAGACAGCGACGACACCAAATATAAGAAAAACCTCTTTGCTCTCTGTAACGAGCGTTCGAAGGAAACGACCGTTACCGAACTCGGATTTAAAATGCACGCTGATAAGGTATCGTTTGCTGTCGTTGATGAATCCGAGTGGCAGAACCAATTCAACGCCTTGTTTTCATCTTAATCTTCATATATAAGGAAAAAAATAAAAAGGTCATTCTCCTCTTTTTTTAGGCGTACTGAAGCTTGGATTGTAGTTTTTCAACGATGGTTTTTCGAAGGAAAAGTGGCCTGCTGAGAAGAAGTATGAAATATGCGGGTTAATCGCCGGGGCTTTCGGTAGTGCTTTCGAGTACACCTAATTCGACGAGAGCCTTTAACGCTGCTTTTTGCTCGGCCTCTTTTTTGTTCGTCCCCCAGGCGCTCGGGAAATGCCGATCAGTGATTACAACCGCCAACTCAAAACATTTGTCGTGATCGGGCCCTTTTTCATCGAGCAGCAGATAAGATGGAGTAGCGTTAAACTGCTCCTGAGCGTACTGCTGCAGTAAGGATTTGAAGTTGCCCTGAACCTGTTCGGCATCAGCTCGTTTAATCAGCGAACCAAAACCTCTTAAAATAAAACTTTGGGCGTCTTCAAATCCCCCATCTATATATATCGCCGCTATAACAGTCTCCAGCACACCTGCCGCGAGAGAACCTGACAAGGCGCGGTTAGAGACCATGCCCTTACCCACTTTTAGAAATTCCTGCAGGCCAAGCTGCCCGGAAATGCGAGCGCATGTATCGCGAGAAACAAGCTTGCTCTTTATTTTTGTTAAATCACCCTCAAGATAATCCGGAAACCTATCGAAAAGGGATTGACAAATAACAACAGCTAAAACAGCATCCCCAAGAAACTCAAGTCTTTCATTACTCAAAACGCGATCATCAACCGCAGAGGAATGAGTAAATGCCTTGACTAAAAGAGTCTTGTCGGAAAATTCATAACCTATTATCTGCTCGATTTGCCGCAGAGTTTTTTTGTCCATATTAACTGACCATCTGTAAACTTGCCAAGGCAACAAACTTGTCGTCAGCAAACTCAAAAATCCCGTCCAGACCGGTTACTGTAAAGATACCTTTAGTCGCCGCTGCAACACTGCAGAAAACAAGCTGATGTCCGCAGTCGGCCAACAGCTTACGCAACTTCAGGAGCTTCGAGATACTTGAAGATGTTATAATATCAACGCTGCAAAAGTCAATCACTACCTCGCAGTCACCCCTATCACGCACCATCTCGGTGACCGTCTTGAGCTCATCCCCCATTTCCGGCTCCTGGGGTAAATCCACAAGAATAATATCCTCAGACCAATTTTGAATCCCCATACTTAATCTCCTTATTTCTCAAAAACTATTAACCTCGATCCTCGCCAGGCATCCGGCATCGAGCATTTAGATATTTTATCGGCATAAGTTTCAGCCAAGTTGAATAAGAAAATGACGCACAGAAGCATTTTGCGACTTATTGCCCCCTGCCTGTCTCTTCTGTATAGATTCAAAGGAACCTGGTCGATGGAGCAATATCGGCCTATAAAAGTCGGCTTTTCTGTACAGACTATCCTTTGAACCTTCGTTTCATCTCAGACATCATTTCGTTAATGCGCCACTCGATCGCCGAAAGTATCCAGAACTCGAAGTGGTTAACACGCATCTGGACGTGTATCATATATATGATTTTCACCGACAGCATTATTGCTGTCAACTCAACCATCAAAAGCCGTAATTTTCCACTGACCACCGAGACAACGCCGGCAATCAAAATTATGCCAATAAACACAGCATTGATGAACTTTGTGCGAAATCTTGGTACACCTCCGACCTTGCCTATAATAGCTCTGACCCGCTCCTTTTCAGTTTCAAACTGTTCCAACGCTTGTTTAAGATCACTGATTTCATCCTCAGGATTTTCGTATTTCTGCTTCATAAGCACTCCTTATTGGTCTTTGATCCCGTTTGTTATTTTAATAACCCATTTATTATTATAATAATTCATCTTTTAACTGGATACAAACACTTCTATTCCCTGTTTATGTCCAGATACGTTGAAGTTTTTTATTGACATACTCGAATACATATAACAAAATTACGGAAATTCTTTAATGATATGTGCAGATATAAATAAAAAGGTATTTAATGTAAAAACAATCTCCAGAAGAACCTCGGTTTTGGTTTTAAAGTTCCAGCGGTTATCCCTCCATTTAGCCATTCCTGTTGAACTATTTAGAATTCTAAAGAACGTAAGGTTATGCGGGAAATAGCCTTTATTTCAACAGAACAGAATGACGCCCACGGAAATAATTGCTGTGAAATTTTAGAATTTTCTGTAAAATGTGGAAGAATTGGCTAAACTCTGAGGCAATTTAGCGATTGTATCGAGCAGAATTACATGAAATTTCAAAGTTAACAAAGATTAAGGAGTAACACGTAATGGACAAAATCAAACTACCGAAAGCAGCAGGATATTTGGAACGTGGCTGGGTAATCGCTAACCACAAGCTGGTTTCCTTCCACGCTGCGTTCATTTCATCGGTTCTCAGCCTGCCGGCGGCGGCACTGGCAACTGCGGCGGCAGACCCGGATGCTAATATCAAGCTTGAGGTGCTGAAATTCATGTTTTTCAGCTGGGAGACAGTTGTCTCGGTGATCGTCCTTTACTTGTCCTGGCACATCGGCATTGCCATCCACGAGATGGGGCACTTTTTAACCGCCGTGAAGCTGACGGCTTTGAACAAGGACTCTCAAGATAAGGCCGACGCGGTTATTGAGGGCGGCGGCGGCAAATTCGGCTGGTACGCCCAGATGTTCCTGCTGATTCCGTGGGGCAAGTTCTACGGCGTCAAGAAGGAGAACGGCAACTTCGCCCCCGATGCACCTTACAACCTGGCCGTGGCGGCATCGGCGCCGGTCTGGAGCCAGTGGCTCGCCACGATCTTCCTGCCAATTGCCGCTATCGGCATCGGCGGAGGATTGCTCATTGGAGGCGAGTTCGGCGATATCCTCATCTACATCGGCCGGTTCTTCCTGGCTCCGGGCTGCGTAGGTCTTCTGGACCGCCTGCTGGCTGACCCCGGCAAGCTCAAAGAATTCCGCATGAGAGAGCAAACGGCCGCTGAGGCAGCGGCAAGGGCAGCAGAGGCAGCCGGCAGCAGCGAAAGCTGGTTTGCTCGCGTCGCAGAGGTCAAGAAAAGACTGCTGACCACCAGAATCCAAACCGTCACCCTCAAAGACGGCACAAAGGTCACGGCACCGTGGCAGTATCGTAACTGCGCGATGGGTGGACGGCACACCGAGAAAGAGTATCCCGAGAGCAATATCTCCATGCAGGAAAGCATGTTCATGCCGCTCTCGGCAAAGACATACGAAGATGCCCAGGAAATGACCGTAAAACTCCAGAACCGCCTCAAAGAGATTATCGAGTCGGCACCGGGCGCAAAGGTCATGGGCGTTGGTCTTGAAGGCGGTATCGCGCCTTATATCGATAAAGAACCACAGGACAAGGTTCCTGAACAACGAATGTGGCGGATGATGAAGCAGGCGATTCTTGACTGCGAGTACGTCCCCGGGGTGGACGTGGCGATTGCCCTGGATCCGGCGGCCTCGGAACTCGAGAACTTATACCGCGAAGAAACCGGCCAGAAAGACTCGGTCGGCATGTATCGTTTCTGGCGCGACAAGAGCAAGCTCGATATGAGCCGGGACGAAATTCTCGAACTCTACAAGCAGGCCATGGAAGATGATGTGCCGGTCCTGTCAATCGAAGACGGTTTCGGCGAGCTTGACCACGAAGGCTGGAAAAACCTGATGAAAGAGCTGGGCGATAAGACCTTCATCATCGGCGATGACCTGGTCACCACCAAGGATTCGAACATCGAAGCCTGTGCAAAGAACGGCGAGATCAACGCCACCTTGATAAAGGCCAACCAGATCGGCACGCTCTCGGAGACGGTGCTGGCGATGCTGACTTCGCTGGCCTACGGTGCCGACCTTGTCGTCTCGCACCGGTCCAAGTCACCGAACGATCCGTTCGAGGCGGAAATCGCCACGGCGATGAACGCCCTGGGCCTCAAGGCCGGCGGCGGTGCCAACACGGAAAGACTTCAGAAGTACGGCCGGGTCATGGAAATCCTCGCACTGGCAAGGGCCTCCCAGCGGGAAATCACCGATAAAGAGCGCAAAGAGGTCGAGGAGAACGTAAAGGAGCTGGTCCGAATCCTCACGGGCAAAGAGGACGTCAGTATCATGCCGGACGCCGGCGAGATCGATATCGCCAGTCTGCTTATCAAGTTGCTGGCTATCGAATCTGTCAGCGGCACCGAAGAGGCGACCAACGCCGGTATCCCGTCGGCGGCGGCAACCCTGTTCCTGGGCAAGACGGGAATCATTCGTTTCAAGGGCTCGACGCCCCTCGGAACATCGGCCGGTGTCGACGAGGCCATCCATTACGTGGACAGCATCATCGAGCCTTCCGATACAACCAGGAAATACGCCGATCTGTTCAAGGACGCCGGCGACGGTACATTCCGGTTCAACAAGGACGTCGTGCTCAAGACGGTCAAGTCCAAGAACGACGATAAACTAATGGCACTCTGGAAAAAATCCAGACGTTACGACGGTAAGGGCTGTATGGACGCCGTCAAGCACATCGAGAGCGTATTGGCTAAAGCGTTCGTCGGCAGAAAGCTCATGAAGCTTGGCTCACTGCTCGATACGGATAAGGAACTGCTGGCCCTTGAGCTGGAGCAGGCAATCAGCGCCGGCAGGATTTCCAAGAACGCATCGAAGGAAGAGAAGATCCACGCGATGCAGCGAAAAGGCGTTTTGGGTATGAACGCCATTCTTTCGATGTCACTCGCCTTGGGCCGTGCGGTCGCGGCCAGCGACAGCAAGGAACTCTGGCAGCTTATCCGCGAGATGGCCGGTGAGACAATGGCCAAGTTCATCGATGCAAACGCCAAGGGCGAAAAGAAGAGCCTGGCGGACCTCAAGACAATGGACTTCGATGAGTTGCAGACCCTCTTCCGCAATGCAGCCGGCGAAGCCATTAAGGATGGCAAGACCATCTACGAGCTGCTCAGAGAGCAGTTGCCAGTCTATCCGGTGTAACAAAAGAGAATAACGAATCCCGATGCACATCGGGATCGAATGTCGAAATTAGGGGCAAGCTCACGGGCTTGCCCCTATTGTTTTGCTATCACAACTTTCGGTCCAACTTGCGGTAGCTGATGGCTTCTGCTCTTCTGCCGCCTTGGCCTCTTGCGACCCTTCATCCGTGCTCACATCACCAGTTTTAGCTCCCAACTTACGCAATAATGCTTCCAATTCAGGATAGGCCATAGCTCGTGCTATTTCTAAGGCGTATCTTCCTGTGTCACTCTGAATATTCGGATCTGCTCCCTTAGAAATCAGCAGCTCTATAAGATCAGCGTATCCGAAATAGACTGCCCAGTGCAGTGGTGTATAGCCTAACCAGTCCTTATCATTAATACCTTCGTCTCCAGTGAGCAGTTTATTGATTTCATTTGTATCATGATCGCGCACTGCCTGATGTAGCATCTTCACATAATCTTCAGAATCCTCATTGGGATCATATTCAAATGCTCCTAAGTCTGGCTTCTTGCCCGCAAACGGCATTCCAATATCAATACCTTTATCAATTGCGCCGCTTGTCGGTGCAAGCTTAAGGAACTTATTGTAGGGGATGCTGCCGTCAGGATTGCGCGGCGCTGACATCATGCTGTCATCAAAACTAAAGAAATCAGCATCGGTTAATGCGATACCAAGCTCAGCGTCCCAGCTGTTAGACGAACTATCAACTCTTGCACCAATGGAATCTTTCCCTCCATATGAGAGGTTATTACGTAAAACATTGCCTACTCCGCCACGATTGGTCGTAAAATAATAATTAATAAGGTTATCCCATCCTGTACAATTACGGAGAATCACTCCTTCGGTGTTAGCGTTTAGGTCAAATCCGCGATGGGGATGGCCCCATGCAACGCAATTTATCAAGATATGCTTTCCCATTCCCTTTCCGAGCTTAAAGCCATTGCCGTTTCCGGCAAAGAAAGGATGATTCCAGATGTTTTCGCCATTACGCCAAGCATAACACGATTCCAACCTGACAGGATTACCTGCATACCAGAAATCGTATCCGTCATCGGAATTATTCCATGATCTGTTTCCTATAAAAACGTTCAGAATACCTAATCCCAGGCCTGCACCTACTCCATCAGCATTTCCGCCGTTGCGTAGGAATTCAACGCTTTGGTACGCATCGCAGTTGATAATGAGGTTATGCGCAGCTCCTGATTCCATTGAGATTCTTGCCTTGCAAGCTACTACCTGTTCCAGAACATTATGATGCGCTGCCTCACTTGTCAGCTGCAGCGCTCTATGAATATCAGTAATGACAATTCCTTTGATGTGCCAATAGGCACCCTTGATCATAAATCCAATATCAGAGGGTGTAGAATGCGGGGTACGGACAATAGAACAATCAAAAACCGGCACCTCTCCAGGATACGCTCTGATGCTAATTGGCTTACCCGGAAGACCTGATGTATCGATATGAATGGTTTGTGAACACACATACGTTCCCCCACGAATCAGAATAGTATCACCTGGTTCAGCTATGTCTATGGCAGCAGTTAATGAGCTAAATGGACGATCCACTGTTCCTGGATTATTATCCTTCCCGTTAGGAGCTACATAATACTCAGACCGCTTTAACAATTGAGCTATCTCTTGGTAACCGTTTATCTTTGTCCACGTATTACGATCTTCATTTCCTATCTTAAGTAGGGATATTATGCTTTGAATCCAATGATATGGAATATGCCCGCGATTATCGACAATATCAATGTCAGCCCCGTTATCAATAAGCAACTGTACGATGTCCTTACTTCGTCTATCAGCCGCGTAGTACAATGGCGTTAAGCCAGTATTGTCTTGTGCATTAATATCGGCGCCATTGTCTAACAGGATTCGGATAATGCCGAGCATGGATGCGGAAAGCGCCTCCCCATTAGAACCTGCCCCTGCAGCATAATGCAGTGGTACACGCCCGGCGTTGTCTTTAATGTCAAGACGGGCTCCTTGTGCAATTAAAAGCTTGGCGATATCTACATGACCTACTTGGGTGGCATTATGCAGAGGAACTATCCCATACTTATCCTGTACATTAATATCAATGTTAGCCGAAAGTAGCTTTTCTAACTGAGCATCTACTTCATCAACATCGATACCCTTGCTTAATAAAAGCTGGACAACATCAGGATTGCTATGACTATCCATACCGGGTACAGATGCCCCGGCAGCATAATGCAACAGAGTGCGTCCGTTATTATCTTTCGCATCAACAGCCGCGCCGTGTGTAAGTAATAATAAAATAATTTCTTTATTTCCCGCGGCTGCGGCTTTATGCATTAGAGTCACTCCCTGCCTGTCCGCTACAACAACATCAGCACCGTTATCCAACAGAAGCTGAGTTATATCAGAGTACTTTGACCATTCGTCAGGCTTGGCTTCTATAATGCAAGATAGTGGCGTACGGCCATTATTGTCTTTGCAATTGACTAATGCACCGTGTTTAATCACTCGACAGTGGTAAGTTTTGCATCAGGCAACCTCCTTGTGAAGGCCTCTATTCTTGTGTTCTATTTGCTTTTCTCGAATTAACTGTGTTATCCAGTCCTTTCCGAGACCGTATAAATTGTTTTTGA
>Ga0307378_10011009_pt1 | contig 11693 bp, 13 predicted proteins | sample UN1MG_FD_202238 | JGI IMG/M metagenome (GOLD analysis project Ga0307378, IMG submission 202238) | Soil microbial communities from Risofladan, Vaasa, Finland - UN-1 | ecosystem: Environmental > Terrestrial > Soil > Coastal area > Acid sulfate soil | place: Finland: Risofladan, Vaasa | collected...
TGAAATGTTGGGGGACCCACTACCAATAAAGTTAACTATACAAAATTTATATTTGATAGAAGTAGGTGATTAGCTTAACACCTATGCCCTGTGGCCGCCCATGTACGGGAAAGGGTACGATACCGGTCGCGTATTTAATGCGCTGTGTACTAAGGTGAAGAGTTAGTGGCCAGCAGGCAGAATCCGGAATTTAGGAAAAAAGAGTTACTTATTTTGACTCCTGAATTCTGGCCACTGACTGATGAATACTGAATTAAGAAAGCAGCAATTCAGTCACTCCTTTACAATAGCTTCTTCTTGTGCTAACATATCATTTTTTACTGGTATATCAAACTAAGTACAGGCCGCGAAAATTCCGCGACCAGTTAGTTGTAGGTGCGGCCCGGCCGCCCATGTACGGGCAAGGGCAGGCACAGGTTCCTGCCCCCTACGGCACTGGCTGCGTATTTAATGCGGCGTGTACTAAGCAAACTTGGATTAAGCGAAACTGGTTGATTCGATAAAGATTTATTATTAATTAACGTGCGGGAGGGTTGAAGATGCCACTTGCCAAAGAGAAAAAGCAAGAAATTATAGGTTCATTTCGTAAACATGACAGTGATACTGGCTCTCCAGAGGTGCAGATTGCCCTTTTAAGTGAGAGAATCAGCTACTTAACAGATCATTTCAAAATCCACAAGGGAGATCACCACTCTCGGAGAGGATTACTCAAAATGGTTGGACAAAGGAGAAGGTTGCTGAACTATTTGAGAAGCAACAGCGAGGATCGTTACAAAGAAGTAATCGCTCGACTTGGTATTAGAAAATAGATAACCACGAATTATTTACAAAAGATCTTCTCCTAGATCTACCCCTTAGAGTTGTGTTCCTTGAGAGCAAGCGGAGTGAAAGATTGTGGGAAAGGTGGAGGCTTACCTTATTATGACAAAATCTTTACAAGTGGAGTTAGGACAAAGAACTCTCACCATCGCTACAGGATTAATGGCTAAGCAGGCCGGAGGGTCCGTGACGGTCCAATACGGAGAGACAGTAGTGCTCGTTACCGCGGTCTGTGAATCTAAGCCACGGGAGGGGAGCGATTTTTTTCCTCTCACGGTAAATTACCTGGAAAAATCTTATGCGGCAGGTAAGATTCCAGGTGGGTTTTATAAGCGGGAGGGTCGGCCTTCAGAGAAGGAAGTTTTGACTTCCCGTCTGATTGATAGACCTCTTCGGCCATTATTTCCGGACGGGTTTCGGAACGAAGTACAGATCATCGCCATGGTTTTATCTGCTGACCTGGAGAATGATCCTGATATTTTATCAATTATCGGGGCTTCCGCAGCATTGGCAATTTCGAACATTCCATTTCCCCAACCTTTAGCAGCGGTGCGAGTGGGCCTGGTTAATGGCGAACTTATTTTGAACCCAACCAACAAGGATTTAGAAAACAGCCAATTGAACCTTGTGGTTGCAGGGACAAAAGATGCAGTGGTGATGGTGGAGGGGCAGGCAACTGAGATTTCGGAAGAGGTTATGAAAGATGCTATCTCCTTTGCTCATCGATCTATGCAGCCTGTGATTGATCTGCAGGAAGAGTTGCAGAGACAGATACAAAAACAAAAAATAGAAGTTCTTCAAGTAGTCGTTAATGAGGAACTCGTGAGCCAGATTCGGGAATCTTTTGAAGAAAAAATTAAAAAAGCTGTTGTTGTCCGAGGGAAAATGGATCGGCAAGACAGGTTAAAAGAGATCCAGAATGAAGCGATCATCGAATTCGGCCAGGAGGATGAGCTCAAGGGAAAAGAGATCAAGGGTATTCTGGAATCTCTGGAAAAAGAAATCGTGCGTCAGTTGATCATCCAGGAGGGTATCAGAGCTGATGGCCGGACACTGACTGAAATCAGGCCGATCGATTGTCAGGTTTCCGTGCTTCCCAGGACACATGGATCTGCTCTGTTTACTCGTGGAGAAACTCAGGCGCTGGCTATTGTCACCCTGGGAACCACGGAAGATGAACAGCGAATGGATGCACTGGAAGGAGAGAGCTCCAAGACATTCATGCTGCACTACAATTTCCCTCCGTTCAGCGTTGGAGAGGTCGGCTTTTTACGCTCTCCGGGACGACGGGAGATAGGCCACGGCCTGTTGGCAGAGCGATCATTGAAAGCTATTCTGCCAAAGTCGGAAGATTTCCCCTATACCATCAGGATTGTCTGTGACATTCTGGAATCAAACGGATCTTCCTCCATGGCCTCAGTTTGCGGCGGAACACTCGCTCTGATGGATGCCGGCGTGCCCATCAAGTCCCCTGTGGCCGGAATTGCCATGGGAATGGTCAAAGAGGGCGATAAGGTAGCTATTTTGACTGATATCATGGGGATGGAAGACCATAACGGAGACATGGATTTTAAAGTCGCCGGAACCAAAGATGGAATAACCGCCTTCCAGATGGATGTTAAAATTAAGGGCATCAGTGAAGAGATTATGGAGAAAGCCCTGGCCCAGGCTAAAGAGGGCAGGCTTTTTATACTCGATCGGATGATCGAGGCCATTTCCACCCCAAGAGCGGATATATCGAGCTATGCTCCACGAATCTTCTCGATTCATGTCAAGAGCGACAAGGTTGGCGCGGTGATCGGCCCAGGCGGAAAGATGATCCGCAGCATTATCGATCAGACCGGCGTCAAAATCGATATCGAGGATGATGGCAAGATTATTATTGCCTCCAGCGATGAGACATCGGCCAAAAGAGCCATACAAATGATCAGGAACCTGGTCGAAGAGCCGGAGGTAGGCAAGATCTATCAGGGAAAGGTTAAACGGATTGTGGATTTTGGTGCCTTTGTGGAAATCATTCCGGGCACGGATGGACTTTTGCACATTTCCCAGATCTCGCATCAGCGGCTACGCAGGGTGGAGGACGCCTTAAACGAAGGGGATGAAATAGAGGTAAAGGTCATCGAGGTCGACAAACAGGGCAAGGTGAAATTGAGCCACAAAGCTCTGCTGGAAAAAACCCCTGAAGAGCTGCAAAAGGAAAAAGAACAAGAAGATCGACCACCCCGCAGGGAAAACGATGATCGACCCCACAGAGATCACGATGACCGACCCCACAGAGATCGGCGATGAGTTCTGAACCAGCCAGAAAGCCAGCCGGAAAGCCAGCCAGAAAGGTTCCCAAAAAGGCAGCCAAAAAGGTTGTCCTGGAAAATGGCATCAGACTGATTACCGAGCACATTCCATCAGTGCGTTCTATTTCGGTTGGCTTCTGGATTATCGGCGGATCACAGGTAGAAGAGGCCGAGGAAACTGGAATTACTCACTTTATCGAACATATGCTCTTCAAAGGGACGCCAACCAGGACCGCCTATGATATTGCCAGGGACGTGGACTCTCTGGGTGGCCACATGGATGCATTTACCAGTCGGGAATATACCTGTCTCCTGGCTACGGTGATGGATGACCATCTTCCCCATGTTATCGACATCCTGACGGATCAATTAAAAAATTCCCTGTTCGACGATCAGGAAGTTGACCGGGAAAGGGATGTGATCCTGGAAGAAATCAAGATGATCGAAGACAGTCCCGATGAACTCGTCCACGACCTCGGAATAGAGAACCTTTGGCCGGGGCAGCCACTTGGCCGGTCCATTATCGGCTGCAAGGAAAGTGTTCAGCGATTTAGCCGGAAAAACCTGTTCGATTATTTTGAGCAAAATTATGTACCTGAACAGATTGTTATCACGGCTGCGGGAAATGTTTGCCACGATTCTTTGCTCGATTTGATTCAAAAAAGAAATCTTTCAGACAGCGTCTCTTTCAAGAAAAAAGAGAATAGCGCGAGTCATCCAACTGCTAATCACCAAATCAGCTATATCCCTAAAAAATTGGAACAAGTCCATGTGTGTCTGGCCTTGGATGGTCTCCCTCAAAACCACAGCTTGCGTTTTGCAAGCTATCTCATGAATTCGATTCTGGGCGGAGGGATGAGTTCCCGTCTGTTCCAGAAAATCCGGGAGCAGAGAGGGTTGGCTTACGCGGTATATTCTTCTTTTCATTCCTATCAGGATGCAGGATTCGTATCCGTTTATGCAGGTATTCGCCCTAAATCATTCCATGATACCATCCAGTTAATTCTGGAAGAATTTACGATACTCAAAGAACAGAAAGTGACTTGCGAGGAGTTGCAAAGAGCTAAAGATCAGTTGAAGGGAAGCCTCATGCTGGGATTGGAAAGCACGGTAAACCGAATGAGTAAATTAGCCAGGCAGGAGATTTACTTTAAAGAAAACCTTACGCTCAATCAAATCCTTGCAAAAATCGATGGAGTCACGCAGGAGGATATCCTCTCATTAGCCGTTATGCTGTTTCGCACCGAAAATTTGAGTTTGACCGTTCTGGGAGATATCGCCGGGACGAAATCTACTCTTGAAGATTTACGCTGCTAGTGTCTTGCCAACGACCAACTGACAGGTAAAGCGGCGATGACCTCTTCGCTTCGCGACTGCTTCACGATTGATGCACGGCTGCTTCTCGATTGATTCGTGACTGCTTTACGATTGATTCAAGACTGATTCAAGACTATTTCGTCATTCCTGCACAAGCAGGAATGACGTTGATGCTGTGCATCGTGCTGCATCCAGCCCCCCTGCGGCAGCCGATTTTACCCATTAATTCAATTGACGGGGTACGCGAGGGGCTGCTCTGTTAGTTTGTTTGTCCCATTTGTTTGTCTTTTCGTCTACTTAATTGTTATTCGCCAAAGTGCTCTTCGCCAAGAGCACTGCAAGAGAGTAGTTGCTGTCTCGCTACCGTAAGTATTAGGAAAAAAGGGATAGTTATGCTATTGAGTTATATCCCAATACAGGATAAGAAGTATCGTACGGGGGATGCCAAAGAAGCGTTTCTTGGGTCTATTGGCTTGCTGCGAAGGGAGGGAAAGAACCTCTATGAACGCGATTTCCTACCGAAGTACGACGGAGTCAAAGTAACCACAAGCGCCATCATCAATACCAGCGAGGTAAACAGCATCGAAGGGAAATTAGGGCTGCCAATCACCGAACTGATTAGCAAACTGGCCGATGCAAATGCTGAGCTAAAGGGCCACGGAGAGAATAGCGTCAAGGTTACTTACCACGCTATATCGATTGAATCCAAGCAAGACATTGTTGACATCATAAACTCTGATCCGAAAGACCGCGCTTTTCATGCGTTCAAGCAGACTAAAGATGCTAGAATCATCACAGGTGTCCTTATCGGCTTTGGGCACGAAAGCAGCAGCTCCTTCCTCGGAGCGACCGACCTCCGGCTCAAGACGCTCAACGATATCAATATAATCTCAGTCGGCTTATCAGGCGGCACCAACAAGCAGATCAGCTTTAGCGACGGTACTATTCTTGGCTATGTCTACGACCGCGCGTGTTGGGAGCTGGATGAGAATGGTCAGATGAAGATAGCTCGACTGCTTACGGACAACCCCACCTTGTTTGGAGACTGCAAATGTCCATCTGGAACATTCAATGATCCTAACGACGCCAAGAAGAATGCCGACGATAAGAAAAAACACTGACAATAAGAAAAAACAATAAGAAAGAATACTAAGAAGAAACACTGTAGATATAATAAGAAACACTGTAGATACAAGAAAAACCATTTAGATACAATTAGATATAACTTAGCGGTTCTTTCGCTAAGTGTATGAGGCAACGGCCAATCGCAGGGGGCGGTGCCATTTTAACTCCCTCGCCCCTATGGGGAGAGGGCTGGGGTGAGGGGGCTTTATGATTACCTCACATCCGGGCGGGTGATTTCCGTGGCATGTGATTAGCGAAAGAACAACTTAGGATATAATATGGAATTAGATATAATATGGAAAAGATAGAAATCAAAATAAAAAGGGTGGTGGGATGCGAGGATATTTCGCTACCCACCTACATGAGTGAGTTGGCTGCCGGAATGGACCTTTTTGCCGCTGTTAAAGAGCCTGTTACCGTTCTGCCTGGTGATTGGGCGGCCGTATCGGCCGGATTCTCCATAGCTATTCCACCAGGGTATGAAGCCCAGATAAGGCCGCGAAGCGGCCTGGCCCTTCGCCACGGGATCAGCCTGATGAATAGTCCGGGCACCATCGATGCGGATTACCGTGGAGAAGTCAAAGTAATTGTGGTTAATCATGGCAAAGAGCCCTTTTTGATCAACAGGGGAGACCGCATTGCTCAAATGGTTATCCATAGAGTCTATGCAGGATGCTTCGAGGTGGTTGAAGACTTGCCGGAAACAAAAAGGTCAGATGGTGGATTTGGACATACCGGGGTCTAGGAGCTCTTAAGAATAAGCGCCCCCCTCCAGGGATCTTTCAGGGATCTTGCAGGGATCTTTCAATGTTAAATCAGATAAATAATCCTCTTTTGACCCGCTATGTTTCCAATTCGCCCCTCTTACCCCTTCTCTTATTCTTACTATTATCTTTAGCCCCTCTCTCACTATTATTATTAGTACACGCCGCCTTAATTACCCGACCAGTTTTTTTCTATATTGCTGGTGCAGAATATATAGGGTGGGGCTTGTGCCTCACCAAAATCAATGGTGTTGGTGGGGCACAAGTCCAACCCTGCATATTACTTGCTGATTTTATCTGGTTACGTGCTAATTTTATCCGGCCACGTATTTATGGCGGCATGTACTTAAACCATCTAGGAGGCTGTCCGAGAATAGGGATTTGAAAATTTTGTCTACCATATGTTGTATTTAAAGAGAAAACCTGATACCACATATTGTTTACAAAAAATCAAAATTTACATTCTCGGACAAGCTCCTAGGGTGATAAAGGCCAATAAGGAGAATAGGAATTAGTCTGCGCGTCTGTGTTTTAGGAAGTGGTAGCTCCGGTAATTCAATCCTGGTTTGTTCGGAGAAAACCAAGATCCTGGTGGATGCTGGCTTGAGTGCCAGCGAAATTGCCAGCCGCATGGCGACGGTATCAGCCAGGCCTGAAGAACTGTGTGGAATCCTGATTTCTCATGAGCACATCGATCATATTCGCTCAGCCGGGGTCATGGCTCGGAGATATAAAATCCCTCTCTACCTGAACGCCTCAACCCATGAGGCAGCCCAGGTTAAGCTGGGGAAGCTGCATCAACTGGAAATTTTTGAAACCAATCAAAAACTTAAAATCCAAGACCTGCTCATAGAGCCGTTTTCCGTACCGCATGATGCTGCTGACCCGGTAAGTTTTTGCTTTTACCTGAAAGATCGAAAGCTGGGCATCGCTACCGACCTGGGAAAACCCACGACTCTTGTGAGGGAAATGCTCAAGGCGTGCCATGCCTTAATCCTGGAATCCAACCATGACCCCGAAATGCTTCTTAGCGGCTCTTACCCCTGGTGGCTGAAACAAAGAATCAGAGGGGGTTCCGGGCACTTATCCAACGAGAGTTCACAATCTTTGCTGCGGGAATTGATCCACGAAGAGCTTAAGCATGTTATCCTCGCTCACCTTAGCGAAAAAAATAACCATGTGGCTCTGGCCCACCAGACAGCTATGGAAGCCCTGCAGGAGAGGAACGACCTGAAAATAACATTGAGTATTGCCAGCCAGCATAAGGTTGGGGAGATGATTGAGGTGTAGAGTAAAGAATATAAGGAAGATTGGCTCCTCACGGTATCTAAACATGAGCGAAAGATGAATATTAAAGAACAATTAGAAGTCATCAGATTAGATCCATTTAGGTATATTAATGCAATCTTTGCGGCAGTATTAAGTATTATATTGGCTTATTTTGTATTCTTTTATTTTCATAAGTTAGCACTATCGTTTTTTCCTTTTTTGCGGCCGGATAGTAAGTATATGCCTATTTCGTGGCCCGTTTTAAAACTGTTTGTTTGGGTCATCATATTTCTTTTTGTTAAAAGGTGGATAGACCTCTTAATTGAGTTCTTCTTTAAACGAGGATCGAATTATGAGTTTTCATTTCAAGACTGGCCTCAAAAATGGATTTTTCAGGGAGGAAATAAAGTTGTTGACGAGAATCCACCGCGATTGGTGATAGAACAGTCTAATTCGGGATGTTTATTAAGTAAGTATGTATGGAGAGATTTTGAGATGAATTTTGAGATGCGCAGTGCCAATCTGTTTGGCATACTGTTCCGCGCACAGAATTTGGAAAGTTATTTTATGTTGCAGATGCAATGCAATCCTATTCTTAAAATAGCCCCACATGTTAGAATTTTCGGTAATTGGGATGTGATTGAGGCCAACGAAATATTTCCCAGAATGGGAATTGACAGCAATCAGTTTTATAGGGTCAGACTTCGAGTTCAGGAAGGCACCGCAAAGATTTACATTGAGGAAAGATTGGTTTATACGTGGATTTTACCAACGCATGCAGAATTATTATTGAGACAGCATGGCAATGCTTCTGACCAAAATCCAGGACAACCGCAAGTAGAATTAACTGAATTGGGAAATGTTCCAAAGGTTCTATTTAGAAATAAATTTGGGATGGTCGGTTTTAGGGCTTTCTGGCGAGAGAAAGCAGATATTAAGAATCTGCAAATCAAATCACTCGAACGTTTTTGGTTTGGCATATCAACTCTTCGATTTTTTCGAGAATGGTTGTAGAAAACACAGAGTGTTATCTGACATAAACTTGGAGAGGTAAAGTAGGACCTTATGATCGCGCAATTCCCCTTGATGCATACGAGAAGGCCGAGGTTATCCCTCCTGCCAGGCTGCTTGCCTTATATCTTTCAAAAAAAACAATCAGTGAAAATCTCATTCATGATTGCCTGGCCTATTTCAGAAATTGCACTATTGATAAGGAACGAAAGGGGACATTTGAGATTCTCTATCATGTTTTAAATCCATTCCAATTAGTTTAGGAGTCGCGTATTAACAACTGGCTCCTTGGTGATGAATGAAACCGATTATGATAAAATTAGTATTGTCACCCAATAAGCATGAAAAGGAAATAAAATGTCTTACAAGGTCAGTGTTGTAATTGAAAAAGATGAATATGGATACTATGCGTATTGTCCTGAGCTAGAAGGATGTCAGACGCAAGGTGATTCTTTAGAGGAAGTCCTCGCAAGCATGAAAGAGGCTATTGAGCTTTATTTGGAAACACTATCAGCAGATGAAGTAAAAGAGGCTTTGAGTAAGGAAATCTTAACCACTACCATAGAGGTACAAGGTGCCTAAGCTTCCGCGATTATCACCACAAGAGGCAGAAGCAATGTTACTAAATGCCGGTTTTAACATGCTGAGAAGTAAGGGGAGCCATAGGATATACATAAAGGGCAGTAGAAGAGTCGTCGTTCCTTTCCATATGGGGAAAATACTACATCCAAAAATAGTTAAACAGGTATTTAACTGCCTTGAGGAAACAAGATAGGAACTTGAATTTTTAGTTTTCAGAGAAAATATTCATACATTAGATATTTGTTAGATAAAATTTACAAAAAAATTAAATATAGGTCTAAGGAAATATTATAATAAGCATGAAGTGGAGGCATAAAATGCCTAAATCTCTGCATGTTACTTTTGATGGCAAAGTATTTCGGCCTGAAGAGCCAGTTGATTTGGAGCCTAATACTCGTTATATCGTAACTATCGAACGTGAAGAGACATCAGGTGAGCAGAATGTTTGGGATGTACTCAACAACCTTATTGGTGCAGTTGAAGGGCCGGAAGACTTGTCCCAGGAGCATGATCATTACCTCTATGGCCTACCCAAACGCGGAGGGGCACAAAGATGAGAAATTTTATCCATTTTCCCTAGACAGACACTGCAAATCGACGCACTCAGTAAGGGAATAAGCAATGGCTCCAATACGACATGTCTTAAGTGAGTACATAGAGCAGGCTATGGCACAGGCTGTCTATGATAAGCTTGGGGATGGGACATTTACCGGCTATATCCCTATCTGCAAAGGGGGCGTAGCATTTGGGACGACATTGCGTGAGTGCGAGGATGAGTTATACTCTACGCTTGAGGACTGGATTCTCTTGGGGTTGAAACTTGGGCACTCTTTGCCAGTGATCGGAAATATCGATCTTAATAAAGAGCCAAATCATAAGTAAACAATATGAAAGCACAGACTAAAGAAATAGAAAAGATAAAGAATAAAATCCTCCCGATTCTGCAACGTTATGATGTGGTAAGATCCGCCATATTCGGGTCTTTCGCAAGAGGGGAAAACACGGAAGGCAGTGATATAGACATTTTAGTGGAATTCGGTGGTGAAAAAAGCCTCCTCGATCTGGCGGGTCTTAAGATAGCACTGGAAGAATCACTGAAGATAAAAGTAGATGTGCTCACCTATAATTCTCTGCATCCTCTCCTCAGAGAGAGGATCTTACGTGAGCAGAGGGTGATTTTATGAAAAAATATTCGATGGCAAACCATTTACTTAAAGAACCTCCTGCTGAATACTCTGCTGCACACTGATTAAAGGTAAGGGAAGGGAGTAGGTCACCCTAATGATGACTTGGTACCTGGAACTCTGAATAGCATCTTAAAACAGGCGAAGCTGAAGGAGGTTGAGTAATATGTATCGTTTTCTTATTGTAATTGAAAAGGCAAATGATAACTTTTCAGCATATTCACCGGATTTGCCCGGTTGCGTGGCTACGGGAGCTACTCGTGAAGAGGCAGAACAGAACATGCATGAGGCTATTGAAATGCATGTGGCCGGGTTAATAGAAGATGGGTTGCCTATTCCTGAATCTCATTCTTTTGCTGAATATAGCTATTCAATAAGAGATTTTTGAGGAAATGGATCATATCTTTATCTATCATTCATCTCTTGGTGATTTCTTCAAATATCTCTATGAGAGTGTGTTTACGAGAGTGTGTTTACGAGAGTGTGTTTATGAGAGTATGTTTATGAGAGTGTGTTTATGAGAGTGTGTTTTTTCAAATAAGTCCTATTATAGGTTCAATGGGAGAGATCTTATGAAAAAGATTAGTGAATCAGAAAAGGTACCGGAACGTATGCAATCCACGTTCAATGAGATTGCGGCACTTACGGATAAATTTTGTAAAGAACATCTCAATGAAGAATATGCGCAGTTAGCTTCCAAGCTCAATGCCGCTTTGTGCCGTAAAAGACCTTCACCTTTAGAGAAAGGTAATGTCAACACATGGGCTTGTGGTATCATATATGCCCTGGGTTTTGTGAATTTTTTATTTGATAAAAGCAAAGAACCGTACATGAACGCCACTGATTTATGCAAAGCATTTGGTGTCAGCAGCAGCACGGGTTCCGCAAAAGCTAAAGTAATTCGAGATACCTTTAAAATGATGCAGTTAGACCCTCACTGGTGTTTGCCAAGTATGATGGACGACAACCCATTGGCATGGAATATCATGGTTGATGGTTTCATCGTAGACGCTCGTTCAATGCCTCGTGATATACAAGAAATAGCGTATAAAAAGGGCTTAATCCCGTACATACCTGATGATAAGGATGAATAAAGGTTACTACTCAGGCAGGCACAATCTCATTTGTACAGGAAGTCCTTGATGCATGCCGCGCATGCCGCTCACTATCAATCACTCAATGAGCTTTCTGAAAGAGGATGCATTGTTCCCGAACTTAGAGCCCATCCTAAAACCTCTGGCAACAGGTGCAATCATTGATCTGAAATGTGGTTTTGGGATAGCCTCTTAGTACACTGCGCATTAAATACGCGGCCAGATAGAATCAGC
>Ga0307378_10011010_pt1 | contig 11692 bp, 5 predicted proteins | sample UN1MG_FD_202238 | JGI IMG/M metagenome (GOLD analysis project Ga0307378, IMG submission 202238) | Soil microbial communities from Risofladan, Vaasa, Finland - UN-1 | ecosystem: Environmental > Terrestrial > Soil > Coastal area > Acid sulfate soil | place: Finland: Risofladan, Vaasa | collected...
CAAGTTCAAAATTATGAGTGACGAACAGTGCTGTCCAAAATAAACGGACCGGAGAACCGCCAAGACGCCAAGAGCGCCAAGGATTATTTTTAAACACGATTTTAAGAGGGCTGGGGTGCGAATGTTTTTTGCTTGGCGCTCCCGTCGGCCGGTTCGCCAAGCCGGTTGGGGCCAACGCTCCGGAGCTGTTCTTTGCCGGGCCGCAAAGAAACATCATGATTTACTTGGCGATCCTTGGCGTTCTTGGCGTCTTGGCGGTTTTCTTCCGGCCTATTTTGGACAAGAGTGTGTTAATCCGGTAAATCCTGTTAATCCTGTCCGACAATCTTCTTTTCATGAACTTAGGGTGCCGCCTCGCGGCATGAATGACTGTGCGAAATAAAAAGTCCCTTACTTCTCCCCTTGATCCTCCGGCTTCGGCTTGATGCACAGCACGTTGCAGTGGGCGCGGCGGACGACGCGCTCGGCCACGGAGCCGACCAGGAAGTGCGACAGCCCGCGCCGGCCCTGGCTGCCCATGACGATAAGGTCGGCTTTTTGCTCTTCCGCCAGCGCGATGATCTCGGCGAAGGGCACGCCCTCCCGGACCGCGAAACCGGTTTCCACGCCCGCGTCCTTGCACTGCCCGGCCAGTTCCTTTAGCTTGGCCTCGGCGGCGGCTTTCAGATGCAGCCTCATGTCCTGCTCGACGCTCGGCGTGATCACGGGTTCGAGCCAGGTACTGGCCTCGGCCAGCGGAGGCACGTGCACGACGTGGAGGATGGTCATCTTGGCGCCGAAGATGCGCGCCAGGTTGGTCGCGTAGTTGACGACCTCCCCGGTCATGTCGAGGAAATCCACGGGGGTGAGAATGTGTTCGATTTTCAGTTGATCCATGGCGCCACCTCCTTGCCAATCGTCCTACCGAACCGACCAGGACAGATTAGCATACGGCCCGGCGGCATCCAACAGCAAAAAAACAGGATTTATCTTGACTGATCCAATCAAGGAGAAAAAACGGTAAAAGGTTGCCGCAAGATATTGCCCTTTTTTAAAGACCTGGCCAAGAGTCCCTAAGTTTGCCCGTCAGTATTACTTTATAAAAAAGGCTCTGTGCATTTTAGAGTGGATGATACTTGCAGCATGATCAGCCAAGACTTTTACACGGATGGAACGGATTTGAACGGATTTCACGGATCGGACCAGGATATCCGTGCGATCCGTATTCCATCCGTCGGCGTCAAGTTAATACGTTCCCCTTCAAGTCATCGGGATCAGCGGTCTTTTCCCAGCCTCCGGATGGGAACTGATCTCGCGGATCAAGAAATTTCCGGCCATTTTTCTGATCCGTGTCATCCGTTTCATCCGTTTTCATCCGTGTAAATTCTTAAAGCCCGCCGGAGGATGATCCACTCTCGAGTGCACAGAACCATAAAAAACATGAAGTTGTCGCCGCAAGCAAAGGCCTGCATTTTTTCTGTTGCTATTCTTACGCCCAAGGAGTATGATTTTCGCCCAATTAATCCGGCAAGCACATGCCATAAAAAGGGAGTCAATAATGCCGAGAAGAAGTGATATAAAAAAGGTGATGATAATCGGCTCGGGTCCGATCATTATCGGTCAGGCGTGCGAGTTTGATTATTCGGGGACGCAGGCTTGCAAGGCGCTCCGGAAGCTCGGTTACCAGATCGTGCTGGTGAACTCGAACCCGGCCACCATCATGACCGACCCGGGAACGGCCGACGCAACTTACATCGAGCCTTTGAACCTCGAGACCATGACCAAGATCATCGAGAAGGAGCGGCCGGACGCTCTGCTGCCTAACCTGGGAGGCCAGACCGGCTTAAATCTGTCGTCGGAGCTGCATCGGGCGGGGGTGCTGGCCAAGTACGGGGTCCGGATCATCGGGGTGCAGGCTGACGCCATCGAGCGTGGGGAGGACCGGCAGGCCTTCAAGGACACGATGAACCGCCTGGGGATCGAGATGCCGAAGAGCAAGATCGCGCTCACCGTGGCGGAGGCGGAAGCGATCGCATCCGAGCTGGGCTATCCCGTGGTGATCCGGCCGGCTTATACGATGGGCGGGACCGGCGGCGGGCTGTGCTATAACGAGGAGGAGTTGCGGGTGGTGGCGAGCCGTGGCCTTTCGGTGAGCCTGGTGGGGCAGGTGCTGGTGGAGGAGTCGGTTCTGGGGTGGGAGGAGCTGGAGCTTGAGGTCGTGCGCGACCACAAGAACCAGATGATCACGGTGTGTTTCATCGAGAACGTGGACGCGATGGGGGTCCACACCGGCGATTCCTACTGCACCGCGCCCATGCTTACCATCGCGCCGGAGCTGCAGCAAAAGCTGCAGAAATATTCGTATGACATTGTCGAGGCCATCCAGGTGATCGGCGGGACCAACATCCAGTTCGCGCACGACCCCGCGACCGGCCGCGTGGTGGTGATCGAGATCAACCCGCGCACCTCGCGGTCCTCCGCGCTCGCCTCCAAGGCCACGGGCTTTCCCATCGCCATGGTGTCGTCCATGCTCGCGGGCGGGCTCGCCATGGATGAAATCCCGTACTGGCGCGACGGCACGCTGGAGAAGTACACGCCTTCCGGCGACTACGTGGTGGTAAAGTTCGCGCGCTGGGCGTTCGAGAAGTTCAAAGGGTCACAGGACAAGCTGGGCACGCAGATGCGGGCGGTGGGCGAGGTCATGAGCATCGGCAAGACCTACAAGGAGGCGTTTCAGAAGTCCATCCGCTCGCTCGAGATCGGCCGCTACGGTCTGGGCTTTGCCAGGGACTTCAACGAAAAAACGCTGGACGAGCTGATGGCCATGCTCAACTACCCGACCTCGGAGCGGCAGTTCATCATGTACGAGGCCCTGCGCAAGGGCGCGAGCGTAGAGGCGCTATATGAAAAGACCTACATCAAGCCTTACTTCATCGAGCAGATGAAGGAGCTGGTCGAGCTGGAGGAAGAGATCCTGAAGCACAAGGGCAAAGAGCTCCCGGAAGAGCTCCTGATCCGGGCCAAGCAGGACGGGTTCGCGGACAAGTACCTGGCCAAGCTGCTGGGCACTCCGGAGCGGGAGATACGGGAGAGGCGCAAGAAGCTTGGGGTGGTCGAGGGCTGGCACGCGGTGCCGGTCTCGGGCGTCGAGAACGCGGCCTATTATTACTCGACCTATAACGCGCCGGACGCGGCCGGGTCGAGCGGCTTGAAGAAGATCATGATCCTGGGCGGCGGGCCCAACCGCATCGGCCAGGGCATTGAGTTTGACTACTGCTGCGTGCACGTGGCCTTTGCGCTCCGGGACCTGGGCTATGAGTCCATCATGGTGAACTGCAACCCGGAGACCGTGTCCACGGACTACGACACTTCGGACAAGCTCTATTTCGAGCCGCTGACGGTGGAGGACGTGCTGAGCATTTACGAAAAGGAGAAGCCGGAGGGCGTGATCGTGCAGTTCGGCGGGCAGACGCCGCTCAATATCGCGGGCGAGCTGGAGGCGGCGGGGGTGCGGATCCTGGGGACCACGTCCGAGACCATAGACCTTGCGGAGGACCGGGACCGTTTCCGCAACAAGATGGAAAAGCTGGGCATCCCGGAGCCGGAGTCGGGCATGGCGAGCACGCTCGATCAAGCGCTGGAGATCGCGCGGCGGATCGGCTACCCGCTGATGGTCCGTCCCTCCTACGTCCTGGGCGGCCGGGGCATGGAGGTGGTGCACGACGAGGACATGCTCACGCACTACGTGGCGAAGGCGGTGGACGTCACGCCGGAGCGGCCCATCCTGATTGACAAGTTCCTGGAAAACGCCATCGAGGCGGAGGCCGACGCCATCTGCGACGGCACCGACGCCTTCGTGCCCGCGGTCATGGAGCACATCGAGCTGGCCGGCATCCACTCCGGCGACTCGGCCTGCGTGATCCCGCCCGTCTCCATTCCCGGCAAGCACCTCGACACCATCATCGAGTACACCAAAAAGATCGCGGTCGAGCTCAAGGTGGTGGGCCTCATGAACATGCAGTACGCCATCTGCAACGACGTGGTGTACGTCTTGGAGGCCAACCCCCGGGCGTCGCGCACCGTGCCGCTGGTGTCCAAGGTCTGCAACGTGCAGATGGCGCGCATCGCCACCCGGATCATGCTCGGGGCCAGGCTCTCCGAGCTCGGCCTCTCCCGGAAGCACATTCCCCATTACGGGGTCAAGGAATCCGTTTTCCCCTTCAACATGTTCCCGGAGGTGGACCCTCTGCTCGGCCCCGAGATGCGCAGCACCGGCGAGGTCCTCGGACTCGCCGACTCGTTCGGCCTCGCTTTCTACAAGGCCGAGGAGGCCGCCAACTCGCGGCTGCCCGCCCAAGGCGCGGTATTGCTGAGCGTGGCCGATGGCGATAAGCGGGCCGTGGTCGAGGTGGCGCGGCTGTTTCGGGAGCTGGGCTTCAAAATCAGGGCCACCAGGGGCACGCACGAAGTCCTCTCCCAAAACGGGATCGAGGCGGAACCGATCCTCAAAATGCACGAGGGCAGGCCCAACATCGTGGACGCCATCACCAACAAGGAAATCCAGCTCGTCATCAACACCCCGAGCGGCAAGCAGAGCCAGCACGACGACTCCTACATCCGCAAGGCCGCCATCAAGTACAAGGTCCCCTACATCACCACCCTGGCCGCGGCCATTGCCGCGGCCAAGGGTATCGCCGCCTTCCGCAAGGGACGCGGGGAGGTCAAGTCGCTCCAAAGTTATCATGCGGACATTAAATAAGGATAAGGACTTATAAGGACTTTTTCGCCCGGCGGCGCGGAGAAATTAAATATAAATTCAAAAAATATTTTTCTCTGTGAACTCTGTGCCTCTGTGCGAAACAAAAACTTGCCAAGAAGGAGGGTTGGCCATGAAAATCAGGGAAATCAGGCTGGAGGATCTCGATCCGAAAAAGTTCATCAATGACAAGGTCGCTGAGATTGCCGAGACCGTGGGCCCGGGGCTCGCGGTGAACGCCCTTTCCGGAGGGGTGGACTCTTCGGCGGTCACCATGCTCGGACACAAGGCCCTGGGAAAAAGGCTCAAGAGCTACTTCATCGAGAACGGGATCATGCGCCAGGGCGAGCCCCAGCTCGTGGCCGCGGTCTTCAGGAAGCTCGGGGTCAAGGTCGAGATCATTGACGCCAAGAAGCAGTTCTTTGCCGCGCTCAAGGGCGTCACCGATCCCGAGCTGAAGCGGGAGGCCATCACCCAGACTTTTTACAAGACCGTGTTCGGGCCGCTCGTGAAAAAGAGCGGCACCCGCTTCTTGCTGCAGGGAACCAACTACACGGACGTGGAGGAGACCGTGGCCGGCATCAAGCGCCAGCACAACATCCTGGCCCAGCTCGGCATTGACACGGAAAAGGCCTTCGGCTACGTGGTGCTCGAACCCATCATCGAGCTGCGCAAGACCGGCGTCCGCCGGGTCGCCAGGGCGCTGGGCCTGCCTCAGGAAATCTACGACCGGTTTCCCTTTCCCGGACCGGCCCTCTCCGCCCGCGTCATCGGCGCCGTAACGCCCGAGAAGATCGTCGTGGTCCGCGCCGCCACTAAAATCGTGGAGGACGAGCTTAAAAGCTCGGGCGCCTTCCAGTACCTGGCTATCCTCCACGAGGACAAGGTCACCGGCATCAGGAACAACAAACGCGAGTTCGGCCTCCAGATCGAGGTCCGCTGCTGGGAGAGCGCCGATGCCGTCGTGGCCTCTCCGACCCCGCTCCCTTTCAGGACCCTGCAAAAGCTCGCCGACCGCATCGTCACCGAGGTCAAGGGCGTGGTCAGCGTAACTTATAACATCACCCGCAAGCCGCCCTCAACCATCGAGGCGGTGTAGGGAAAGGGAAACTCTCAAGCTGCTTGCAAAAGGCCGACGCCGGCATGGGACTTGGCGTGGGAGCGCCCTTCTGGGCGCGATTCTTCGCGGGGCTGGAAAAACGGATCGCGCCCAGAAGGGCGCTCCCACGCCAAGCCCTGGACTCTTGCAAGAAGCTCTCTCTTGATCCGCGCCGAAACAGCAACCCCGGGGGCTGGATTGAAACCAGCCCCTTTTTCTTGCCATAATTCGCCATGACTTGAAGGAGGCGCCGGCATGCAAGACATATCCATCGAGGATTTCCGGGGCGACGCCGAGGCGCTGGAGAAAATGGCGCACACGGCGTGGCGGGACGAGTACCACGTGGACTCGTACCCGAACCTGTACCGTCCGGATTACCTGGCCTATCTGATGCGGGGCGTTCCCGACAAGCGGCTGGCCATGGCCGCGTACCGGGGCGATGAGATCGTGGGCTTCCTCCTCAACCTGCCGCGCCGGATGGCGCTTGGCGGCAAGGTTTACCGGGCGGCGCTGTCGTGCCTGCTGGTGGTGAGGAAGGAGAGCTTCCGGCAGGGCCTGGCGCAGGCCATGATCGCGGAGGGACTCAGGCGCAACCAGGAGCTCAAGTTTGACTTTACTCTTTTTTACCTGGAGACCGGGCACCGCTCGAGTAAATTGTTCGCCAAGCTTCAGATGGCGGGTCAGCCGATCGAGAAGGTGAAGCGGATGCACGTAATCGGCCGCGTGCTGGACCTTCCCGCCATCCGCGCCTCCGAGAACGTGAAGGGCTACGAGGTGGCGGCGATGAAGCTTTTGGGCGCGCACCGGCCGCCGGCGGGAGCGCCGGACCCGGCGGTGCGGGAGGCCGGGGCGGAGGACGTGAATCAGTTGCTCGCGCTCATGAACGCTTTCCAGCACCAGGTCCGGCTGGCCCGCGTGTTCGAGCGCGAGGAGATGGCGCGCGAGCTGATGGCGCCGCCCATCGCCCGGACGCTGGTTTACGAGAAGGCGGGGAAGGCGGCGGGCGCGCTGGCGTACGTGGTGATTGATCACATCGGGCGGCAAAAGGTGCCGTGGGCGTGGATCAATCACGTGGCGTGGGACGGGCTCACGTTCAAGGAGCGGCGCGGCCTCATCCGGAGTTTTTTATTGAAGGTGAAGCAGGAGGGCTGCGCCGGGGTGGTGGAATGGTCGAAGAGCGTTTACCCCATGGCGGCGCTTTACGCGTCGCGGTTCGTGCCTTACCCGCGGGCGGTCAACATGATGGCGTGGCGCTTTTGCGACGACGTGTCGCTTGCCGGGATCGAGGACGTGTACGAAGTTCAAATTTGAGGAAGGGTTTGTGGTTTGCAGTTTGTGGTTTGTGGTTCGAAGCCGCGGATGTCTTTTACCCACAAACCACAAACTGCAAACCACAAACCCGTTTGAGAACCTTATTGATTCTTGTTGCTCATTTGTTATACTCGGAGCATAATGGCATCCGGAACGGGGAAGAGAGGGGTTGGGGGTTTATGGTTTATGGTTTGTGGTTCGAAGCCGCGGATGTCTTTTAACCACAAACCACAAACTACAAACCACAAACCATTCCGCTATGAGTATTCCGAAAGATAAAGTCACGTCCCTTCCGGCCCGCGGCGCCGGCGATAAAAGCGAGCCGGGGCGGGAGGAGCTGATCCGCGAGCGCAACCGGTGGTTCTACTCGCTCACGGTTGTGCGCAAGCAGGAGAAGCTCTTCGAGCTGGAGGTGTTTTTAAAGGGCCTGGACCGTTTTTTCAACCTGGCGAACCAGCCGATCAGCCAGCGGGAGGGCGTGGTGAACCGCGATTTTTCGCGGGAGCTGCGCATCATCCGGAACGCGGTGGCGCGGGTGGTGAAGCTGACGCAGGGGCTGCTCACGGAGGAAGAGAACAAGGCGCTGCACTTCCAGAGCTACATCGAGGGGCGTCTGCTCTCGGACTTCCATCGGGCGCGGCACATCGAGCGGGCGCTGTTGCAGCGGACGCCGGAGGAATCGCTTTACGTTCTGTGCGGGGCGTTCATCAATTTCCAGGAAATTTTGCAGGCCGTGCTGGTCCAGCCCAAGAACTCCTACGCCATCTTCTATAACATCGAGCAGTTGATCGGGCGGGAGATCGCGGGAAACCGGTTCTTCAACCCGTTCAAGGCGGCGGGGTTCGCGCCGCACTACGACGTGATCAAGAGCCCGCGCTTCACGCGGCTGGCCCGCGCCATCGGCGACCCGGTGCTCCGGAAACACCTGTCGGTGATTTTCCTGCTCATGTTCAAGCTGCTGCGCTACCTTTCCTTCGTAGACGTAAAGGCCAAGGACATCGAGCGGCTCAAGGACTGCCTGCTGATTTTCGCGCTGGTGCATTCGGAGTGCCGAATGCTGGTGGACCTGTTGGAGCGCGAGCTCCCGCCGGTGATCAAGAAGCGGGAATACCTGCCGCGGGAGACGCGGACGGCGCTATTGGAAAACATGGACGCGCTGGCGTACCAGATCACGGTGGAGATCCGGAAGATGTTCGAGCTGGAGCTCAAGGACGCGGCGCAGGTCACGGAGCTCAATCCGTTCCGGATCGGGGTGATCCGGTCGCGCGGCCTGCTCACCAACATTTTCCAGCAGGGCATCATCCAGATGGGGCTGATCGTGGACCCGGAGCTTTCCGGCAAGGACGTGTTCCCGGACTTCATCTCGCGTTTGGAGGAGTCGCTGAAGCTCCGGCGCGACATCTGGCTGTTCCACAAGGTCATCGAGAACACGGAGCGGGTGATGGAGGACGGCGAGCTCAAGAACGAGACCATCCCGATGATGGAGTCGGTGAAGACGCTGCGCAACTTCATCTTTTACTATCAGAACATCAGCTTCCAGTTCGTGCGGGCCTATGACCGCGAGCACTTCCAGAAGTTTTTCGAGAAGGTGGACGTCTTCCAGATGGCGGACCTGGAGGTCGCGGAGAAGCGGGCCGAGTTCAAGCGGGAGATCCACGGCTTCAAGATGTTCCTCGAAACCACGCTGGCCAACATCAACAACCGCGCCGAGCTCCATGACATGCCCTTCGGCGCGGAGGAGGGCGAGCGCATCCTGGCCCAGTTCCTGTCGTGAGGAGGGGCGTGGGGGCATGGGGCTTGAGGCGTGAGGCTTGGGGCGTGAGGCTTGAGGCCTGGGGGCCGGAGCGGGGGCCGCGATAGATCTTCTTTATCCTTCCGGAAAATGTCTTTTGACAGGATTAACAGGATTTACAGGATGAAAGAGCAATCAATCAACTTATTCGGGCAATCCGGTAAATCCCGTTAATCCTGTCAAAAAATTTTTCATGAACCCATGATGTCGCTACCCAGCATTACAAATGGTCTTTATATTTCTTAGAACTGGTTTCATAACCAGGACAACCATCTCAGATGAAAAGATTATTAACAAGGATATTCAGGATTTCCAGGATGATTTCTGGTTTTCTTAATCCTGAACATCCTGAATATCCTTGTTAAAAAATTCTTGGCGGGGTTATGAAACCGCCTCTAATCAACTCTCATGAAATTAAGTGACAGCAGCTTATACCCGGTGATCGAGCTGCTCCGGCAGGGGAAGCGGAGCCTCCGGGTCATGTCGCTGGCCGGGTCCTCGGGGTCGTTCCTGGCGGCGCTGATGGTGCGGGAGCTTAGGCGCCCGGTGTTTTTCGTGGAGGCGGAGGAGAGCGAGGCCGGGCGGGCGGCGGCGGAGATGGAGTTTTACGCGCGGGCCCTGGATGCCCGGGCCCTGGTCCGCCACCTCGGGGGCCGGGACCTGTTACGGACGATGCCGGGACAGGCGGGCGGGCAACGGACGGCGGCGCTGGCCGCCATGATTGCCTCCACCCCGGAACGGCCGGCAATGATCGCGGCGTCGCTGGATTCCGCGCTCCTGGTGACGGCGCCGCCCGAGATCTTCAGCGACCATCTGCACGAGCTTCGGCCGGGGAGCCGGCTCATGCGCGAGAGGTTCCTGGAAGCGCTGATCCGTTCCGGCTACACCGCGGTGTCGTCGGTAATGGAGCCGGGAGATTTTTCCGTGCGCGGCGGCATTATTGACGTGTTCGCGCCGGGGGCGGAATTGCCGGCGCGGATCGAGCTGTTCGGCGACGAGGTCGAGTCGCTCCGGGCGTTCGACCCGGAGACCCAGAAGTCCACGGGCCCGATCGAGCGCGTTCTCATCCCGCCGCTCAAGGAGGTGATCCTGACGGACGAGTCCGCGGCCCGCGCCGTGGCCGTGCTCAACGAGCAGATGATGGAGCTCAAGGAGGGGCGGCTGACGGACGGGTCCGGGACCGACGTGATCAAGGACTTCGGCGACGTGGTCTCGCGCCTCTCCCGTCAGGACCACTTCCCGGGCATCGAGGCGATGCTGCCCGCGTTCTTTCCCGGCCGATCGTGCGCCTTCGATTTCCTCGACCCTTCCTGGGTGGTCGTGTATCACGAGCCGTTCCTGTGCGACCAGGCCTTCCGGCGGCGCCTGGAGCTGCTTGACGAGCAGTGGCGCGACGAGCTGGCCCGCGGCCTGTTCGCGCTGCCGCCGTCCCGGCATTTTCTGAACGGGCCGGAGGTCGAGCGGGGCCTGGCCGAGTGCGCGGCGGTGGCGGCGGGGCCGGAGCCGGCGGCGGGGCCGGTCATGGACGCCGGCCATCCGGAGAGCGGCGCGGAAAATTATCGGGCGCCCGCGCCGCCGGCCGCAGATGCCGGACCCGTTGCCGGCGTGAGCTCGGACCTGGCGCCGTTCCGGGCGCGGCCGGAGCTCACGGAGCCGATCGGCCCGTTCATTTCCGCGCTCCGGGACTTTGCGGACATGGGAGTGCGCGCGTTGATCGTGAGCCCGATGCCGGGCAAGGCCGACCGGATGAAAGAGCTGCTCTCCGGGCACGGCATTGATTTGCCGCTCGCGGGCGACGCGGCGGGCGCGCTGGTTTCCGGGGGCGGCGCGCTGATCGCGGTGGGGGGCCTGCAGCGCGGGTTCGCGGACGTGGCGGGCAAGCTGGCGGTGGTGCCGGAAGCGGAGATTTTCGGGGAGAAGATCCGGCCGGGCAAGAAGCCTCGGGCGCTCACGCAATTTATTTCCGACCTGTCGGACCTGGGAGAGGGCGACTTCGTGGTGCACGTGGAGCATGGAGTGGGCATCTACCGGGGGCTCACGTCGCTTTCGGTGCAGTGGGTCGGGGAATGGGACTTCGTGAACCTGCGCGAGCGTCCGAAGATCCGGGTGGACAGCGCGCGGATCGCGTACGCGCAAGGCTCGATGCTTTACGTGCCGGTGCACCGCATCAACCAGATTTCGAAGTACAGCGGTCCGACCGAGGTCCCGCCGGCGCTGGACACGCTGGGCGGCAACACCTGGGAGCGGGTCAAGAAGCGGGTGAAGCGGGCGGTCCGGGAGTTCGCGGAGTACCTGGTCCGCATCCACGCCGAGCGGCAGTCGCACCCGGGGGTCGCGTTCCCGGCGCCGGACCATGTTTTCCGGGAGTTCGAGGAGACGTTCGATTACGAGGAGACGCCGGACCAGCTCCGGGCGATCGGGGAAGTGCTGGACGACATGGGAGAGGAGAAGCCCATGGACCGGGTGGTGTGCGGGGACGTGGGTTACGGCAAGACGGAGGTGGCGCTGCGGGCGGCGTTTCTGGCGGGGATGGCGGGCGGGCAGGTGGCGGTGCTGGTGCCGACGACGATCCTGGCGCAGCAGCATTACGAGACGTTCACGAAGCGGCTCGCGAAGTATCCGCTTCTGGTGCGGACGATCTCGCGGTTCGAGTCGGTAAAGGAGCAGAAGGCGGTGGTGGCGGGTCTCGCGGCGGGCACGATTGACATCGTGATCGGGACGCACCGTCTGCTTTCCAAGGACGTTAAATTCAGGG
>Ga0307378_10011011_pt1 | contig 11691 bp, 10 predicted proteins | sample UN1MG_FD_202238 | JGI IMG/M metagenome (GOLD analysis project Ga0307378, IMG submission 202238) | Soil microbial communities from Risofladan, Vaasa, Finland - UN-1 | ecosystem: Environmental > Terrestrial > Soil > Coastal area > Acid sulfate soil | place: Finland: Risofladan, Vaasa | collected...
CCGCAGGGTTGGTGCTCCGCACCCACCGATCATTTATTAAATCCGCGTGGGTGCAGAGCACCCACCCTACACGGCGTTCATCAGGCCGGCAGACGGCGCTTGACCTCCCCCACCAGGTACAGGCTCCCGCAGACCACCACGAGACCGTCGCGTCCGGCCATCGCTCCGGCCGCCTTAAGTGCACTCGCCGCATCGGGGGCCGTCTGGGCGCGGCTCCCCCCTGCTCGCGTGAACTGTGAGGCGAGGTCCGCCGGGTCCGCAGCGCGCGGGCTCGTGGTCCGCGTGAAAACGACGGCGGCGCCCGGCCACTTTTCGACCAGGGCCGCGAGCATCCCGTCCACGTCCTTGTCGGCGGCGGCGCCGAAGACCACCACCTGCCGCCGGCCGGGGAAATGCCGCGCGAGGCCCTCCGCCAGCCGCTCCACGCTCGCGCGGTTGTGGGCCCCGTCGAGGACCATCTCGGGCGGGCCGGCCACGCGCTCCATGCGGCCGGGCCACTCGACGCGGGCGAGCGATTCGCGAACGACCTTGGGCGTCAGCCGCCCGACCATCGGCGCCGCGCGGCGCGCCGCAGCGATGGCCGCACACGCGTTCAGGGCCTGGTGCTCGCCCATCAGCGGAATGAAAAGGTCGTCGTAGGCCGCGCCCGGCAACTGGATCGAGAGGCGGCCGCCCATCCGCCCGCCTCTGCCTGTCCGGCAGGCAAGTTCGACGGCCGGTTCCCAGGTGTACGTCACGTCGCGGCCGACGCGGATGAGCGGCGCCCCTGCCTTGCGACAGGCATCCTCGATAATGTCCATGACGGCCGGCTCTTGAGGCTGCGAGACGACCGGGACGCGCGGCTTGACGATGCCGGCCTTCTCGGCGGCGATGGACTCGATCGTGTCGCCAAGTTGTTCCGTGTGGTCCAGGCTGATGGCCGTGATGACCGCCACGTCGGGCACGAGGACGTTCGTGGCGTCCAGGCGCCCGCCCATCCCGACCTCCACGACCGCCAGGTCCACCTTGACGGCGGCAAAGTGCCGCAGCGCCAGCGCCGTGAAGATCTCGAAGAACGTGGGCGCGTTCTGCTCGGCCCGCATCCGCTCGATGTGAGGGCGGAGGGCCTGGACGTGCCGCCTCAGGTCCTCCGGCGCGATGTCCTCGTCGCTCGACCCAGAGGCTCTCGACGGGCGCCCGACGCGGATCCGCTCGCGGATGTTCAGCAGGTGCGGCGACGTGTAGAGGCCCGCCCGCAGGCCGCAGCCCAGCGCCAGGGCGTGGACCATGGCGGCCGTCGAGCCTTTGCCTTTCGTCCCGGCGACGTGGACGGTCCTCAGCGCCCGGTCGGGGCTGTCGAGACGTTCCAGGAGGTTCCGCATCCGGTCCAGGCTGAACGTGTCGGCGTTGTACCGGACGTGCTGCATCTTCTCATAATCGGTGACCGCGAACAGGTACTCGAGCGCCGCTTCATAGGTATCGAGCATGGTTTTAGGGGCCCCGTGTCCGACCTGCCTCGCCCCGGCGAGCAGGCTGCCGGCCGAGGTTGGCCAACCTAGGCAGGCAGGACCGACCCGGATTATAGCGTGGCGCCGGCGTCCGCGAGCCACGAAAAAATTCGGCGGCGGCCCTTGCCGAATCGGTCGGCGGGGCCGAATAATACATTGAAGACTCAAGTGGAGGCGACCCGTAGAGCGAGGATAGAAGAGGTTAAGCCCCCTCAGGCTTCGAGCAATCCTCGAGGGGTACGATTGGGAAAGGCCAAAAGGGCGGCCGGCGCGTCCCTGAGATACGGCGAACTCAGGGACGCGCTTTTTGCTTTTTATGGACCCCGCAACGAACGCCCGCAGTATCCGTCTAAGTATGGGAGGGCAGGCCCGGCGACCGCCCCGTGCGACGGAGCGAAGGTTTCCTTTTGACCGCGGCCGCCTGGTGCCCTAGAATGCCGCCCGGAGGGATGTCCTATGAGCGCCATACGCCTGAGCACCTGCCGCCTGATGATGGGTTTCGCGGTGGCCCTGCTGGCGGCATGGGCCATCGCCCCGAGCCTGGGCGCCGAATCGGCCCCGGCTGCGGGCCATAGCCCTACGGCGGGCGGAGACCCGGCCACAGGGGAACCGGCCGCCAGTCCGCTGCCGTCGGATCCGCCGCCCAAGATCGTGATGGAGCCGGCCCCGGCTCCCCCTGCCCCGGCCACAGCCCCCGGCAATGCCGGGGGACCGGGCGAAACGCCGGCGAAGAAACCTGAACCGCCGAAGAAAATGCTGACCCCCGAGGACTACAAGGGGTTGCCCCTCTTCTCCCAGTACGACGACGCCACCTGGGAAGCCCTCCTCAAGAAGGGCACGACCCTCCTGGGGGACGTCAAGGACAACACCTTCGGCTACGACGAGAAGGCGTTCTACTGGCTCGTCGCCCACGTCTTCAAGATGTCGGACGACCTGCTGAAGCCCGACGCGGAGACGATCGCCTACAAGACGCTCCTCGCGGTGCCCTCCATGTATCGCGGCCAGCCGGTGACGCTCCGCGGCCAATACATGTACGTCGCTCCTTTCGAGGTGACGATCGAGGCGCTCAAGAAGGACGTGCCGAAGTTGTACGAGTGCACCGTCCGCGAACTGCCGATGGACCAGGCCCGGCCCATGTGCACGGTCATCACGATCGAAAACCCGCTGACCTACCTGAGGCCGGGCGACGACGTCCTCGTCAAGGGATACTTCTACAAGGTCCGCGCGTTCGAGGGGACCAAGGGCCCCGGATACGCCCCGCTTCTGATCGCGAAGCGCCTCACCCCGGAGGCCGAGGCCAAGGGAACCGAGACGGTGCACACGGGCACCCCCGGCAGCGGCTTGCTCTCCGACCCGTACCTGATCCTGATGATCGCGGTGATCGCCGTCATGATGATCGGCTTCTTCTATGTCAAGGTGCGCAACAAACCGAAGGTCCATGCAACAAATCGCCGTCCGAATCCCGTTCACAGGTTCCGCCTACGTCGTCCGGATCTCGCCTCACCTCCTGGCGACGCTCGGCCAGGAGGCGAAGGCGGCGGCCCGAAGCCCTAAGGCCGCCCTGGTCACCGACGCCAACGTGGCGGCCCATTATCTGGAGCCCGCCCTGGTCAGCCTGCGCGACGCCGGCCTCCAGGCCGCGGCCCTGGTGATCAAGCCCGGCGAAGCCTCCAAGACCCTCCGCGAGGCCGCCCGCCTGTACGACGGATTCCTGGCCGCCGGGCTCGACCGCGGCTCCGTCGTCGTCGCCCTCGGCGGCGGCGTCGTCACCGACCTGGCCGGCTTTGCGGCCGCGACCTACCTGCGCGGCATCGCGTGGATAGCCGTCCCCACAACGCTCCTCGCGCAGGTGGACGCCGCCGTCGGCGGCAAGACCGGCGTGGACCTCAAGGAGGGCAAGAACCTCGTCGGCGCGTTCCACCAGCCGGCCGCCGTCCTCGCCGACGTGGCGACCCTCGCGACCCTGCCGGACGAGGAACTCCGGACCGGCCTGGCGGAGGCCGTCAAACACGCCGTCATCCGCGATGCGGCCCTGGCGGCGATGCTCGAGGCCCAGGCCGACCGCATCCTCGCGCGCGAGGCGCCGGTCCTCGAAGAGGTGGTCGCGCGGAACGTGCGGATCAAGGCCGCCGTCGTCATGGCCGACGAACGGGAGTCCGACCTCCGCCGCATATTGAACTATGGCCATACCATCGGCCACGCGCTGGAGGCCCTCGCCCTCCGGTCGCCGGCCGATTTCCCCGGCCCGGCGCTGACTCACGGCCGCGCGGTCGCCCTCGGCATGATGGCCGAGGCGGCGATCGCCCTCCGCCGCGGCCTCATCGGCCAGGCCGTCCTGGAGCGCCAGCGGCGCCTCCTCGAGCGGTTCGGCCTGCCCGTGCGCCTGGCGTCGCCCCCCGATGCGGCGCGGTGCCTGGAGATCCTCGCGCGCGACAAGAAGGCCGAGGCCGGCCGACGCTGCTTCGTCCTGCCGGAGGCCATCGGCCAGGTCCGCGTCGTGGACGATGTGACCGACGACGAAATCCGCGACGCCCTCGCCTCGCTGGCCTCGTAGTGCGTCAGTTATCGTGGGCTCTTCTGGAATTAGCCAGTCTGCCGCCGCTCCCGCGGCGGCCTCAGTAACCGAAACTGATGCATCACCGGCCGCCTGAAGAATGGTTGACCGCCTCGCCCCCGCCGTCTATCATCCGCCAGGTCCGCCCTTTCGGCCGGTCTCATGGGGAAGCGCCGATGGATCACCTGGAGCGTGTGGCGTCCGTGCGGCTTCACCTCACGACCGGGATCGGCCCGCGCCTGTTTGCCGCCCTCGTGGAGCGATTCGGGTCGGCCCAGGCGGCCGTCGCGGCCGGACCGGCCGAGATCCGAGAGGTCCGCGGCATCGGCCCTGATTCGGCCGCCGCCATCCACGCCTCCATCGCCGACGCCGACCCGGAAGCGGAACTCGCGGCCGCCGAGGCCGCCGGAGTCCGAATCCTGGTGCGCAGCGAACCGGATTATCCCGTCGCCCTCGGCTACCTCTACGACGCGCCGCCCGTCCTCTACGTCAAGGGCACGCTCCAGCGCGAGGACGCCATGGCGATGGCCATCGTCGGCATGAGGAAGTGCAGCCTCTACGGCCAGGACCAGGCCGAGCGGCTGGCCGGCGGACTCGCCCGGGCCGGCTTTACGATCGTCTCGGGCCTGGCGCGCGGCATAGACTCGGCGGCCCACAAGGCGGCCCTGGCCGCCGGCGGGCGGACCCTGGCCGTCCTGGGGAACGGCCTGGCGACCGTCTATCCGCCGGAGAACCTGCGACTGGCCGAAGCCGTCGTCGAACGCGGGGCGCTCCTGAGCGAGTTTCCGATGGCCGTCGGCCCGACGGCCGAGAACTTTCCGCGCCGAAACCGCCTCATCGCGGGCCTCGCGCTCGGCGTCATCGTCGCCGAGGCCGGTCGCGACTCCGGCGCGCTCATCACGGCGCGACTGGCCGCGGAACTCGGCAAAGAAGTCTTCGCCGTCCCGAACCGGGTGGACGCGCCGGGCGCCGCGGGCGTCCATGCGCTCCTCCGCGACGGGGCAAAACTCGTCGAGTCGGTCGCGGACGTCCTCGACGAGTTTCCCGACCTGGACTTGGCGCCGAAGGCCGGGGAGGACGCGGCCGCGAAGGCGACGATCGGCCTCAAGGCCGCCCTCTCGCCCGAAGAGGCGCGACTGATGGAGGTCCTCGACGGCGAACCGATGGACCTGGACGCCATCGCGACGCGCGCGGGCCTTGCGGCGGCGCGCGTCTCCGGGGCGCTCACGCTCCTGGAACTGAAGGGCCTCGTCCGGGCGGTTCCTGGCGGCCGATTCGCCCGCCGCCGCGCGTGAAACGCCCCCTCGCCCCCCATCAATGAAGTTGACACCGGTTCACGTTTCGTTGATAATGCGCGGCAGGCGTTCAGGTCGTCGGAGTTCAGTCAACCCAATGGAGGTGAATGCGTGGGTAAGCCTCGTCGCCGCCGCAAGGTCGGAAGCAAGAAGCGACACATGCGCTGGAAGCGGCACCATCACAGGCAGTAAGCCGGCGCCGCTATCTGAACGAGCAGGCCGGGGGACCCTTTCGGCTCTGAAAGGAGAGACTCATGGCCCCATCGTCTCCGGATCGCCGCAAAGGCCGCGACCGTCGCGGATCGGCGTCGGCCGCGCCGGCCGGCGTGGATCGCCGCCTGGCCGACCGCCGCCAGTTTCCGCCGTCATCGCCGGACGACGGCCCGTCGCCCGCCGCCAGGGAACTCCTGACGGTCATTGACCGGTTCAAGATCCAGCAAGGCCTGACGCGCATCAGCGTGGACCAACTCCTCGGCCTCATGGAGCAGATGGGGTATCGGCGGGCGTAGCGCCGGGACCCGACCACTCGCCGGCGGAGGTTCGCCAACCTGCCTACCGGCAGGCAGGCCTCGGCAGGAAAGTCGCCATGGCCCTTCTGGGCGTCAACATAGACCACGTTGCGACGCTGCGGCAGGCTCGCGGCGGGGCGGAACCCGACCCGGTCTGGGCGGCCGCCGAGGCCGAACTCGGCGGCGCGGCCGGCATCACCCTCCACCTTCGCGAAGACCGGCGCCACATCCAGGACCGCGACCTGGAAATCCTCCGCCGCACCGTCCAGGTGAAACTCAATCTCGAAATGGCCGTCACCGACGCGATGGTCGAGGTCGCCCTGCGCGTGCGGCCCGACCAGGCCACGCTCGTCCCGGAAGGCCGGCGGGAACTGACGACCGAGGGCGGCCTGGACGTGGCCGGCCAGGAAGCGAAAGTCGCCGACGCCGTCCGCCGGCTCCAGGACGCCGGCATCACCGTCAGCCTCTTCATTGACCCGGACGGGCGTCAGGTGGAGGCGTCGGCCCGGTCCGGCGCGAAGGCCGTCGAGTTCCACACCGGCGATTACGCCAACGCCCGCGAGGGGCCCGAGCGCGACCGCGAGTTTGTGCGAGTGGCCGAAGCGGCGCGCGAGGCGCAAGGAGCGGGCCTCGTGGTCCATGCCGGGCACGGCCTGAACTATGTGAACGTCCGCCGCATCGCCGCGATTCCCGGGATGACCGAACTCAACATCGGCCACTCGATCGTCAGCCGCGCGGTCTTCGTGGGCCTGCGGAAAGCCGTCCGCGAGATGGTCCGCCTGATCGAATCGCCGGAAAGTTAGAACTCCCATGCCGCTGGCACAGCAAATCCGAAAGATCACGGGACGGGTCGAGAGGGACCTCCTTGATGGCATCGAGTCCAAGATAAGTCCTGCCCACTACAACATCTACCTGAGCGATGCGTTCGACTGGCTCGCGCAGGCGCCACCCTGCTCCATTCACGCGGTCGTGACCGATCCGCCATACGGCCTGGTTGAGTACACGGAGCGCGAGTTGGAGAAGATGCGGAGCGGTCGCGGCGGCGTGTGGCGGATTCCCCCTGCATTTGACGGGTGCAAGAGAAAGCCGCTGCCGCGTTTCACGGTCCTGACGGAGAAGAATCGCGAGGACCTGCGAGAGTTCTTCACGCGCCTGGCGTGGGGCCTGATGCCCGTGCTTGTTCCGGGGGCGCACGTTTTCATCGCGACGAATCCGCTGGTTTCCTATCTCCTCTATGAGCCGTTCATCGCCGCAGGCTTCGAGAAGCGCGGCGAGATTATCCGTGTGGTCTACACGCTTCGCGGCGGCGACAGGCCCAAGAATGCCCACGACGAGTTTCCCGACGTGTCGGTGATGCCGAAGTCCTGCTGGGAGCCCTGGGGTCTGTTCCGCAAACCGTGCGAGGGCCGCGTCCAGGACAACCTGAGAAAATGGAAGACGGGGGGCCTCCGCCGGATATCCGAAACGGAACCCTTCAAGGATTTGATCTACTCCTCCCCGGCGCGAGGACTGGAGCGTAAGGTCGCCCCACACCCGTCGCTGAAACCGCAAGCCTTCCTGCGTCAGATCGTACGCGCGGCCCTGCCATTCAGCGAAGGCGTCATCCTCGACCCGTTCATGGGTTCCGGTTCGACCATTGCCGCGGCGGCGGCCTGCGGCCTGAACAGCATCGGCCTGGAAGCCAACGAGCGCTATTTCGAGATGGCGAAGAAGGCCATTCCCGCTCTCGCCCGATTCACACCGAAGGAAACCAACGGCAATGGTTCGAAAAGACGATTTTGACCCCAAGGTGGCCCTGCCCCCCGGCCTGGACTGTGCCGCCATCAGGCGGGCCGTCGAATACATGGAGCGCGAACTGGCCGCCCTTGTCGAAATCTACTACGAACAGGCCAACGTGTTCAGCGCCATCGTGGGAATCTTCGGCACACGCGCGCTCGATTCCGTCAGCAGTTACGAAAAGCACCGCAACGTGAACACCGCCCAGCAGCGGTTCCCCGACCTGAGGCGACGGGGCGCGGGCAACAAGCCGTCGCCCAAAGAATCGCTCGAGAGCAAGGCCAGCAAGCGCCCCTGGGCCATCCAATCGCATTACGATCATCCCGGCTGGTACATCGTATGGCGATACCTGGTTGACCCGACGGAAACCCTGGAGGCGGGACGGCCCGTCATCATCTGGCGCGTGGACGTGGTCTTCCTCAAGAAGTCCGACTGGAAATACGAGAAGTCGAGCGCCGGCGCTTCGGGCGGCGGAAGGACCCACACGTTCGGCGTCAGGAACGCGGCGACCCAGTTGCGCAGCAAGGCGGTGTACCAGCGCAAGGACGTTGTCATCCGCGACGGCAAACCCATCCCGCGCAACGGGTTCGAGGGATAGTCTTGCGGTCGCGTGGCCTCTTTCCAAGTCGAATCGCCGCTTGCATAAGTCTTGAAGATAGGTTACGCTGCTGCCCGACCGGTCCCGACGGCTCACGTCCCTGCGGCTCGCGGCCGCTTCGGCCGCGCGACGGAAGGAGTTTCCCATGACGGCGCTACGATTCTTTGCGATCATCGTTATTTTCGGCGCGGCATGTCTTGCGTGGATGATCCTGGGCGGCACGATCGAGTTCCGCACGCGCGAACTGACGCAGTCGCTCGGCCAGGAGGTCAACGCGCGGTGGGGCCCGGCCGGCCTGGTCCAGTCGGCCCCCTTCGTGATCGGCGGCGGCGCGGCCGCGGACCCCATCAAGAGCGACATCAAGGTCCAGTTGGATCAGGCCGACCGGTATATGGGCCTGATCTGGTTCAGCACCTACACGGTGGAGTTCTCGGGAACCTACACCGTCGCCGGAGGTGGGGCCTCGTCGCCGGGTTTCTTCGTGTTCGACCTGCCCGCCGAGGCGACCGTCTTCGAGAACCTGACCGTGACGGTGGACGAACAGGCGCGGGACCTGCCCGCCGTCAAGGCCGCCAACCGGCTCACCGTCCCCTTGCCGGCCGACATCCGGCCGCACACCGTGACCGTGGCTTACCGGACGCAGGCTCAAGACCGGTGGCTATACGACCTGGCGCGAGGCCGCGATGAGACGAAGACGCCGGCCTCGCGCGGCCGAGGCGAGACCGCCGAGGCGGGCGACTCGGGCCAAGCGGCCATGGTCCGCGACTTCAATCTGACGGCCACGACGAATTTTACGAACATTGCTTACCCGAAAGGGACTGTGCTCCCTGCGCCGCGCCCCGCCGCGATCTCGGGCGGCGGCGCGACGGCCGAGTGGCACTTCGAGAACCGGAGCACCCGCGAGCGGATCGGCATCGAGATGCCGGCCCGGGCCAACGCCGGGCCCATTGCCGCACGCATGGCCTTCTTCGCCCCGGTCAGCCTGTTTTTCTTCTTCACGGTGCTCTTTACGATCGTGGTCCTCAAGAAGATCCCGCTGCACCCGATGCACTACCTGTTCATCTCGGCGGGTTTCTTCTCGTTTCACATCCTGATGGCGTACCTGGTGGACAAGATCGGGGTTCACGAGGCGTTCTGGATCTGCGCGGCCGTCAGCGTGCTGCTGGTCGTCAGTTACATGCGCTTGGTGGGGGGGATCAAGTTCGCGGTCCTCTATGTGGGCGTGGCCCAACTGGTGTACCTGATCGGTTTCAGTTATGCCTTCTTCTGGACGGGTTGGACGGGCCTGACGATTGTCATTGTCGCGATCGTCACGCTTTTCGTGCTGATGCAGGCGACGGGTCGGCTCAACTGGAACGAACTCTTCGCCAAACCGGCCGCAAGACCCTCGCTGCGTCCGGCGGCGCCCGCTCCGACTCCGCCCGCGGCCGGTCCGACGCCGCCGGCCAAGACTTGAGACGGGTGCGCCAGAGATTTCTGGCACGCAGGAAAACGCTGTCATTCCGAGCGAGCGCAGCGAGTCGAGGAATCTCGCCGTGGCCATTATCGTCCGCCCAATTGCACGGCGAGACCCCTCGACTTCGCTCGGGGTGACATCAAAAAAGGCCCTGCCAGAAAATTCTGGTGCACCCGTTGAGACGGCGCGGGTCGGAAGGGCTGGACACCGTGCCGCGGGCGGATAGAATGGGCCGCTTGGACCTGCCTGCCGCCTGCCCGCCTTGGGCAGGGTAGGCAGGCTTCGGACCTTAGAGGAGCCCTCATGTTCTCCGGAAGCCTCGTGGCCCTGGTGACGCCGTTCAACCGCGGCGAGGTGGACTACGCCGGCCTCGAGCGGCTCGTGGACTGGCACGTCCAGGAAGGCTCCGACGGCCTCGTCCCGGTCGGGACCACCGGCGAAAGTCCCACCGTCAGCGTCGCGGAGCACGAGAAGATCATCGAGGTGGTCGTGCGGCGGGCGGGCGGCCGGATACCCGTCATCGCGGGGGCCGGCGCCAACTCGACCGCCGAGGCCATCGAACTCACGCGATTCTCGAAGAAGGTCGGCGCCCAGGCCACGCTCCAGGTATGCCCTTACTATAACAAGCCCACGCAAGAGGGCCTGTACCGGCACTTCGCGGCCATCGCCGAGGCGGTGGACCTGCCGATGGTCCTCTACAACATCCCCGGCCGCACGGGCGTCACGATGTCGCCGGAGACGGTGGCGCGGCTGGCCGGAATTCGCCAGGTCGTCGGCATCAAGGAAGCCAGCGGCTCGATGGACCAGACGAGCGAGATTATCGCCCGGTGCAACCTCACGGTCCTCTCGGGCGACGACAGCCTGACGCTGCCGCTGATGGCCCTCGGCGCGAGGGGCGTCATCAGCGTCGTCGCCAACGTGGTGCCGAAGGACGTCAAGCGCCTGGCCGCCGCGATGCTCGCCGGGAACCTGGTCGAGGCCCAGGCGGCGCATCGGAAACTCTTTCCCTTGTGCCGCGCGCTATTCCTGGAGACCAATCCGATTCCCGTCAAGACGGCGATGAAGTGGATGGGCCTGGTGGAGTCGGACGAGAAGCGGCTGCCGCTGACGGACCTCTCGGCGGCCAGCGCCGACGCCCTGCGCCGGGCCATGAAGGAGTACGGGCTGCTGAAGCCGTAAGCGAAGCCCGGATTCCGCGCGGCGGCCTGGATGGGAGCGCGGCGGGTCTCTGACCTGCCGCGCCACAGGGCCAAGCGAGGCGCGGCAGAACGGAGTTCCGCCGCGCGAGACCTAGTCCCAACGGGCCGTGCTGGCCATAGGACCATGCCGAAGCGACACCTGACGCGAACGACGCTCGAACGCCGCGGACGCCTCATCTTCGGCGCGTTCATCCTCCTGACGGTGGTGGCCTGCCTCTGGTGGCCGTGGTGGCAGATGGAGCGGCTGGTCCGGGCGGGCGACCCGGACCGCGCCCAGGCCCTCGTCCAATCGCACCTTCAGAATCTCCACGCGGCGCGGTTCCTGGCGGCCGACCCGAAGAGCACGGACCCCCTCAAGCGGGCGATGGCCGACCAACTCGCGCGCTTCGCGCCCCTGAAGGGCGAGAAGGAACCGAAACTCGTCCGCGTCCTTCCGGCTCCCCCCGACCAGCCCCAGGCCGCGCCCGCCGGCCTCACGCCCTTCGAGGACGAGGCCGTCAAGGTCTTCCTGAAACACCCCGAAGAGCGCCGCCACTTCCGCACCGCCGACGACCTGTTCCTCTACGTCCAGGCGCTTCGGGCCGAGAGCGAGTGCCTCGCCTGTCACAGCGAATACAAACAGGGCGAACTCATCGGCGCCACGGACCTGGAACTCAACGTCAAGGAACGCAACAAGACCCTCCTGGCCAACCGGGTGGTCCTGATCGTCGCGGCCCTGCTGGTGGTCGTCTTCTCGGTGGCGGTCTTTTACGCCGTGTTCCGCTACATGGTGGTCCGGCCGGTCCAGCACCTGAGGGACGTGGCCGACCGCGTCGGC
>Ga0307378_10011014_pt1 | contig 11690 bp, 12 predicted proteins | sample UN1MG_FD_202238 | JGI IMG/M metagenome (GOLD analysis project Ga0307378, IMG submission 202238) | Soil microbial communities from Risofladan, Vaasa, Finland - UN-1 | ecosystem: Environmental > Terrestrial > Soil > Coastal area > Acid sulfate soil | place: Finland: Risofladan, Vaasa | collected...
GACAAACTTCTTTCTCGAATCGCCAAAGTTGACTTAGCGACAGCTTCTGAAATCCTTAGAGAACTTGGAAAAATTTAATGTTCAAGTTAACGAGAATCTAGAGAATGCAATTAAAGAAGAAACATTGAAACTATGTGATGTGCGCGGAAGCATTGAAACCCATAAGATCGGGATGATTGTCCTGCTAAAGTGCGCGCACAAGATATTTTGGTATGCTTTTTTATGCTTTTTACATACTTGGCTTGTGTACATACCACAAGTTTTTAAAGCGTTTGAAGGCACTACAAAATCGAGTGTATAATGCGAAGGAAGTTTGTACTGGGAATTCTCGTTTTAATCCTAATGTTTTCGGTGATTTTGGGGGGATTTTCAAATTTCAATGGAGACGATCGAGATCACAATGAAGAACCAATGTATAGTTTAGAGCTAACACAACCTGAACCTGAGCCAACCGAAGCCGAGCCAACTGAGCCTGAACCAACCGTGACTGAGCCAACGCCTGAACCTGAGCCAACCGAAGCCGAGCCAACTGAGCCTGAGCCAACGCCTGAAGCAACTGAGGCTGAACCAACCCCTGAACCTGAGCTAACTGAACCTGAACCAACGCCTGAGCCAACCGTGACTGAACCAACACAACCAACCCCTCCCACCCCTCCAATCCAAACAAATTATTCAATCCCGGTAGTAAATGCGATCCATTTCTTCGAGTGGTCAAATGAGCCAGAGGCCATGCTGTGGCTTGATGTGATGCATCGGCGCTTCGGAATAGCGGAGTTCGCTAACTCCTTGCAGCCATTCGACCAAATGCTGTATTGGTATCCAAGCAAGTCGTCTGCGCGCCTGTTTCGCCGCATGGCCGATTACCACAATCCGATAAATGCGGAGGATTTGAAGAGGGTGAAATCCGATCTTGACATTATTACCCTTCCTGCACTCTATTGCGATCGACTGGATTTTCCCTCTAATTACTCGATGCTTCTCGAAGAGGGGGTAAGCAAGGGAGGTTACCAACTGACGCATGTGCTCCTAGCATGGATTTGGATTCAGGAAAACGGCGGTGAACTAGAACTTCCAGACGGTTTTATAGAAGACATGTACCATGCCAATGCTGCGCTGATTAACACTGACCCTATTGTAACCGACGTAGAGCTAGAAGCCGCAGCGTTTCTCTGTTTGGCGGGACAGATCGAGTTAATCGACGATTCCTTTGTCGAACGAGTTATAGCAAGCCAAGATATCGACGGGAGCTGGGGGGGAGCGAGCGCGCGCTGGCACACCACAATTTTGGGGCTTTTGTTCTTGCTACATGTAGAATTCCCCTCCGACGCCTATCCACCGGTGCTGGCTCCTAGTTCAGCCTGAGGGAAAATGCATGCACATCCAAAAAATTGCTATCTAAAAGTCGATAAACCGCACGTTACTTTACACGCAGCTAATCAGCTTCGAAGGAGACGAATATGACGTTAAAGTTGCAGAAACTAAGCAGTAATCGTTAAATTGCTTGAGGCTGGATTCGAGTGGATTGGAAAAGACAATGATGGCTTAACATACTTCAGGAAAAGAAAGTGACAAAAAACTATGCGGATTTCTTCAAAAATAGTTAGATTTCGCGTATTTCGCAGCGTAGTTTTTTGATTATTTCTTCGGCTTTTGTGGGGTTCACTTTTAGGGTGTACAGTTTTTTGGGGGTTCGAAGTTTCAGTTTAACTTCTCGTTCAAGCCGTTTAATGTTACAGTATTCTGCGCGCTCCGCAATCTGTATGAACTTGTCAACGTCAAAGATTTCTTCAGGCATCTTCTTCATACTCGCAGGTTCGTATAGTTCCAGCTCGTCTATTTTATCTTTTGTGGTTCCGTCTGGATGACACTAGCCTAGTTTTGCGTATACTGTGCATGGGTCAAATTTCGGGTTGTTTTGTGGGTTTCAAATTTACGATTACACAGAATCGCAATTCTTAAGCCATAAGATTTAATTCATTAGTTACCCCTTAACAATTATGCAAAACAGGGAATGGAGAGTTTAAAGACGCTCATGTTTATCGCACAAGCCGAATACGACGGGGAGACTATATGCCCATAACCAAAAAGAAGTTTGAGGGAGGAAAACTCCACAGCAAAGTAGAAGCTGAAATAATCTCCTTTCTGAAGGAACGAAAAGATGGAGCTTTCACATCCCAAGAAATAATGGGTGGAATCCGCTACCACACAGACTTCAGCACCCCAGAGATAAGCAAGATGTCAACATTCGCCATAGCAGATTTCACCACTCTCCTCCACGATTTGGTGAGGCAGGGAAACATCCGAATGAAAGTTGTCAGGAATCGAATGTATTACATGGCAGTAGACGCTAAGATCGCACAATGCCCCAAATGCAAAGAGCTTTTTGAGCCCCAAAAAACATGGAAGATGGCTGGGCGCCCAGACAAAAACGGTAAACGATTCCAGTTGCACATAGGTCTCTACAACTGCCCAAAAGATGGGACATTCAGAAATGTCTTGGACAAAAGAAAAATCTGAAACTCATGATTTGCGATAAACTTGCTAATGCAGAGTTTCTTACTAAACAAATCTGCAACTGAGAGGAAAAATGGCGTGAGCTTACCATCTATTTCAGTCACAGATGTGTCTGCAGGCACAAAACAAAATTCAGAAAATCCGAGCTGCTCAGTGTCTAGTTTGGTGTAGCGCCAAAATTGGCTTACCGCTATAGAAAGACGCGGGGGAGACTCAAATAAATGGGGGGAAGTTTTTTCCCTTTACTCAGCGGAGGGCTTGCTTATGTATACCCAGATCACTACAAAGAACGTAGTAATCAGAGCACCGGCCATCCCTGAGATAACCCATTCTGTTGAGAATAACAGAGGAAAGGTAGCCAGCAACCAAGGCCAGACTGTATGGTAACCAATGTTTGCTACTATTCCGCCTATGAAACCCAACATAGCAAATACTCCCAGTATTTTTACTCGGTCATTCATTCTATTCACCTTGCTTTTAACAGTTAAATCTTCGCGCTTTTGAGTCTAACTTACATAAAACTGTTTATTTTGGCATCTGCGCCCCATCTCTCTTTCAATACTAGATTTAAAGCTCAAAACGACGGCGGATAGGCACATGATGTCTGATATACATGTAAATGATCGTTGCATATTAACAATGTAATAATATGCTTTAAACACACCTCCTTGCGTGAGGAATTTAAAATGTCAGAAAAATTTGCAAAAAAATGGGGAGAAGGAGTCGATGACACACCTCTCAGCAATAAAATAAAGGACGCCGTTCGCCCTCCGGGTCCATTAAAACCACGACTAGATTTCGCAGTAAAAAGAATGGAAATGCAGATTCAGAGATTAGACAAGGCATCAGACCGCTTCTCAGACCGCGACAAGTCAATATTCGCAAAAATCGTTAACGCCTACACAAAGCACGACATGGCGCGAGCCAACGTCTTCGCCAACGAATTAGCCGAAATACGAAAAATGGAAAAAATGATTATGCACTCTAGACTAGCCCTAGAACAGATAGTTCTCAGACTAAGCACAGTTTCAGAGCTCGGCGACGTAGTCAGTACTTTGGCTCCAGCAGTTAATGTGCTGCGCAGCGTCAAAGCTGGAATGTCTACAGTATTCCCAGAAGCAGAACGCGAGATCGGAAGCATCGGAAACCTACTCAGCGGAATCATCATGGACGCTGGATACAACACTGGCATGAACATTGACTTCCAGACCGCAGGTGACGACGCACAGAAGATACTGAACGAAGCAGCCACCGTTGCAGAGCAGAAAGTCAAAGAGAAGTTCCCAGAATTGCCCACGGGCATCCCATCATTTGGCGAATCCCTGCAAAGCGAGTAGAACTGGAAAAAACATAACTGTTCACGGAAATTAAGGAGGTGACACTGTGTCAAAATCCATTCCCAACCCCTTTCTTTTTGTCGGTAACCAAATAAAGGATGAGTATGGAAGGCAAATCGGTCGAGTGGCATCATTCAAGGTAACACCAGCCGGGCGCATAGACGGAATCTTTGTTGAACACGGTGACGGAGAGTTCCTTAGCTACCCCAGCGATCAAATCAAAGTTGATAACGGGAACCTAGTGATCTCGCCGACACTCAAACTGAAAGCTAACTCTCTATGTCAAGAAATTCCATTGATTTGGAGAAAAGACAGGGCATTAAACGAGCTTGTGGAAAAGAAGAAGATCCCGCCGGAAATGTACGACGATTTACACATAACTTTTGAAGGTGCATTAAATCAACTGAAGGATAACGCCAAAGAAATTGTGGATAAAATATACAGCGAAGTTGACCGTTGCAACAAGCAGATTCATGAGCTTCACTCAGCTTTGATAAACTTGGAGATCGAACGCGAAATCGGCAGACTAAACGGTGATTCATACGAGAAGGCTTTGGCGATAATACAGTGGGGACTAAAGGGAGTTAACGCAGAAAAAAGCGACCTTGAAGTGTTGAAGAGCAAATTATCCAATATGCTCCTCGGAGAGAAAACTTTACCTGCACCTGAAGTACCGCAAACAAAAACTCTAGAACAAACAGAGACCCCGAAAGCATCTGCTCCTATTTCTACGAACCTTCCCGAACCCCCCGTAATTATCCATGTGCGGAACCCAGGCAAACAAAGTTCTTAAGCCCTTAAGTCTGTGAGGGAATCACCATCAAAAACCCTTTCCGTTCTTCTCCACAATTTGAGAAGATAGTTGTTGAGACAGTACCAAAACTCAAGTCTCAGCAATATAAATTAGGCCAAGTTATTGTCAAACTTACCACAAGGGACAAAATTCTCTTCACAACTTGTGCGACAGCATTACAGGCAAAAAACAAGGAACGAGCAGCAATATTTGCTACTGAACTTGCTGAAGTCAGAAAACTCACCAAAGTCATCTACCATACCCAGATACTCGTGGAACGTATCATTTTAAGGCTAGAAACACTCAAAGAATTTAACGCAGCCTTTGCAGATCTGAAACCGGTCCTCACTAACCTTCAATCGATTTCGAAAAGCCTCAGTTCCTTCATGCCTCAAATGGCCTTTGAAATGGAAAGGGTGAACGAGAGCATATTCGAGGTCATAAGCATGTCCACAATCGATGCCTCAAAACTTGAAGTGCCGACGGACGTTAAGACACCAGGCGGCGAAGAAGTTCTCGCAGAAGTCGCCGAGTTTCTGGAGGAACAAATAACCGAAAAACTTCCTGAACCTCCAACTTCTGCTCCGGTCATGGAAACGCCTCAACACCAGCAGCGGGTAGTAAAACAGAGACAGATGGTTGCCCTCACAGCTTCTTGTTCAGAAATTTCTGAACCAAGAAATCCCAAAAAAGTTGTGACTTATAAAGACACGGAAGTGAAACGTATCTCTTGGACGGTTAATGACGATTTAGAGGCATCAGTCTTGGAATATGCGAAAAGACGTGAAGGACAGCTTGACATTACTGAGTGTGCCAATGACTTACGAGTTGCATGCGGGGAAATTGAAAAGGCTTTAGAAACTCTGGGTGTAAAAGGAAAAATCAAGATTGCGTCGTGATTCACATGAGTGCTTCTCAAGAACTTGAACAAGCAGCAACAAAATATGCTCTGGAGGCTGTCCGCCTTGACAAACAAGGTTCAAGGGGGATGGCCATTACAATGTACCAAAAAGGCATCTCAACTCTCCTGAAGCTTGTTAGATTGTATCCTGATTATGGATTGAACTCGGTTTACATTCAACGTGCACAGGCATATCAAGAACGGATAAAGGCTCTGCAAGGAGGAGGCCAAATCCAGCCTGTTAGGCAGCACTCGGAGAGAACAGTAGAGATGACGGATCAGCCACCAGAAACTGAAACGGAAGGGAAAGCAAGTTACGATGAACTTGTGCTTCAAGAGAAACCTAATGTAAGCTGGAACCAAGTTGTGGGCTTAGACACGGCTAAAAAAGCCATCAAAGAAGCTATAGTGTATCCTGTTGAGAGACCTGACCTGTTTCCGTTGGGATGGCCTCGGGGAATTCTTCTCTTTGGTCCTCCTGGATGTGGAAAGACTCTGATGGCAGCTGCTGTTGCAACCGAGATTGATGCGGCTTTTGTTTCAGTGGATGCCGCCTCGATTATGTCGAAGTGGCTAGGCGAGGCTGAAAAGAATGTGGCTAAGCTGTTTAACCAAGCAAGAAACACGGCAAGTAGTGGACGCCCTGCTATACTGTTTATCGATGAGTTAGATTCGCTGATTGGCATGCACTCTAATGAGGTCGGCGGAGAAACCAGAGTTCGCAACCAGTTTCTCAAAGAGATGGACGGAGTTATGGATAAGGGCAGGAACATACATGCTTACGTTATTGGAGCGACCAACAAGCCTTGGGCTCTAGACTGGCCGTTTATACGTAGATTTCAGAAACGGATAATGGTTCCCCTGCCCGATTACGAGGCTCGACTGCACATGCTGAAGCTCTACACGGAACATCTGAATTTGGCGCCGAAAATAGATCTAGACGAATTCGCTAGGTTGGCTGCAGGTTTCTCTGGAAGCGACATACGGGACATTTGTCAGTCTGCTCATCTGCGGGTTATCGGAGAACTCTTTGATTCGGGTAAAGCAAGTGACAAGCATGCTAAGCCGAGACCTCTATCTATGGACGACTTCAAAGGCATCTTGGCGGATAGAAAGCCCAGCGTATCTCCACGCATTATCTCAACATACAACGAATGGTCTGAAGCCTTCAAAGCTCTCTAACATGAAACTGGGAGGTTAAGTAAGCTCATGATAAGTGGTCTTGGAAAGGTTCAGAGAGGTGCCGATTATTCTGGCATCACAGAAAATCTCCTCTCTCCATTTAACAATGCGTCCTCTCTGAATCCCAAAGCGCCACTTGAGTTTGCTAGCCTCTTGAAAGTCTCTTGATGACGATCGAAACCTTCTCTTCCCCTTTTATTTTTACACCTTTTAAACTTGCGACCATAGCAAGAACAGAGTTTCTTACTATGTCTTGAACAAAGTCGCCTAGGGGCAATATTTTTTCGTCTACCTGTATTATGATTTTTTCTTCTCTTTTCCGTTTTCTTTCCACCAAAACCGCAACGTTATTGTGTACCAAGTCAACAAGTTTTTCTGGCTCTTTCAGGGCGTCCACGAAGGGGATTTCTGTTTCCACTTTTTGTTCTGGGATGTGACCAATGAATGCTAGGATGTTTTTGTAGCGTTCAAGAGCCTCTGAAGTTTCGGTAACTGTTTTGGTTGCAACTATTTTTGGTATGGTCATGTCTTGTTCGACTAAACTTTTGAAGCCTTCGAGGATGATTACGTCAACTTCGTCAGGGAATTCTGCAACAATCTGGTCTAAAGTGTATTTTTTGGTGTCAACTTTTTTGATGGTAGTCAGTTCGTTTGGGGCTACGCTTAGGACGGTGCTTGCTCCAGCCTTGGCGTGGCTCCATGTGTCTTTTCCTTCTGTGTCTATGGTGAATTTTGGTTCAGGAATATGCTTTGCCGAGGCAACATTGTATCCTTTTTTGGTTAATCCTTTAATGATGGCTTCTACAGCCGTGGTTTTCCCAGAATTACTGCCTCCAACAACAGCAACTATTACTCTGTTAAACATGAAGCTCTTCCTCTCGCCCTAAATAGCAAACTTCACAGATTTAAGCTACGCCCAAAAATGCACTGAAGCAATGTAATCGAAAGGTAGATGAGAGGCTCATCCTAAATTTTAGTTCAACTAGACGAGAGGAACAAAACATGAAGATTTTAGCCATAGACATAGGCGCTGGAACCGAAGATGTCCTGCTATACGATGACGAAAAGAGGAGTATCGAGAACTGTATAAAGATGGTTCTGCCGTCCCCTTGCCAAGTTTTCGCAGAGAAAGTAAGAGCCGCAACTCTTCAATGTAGGGACCTTTTTGTTAAGGGAGACACGGTAGGCGGAGGACCTCTTGCACATGCCCTGAAGAAACATGTTGAAGCAGGACTCAGAGTCTATATGACAGAAAATGCGGCATACACTGTAAGAAACAGGTTGAATCAAGTTAAGGAACTGGGAATCGAAATCGTCCAAGATTCTGGACCAAAAAACTTCAAAGGAGAAACGATAGTTATTGAAGAAGTAAACATCGACAAACTGCATGATTTATTGAAGCATTTTGGCGAGTCTTTCTCGGACATCGATTTTGTTGCAATCGCAGTTCAGGACCACGGAGTTTTCCCAGAAGAAATGTCCAACAGGCAGTTTCGCATCAACAAAATGAGGAAACTGCTGGAAAAGAATCCGAAACCTGAAGCATTAGCGTTCAGGGAAAACGAAGTCCCCACATGTTATCCGCGGATGAGGTCGGCGGTGCGTGCCTCAAAGAGACAGTTGCCGAATGCCCGAGTGCTGGTTATGGATACTTCTCCGGATGCTATACTTGGATGCCTAATGGACCCTGCTGTAGAGGATGTTGATCCGATTCTCGCGGTTAATTTGGGCAATGGACACACCATGGCTGCAATAATATCGAAGGGCGAAATCACCGGAGTATTGGAGCATCACACGCGACTGTTGAATCCGCAAAAGATGGAGAAGCTTCTAAAAGATTTTGCAAACGGAAAGCTTAGCAATGAAGAAGTTTTTGAAGACAATGGGCATGGCATGTTCTATCTGAAAAAACCACCAAGCTACTCTGAAATCGAAAAAGTGGTGGTGACAGGACCAAACAGAAAGATTTTAGCAAAAACAGCTCTTCCCGTTCATTTCGCCACTCCTGCAGGCGATGTTATGATGAGTGGTCCCATCGGCTTGGTTGAAGCAAGCAAAAGAATAAATGTTCTATCTTAGGGTTTGTAGCCGTTTAGGTTGTGGAGGGCTAACACGGCTTCTGTTATGTCTGCTGTTGTTCCTGGGCTCAGGTCATTGTTGGGGTCTCTGAGTTTGCTGTCAAGCTTCATGAGAAGGTTTCTTCCTAAAGGAGTCGTTAATCCCCCCTCCTTTAGCACCAGCCCAGCCTCGGCTGAGATGCTCTCCGCCTTAGATTGACCCACCTTTCTGGAAATGAAAGTATCAGGAACCTCTGCGAGAATCTTCATGAAAGTATGAACAGTTGCCGTGTTAATGTCCCCTGTCTGTTTAAGTTGCTTAACGAAATATGGGTAACCCAAATCGAAGGTGATGGGATAGTTGTTCACCCACTCAGAAGCAATAGAATCGTATAAACTAGCAATCCTGAACGTATCCAAAAGAGTAATCCCTTCATCCAGAATCTTCTTCTTTGATTCTGGGTCTCTCACATCCAATTTCTTAGACTTATTCAACCCCCCAGGATTAACGAGGGCAATAGCATCGTAAACTTCCACCGCATCCTCCGGAGTCGTCGACTCAACAACCACCTTAATGTTCATCCTAAGCTTGGACAAAGAAAAACTAGTAGGAATCATTCCCGCCGCAGCCGCTATAGGCGCAAGAATAATTATCGCACCCAACAGAGTGTTACCGCCAACCTGGCTCCCCAGCATACGGTCAACACCATCTTTAATTACGTGACCAATACCAACCTCTGAGGCACCTATTTCTCCTCTTGAAACCCTGATTCCCTGCTCAGCCGCCCTCCTGAACGAAGGCGCTATCGCAACTGCAGAAGCAAGATAATGCTCAAACGTGGTTGCCGGAAAATCTGCTGTCCTGTGAACGTTTCCAGGCTTCGGATAGCCACTAACCTCCAAGAGGATGGCAAGTTCTAGACATCTGGAAATGTGATCAGCCTTTTCCGCGATTGGAATATTAGTCATGATCGCATACCTTGATTTTGGTTTTTGCTGTCATTTTGTCAGCGTGATTTAATTACTTTGTGTAAAAAACTACACTCAAAAAAGGGTGGCATAGTAGGAGATTAATAATATTTCATTGTTGAAAACAGCCTTTTTCTCATAAAACAGGAGACAAAGAGGGTTAATCTTATATATCAAAAGTGGGGATAGAGTGTAAAAAATTACACACCAACTAAGCAGTCAAACAGGTGAAAAAACATGGTAAAGATCAAGTTATCAGCACGCGACGTAGCCTTCGTTGGAGTTTTCGCAGCCCTATCCGTAGTTATAATCAGAGTCATCCCAGGATTCCCAATCATTGGACTATCAGAATCACAAATCAAATTTGACGCCGCCATAGCCCCAATCTACGGCTTAATATTGGGACCCTACCTCGGCTGCCTAGCCGCTTTCATCGGAGGGATCGTCCTAGCTAACAGCTGGTTCTCGGTTCTCACATCCTTTGCTCCAGCAGTTTCAGCACTAGTTGCAGGACTGCTAACACAAAAAAATTATACATCTAGCAGCCGCAGTTTTCCTGGATGGGCAGCAGCAGCCACCATCCTTGGTTTGCTGATTTTAGGATGGTACGCAACTTGGGTAGGCCAAAATGCTTTGCTTTACCCATTACTTCACATCTCAGCGTTGTTAGCGATCTTAGTCTTTAGGGGGCACATCGCAAAAGCCTTCGAAAACAGTGAAGAAACACGAAAAGGCTGGAGCTTTAAGCCAAATTATATTCTCCTAGGCATCATAGTTATTGTTCTGGCGTACATCCTTCCAAAACCATATTTGAGCGACATAGAAGTCCTCTCTTACCTTTCCATTCCACTATACTTCCTTGCCGGCGCCCTAATATTGCACGGAATTTTCGGCGGTGAAGAAGGAAAAGTAAACTTTGTAGCTGCTGTCGCCTTGTCAAGTTACGCCGGCATAATAGCCGATCACATGATTGGAAACCTAGCATACATAAGCCTAATCGGCATAGTTTTTCCGCCCGAATGGTTACCAGGTACCCCAGCACTATTCATGTCAATCCTGCCAGTTTCCGTCGTCGAGAGACTAGTATTCACTGCAATCGCAGCTGTTTTTGGAGTCGGTCTGGTTCTGGCTCTCCGCAGAGCGGGACTGTTTCCCAGAAAAATAGCACAAGTAGATTAGAATGAAAATTAAAGCACGTGAAGGCGACCTAATCGAGACTACAGACAACATCGTTTTTGATGTTAAAGGTTTAGTTCATCCTCCAAATAGAGTTGTAGCGTTCATCCGTTATGTTCCCGACACAGAGGGTAACAGAGAAAGAGACGGAAGACAATACAGCAAATTTTATTCGCTATCCAAACGCTACGTCCTGCTAAAACAAAAATATCCACAATATCTAGTAAATGATCCCGTCTTCAACACGCTACTCTGCGAGGTTCCAGTAGAGGGCATAAAACAGCATTATCAACCCGCTCAAGGCTTACAAGACCTCCGAAACAGAGACAACCTTGACGACGCAGAAACAGCGACTTTACGGTTCATGGAGCTCCTTAAAGAGGAAGCGGATGTTCCATGGAACAAGCTGGGTGTTTCTGGCTCCATCTTGGTTGGTCTTCACACTCCGTCTTCTGACATCGACCTCATCGTTTACGGTTCTGAAACAGGCTACAGGGTACAGGCAACTTTGAAGAGGCTGCTAGAGGACAAGGATAGCCCATTCAAGGCATACGATCTAGATGGCTTGAAGGAGCTGTTCGATTTTCGTTCGAAGGACACCATCACATCTTTCGAAGATTTTGTTCGAACCGATTCCCGAAAGGTTTCCCACGGCAAATTCATGGGAAAAGACTTTTTCGTCCGCTTCGTAAAAGACCTGAACGAGATCAGTGAACAATACGGCAGCATCATCTACAAGCCCGAAGGCAACGCAAAAATCA
>Ga0307378_10011015_pt1 | contig 11690 bp, 18 predicted proteins | sample UN1MG_FD_202238 | JGI IMG/M metagenome (GOLD analysis project Ga0307378, IMG submission 202238) | Soil microbial communities from Risofladan, Vaasa, Finland - UN-1 | ecosystem: Environmental > Terrestrial > Soil > Coastal area > Acid sulfate soil | place: Finland: Risofladan, Vaasa | collected...
GTATCCCAATATACTGGACTCTCTCCTTGTTACGCTGGACATGCTTGGCATCCCATATGTCAGGGTGGGCAACTACCTTCACCTCTCCCTTTATCTTCAGTACCTCTCGCAACCCTCCGGTATGGTCAGCGTGACCATGGCTGAGCACTATACAGTCAATTGTCGAGAGGTCAATCCCCATTAACTGGGCATTGTACACCGCCGAGAAGCTAAGGCCGGTATCCATAAGAATTCTAGCTCCGTCCACCTCAACCAGTATGCTTAGCCCCCACTCAGCGAGGAAACCATAGTTTGCCGTGTTCTCGCTTAGTGTAGTTATCTTAATATCCATAATCTATATCTCTTCTTCTGGCCTACGTCGTCGCATTTCTTTCAGATTCAACGGGGCAACCTCAGGTTTTGTGGCCTCGTATGCTGTCAGTACGTTCCTAAATCTGGAGAATGCTTGCCGTATGGCACTGATGTCTTCAGGTGGCAAAGGTTTAACGGCACAAGGCCGTAGCGGCGTGTTTAGCTGCACCTCATCCGGCGAGAGCTGCTCAGCTATTCTCACCATCTCCGGTGCATAGTCCTTATTCGCTTCAATAAACATCATCTGGACAGCCAGTTTCCCACTGAACTCCGACCGAAAGCGTATGATGCCCTGTAATATCTCATCCAGGCAATAGCCGGCAATAGGCCTGTTGATTTTGTGAAACAGCTTCTCATTTGGCGAATCTATTTTCGCCACTACTACATCCGCCTGAGCAAGCTCCTGACGCACATCTTCCCTTGGTATGAGGGAGGAGTTAGTCAGCACAGCGACAGGCAATCCCAGGGCTGATTTGACGATCTTAATCGCCTGACCCAGGTTGCTGGCAATAGTCGGCTCTCCTACCCCAGAGAAAGTGGCGTAGTCAGCAGGTATACCACTGACCTTCGCAAGCTCTAAGACCAGTTTGGAAATCGGCACATACTCCTTCCGCTTTACCACAGGATGGATGGTTTTCCCCAGTTGGCAATAGACGCAATCAAAGGAACATGTCTTTCCCCGAGTGGACAAGAGGTCTATGCCTAACGACCTCCCCAGACGCCAGGACGGCACCGGGCCGTAAATTATACCCATTCTTCCCACCTCGCCCTAATACTCCTTGTAGGCTCTTTTCCACGGCTCCTTCTTAGTTGTCAGATAATCCTTTACTGCTTCCTTTAGGGTATTAGCCGCCAGAAGAGCGCAATGTTCGCTTTCCTCAGGCAAACCGCTAAGGGCATTCAAAACAGCCTGCTGGCTAATTCTCTGAATTTCAACAATGTTCCTACCTCTAGCCATTTCGGTTACCATACTGCCCGAGGCTATGGTAGTGCCACAGCCATCAGTCATGAAACTGGCATCGCTAACAGTGTCATTCCTGACTTTTAGCCATATTTCCATAGTGTCGCCGCAGGGGCCGGTTACCTTAGCAAAGCCGTCAGCGTCCTTCAGATTACCCACATTTCTTGGGTTCATAGCATGGTCAATAGTTGTTTCTGAGTAGACCTCTTTCATCTCAGCTTTGATAAGCTCTTCATACTTCTCCCAGGACGAAGTCATGGAAGTACCCCCTGTCTTAAATTCTTGTCACCGGTACTTGCTTGGCCAGTGACTCGCTGAGATTATCTAATATCTCAGCCTGGTAACGCTCAACATTTCCCTCATCACAAAGCTTTGCCAGCTCAGGGTCAAGAGGCAACTGCCCTAAGAATGGAGCACAGGCAGCTCGCGCCATTTCCTCACCACGGCTCCTGCCAAAAAGCTCTATCCTCTCGTCTATTTCAGGTACATATAGATAGGCCATATTCTCGACTACTCCTAGAATGGGTTTATCCATTTTCTGTGCCATGCGTACCGCTTTCCTAACAATCATGGCGGTAAGGTCTTGAGGAGTGAACACGATGATTACGCCGGATATAGGCAATGACTGCATCACAGTAAGGGGAGCGTCCGCTGTGCCTGGAGGCAAGTCGACAATCAGGTAGTCCAGCTTGCCCCAGAGTACTTCTTCCCAGAATTGAGTAATTGCCTTACCGATAAGCGGTCCCCGCCAGATAACAGCATCGTCCTCGCTAGGCAGGAGAAGGTTGATGGATATCATTTCAATGCCGGACCTCGACAGCACCGGTAGTATTCCACTTTCACTGCCACCGGGACGAGTATCGATGCCAAACATTTTAGGGATGCTCGGGCCGGTTATGTCGGCGTCCAGAATGCCTACATCATAGCTCTTTCGCTTAAGTGATACGGCGGTAAGGCTGGCTATTAGTGACTTGCCTACCCCCCCCTTTCCACTCATAACGGCGATGATGTGCTCAACCTTATTTAGCTCAATTGGCTTAGCGTCAGTGAATATTACTTCCACTTCATTGACCTCGGGTAGGGTCTCAATAGCTTCCTTGGCTTTGTTCTTGATCCAGTCCTGAGCTCCAACAATTAACCCTGTTGAAGCCAGCGTAACTCTTACCCTTTTGTCAGAGATAGCCACCTCGCGGACCATATTCAGGCCGACTATGCTCCGTTTTACGGCTGGTACAAGCACTCCCTCCAGGCTTTCCTTTATTTGCTCCTTTGTTAGCATACTTTCTCCGGTATTCTCATTTTCTCTAGTGATCGCATACGTTATCGCCGATAGCCAGCGTGCCGTTAATATGGCTGAGTAGTGCCTTCTCCGGGTCGCTTTCCATGGCCCCAAGTACAACGCTGATGCCATTTTGATGGAAAATATCCTGCGCCCGAGGGCCCATCCCACCGGCGATAACCACCGATACACCCTTTTCTGCCAGCCATCTAGGTAAAAGACCAGGCTGATGCTCCGGTGAACTGATGAGCTCTTTATTAATAATCTCTTTCTTCTGTTCCTCAACATCGAATAGGGCGAATTGCCCGCAGTGTCCAAAATGTGGTGACATTTTGCCTCCACTTACCGGTATTGCATACTTCATTTAACACCTCCAAATTAATCTAATCGATTTTTAGCTCGTATTTGGGTTTACCCTTTTCAAAATCGATTTTTACCGTTACTTTTTTCCCCTCAGCAAGGTATCTTTCCGATTCATCGCGCAACTTACGTGACTCGGGAGATTTCAGAAAAGAGGCCAGCATTTCAAACCTCTGTGCCAGCTCCTTATCGTCTCCTTCTGCTCTAAGCAATTCAAGAAGACAATTGTTTAGCTCCTGCTCAGCGAGGCACTTGATACACTTACCGGGTACATCGCCGGTTGAATACCTGGGGTCAAGGTTAATTGTGTCCATTCAACCTATCCACCTAGTGCCGCCGGCAGGTATCCCCGGTGGAGCAGGGTGGCGCATCACAACGCTCAGTCCGGCCACAGCAGGTAGTGCCGGGAGCCTGACTACTCGTCCTGACCATGTAGGATGAGGACATCAGCCGCTCCAGTTTAGTGCTACCGCAATCGGGGCAGCGAAGGACTTGCTCACTACCGCGGATGAAGACCTCTGATACCTTGCTACACTCCAGACACCTAAAGTCGTAAATTGGCACCTTCTAGCTTACCTCCTTTCGGACTTCTTTCACACGAGGCAGCCTGCCTCACCGTCTGACACCTCAGGTTGGGCTGCTCGGAGCACAGGAACCGCCAGAAGTTGTGGCAAAGGCTGAGAAGACACGACGAGGATTCTCTACCCCACACCTGGGACACTTTACTTCCCGGTCGCTTTCGCTCATGCTCCGCCGCAACTCGAAGCGCTCACCGCATTTAAGACACTCGTATTCGTAGATTGGCATAGGATGTCACCTCTTCTCGTGATTCCCTAGCATTGTCGAGAGAGTATGCCACATTCTTTCTACCTCCTTGGTGACTCTGCCATCGGAATATTCCACTACCGGCACCCCTTGGACAATTGATTCAGTAACAACGTTATCAAAAGGAACCCTCCCGGCTATCTCGACTCCCTGGCTAAGACAGTTACTCTCTATCTGCCGCGCGTTTTCTTCGTTTAGGTCGTATTTGTTGATGCAAACCAGGGCAGGTACGCCAAAATGGCGACAGACGCCGAGGACCCTCTCCAGGTCATGGATACCAGATAACGTTGGCTCGGTTACCAGAAGCGCTAGATTGGCTCCAGAAAGAGAGGAAATAACCGGGCAGCCGATACCCGGTGGCCCGTCACTGATAATACAATCAAAACCCTCTTTCTCCGCAAGCTGCCTGGCTTGCTGCCTGACCAGAGCTACAAGTTTCCCCGAGTTCTCCTGGGCAATTCCCAATCTGGCATGGACGAGAGGACCATATTTCGTATTAGAGCTAAACCACTCTCCAGAGAGGTTTTCCTTCATGGTAATGGCCTCAGCCGGGCAGATGTGGGCACAAAAGCCGCAGCCTTCGCATGAAATGGGATCAACTATATAGTCTTTTACCGCGCTAAAGCGACACAATTCTTGGCACAAGCCACATTGCGTGCACAGTTTCCCATCGATTACGGCAGTATCCCCACTCCAGAACTCGTGATTCTCTCGAACTGCTGGATTTAGAATGAGGTGAAGATCAGCAGCATCCACATCACAATCAGCCAGTACTTTATTTTTGGCTAAGACGGCAAAAGAACCAACGATACTGGTTTTCCCAGTACCCCCTTTACCGCTGAGGACTACAATTTCTTTCATCTAATATCTCCCGAATCCCGTCAAGAACCTCTATAAAACTGGACTCCCACTGTGGCATACCCTCGACCAGTGCTACACCTTTGGAATAGAGACGGGCAATCTCGGTACTCAGAGGGATAGTGAGCAGTATTGGTATATTTTCTCCTGAGCAGTATTTTTCGACGTCCTTGTATCTTACCCCGACGCGGTTTAGTGCCACGCCAAATGGCATATTGAGTTCTCTCACTGTCTCTACTGCCAGCATCAGGTCATTAAACCCGAATGGTGTCGGCTCCGTTACCAAAATGCAGAAGTCACTGCCCTTGATTGATTCCACTACCGGGCAGGATGTCCCCGGCGGAGCGTCAACGATAACGACCCCATTATTACTGGCCTGTTCTTTTACCTTTTTAATGACAGGCGGCGCCATAGCCTCACCAACGTTAAGCTTACCGTGAGCAAAGTCAATACCACCTGAGTGTCCCCATTCCACGATGCCGCCTTTTCTACCTTCCTCTGTGATTGCGTTTTCGGGACACAGGTAACTGCAGGCACCACAGCCATGACAGAGCTGGGGAAATGTCAGCACGTGCTCACCCAGGACCGCGATTGCATTATATGCGCAGACCTGGGCACATTTACCGCAGTATGTGCACTTATCTTCATCCACCTTGGGTACTGGAATATAGACAGATTCACTACCAGTGATAACCGGCTTCAGGAAGATGTGAGCATTGGGCTCCTCAACATCACAGTCGAGAAGCTGCACCTTATCTCTATCCTTGAGGGAAAGGGCAAGGCTGGTGGCGACCAGAGTCTTTCCGGTTCCCCCTTTGCCGCTAGCTACCGATATAATCATATTATTCTCTTACCATCTTGGTCCCGCACTTTGGACAAATCATGTTGTAACACGGCATTCCCTGCTTGTGGGGTACCTTTTCCCCGCAGCTGGGACAGACACAGTTGCCTTCGGGGCCAGCGCCTGGTCGGCTTCCTCTCATTCTAGCCCCCCTTTGCGCGCTGCCCTTTGGTGGGCCAGTCCCATCTCCTTTAGGCATTATGGCGCCTCCTTTTTGTTATTTCTGAAAGTGCTCAACCTCCCATGCCTCGCCCCATACCCATTCCTCTTCCTCTGCCTCGTCCTATGCTCCTTCCAGATCCCATACCAAAATGGCCCGGCACGTTCGGTTGGGTGCTGCCCTCAAGATTGCCTGATTTGTAGCTTTGGACTGCATCCCGAACCTTGCCTGACACTCCAGTTATGACCTTAATGCCAGCAGGGGATAATACTTGATAGGCGTTAGGACCACAGTTGCCGGTTAATATCGCTTCAACTCCTTTACTGGCAATCATCTGTGCTGCGGAAATCCCCGCCCCTCCAGAAGCCATGGCACTGGAGTTTTCTACGCTTCCAAACTGCATAGTGTCCGGGTCAACAATAACGAAAGACTGGCACCGCCCAAAACGAGGGTCAACCTCGGCATCAAGGTCTGGGCCTGTCGCTGAAATTGCAATTTTCATCACTTACTCCTTACGTAGACTTGTTCTCCGTGCTTCTCAGATACTCAATCCTGGCCTCAATCTGCTCCAGTTGTGCCTTCAAGGCATGCGTCTGGCTCTTCAGGGAATTAAGCTCTGTTTCTGGGATACTCAGTGGAACCGCACAATAGCCCCTAGCGCCACCTGTCATTGGCCCCATACCACGGGGGCCCGTGCCATCAAATCCTGGCATAGTTCTCCTCCTTTCTGTGAGTTAATGTTGCGTACGAGTGTATACAAAGGTCCTCGCCCTAGCATCAACCCCTTGATACTTTTTTCTATTTAATAGTTTCTAGGTCGTGTATTCTGGTTTCTACATGGCCAAGTTCTGCCTTTATAGCCTCAGCCTGAGTCTTCAACCAATCAATCTCCGCTTCCTGGGTCATCTGGGGAGTATAGAGCGGTGAAACAGACGGGTAGGATGAAGCCATAGCTAAGCCGGGGTACCAGCACCGGGGAAGCCCACCTCTGCCTCTGCCAAAGTAGGGCCAGGGAGGAGAAGCTCCTCTAAAGCCGAATCCGGCACCTCCTCTAGGACCAAAACCTCTGCCAAATCCTCTTCCGTATCCGTATACCATATTATCACCCCCTTTCGATAGTTTTGCCTGAACAGGCGCTACCTCACGGATAGCGTCTGTCGGACATGCATCGGCACAAGTGCCGCATTGGATACATAGATCCTCATTTACTGATGCCAGGTCATTATTAATAGCGATAGCGTGTTGCGGGCATACGCCTATACAAATCCCGCAGCCAGTACACCTCTCGATATCTACATAAACCATACTCTACCTCTCCAGAGTCAGAAGTCGCACTCCCTCGATCTGGCGAAAAGTCGCCCCTTGGCTAACGCAGCGAAACACCATCTCCGAGTCAACCACCCTGGTACCTGAAATAGCATCTATGCCGTAATTGAACAACACGGGGGACAACGGGGCCGTCCCTCCCAATATGACAACATAAGCTCCCGGGTCACACATACCCATCAATCGCTCAATAGTGTGGTTGGTGAAAGCGGTACCCGTGATACCAATAACATCTGCCTTTGGAATAATATTTTCCGTCTCTTCTTCGCTGCAATCGCCAGGCCCTGGATTCCTTTCAATAACCCATAATTCTTCCGCTACCCTACGAAGCTTGGGAACAAAGGGGAAATGCCCTACAATGGCTACTTTTTTACCAGCCCCCTTACTAGAAAGAAGGTCACCAGCGTTAACCTCTTGGCATTTATGCTCATCTATTTCTATAAGTGAGTTTATAGTTGCCATACCGATCGCTGCCTCAAGAGGGCTTACCGATTTGGCCATGCGGGCGAGTGTCTGAACATCCTTCTCCATCAGAAGCCCAGCCTCTGCAACTGGGGTTTGGCTGTGGTGGGGACCGGGGTCATGGGGTGTTGATGCCAGACCACAGCCGCGCGTTAGCACCGCCGTCTGGAAAGGTCCTTGGCATATATCTTTGATTGATGCGTCATAGTTCAATGTAGACAGCAAATCATCGATTATTTTCATAGATATACTCCAAGCTATTCACTGACATACTGCTATCTCCCATATCTGCCTCCACGATGCCTGCCAGAATCCGTTCTGCCCCGGCCAAAAACAGTTGGCTGGAGCGGTGAGATGGTTGTCGTCTCGCACGTAGGGCAAAACTTAGGAGGTGCTCCTTCCAATGCTTCAAAAGGGACAGCCCACTCGTGACCGTTAAAGCACTTGAATCGGCGTGAGGCTATCTCGAAGTTACCACCATCTATCCTTATCGCTTTGCCGGTAAGTAAAGCATCTGCAACTTTTTGCCGTGCCGAGGCTAATACCCTTTGAAAGGTCGGGCGCGAGATATGCATCCTCTCGGCACCCTGTTCTTGTTCCAATCTTTCCAAGTCTTTGAGGCGTATTGCCTCAGCCTCCTCCACGGACAGGCGAACCTCCTCAAGCACTCTTAATGGTATGCCAGCCGGTTTAAAGTAAGTTACGTCGGGTAGAAATTCGACTCGACGGCATTTCGGTGGTCTTGGCATTTGCAAATATCCTCTCTATTATGAGCATATGCTCATAATAATGATAACAAACAATATACCTACTGTCAAGAGTTAGGAACGAGGCAAGATAGAAATATGCTGTAATAATTTAGCGAGGCGATGAGTAGGGGTTAGAAACCTTAAAAGGGAAGGGCTATTTCGGGCTATTCAAATAGCGAATAGCTTAGAGGCGCCGAAAATAATATTTTGAATATTAGTGAAATATTTTCAAGCGTTTTCAGGCAACTATTAGTATGTGCAGGTCTCGAACCTGTGACACCCTGATTAAAAGTCAGGTGCTCATGCCAAAATCGGTCTCTTGCATTCAGCAGTAGAAATAGCATATAATTACCTTGTAATGCTAGGTACTTGACACGAGCGAAAGTAATAAGCACTATAGAGTGAAGGGGGGAACCTATGGTTAAACTTGTTACTGATAGTGCATCTGACCTACCATCTGAGGTGGCCAAAGACCTAGGAATCACGGTGATCCCGTTGTATGTCCAATTTGGCTCTGAGACCTATAAAGATAGGGTTGACCTGACTCCTGAGGATTTCTACCAGAAGCTAGAGAATAGTTCTTTGTTGCCTTCTACCTCTGCCCCTGCCCCTGGTCTTTTTGCTGAAGTCTTTGATGATCTGGCTATAAAGTATAGCCAGATTCTAGGTGTGTTTCTGTCTCGCAAGTTAAGCGCCACCTATGACGCAGCGCTACAAGGGATAAAGCTAATGAGGAGAAAATGCCAGGTAGAGATTGTCGATTCCACACTAGGTATAATGGGGCAAGGACTATTGGTTATGGAGGCAGCCAAAAGAGCTCTGGTTGGAGCCAACCTAAATGAACTTGTTGGTATGATATCAGAAACTATCCCACGAATGCATGTCCGAGTGACCCTTGATACTCTCAAGTATTTGGCCAGGGGAGGACGCATCGGCAAAGTACAGGCTTTAATGGGGTCGATGCTTAAGGTGAATCCTATCCTTGGCATAAAAGATGGTGAGGCTTTCCCCTTTGCCAGGGTGCGCTCTAGAGCTAAGGCTACGGATTGGCTCTACGAATTTGTATCAACGTTCAGCAAGGTAAGGGCATTGGCTGTGGAATATGGCACCAACGTAGAGGAAGCTAAGGCGTTGGCCAAGCGTATCGCTTCTATATTTCCAAAAGTCCCACTCTACCTATCGAATGTTAGCCCCGTTATCGGCACACATACAGGTCCTACCATTCTATCGATAACTGTCCTGGAGGGGTAGTAAACGGCTACCATGCACCGTGATACAGGTGCTATGTATTCTATGGGCATACTTTGACGTGCGTTGTACATAATGGATTACTGTTCAACCTACGCTTATCCTTTTCTTCACCCTGGCCCATGAATGTGCAATAAGAAAACTCTCCCCCATGTTCCAAGACCGTCGTGACAAACTTGTTCAGGGGCACTGAAAACGTCAGCATGTCCTTCGGAACAAAAGGACGCGCTGAGACATCGAACGTACCGATAACTCCTCCGGGACGGTCAGTCTGCCCTCTTGTGAAGTGTACCGCAGAAGCTCTGTTTGCTTCTATTACTTGACTACTAGATTAAGAAAGGAATGAACATCCTTGTCGTTTTCATATACACTGCGTAATCGTCACCGAACCTCTTTAAATTCTCTTTCTCTTCAACTCTGGCAGTTACTATCACAAAGGCCGTGGCCGCTACTGCGAAAATAGCGGACAAAATCGATGGGTCCTTGAAGAATGCTCCCCATCCCAGTAATAGCAACGAAGTGTAAAGAGGATGCCGAATGTACTTGTATGCCCCTCGTCTTACCAACACTGAGGTGCTCTCAATCCCGCTCTTTGGTTTGCCAACCACTCGAAGAAGATAGAATCCATGCGCTGCTATAATGATGGAGAAGAACAAAAGCAACCACGAAATAAGCTGGAGTGCTGAGAATGGTTCACGAAACCAATGCTCTGCGTTCAGGAGGATTAGTAACAGAATGAACTCGAACGCGAAGAACCGGTAGAAGCCATGAAAGTGTGTTTTGCGCAGGGACTTCCAGGACAGGAACACGATTGCAGCAGATACGATGGCGAATATAATAAGTTTAAACATGATGTTACCTCACCGCGGGGAGTGCAACTAAATGGGATTTACTCGGTGCGCTCCGGGCTTGCCAAATAGTAGCATGTACCAAAGTGGCTCTTCAACCTGCAAGCTCAGTTTGAGGACTATACGAAATGCTAAGAGGTGCAACAGATAGGGGCTGTTGGCATTTGAGTAATGCGTGTCCTCTTCTTCAGCAAGAAAGGAGGGAGACCTAATGCAAGCATACTGTATAAAATGCCATGCCAGAAAAGAAATGAAGGGTGCCGGAAGCATAACTATGAAGAATGGAAAGCCAGCAATTTAGGTGTATAATTGGAGCAAGCGTAAGGAGGTGGACCATGAAGGAAACCACATCAAGAAAGAAAGACGACATGGAATCATTGAAATCCGAGTTCCGATGGCAAATTGGCCTGTGTTTCTTTTTTACGGTCTTTGTCTTTGGCACTGCTTTGCTAAGCATAGCTTTGGGACTAGCAACCAGGGGAGCTCACCCGGCGGCAATCACGGCATATGTGGCAATAGCGGCACTTATCGGTATCGTCGGAATTGTGGGTATGGTTTGGGTTGCGTTCCAAGTTGCTCGCTCATACAAAGACAGCCAGACCAAAAAGGGATAGAGTACCAGTTCTAGCTTCCGCCCGTTGAAAGGCTACTTTAGCTCTTACTGTGTCAAAAGGCGTTGGCCCCCAAATCTTAACTCCAGAGCCAAATAAGGCTATTCCCGCAGTCATGGCATCATATGGTAAACGATACGGTAAACCCTATGGTAAACGGCATGGTAAACCACATCAAGGGGGGCTTGAGGTGTCGGGCCTAACAGTAACGGCCCTTCTCGCTACACAAAATGGACTTTTGTTGGCTAGATAACTTATATGATTTGGTGGGGTAAACCTTTTTTAGAAAATATCGTTTTAGCAGATAGCACATGATGGCTAGGAATAGTCTATCGTGGCTAATAAAAAAGGGAGGTAGTAATGCAAGCCTATTGTATGAAATGTAAAGCCAAGAGGGAAATGAAAGATGCCAAGGCCGTAACCATGAAGAACGGTAAGCCGGCAACGCAGGGTGTCTGCCCCGTATGCGGGACCAAGATGTTCAGGGTAGGCAAGAGCTGAAACTGTAGGTATCAGAACTACCGAGGGATGGGTATCTTTTGAGTACAAATACCCAGCCCTCTTTTTGTACCCCCTATTGCACATTTTGGACAAATGTTCCAATTAATACGCTTTCTTCGCTGGTTCTTTCTTCTTGAATTTCATACTTAAGCAAACAAAAAACTACCCCCCTCCATTCCGGATTTTGCCTTTATTTGAATTAAGACTTTTTAAAGCTACTTCTCCAGACCTATTTTTAGCAGTGCATATATTGCAGCGACAAGGGCTACCGGTGCCATCAGAGCAGCAAAGTTCACGAGCATACTGGTAG
>Ga0307378_10011018_pt1 | contig 11689 bp, 13 predicted proteins | sample UN1MG_FD_202238 | JGI IMG/M metagenome (GOLD analysis project Ga0307378, IMG submission 202238) | Soil microbial communities from Risofladan, Vaasa, Finland - UN-1 | ecosystem: Environmental > Terrestrial > Soil > Coastal area > Acid sulfate soil | place: Finland: Risofladan, Vaasa | collected...
AAAGGCGGGGACAACAGCAGTGACAAGAGCAGTTGATACAATTAAAGCAAATAAAGACATTAAAAGTATTTTAATTATTGCGGCAGACACTAGAGCTCCGGAACCATCAACAATGTGGGAATATGGATTTGCTGATGCTGCAGCTGCTTTACTTATAGCTGAAGGGGATAAATTACCATTATCTATAGATGACTACTTTTCCGTTTCTGCTAATGTTACTGGACCGTGGAAAAGAACAGGTACGGATAAATTCATTAGAACTTTTGAAGTAAAAATGGATACAAAATTTTACTTTGAGAGCATCACAAAAGCAATGTCAGAAATTTTAAAAAGAAATAATTTAAAGCCAGAAGAGATTAGTGCTGCTGCGTATTATTATAATAATCCTCGATTGCATGGCAGAGTTTCAAAAATAATGAAGTTCGCTGGAGGAGTTGCTCAAAACAGTGTGTTTTTCCAACTTGGTGATTTAGGAACCCCAATGCCATTTATATTATTAATCGGTGCTTTAAGAAGACCTAAACCTGATGCAAAAATAATCATGGCAGGATTCGGTGATGGAGCAGATGCGATATTACTGCAAGTTCAGAATAGAGATGCTCTAAGGGATCTTGGAAAAACTCGAATGGGATTATTAGGACATCAAAAATCGATGATATCATTAAAAAATTATAATAAATTTCTTGATTTTAAGGAAATTCTTGAAAAAGATAGATATAAACGAAAAAGCTCTGCTGTAACAATATGGCGGGATACAGCATCCGTGTATAAATGGTATGGTGTGAAATGTAAAAATTGTGGAACAATCCAATATCCGGATATGTTACGTTCTTGTTATGTTTGTAGAGCCGATGATCAGTTAGAACCAGTAAAACTTTCGTTAAAGGGAACTATCTTTACCTATACATTAGATCATTTAGTGGGTGGAGCTTACTTAGATATACCTGTACCTCGATGCGTGATTGATTTGGATGGTGGAGGCAGAGTCCTATTAAACATGACAGAAATTGAGAAACCAGAAGAAAATGTTCAAATAGGTATGAAAGTAGAATTGACCTTCAGAAAAGAACATGAAGGAGCAGAATTTAAAAATTATTATTGGAAATGTCGACCCATAAGGGGGAGACCATAAAGGAGGATGATAAAAAATGGGAAGAAAAGGTATAAAAGATAAAGTTGCTATAATTGGAGCTGATATGACGAAGTATGGGGAGCTTTGGGACAAAAATCAATATGATTTATTGTTCGAAGCAGTTCGAAGTGCCAATAAGGATGCTGGAATCAATAAAGATGAAATCGATGCTACGTGGGTTGGAATGTTCTATTACTTCACAGGACTTTCTGGAGCAGTAACTGAAGATATTTTAAGATTGGATGGAAAACCCGCGACTAGAGTTGAAAATTTTTGTGCTAGCGGAATGGATGCTTTTAGGAATGCATCATTTGCAATTGCTTCGGGTGCTTATGATATTGTACTTGCTTGTGGAGTAGAAAAGTTAATGGATGAGGGAGGTAGTGGACTTCCAGGGTTCACAATTTTTGGTCACCCTTTATATCCGACTCCATCTGCTCCAGCAATGTTTTCTATGGCAGCAACAAGATGTTTTCATGAATATGGATGGACAAAAGAAGATCTTGCTCGAGTGGCTGTAAAGAACCATGATAATGGTGCAGAGCATCCAAAAGCTCATTTTAGGAGCAGAATAACAATTGACCAAGCGATGAAAGCACCTATGATTGCAGATCCGCTTGGGCGTTTTGATTGTTGCGCTATGAGTGATGGAGCTGCGGCTCTCATTTTAACAACACCGGAATTAGCCGAAAGTTATGCCCATGCTGATGATTATGTTTTAGTTAAAGCTAATGCAATTTCATGCAGGACTAACTTTCCATGGTATATCCCTCCAAATGGTCCTGGAGCAGATTTTACTAGTTTTCCAGCAACAGTAAAAGCAGCAGAATATGCCTATAAAGAAGCGGGAATTACTAATCCTAGAAAAGAAATTGATGCCGCTGAAGTACATGATTGTTTTACCATCACAGAATTGATTAATTGTCAGGATTTGAAATTCTGTGAACGTGGTCAAGCCGCTGAAGAACTCAAAAATGGAACTTTCAATTGGGATGGTGAAACTGCAGTAAATCCCTCTGGTGGATTGAAATCATTTGGGCATCCAATAGGCTCAACAGGCTGTCGGATGTTAACCGAGATTACAAAGCAACTTCAAGGGCGAGCAGAGGGAAGACAAGTTCCAGATGCTAAAATTGGATTATGTCATAACCTAGGCGGAGCATTTAGTGTCTGTGCCACAACAATCTTAGGTCAGAGAGATTAAAATAAAAAAAAATTTTTTTTTTTTAATTTTTTAAATTGAAGAATTATTTACTCAATTCCAATTCGTTTAGTAAGCTTTACTAAGATGAAGATAACGATCGTTACGATTAAAAAGGTGATTAATTCACTAATGAATAATGTGGGGTTAAGGTTTAAGGGATACGATGATGGGTCTGCAGCAGCTACCGCGGAATCTAGAAATCCAATTAGTATGAAGAGACTGTTGAGAAGTGGTGAGAGGAATGCAGTTACTATGGATTGGACAAGTCGACCAAGATAAAGAGCCATAATGAATGCGACAGCAAGCCCCATTACTTTATACTTTTTGATAAAATCTTTAAATTCTTGAAGTAAATTTTTTGGAGGTGGAGGTGTTGGCGGAGGACTGAGAAATTCTCTAATTTTTTTTAATTCTTCTAACATTTCATTTTCTTTTGACATATTAATTTCTCTTTTTATTGATTGATGATATTTCATATGATTTAAAAAAAGGTGATTTATAATTCTTACAAGAATATTTAAAACTTATCTCTATTTTTTAGAAAAGAGATTTTTCGGGAGGTATCCATTAAAAAAACAAATCCATTATGTCATGTAATTCAATAAGTTTTTCTACAGTAAGGTTAGCTTCTGCTTTTAAATCGTCTAAAGATTTATTTACAAGAGGTTTTTGATCTTTATAGAACATAATATATATCAATCCAAGATATTTACCGTAAATTAACACCCCTCCTTCAAAACTGCTATCTCTATCGATTGTAATTGCTCCGAAAGTATTATCTTCTTCATATTCAGTTAAAAAATCAACTAAAGATTTATAAAATTTAGAACTCATGAAAGTTCTATCAGAAACACTAGATACTTTGTGTTCAAATCCTCTTCCCCCTTTTCGAGGTACTTTTAAGTGATAAAATCTAATATCCTTTTTCAGTTCATCAATTCTATTTCGGGCAGTTTCAAGTAATTGTTCGTTTAGGGAAATATTTTCTTCATCTTCAATATCATCAATCTTTTGGGACCCTCTATGTTTCCCATTGCTATCTATGAAAGCAATAAATGGAGGGCATTCGCTATTATCAGAATGATTTTTTATCAAAATTGTGAAAAGACCTTGTTTTTTTTGATAGTCTACATGTTTTCTGAAACTCTCCTTACAGTAAGGACATATCATGTTTATTAATGTTGTGTCTTCAGTACCAGTCACTTCTTCTCAAAACCATAATCAAGTGAGAACTTTTAAATTTTAGTAAATAGATAGGTGTTTTCAAACCCTAATGTAAAAATAGATAAAATTCCATTAAATGATAAAAAACTATTCAATAATTAGGAAATAATCAAAAATTATTTAATTTTAAATTAATTTTTTTCAATTATGAGTAAAACTAGTTTTAATAAATTCCAAGGAGATGTAAAAACTCAGAATGTAAAATATCTCGCTGATCCTCAACTTAGAAATATCGTAAACGTTGCAATAGCTCTCGGACGGCCTTTATTAGTAAAAGGTGAGCCAGGAACTGGAAAAACGATGCTTGCACATGCTATAGCTGAAAGTTTAAATAAGAGATTAATAGTATGGAACATTAAAAGCACAACTGAAGCTATTGACGGATGTTATATGTATGATACAGTTCAGAGACTGAATGATAGTAGGTTTGGTTGCGAGGACCGAGATGTTAATAATATACATGATTATTTAACATTTGGACCTTTAGGGGATGCGTTTGACGCTGAAGAACAAGTTGTTCTTTTATTAGATGAGATTGATAAAGCTGATATTGAATTTCCTAATGACTTACTACAAGAATTAGATGTTATGGAGTTTTACATTAAAGAAACCAAAGAATTCGTGAAAGCTAAAACTAGACCAATCGTAGTAATTACTTCAAATAATGAAAAAGAACTTCCCGATGCGTTCCTAAGAAGATGTGTATTTCACTGGATAGAATTTCCCTCTAAAACCTTTATGGCAGAAATTTGTAGGTTACATTACCCCGATTTAAGACAAAACCTCTTAGATCAATGCCTTCAACATTTCTATGCTTTAAGAGCTATTACAAAACTTCGAAAAATGCCCTCTACATCTGAACTTCTTGATTGGATTGGAGTACTACTAAAAAGTGGTATCTCGATGGAAGAATTGAAGCGAGGAGTGCCTTTTTTAGGTGTTTTGATAAAGAAAGAAAAAGATTTTGAAATTGCCTTAGATAAAATTAAATTTCCAACTTAATTTTTCAGCTCAACTAGAAATTTTTCATTTTTAACTTTTTAAGAAAAAAAAAAAAGGAATTTAATATTAAAAAAACTCATTATTCTCTTTTAAACATTGCTTTTACATCTTTCTCACATAAGACAAGTGCAAAATAAAGCGGAAATCCAAAAAATATAAGGAACAATGATCCAAGAATAGCAAAGTATCTACATATCTGAATTTTAAATAAAAGTCCTATAGAACCAACAAGGAAGATTACTGCAAAAATTCCATAAACAACGCCATGTATGAAGATTGAAGTGACAATTTCAGCAGTGGGTGCGTCATCAAAAAGTGTAGCTACAAAATCGGGCATAAGTAGAGCAAGTGATGCATATAGAATAATAAATACTGAAAAAAGAATACAGATAATCGCAACAATATTTAGAAGTTTCTTCTTTTCCATTTTCGGCTCATCAGGTTTTTCTATTGGATGATCTTCTACATTTCGAGCAGCTGCAAAAAGCAAAAACAATGGTAAAAGTATATAAATACCAATTTGAAACATAAGCGCAAATTCTCGTTCACCTTCATAGATTAATGGAGATAATAGCATCAATATGAGAGATAAGCCAGAAACAATTGCAAATAACTTCAATGTATCTTTATAACCTCTTTTAAAAAAGTATAATGAAAGAATAAGGGTTACGATAACGATGCCTAAACCAATAAGTCTTAAAGCAGAATAATAATGATATAAAGTTCCACTCCATTCAAGCATATCCATATGCCATAATTTGAGATCACCCCATATACTTTCCCATAAATTCATCTCTAAACCCCTATGATAAAATTGATCAATAAAGAAATGTGAAAGACCTCCCGCGGCAGTAACAAAGTAAGCATTTTTCCAATTTAATTCTCTTTTTCCACTGTCTTCAAATTTTAAAGGAAAACCCTTGTCTGATTTGACAATTGAAAATCTTGAAGCATATGAAAACATTAATGCGTACGGAACTGCAAGAATAAGAAAACCTATAATACTATGAAATGGCGTAATAACGAGAAGAGCTACCATATCTGGTCCATAAATATTATTTATTAGAAAAATAAAAGCAATCTTATAGTTGAATTTATCCCTTGTATAATACATTATTGGTATTAACAAACAGAGTCCATAAAATAAATGTCCAAAAGTTGGCATTTTTTCACCTTAAGTTTCTATTTAGTTTTTAATTAAAAAAATAATTGTATTTATTCATATTTCAGGCTTTTAATATAAAAAGTTTACTTTTACAGCATTTAGTTAAAATTCAAAAATTCAAACATCTTGTAGATGTTACATATCCATCATAATTACATGCATCAATACTTGGTTGCCAAGTGGTCATGTTGCCAGAGGCAACACACCCAAGGCGTGATTATGTTATACCAATATTAGAACAAGAGAAGAAATCAAAACAGATGAAGAAAATTCAGTTAAATTTAAAATTAAATTTAGTCATTATAATCTTTAATTTATAAATTACATTTTTAGAATTAAAAAGAAGTTATTTATGTATAGTGGCAGTAATTTGGATTTTGAATATAAATATCGTACTATTTCTGTGGAACATTTAGGAGAGCTTCAAGAAGATATCGATAAATTGCGTCGTGCAGGTAAACTTAGTGATAATGAAGTCTATAGGAGTTATCTTGATAGTAAAAAGTTTGAAATCCCCGAAAGTCTTCCTGATGCTAAATCGATAATAATCATTGCGATCTTTAGTAAATTAGCATTGGTAAATTTTAATTTAAATGGTAAGAACCATGAAATCATGATACCCCCAAATTATTATGATGATGGATCAACATTCGAAGACTTCGAGAATCTAATATTAAAAGAGATAATAAAAGAATCAGGATATAAAGCTGAATATACAAATAAGCTTCATCTCAAATTGTTAGCTGTTAGGGGTGGCCTTGGAAAATATGGTAGGAATAATATTTGCTATGTCGATGGCTGGGGTAGTATGATAAATTTAGTTGCCTATTTTACCGATTTTCCGTTTGAAGAAGATCATTGGACAGAGATTAAAATGATGGATCAGTGTGAAAAATGTACTGTTTGCATAAAAAATTGTCCTACTAACGCAATCCCAATTCCTTCCGATGAGAATTTTGTATTAAATGCAGGAAAATGCATTTCTGTGTATAATGAGATTAAAGGTATAATTCCAAACTGGATTCCCTCTGATGCTCATAATGCTTTAATGGGTTGTATGAGATGTCAAAAACCTTGTCCTATTAATCGTGAAGTAATAGGATTAACATATATACTTGAGGATGTAACAGAAGTAGAAACTAAAATGATCCTAGATGGAGCTTTAAATGAAAAATTAGCAGAATCCTTATCTCAAAAGCTTAAAATGTTCCCTCCTTCTGATGCAAAACGGGGATTTCCAGTTATCACAAGAAACTTAAGACTTCTAATAAAATAGAGTATAAAAAAAGATCTAGTTAATTTATTTAACTCGATTAATCTCATTTATTTTCTTTTTTGTTAAATATTTTACTCGGGGAGAACAGCTACATTCTTTGAACTTCTACTTATATTAAGGATATTGATTACCTCTAATTTTGTTTTTTATTGAATAATTTTCAATCTCCATTTTCTATAATTAGATTAATTTTTTTTCTCTTACCAAATATTCTTCAAGAAATACAATATTCAAAAGTTCCAAATGAGGTTCGAGGAAGGTAGGAATAGTTGAACAACACTCTTTAAATAGATTTCAATTATGAAAAACATAAGCTTTATATACTAAATTATTATTATATTTAATTATACTTAATGATAATCAATGAATCATAATTAAAACTTTAGATGGATAAAAATGGCAAAAAGTTGGGAAATCGGAAAAGAAGCACGTGAATTGGATGAAAAACCAATTTCAGAAAGATTGAAATTAGAAAAAAATTCAAAAAAAAAAATAGGGATTGCTTTTATATTTTATTCAATAACTATGGTACTATTATACTTCTTTTTATAAAGCTGCAGAATCATGGAATTAATCTTAGTTATAATCATATTAGCATTTTTATTTGAATCTATGGATTCTATGGCAGGTATGGGCTTTGGTACAGCACTATCCCCCGTATTATTCTTATTTGGTTACGCTCCTCTTCAGGTTGTTCCTGTTATATTAATTTCAGAGGCAATAACTGGTGCAATTGATACTTTTTTTGATCATGAATTCAAGAATGTCCATTATTCTTTTCGTCCTTTAAATGATGCCACTAGAATTTCTTTGATAATGGCATTTTTTGGATGTTTAGCTATATTTACATCAGTTCTTCTTGGGTATTATGCAATTAAATTCCCTGATATAATAATTAAGACTTATGTTGCTGTACTAATCATTTTTATGGGTGTATCAGGCTTTCTAAGAGTGAAATTAAGGAAAATAGAATTTTCTAATACACATCCAAAGATGCTAATCGGCTTTTCAGCATTAGCAGGATTTAATAAAGGGATTGGAGGGGGAGGATATGGACCTATCATTACTATGGGACAGATTTTTTCCGGAGTTTATGAAAAAAGCGCTACCGCAATTGTTTCCTTTGCAGAATCAATTGTATCAGTTATAGGAATATTAACATTCTTTTTGATTAGTTTTGCAGGTGTGAATGTAGATCTCGTTCTTCTTCCATCATTATTAACCGGAGGATTTTTTGCTGCTATTTCTGCGCCTTATTTAGTAAGAATCATCCCAAATAAAGTTTGGAAATATTTCATACCCTTATATGCATTTGGAATTGGTATATTTTTATTAATAAAAATAATATGGTTATAGATTGTAATCTTTGTAAGACGATAGAGATTAATTTTAAATCGAGCTAAAAATATAACATAAGGAAAAAAATTTAAAATTTAATTTTTTAAATTCGCGAAACAATCGTCACAAAAAAAAATTCTTCGCATTCTACTCGAGTCCCAAACCATATGACCCGACTTATTTTTCCTTTCGCATCCCCAACACATTTTAAATACATTTGTATCAACAAAATATTCATCTTCTACTTTAAAAACGTCATCTTTTATTATCTCTTTATAACTCTTCAACTTTTTAACAACTTTATTCCATATTGTTATTTGAATGAATATTCATTATTTAAAGATTAATTAATAAATATCAACAGGATAATTTAAAACTTGTGAATAATCATTCAAAGACCAATGACAATAGATAGATAACAATTTTTATAATTTCAATAATATTTTATTCATTAAATTTAAGTTATAAGAATAATTATTCACAAATTGTAATTCATTTTCTGATTATTCAAAAGAAAAAAAGAAAAAGAATAAGTGTGAGACATATGAATCGAATTATTGGAATTCCCTCTAATGGGCCTGATACATCTGATAATATATCTCCTCATTTTGGGCATTGTAGTTATTTCGTTGGTTTTGAAATTTATGATGATGACAAGTTCAAGAAAGTTTTTGCATTACCTAATAATGGTCATTCTGGTTGTATGGAACCTGTGATCAATATGAAACAAAGAAATGTTACTGATATGATATTAACTGGTATTGGTATGCGCCCATTCATGGGGTTTCAACAAGTAAAAATAAATTTATTTCAAGGTATCAATGGAAGCATTGAAGAAAACGTGAGATTGTTATTAAAAGGGCAATTAACATCATTAAATAACGCTAGCTGTGGAGATAACTCAGAACATACTCACACTCATTAAAATGAAATAATACAATAAATTTTAAAAAAGCTGAATTAAAATGCCAAGTTTTAAAGAAACATATGAAGCCATTAAGGCAGATTGGAATGCAGGGGAAAAAAACTTTAATATTGAATGCGAGATGCTACAAGATGGAATGCAGGTTAATTGTATAATGGGTAATCCTGGCGGAGATCCTTTTGAACTATTAATAGATGCTCCTGGGGGATTAGATGGAACTAATAAAGGACCATCGCCATTATTAGTGATTCTATCTTCTATTGGGGCTTGTATCATTGCCGTGACTAAATTTTGGGCAAAAGTAATGAATATCAAAATCGAAGAATTGAAGGTTTTTTCCCGTGGACATATTAATTTAGGAGCTATTTTTGGTATTGATGATTCACAACTAGCTGGTTATGATAAATTGGAACCGGTCATCAGAATCAAAGCAGATGCTCCAGATGAAAAAATTGATGAATTAATGGATAAAGTTTTTACCCATTGCCCTGTAATTACTAATTTCGGTGGAGCTTCTAAGATTCAACCTAAAGTCCAGATTAGAAAATAAATAATATTCCCTTTTTTTTTATATTTGGTATTCATTCTCTAAATTCATTACGATTATTAGAAATTATCATGGATAAGGAAAAACTATTTCCTATATGTGTAAATCCAAATTTTTGCGTATTATGTCAACGATGTACATATAGTTGTCCAAAAAAAGCTATTTTTTTTAAAAATTCACTCCGATATGTGAATTACAATAAATGTCAAGGGTGCTTAAAATGCGTAGATGTATGTGAACATGGAGCTATTGAGGTTATTTCGATTAATGAAGGAACTTTAAAGGGTTTTTATATTAACAAAGAAAAATGCAATTTATGTATGCTCTGTTTGGAAGAGAACTTTTGCTTCCGAAAACTCTTTAAATTCAAAATAGATAAAATGAAAAGGGAAAAATATATTGAATTTAATAAAGAAAGTCTCTCAGAGTGTCTCAAATGTTTAAAATGTTTTAAATTATGTCCGAATAATGCAATAATACCTGAAATTATCAATAACAATAAAAATTAGTAATGTGATTATTCACGAAATAATAATTTTAATTAGCCTAATTGGAAGGTTGCCAGCAATATTGAAATCTAAATATAAAGTATGCAAATGGTATCAAGTTTGCCCAATTAAGTTTTTTGTTGAAAGTGGTAAATTAGACAAAAAATGGGTTGAGGAATATTGCTTAATTGGCAATAAAGATTGTGTGAGATATCAGTTAGAAGAAAGTGGAAAGTATCATCCAGAGAATATGCTACCTAATGGTGATATTAAAAATGATCTTTCTTAATTTTAATTAATCAATTAATCATGATGGTGGTGTTCATGATTATCATCAGCTTCAGTATGAATTTTTTCGACACCAAATCCTTTACCCCCTCCTGGAGAGCAAAGACTTTCTCCTCCTTCTAAAGTTCCGTCTAAAATCTTATTGATAACATCCTCAACTTTACCGGTAACTCCTACAATTACTTCAATTCCATATTGATTAAAAAAATCTTCTGCTCTACGACCCATACCTCCCGCAATCATATATTTCGCTCCATGTTGATTTACAAATTGAGGTATACTGCCTATGGAATGTCCTGGGTTTTGAAGTATTTCTTTTTTTAATACTTGATTATCTTCGATTGTAACAAAAATAAATTCTGGCGCTCGGCCAAAGTGAGCGCATACATTTCCTGATTCTGTACTAATAGCTATTATCATTCTTTTCAACTTTTTAATGAATTTTATTTTATATTATATTATAGGAAATTATAAAATATAAATTTAATGAATAATTATTCATAATATATATTGTATATATTCTTTAGTTTCACATCAAAATCGAGGTATAATAATTAAGTATAAAGATGTAAAGAACTAAGATATTTCTTAATAATCATTTTTCTAATAATTTTGAATAATTAATAATAAAAATCTAAATTAATACTTTTAATATAGTATATCAATTGGAAATTGTTATAATTATTTTTTTGGTGATTCGATATAGGAAGAAACAGACATCGACGATGGGTTAATCAAACACCTAATAATATCTATTTTCCTGGAGATTCATCTGAAACCAAAGATTCGATAATAATAACTATTGCTGAATTTGAAGCTATGAGATTAAAACATTATTTATGCTTGAATCAGAAAGCAGCTGCTGAAAGAATGGGTATAAGTCAACCTACTTTTTCAAGAATTCTTGAAAGCGCTCATCAAAAAAATACTTTAGCTCTACTTCAGGGGAAAGAAATTAAAGTCTATGGTGGGAATTTTGATTATAAGTTAAGCTTTAAAGGATACGGATGTTTAAATTGTAATAATGAATGGGAAGATCCTAATGCGTCAAAGGATGGAAAAGTTAGTTGCATTAAATGTAATTCAAAAAATGTATATTT
>Ga0307378_10011019_pt1 | contig 11689 bp, 8 predicted proteins | sample UN1MG_FD_202238 | JGI IMG/M metagenome (GOLD analysis project Ga0307378, IMG submission 202238) | Soil microbial communities from Risofladan, Vaasa, Finland - UN-1 | ecosystem: Environmental > Terrestrial > Soil > Coastal area > Acid sulfate soil | place: Finland: Risofladan, Vaasa | collected...
CATTGGATTTGTTCTGCTCGTAATTCCATACATTGGAACTGTCATTACCCTTCCCGTCTGGTACACATTAAGAGCTTTCAGTCTGGAGTACTTTGCACAATTCGGCACTGAATATGATGTATTCCCCCCGTCAGAACCCGATACAGCCAATGCTTCAGCTTAAGTAAAGTGTTTCACATTAAAGAAAAATTGTTATATTCTTAGAAGTGCTATTTTGCTATGTAAATTGGCCATCTAAGCTAAAAAAAGTGCCATGAATCAAGTGCAATCCTATAAGAATCAGAGAGATAGTGTGGCCCGTCCCCATATTATATAAAATGAAAAGAAGGTTAGAGGATAAGTACGGGATAATTACAACGGTTATTGCGCCGAATACTACATTCGATGGAATGATCAATGCCACTGAAGGAGTTCAGATCTCTGGCTATTTCGAAGGAGAAGTCAACAGCCAGAGTCTCGTTTGGGTTGGAAAGGACGGAAAGGTTGAAGGCAACATTAAAAGCCCTTCAGTCATTTCCGAGGGGGAGATCGTAGGAAACATCGAATCGGCAAAACATGTTGAACTCCGGGCAGAATGCCGCATGACCGGAAACATCAGCACCGAAAAACTTGCGATCGCTGATGGATGTTCTTTTGTAGGTGAGGTAAAAATGCTCCAAAAAGGAGACAAACCGGTCAGATTTAAGGAAAAAAGAAAAGAAAGTAAAAAAACTTGACTCCTCTCCACTCTGAACCTATATTTTAATTGGAGCAAGGGAAAGTAAGCAGACCAAGTCAGAAAATTCCCACCTGCCGAGCAGACCACCAATAATTAGGGAATTTAATCAAATCTAAAATTTTTGGAGGTCTCTATGAAAGGCTCTGCAAAATTTTTATCGTGGATTTGTGTATCACTCTTTTTTGTGTCTTTTATCTTCCAAGTTAGCTGTCAAAAGCAACATAAAGAGATCCCAGTCACCTCCTATTCCGACGAAGCAAAACAACTTTTCATCGAAGCTCGCAACAAATACGAATTTCTCCACAGAGAAAAGGCAGAGGCCCTGCTGAGAGAAGCGCTCGAAAAAGATCCCCTCTTCGCTCAAGCTCACATTTACAGAATACTTACCTGTGCAGCAACCGACGAGATCGAAAATGCTGTTGAAAAAGCCATGAAAAATGCTCACAGATCATCGGAAGGAGAGCAGTTTCTCATATCAGCCCTCAAAGCGCACTATTGGGAAAAGGACTATGCCAAGGCTATAAAGATCTATAAACAACTCATTGACATGTACCCTGAAGATGCGCGTGTGTATTGGCAACTCGCTTGTGTCTACAGAGATTCGGGAGATAGTGCCAAAGCTATTGAGCAAAACCAAAAAGCAATCGCGATCAACAAGGAATATGGCCCGGCACACAAGGACCTCGGTTACAGATATTCTGCTCAAGGAGATTACAAAAAGGCTGAAAAGTACTTCCAAAACTATCTCCTTCTCAATCCCCAGGAGCCCAATTCCCACGATTGTATCGCAGACCTCTATACAAAAATGGGACGCTTCGAAGACGCCATCGCACACTATAAAAAGGCTCTGGAAATCGACCCTACTTTTGCCTATTCTCAACGTAAGATCGCAATTAACTTTTGTTTCCTCGGGAAATTTAAAGAAGGGCGCGAGGTTCTCGAAGAGGCATTAAACAACGAGATCAATCCTTGCGGAAAAATCTTGACAATGGAGAGAATCGTCCACTCCCACCTCTACGAGCAGGATTATCTCAGCGCATTAGATGCAATCGACAAAACTATCGAGATGGCACTTGCCAATGGGATCCTCGAAGAAGTCGCACGCTATGAACTAGCCAAATGCGCAGTTTACAGCGAACTCAAGGATTATGAGAAAGCACAGAACTGTATTACCGGCTGCCAAAACGTGATCCTGGAGAAAAGCCTCGCGCCCTATTACAAAGATTACTATGCCAGTGAGAGCCTTTTTTGGGATGCATGGGTCGCAGCGAAACAGCAGAAATTTGATGAGGCACTGGACAATGCCGCAGAATACAGAGCGGCTTTAGAGGAAATGAACGATTCCAGACGGCTGAAATATCACATCGCACTCCTCGGTCACATCGCCATGGCTCAGGGAGAAACACGGAGCGCATTTGAATTGTTCAAGAACGCCTCGATCGATGACCCCTTTTTCCACTACCTCATGGCAAGCGCAAAAGATAAATCCGGAGAAAAGGAGGCCGCGGCAAAGTATTTTCGCATAGCGGCCAACTGGAACACAGATAGCCTGCAGTATGCGCTCATTAGACAGAAAGCCTTAGCTCGAAAAGTCATGCTCACATCCACGGAAGTTCAATAACGCATCGGGGTCAATAAAACCAGAGATTTAATGCTCCTTATTCATGGGAGTGACAATCATCACAGCGACTTCCATCAGCAGCTTAACGGATTTGTCAAAATCGCCTTCTTTGAGATATTTCTTCGCCGATACGACTTGTTTGCGGGCATAACTGCGTGCATCCTCGATGCTTGAAATCTCTTTAGGCATCTCAAAGTCCTTGCCAGAGTTGATGTTGATAAAGCCTCCATGAAGCAAAGCGACTCCATCTTCATTGAAAATCGATGTGCTCTTGAAAAGAGCATTGGCTTCTCTGATCTTACCAATAAACTCCTCGCCAAATCCAGTATGAGGAGCAGCCATTTCTATTGCGTCTATCAGATAAATAAAACCTTTCTTCGAATCTGCTCCAGGTGTGGCCGGGCCAAAAAAGTGACTAATGGCCGCGTTGATCTTCGCATCGATCTTTTCTACATCGACTGTCACTCCCGTCCAACTCATCGAAAGCATAACAACAAAAAGCAACACAAAAATGAAGATCTTGTTTCTCATGATGTTCTCCTTTTCTTTACGAGTGCATTTATTTCTCTATTTGAATTACCGACAAAGTCACTGATCTTGTTTACTCCAACTTTTAAAATTGTGTAAAATTTGTATGAGGGCACACAGCTTTAGATGTTACTCGTATCTCAATGAATCCACAGGATTAGCGACAGCGGCACGGATAGATTGGAAGCTCACTATAAGAAAGGCGATGGCCAAAGCCAGAAGCGCAGATAACACAAAAGTCCCCACCCTTAGATTTGTCCTGTAAGCGAAATTCTGCAACCACTTATTCATGGCGAAATAGGCCACAGGCCAGGCGATGATGTTGGCCGCTAAAACCCATAGTGTAAACTGTTTTGTGAAGAGGAATATGATCCCAGAAATTGAAGCTCCAAGAACTTTCCGGATCCCTATTTCTTTGGTCCTCTGCTGCGTGATAAACGCCGTCAACCCAAAAAGTCCCAGACTGGCGATCAAGATAGCCAGCAGGGAAAAGCTAAAAAAAATTGTCCCGGTTTTTTCTTCGCTTCTGTATAATCTGGCAAAATGGTCGTCGAAAAACGTTTCGTCGGCCCAATACCAACGCTCTTCACTGAAGACTTTATCCTTGTAGCGGATGACTGGGAATCCGAATCTTCGGAGACGGGTGGAAACTTCCACTTCCGGAAATTCAGTGACAAGCGCTCGTGAAAACGGCGCTGGCGAGACACATCCATGGAATTCGTTGTCTGCCCACACGGCCCTGACGCCAGCCTTATAGATCCGGTCAGCCTTTTCATGGTAGCGGTCATAGCTCAGTTCATCCATTATGAACAGAGCGATCAGGATAAAACAGACAATTCCGATACTCAAGCCAGCCACATTTATAAAATAATACCCTTTGTGTTTCGAAATGTTCCGGAATGTGATCTTGATGATGTTTCTAAACATGATCCCCCTCCAGTAGATCGAATTTTTGATGAACACGGGCAGAGAAACCAGTATCTGAGTCCAAAACCACAGCTTGGCTTTTAAGACTCCCCTCTCCTCCCTTAGCTTACAGAAGAACTCCTCGATGTCACCCACAACTGTCGACCTTTCTTCAGACCTCACAATCCGGTCGAACAGCCATTTGGCCAGCTTCGGAGCTCTTGATATTTTTATTCTCATAACAGAAATCCTAAGTCTTTAGCCGTGCAGGAACTCCCTCCCAAAGAGATTCCTGGAATTCACGAGTCTCTTCCAAGGCACTTATCCCCTTGGAAGTCAGGCTGTAGTATATCTTTCTTCGGCCACCTCTCTGTGGTGTTGGGTCGGCCATGCGTTTTTTTACAAACCCTCGTTTGTGCAAAATATCCATCGATACCCAGAGGCTTCCAAAGGTCAGTTTTTTCCCTGTTCGTTTCTCTATTTCCTTAATAATGGACACCCCATAAGCATTGTCTTTCAAGCGTAAGATAGCCAGCATGAGTATCTCATCGGATCGGGTCAATATCTTCATGTTTCTGTCTCCCTACATTAATTATTCATAAAAAATGTCGATGCGTGGGCCACTGCCTCAATCTTAGTGTAAGGGTGGGGTGGGTTGGCTTCAACTCGTGAATAATCCATGCTACTTATAATTACGAAATATTAGTAAAAAAGGTTCACAAGAAATTTTATATGGCTACAGAACAATAAAATTGGGAATTTTATAAATAGTGGCAAAAAACTACGATTTTATCTTGACAAACCTTGGGATTCTACTACAATAGGTATGGCTCTTTCGCGCCGGCTGGAGAGAGCTCCCACATAATGGTTACCACCATTAACCCCCCTTTTGCTGACAACAGCCGGCAATACCCCAATACCCAACACCTTAAATTCTTTTATCTCTGCATTAAATAAGGTAGTATCTATGCACAAATTTAACAATGGGTTTTTAATGGGTGTATAATGGGTGTATTATATACCCAAGAAATTAGCAGGAAAATTACTGCTTAGAGTTCGCGCAGGTACGTCGTCAAATTGATGTTTTTATTTGATATCCCCAGTTTATGCCTTATTTTTTTTCTGTGGCCCTCCACTGTTTGGCGCGAGATATTCAGGAAACGAGAAATATCTTTGTTTGCAAATCCCGCCTTAACAAGATTGCAGACTTCGATCTCTTTGGGTGTCAGGAATAAATCTTTGTCCGTGATCTTGGTGCCATATGAGGAAGTGAGCCCTTTAATATGATGCTGAAAAAGGCTCAGATCTTTCTGTGTCGATTCCCCTGCCTCTAGCTTGTCCAAAATCGGGGACAACACAATATTTACATTCGTCAGAATATCCTCTTTGATCTTTCTCTTCTCTATTTCGATCTGGGCAATGATCTCACCGAGAGCGATATTTTTTTGCTCTAAAGCTAATTTCTGATTCCTCAACTTAGACTCAGACTCTGCCAGCTCCATCTCCGCCTTCTTACGCTCGGTGACTTCCTGCCGAAGTTTTTCAGTGGCTGCTTTTAATCTGGCTGTGCGCTCTTCAACCAGTTCCTCGAGGTGTCCCCGGTATTTTGTCAATTCTTCTTGCGTGCTTTTTCGTTCAGTAATGTCCCGTATCACAGCCAAAGTACCTTCAAATTTCCCATCAAAGAATAAAGGAGAAAGCTTGGCGAAGAACCATTTTTTTATGCCCTTCATCTCAAGCCAGTATTCATATTCGACTATTTCTCCGACTTTGTTCTTTTTGAAGGCATCTGCAAAAGGTGCAACCATATGGGGGGGCAAAACCTCTGAATGTTTCCTTCCTATAAACTGTTCTGGAGACAAATATAGATCCTCCACATTGGGAGCACGATAAAATATAAACCGTCCCTCTTTATCAAGTGCGAGCACGAGATCGACCATGGACGAGAGGATCCCCTCAAGCCTGATCTGCGTTTCTTTTAAACTTTTTTGGACTCTCTTATTTTCCAACTTCTCTAAGTCTGCAATCCTTTGACGCACGACGTTCAATTCTTCAACGAGTTGTTTTTTTGATTTGTCTGTATCACTCATTGAATCCTCTATATATGCAGGATCATTCGAGGAGGCGCAGAGGGCGAGATACCGACATCATTTTCCTCACTCTGTTGAGAATAGAATAATGATTTTCCCAAATAGAGTCAAACCTTCAGGGAAAGTTTGACTCTTCCCTATTTCCTTGATATATTTTCTCCAGTCAAATTAAAGGGAAGGCAATGGCAAACACATGCCCGAAGTGCCAGAAGGATAATCCTTCCTTAAAAGGAGAGTTCAGATGAAACATTCAAAATGGATCTTGTTTGGATGTATTGTTGTTTTGGCCATCGCATTGACGATGTCGACAGGATGTACTAAGCAAGAGGAAGAACTGGAAGGCGAAACGCAAAGTATCGATCAAGAGGAAAAAGCAGAGGTGCAACTCCCGGCTGCTGTCCTCAAGGCGATCGAGGAAAATGTCGCGAACGCCGAGATAGAGAAGGTGGAGGTAGAGGAGAAAGGCGGTATCGCTCTCTATGACATTGAATTTAAAGCAGATCAGGGAGAGATCGAGGTTGCAGAGGACGGAACGGTCATCGATGTCGTCACTGTCATAACAATGGAAGATGTACCTGAAGCCGTCGCTGAAGTACTAAAGAAGGCTGCCGAGGGCGCCACTATTATACGGATCGAAAAGTCTGAGGTCTTGTCCGAAGTCAAGATGGAAGGTGAACAAGGCACGATAGTCAAACTCGACAGCCCAAAGTACGTCTATGAAGCAGAGCTCATGAAAGACGATCATACGGGCGAGATCGAAGTCGCTGCCGACGGCACGATCATCGAGCCCCTCAAGTGGGACACCGAGGAATCAAAAGAAAAGGAAAAGTAAGGAAAATATAACAAACTGGCCTCCTGTTCTTTTTGTTCCTTTTGCCATCTTCTGAAGCTGTATAAGAATTTCGATCTTTTTTTTGAAGGGCAACTCAACGAGTTCTCTCCTTATTTGGCTTTCTTGTTCGGATTCGAACATGTATTGTTCCCTAAGCGGGCATACCAACCTAATTCTCAGCCGTCATAAGGAAGGAAATGTTTTGGCATGATGTTTGCAAACAAAAACATTCTGTTTGGTATAAAACATGATGTTACCAATGAAAGACACAAAGCTGCTAACCAAATCGTACGGAGTTGGAGATGTTTAACAATTATCTAAAGATCGCATTGAGAAATATTTTCAAACACAAAGGCTATTCCCTCATAAATATCATCGGCTTGGCTATCGGGATGGCATGCTGCCTCTTGATACTGCTCTATGTCCAGGATGAACTCAGTTATGACCGCTACCATGAGAATGCCGACCGGATTTACCGCGTGATCGAGGAAGTCCGGCTGGAGGGAGTCGGCGAAGAGTCCTCAAGCATGCCCTTCCCCACCGGGGACACCTTGCCGCTTGAATATCCCGATGCCGTTGAGGCCAGCGTCAGGTTCTTCAATTTTCAGCTGCCGACGATGTCTGTGCAGTACGGCACTTCGGATGAAAAGCTATTCAATGAGCCGCGCTTCTTTTTTGCCGATTCTGCAGTGTTCCGAGTGTTCAGCTTCGAAATGATCGAGGGTGACCCAAAGAAGGCTCTGGAAGAGCCCAACACCATCGTTATCACAGAAGCGATGGCAGATAAGTATTTCGAAGACGAAGACCCGATAGGCAAGACACTGCGATGGCAAAATGGAGTAAACCTGAACGTCACTGGAGTGTTAAAGGATATCCGTCCGAATTCCCATTTCCAGTTTGATTTTTTGGGATCGTTTGCCACACTAAGACGTTTGTACGGCGGCAATCTGCCTCAAACTTGGTACTGGAATCCCTGCTGGACCTACATTCTTCTCAAGGAGGGAGCTTCCCCGGATGCTCTTCAAGCACAGTTCCCAGCTCTTGTTCAGAAATATTTTCCAGATTCTATCAAAGACAAGGTTGTGGTCAAACTGCAGCCGCTCAAGGACATTCATTTATTTTCTCACCTGGATTATGAGATCAATCCCAATAGCGACATCTCGTATATCTACATTTTCTCAGCCATAGCGGTCTTTGTATTGCTCATCGCATGTATCAACTTTATGAACCTTGCCACTGCCCGCTCGGCCAACCGCGGCCGGGAGGTGGGAATGAGGAAAGTCTTGGGGGCTTACCGGATGCAGCTCATCAAGCAGTTTCTGGGAGAATCGATGATTCTGTGCGTTATCGCCGCTGTATTTGCCGTGTTAATCGTCGAGATCGTTCTTCCTGCCTTCAACGCCTTTTCCGGAAAAGTGTTGTCCACCGACTACTTCACCGACGGGCGTCTATTGGTCGGACTGGGCCTGATCACACTCACGGTCGGAATTATATCAGGAATCTATCCTGCTTTCTTTCTATCCGGATTCGACCCAGTAAAAGTCATGAAGGGGACACTCGAGAGAGGCGGCAAAAGCTCCACTTTCCGGAAAGTGCTCGTGGTTGTCCAATTCGCGATATCTATCATTTTGATCATCGGAACGATCATCTGCTTTCAACAACTCAATTATCTGCGCAACTCAGGGCTAGGATTCAACAAGGATCAGGTCGTGATACTGCCGGCCTATGGCACCGGTCCCGCAAGATGGTTTGAAAGATACAGAGAGCGTATTCTGCAGGACCCGCATATCTCTCGAGTTTCGGCCATAGAAGATGTTCTCGGTGCAAAATATCAGACGGGTTCCTTTATCCCCGAAGGAACCAGCGAAGCCAACATGCAGCAGATCCCCCTATTGGTGGTCACACATGATTTTATTGAAACCTTTGATATGGAGATGGTGTCCGGCCGGAGTTTCTCCAAGGAGTTCCCCACGGATATCACAGAGGGGATCATCATCAATGAATCCGCCTCGAAGCGCTTCGGTTGGTCCCCGGAGGAAGCCCTGGGCAAGAGACTCAGGCAACAGAACGGCCTCATGCTACGAGTGGTTGGAGTGGTGAAGGATTTCAATTACGCTTCGTTGTCTCAACCGATCACACCTTTTGTGCTGGAAATGCCGCGGAATCCGGGACAGATGAACAGCCGCGTGCGCTACGTAGCTGTAAAAACCAGTACTGCAGACATTCAACAAACGATCGACCTTATGAGATCGACCTGGGAAGAAGTGGTTCCCAACCGCTCCTTTGACTTTTTCTTCCTGGATGATGAACTGGATAAACTCTACAACGCTGAGGAACAGATGGGGAGAGTCTTCGGCGTATTCACGATCCTTGCTATAGTTATCGCTTGTTTGGGATTGTTTGCTCTGGCTTCATTCACCACAGAACTCCGCACACGAGAGATCGGGATCCGGAAAGTGCTGGGAGCTCAAGCCTCCGGCATTGTGATTCTGTTGTCTAGAGAATTCGCCAAATGGGTATTGATCGCCAATGTGATCGCCTGGCCGGTGGCTTTTTATATCATGGAGAGATGGCTTGATGGATTCGCCTATCGGACCGTTATTGGGATCCCGACTTTCATAGTGGCGATGCTTTTGGCTTTTGTTATCGCCATCCTGACGGTCAGTTTCCAGGCTCTTAAAGCCGCATTATCCGACCCTGCCAAATCACTGCGACATCAATAATAGGCCATATCATATGACCCAGGCATAGCCAATTTTCACAAAAAACGTGTAGTCCTTTCTGGTTATGCCGTAATCCTGGCCTCCGAATTGATTGTCCGAATATCCCAGGAACAACACCGTACGGGGATTGATCTTGTATGAAAATAACAGTTGCGTAAAAAACTGGGTGGACTTGGGTTCGACAGGAGTTAAATAATTCGAGACATTATACTTGTAATCATAATACTGTAGAATGGTGCGTATAAACATCTTGGCATTGAAAAAGTAGACGATCGAAGCCTGGCTGATATTGGCCCTATAGAGCCAATCGTCAGATACGTTCATTTTCTCATAAAGATGACTGAGATTGAGTCGGAGATGAGGGCCTATATTCCAGAGGAAGGATGGCGCTAGCAAAACTGTCTTTCCCTTCCTTGTATTCGCATAATCGATACTGTCACCGAAAGTTGTCAGGATGTTAAATCCTAGATTGCCACTTGGAATGATCCCCCCAGAAACAATAAATTGAATAAGATCAAATTCAACACCATTGTAGTGCTGACGGGATAGAGTATTTGCAATCGTCAAACTTGTCTGGGAGATCCCTTCAAAAGAAAATGAGTTTGTCAGAGATTTATCCAAAACAGTCCCTTCGCTGCTCGTCTGGTATTGTGCATAATTTTTTAAGCGGAATCTTGACCACCAGCTACTTGTCTTGGGTCTCCACTCGTAGTTCGAAAGGGCATGGAATTGTCGATATCCCACTCGAGGCATAAATCCAAGGTCGGCTCTGAAATCTGGTCCGATATCCAAATACCCAAACTCGAGCTGAAGGTGTCTTGTCTTGTGGATATAAGTTCCCATTAGAGCTTCATCGCCAAATTCGCCATCGGGTTGGTCGAAATCTTCAACGATCGCTTCACCATATTTTGTCCGGGAGCCTAAAAACTGAAAAACGATTTCATCGCTTTGCGAAAATCTCAAACGTCCGTCTGCACCAAAAACCCTGTTAAAATAGCCACCCCCCGCACGATTGGTAAAAAGGACACCGATGTTAGAATTGTTCCAGATATCTCCTCCATAACGAAACACAGCAGAGGTATTGGAATGCTCTAAGGAGGTCGATCTGGAGAATTGGCTTCCGGGAAAAATAAGGTTTGTTGTTCTGTCCTCGACCAAATAGGCTCCAAGAGCGCTCGCCCCCTCTTTCCCGGACAGTTTCCCCCCCCATAGAGGATCACGAAGTGTACGTGTGTAGATGACATTCAAGGGTGTTTTAAAAAAATCCAACCCTTCGGTGAAAAACGGCCTTTTTTCAGGGTAGTAGAGGGCGAAGGGCTGATTGATGTCCAGCTGTGCCGCATCGGCTTCGACCTGAGAAAAATCGGGATTTACTGTGCCTGACAGGATGAGATTCGGAGTGATCCCCCAGCGCGCAGTTAATCCCGGCTCTGCTGCGCTGTTACGGTTCGTAAAGCCCGCCTCTGGAAATTCATCCCTTTCATCCGTTCGTAACGCCGTCAGGGTAGGATTGATCTCGATATTTCGCCCGGGCGAAACGTCCTCGAAACCTTCAATTCTCAGATACTGGCAGACGCGGCAGGTGTTGCTTCGGTCATAGGGCTGCGCCCATATTTGATATCTGACGCTCCTTGGATAGCCTCGAACAGCATTTATGCCCCAGATCTGGGCGCCCTTGGTGCGCTGAAACCGGAGTGAAGAAAAGGGAATTGCAATCTCTATTCCATATCCCCAGTCAAATATTTCACCTGCGGAATCGTAGATCATATCCCAATTATAATCCTTGATCCCGGCTGCATTCGATATTCCATCCGCTTGCACACCCATTGGAGTTGAAAACAAAGTAAAGGCTCTTCGTAAGTCATTATATGTATCTATCTCGACAGCGACCCAGTCGTCATTTCCGAAAGCATCCCTATCACTCAAGTGAGCTCGGATCTGTGATGGCTCAGGATCATAACACCGGAAGCCGATGTAAAAATTCGACCGATCGTACGTGAGGAGTACTTCTGTTCTTACAGGAGGTGCGACATTTTCCCTGGGGCTGATCTCATAATTTAACTCCAGTACTCTTGCATGGACCCATGCTTCTTCATCGAGCTCACCATCGATCTTTATGGCCGATGCAGCTTTCGGCACCAAATAAGGATTCTCCTGTGATCCCGGCTTTCCTCTCTCGTCAAAACCAAATAGAGGAATATAAAAAATCACAAATAAAAGAAAAAGCAATACTTTTGATTTAGAGGAAAACAATCTGTTCATATCAGCTGA
>Ga0307378_10011021_pt1 | contig 11688 bp, 7 predicted proteins | sample UN1MG_FD_202238 | JGI IMG/M metagenome (GOLD analysis project Ga0307378, IMG submission 202238) | Soil microbial communities from Risofladan, Vaasa, Finland - UN-1 | ecosystem: Environmental > Terrestrial > Soil > Coastal area > Acid sulfate soil | place: Finland: Risofladan, Vaasa | collected...
GCCGAGAGAATGGCACCACGGTCATCTCTCCAAAGTTGCCTCAACATCTCGCTGCCTCCATAGGTGAAAAGAGGAAAGGAAGTGGAATTACCCTCGAGGCCGAGGGCTCGCTTCGAGCAAGACGTGACAGGGGCGCCTAACTGCGTGTGACTGCTCGAAGCGACGAAGAAAAGATAAACTTGATAGGTTTATTGTTATTGGGACGGCAAGGAAATGCAAACAGTTTTCTCGGGATTGAGCGATTTTCTCCGGATCAAGTGGTTAGGTGTGTTTACACTAATAACGATCGTGACGGTTATGACGATTGCGGGGGCGCGTTATGCGCATCGTGAGGAAGGTAGCGGAAGAAGCGATGACGACGGGTTTGCGGATGATGAGCCTGACAACGGCCAGGATCCCGCTGATTGTGCAGCGGTTTCCACCCAACAGTCGGCTGCGAGGCTCCCGACGGCTTGAAAACGTCGTCGCTACGTCAACTCGGGCAGCTCGTAAGCCTTGCGCCTCGGGCGTGAAAGAAGCCGGTTTCCTTCATCGCAGTTGGTGAAACACTCGGCGTCCGGGTCCCACTCGAGCTTCTCGCCCACGCGGCCGACGTCCCGGACGATGTTGACCAGATAGCAGAGCGTCGTGGAGCGCTGCCCGTACTCGATATCCGCCGTGCAACGTTCGCGCGTCTTGATGCAGCGGATCCAGTCCTCGATATGATACTGCGTTTCCGGCTTGCGGTTCGGGCCGGGATTGTCCGGCGAGTCGATGAGTTCCTTCGGGTTGCCGGCGAGTTTGTTCCGGTTGATTTCCAGCTTTCCCTTTTCACCGACGAACACGGCCCCCAATCCCGGTCCCCAATCGCCGTCGAGGTGGAGCCGCAGTTCGGTGCCGTTGGCGAATTTCATCCGGACTTTCGCCCGGGGACCGATCACCGGCCTGGCCATGTGGTGGTACTCGGCGCCCGTGTCGTCGTTTCCCTGCGGGCCTTGCTCGAACTTGCCGGTGTTCATGACCTGGACCGGTTCTTCGAGCGTGACCTCGACGGGCCCGGTTTCGTCGGTCCCCAACGCGCGTTGGATCTGGTCGTAGGAGTGGGTGCCCCAGCCGGTGACGCCGAAGCACAGTCCGCCGCCGTCGTAGGCCCACCACCGTGCCCAGCCGCGGTGGAGCTGTGAATGATACGGGCGGAATTCCGCCTGGTTGGTCCAGATGTCCCACCAGGTGTCGCTTCCACCGGCCGGCAGCGGCTGGGCGGGCTGGTCCGTCCACTTGTCCGGGCCGACGAAATTGGGGGCCAACACCGTGTGGACCTTGCCCAAGGCGCCGTTCTTGACCAGGTCGCTGGCCCAGTTATTGATCGGCATCGAGCGTTGTTGGGTGCCGACCTGGGTAACGCGGTTGTACTTCCGCGCGGCCTGAACCATGGTTCGGCCTTCGGCGATCGTCAGGGCCATGGGCTTCTCGATGTAGACGTCCATGCCGGCCTGCATGGCTTGGATCGCTACCCAGGCCCGAGCGTGGGTGGTGGTCTCGATCATCACGCCATCGAGTTTCTCCTGGTCGTACATCCGGCGGAAGTCGGTGTAGGTGGCCCAACTGCGATCCTTGCCGACGGAACTGGCGAATGCGTCGCAGAGCGGGGCGAAGCAGTCGCACACGGCCACGATCTGCATTTCGGGGACTTGCAGGGCGGTACCGGCGACGGCTCGCGCCCGGCCTCCGAGCCCGATGATCGCCACGTTCACCTTCTCGTTGGCTCCCGGCCGGCCGGCGGCCCCGAGAACGTGCGAGGGAACCAGATACGGTGCGGCCAGCGCCGCCGTGCCCGTGCGAAGTACTTCACGTCGTGTCCACCGATGGCGTGTCATGGGTTTCGCTCCTTTTTTCTCAACCGCAAACGGGTAACCCGAATTGAAGGGAGTCGACTCCGCTGCCGAGCTTCCCTGCAGTCTTGACAGAGTATACTGTTTCACAAGTGGAAGTACAATAATCGCGATGCGCCGAACGGGCCGAGTATATTCCGCTTGACGCGCGATGGTACATAATGTACAATAGGTACATTGTGGGCGAACATTTATTCCGCACGGAGTTGCCCGATGACAAGCCTTTCCACCAGTGAAATGCGAGCCCATCTGTCCGATACCCTCGCCAAGGTGGCCTACCAAGGAGAGCGCGTGGTGATTACGCGAAGCGGGAAGAAGTTCGTGGCCCTGATTCCCGTGGACGATCTGGAGTTCCTGGAAGCGCTGGAAGACCGTATCGACGTCGAGGATGCGAAGAAGGCACTGAGAGAACCGGGATCCGTGGCTTGGGAGAAGGTCAAGGCGGATCTCGGGTTGTAGGGAAACATGGCGTACGAGATCAGGTTGAAGCCTTCTGCCGTGCGGGATCTCGAGGTTTTGCCTCGGCCGGTGCAGACCCGAGTTGCCCGCAAGATCGATGGGTTGGCCGAGGATCCATTTCCGCGTGGATCCAAGAAGCTGGAAGGAAAAGAGAATCTTCGGCGGATTCGCGTGGGCGACTATCGCATCATTTACGAGGTGCGGAAGAAAGTGCTGGTCGTACTCGTGGTGCGGATTCGGCATCGCGCGGATGTCTATCGCTCTTGACCGAACAACCCGGCTCCGCGGCACGTGAAGCAGTATGGGTGAGACTGTGGGCCCAGGCCCGGTAAGAAGGGTAATGTCGACGCGCCTACCGGGCGCGACCAACGGTCGCGGCTTTATAGGAAGCCGGCCAACGGTCACGGCTTTATAGGAAGCCGGCCAACACGTCCGGCGGGGCGGGGCCGTAGGAGGAGGGCTCCATGGTGCAGGTCGCCCGGCCTTGGGTGAGGCTCCGCATCGCGTTGGAGTAGCCGAAGAGACTGGCCAGCGGGGCCCGGGATTCGATCACGGTGTTCTTGCCCCGGGCGTGGGTGCGGGTGATGATCGCACGGCGCTGTTGCAGATCGCTGACGATCTCGCCGTAATGGTCCTCCGGCGTGGTGACCTCCAGGCGCATGATCGGTTCCAGGAGCACGATGCCCCCTTCACGCAGCCCCCGCTCGAAGGCGTCGGTGGCGGCGATGCGGAAGGCCAGGTCGTTGGACTCGGTTTCGTGGACTTTTCCGCCGAGGATCGTCATCCGCACGTGCATCAACGGGAAGCCCAGCGAGCCGGAGCCTTCGCCGTGCTCGCCGAGGGTCTCCAACGCCGCGGAAAGGAACTCCGCGGGCAAGGCATCGCCGCAATCGGCCTGCACGACGACCGACTTCGGCCCTTCATCGAACGGTTCCATGCGGATGGTGACCGCGGCGGAGAGCGTCTGACCGGCCAGGGTGCGGTGGCAATGGCCGGTGACTTCCACGCGTTTCGCGACCGTCTCGCGGTAGCTCACCCGCGGATTGTGGACCTTGACGTCGAGGTTGAAATCCCGCAACAACCGGTGCTTGATCACTTCCAGGTGCAGTTCGCCCATTCCGCTGATCAGGGTCTGGCCGGTCTCTTCGCTTTCCTTGGCCAGGAAGGTGGGATCCTGGCGTTTGAGCATCTCGAGCACGTCGGCCAGTTTCTTCCGCTCCAGCGAGGTTTCCGGCTCGATGGCCATCGAGATGACCGTTTCGGGGAAGGTGATCGATTCCAGCAGAATGGGCTCTCGCGTATCGCAGAGCGTGTCGCCGGTGACCGAGTGCCGCAGCCCGATCACGCCGATGATATCGCCGGCCGAAACGCGGTCGGCTTGCGTGCGGCGGTCGCACTGGATTCGCCAAAGCTGCGGGATGTTTTCCTTCTTGTCCTTGGCGGGATTGTAGACTCGCGAGTTGGCCTTCAGCTCGCCCGAGTAGACGCGGACGTAGTGCAGATCGCCGTGCCGGGCGGGTTGGATCTTGAAGACCAGCCCGCAGAAGGGCTCCGAGGCCGAGGGTTTTCGGCTGGCCGGGGTATTCTTCGCGGGATCGGTGCCTTGGACCGGCGGCAGATCGGCGGGGCTGGGCAGATACGCGGCCACCGCGTCGAGCACCAACTGGACCCCGATCCCGTCCAAGGCCGAGCCGCACAACACGGGTGTGATCTTGTTTTGCAGCGTGGCCTGGCGGAGCACCCGGTGAATCAACGCCTCCGGAACGGGCTCCTCGTCCAGCAGCAGCGCGATCAGTTCGTCGTCGAAGTGCGAAAGCTCTTCGAGCATCTGCGCCCGCCACATCTCGGCGTCTTCGCGGAGTTGCTCGGAAACGTCGCTCTCGTCGACCCGACCGCCCTTCTTGATGTCGGCAAAAACGAGCATCTTCATCCGGACCAGGTCGATCACTCCCCGAAAGGCATCCGCCAAATGCGGCGGGCCGGCCCCGACGGGCAAGTTCACGGGCAGCGGATTGGCGGCCAACCGCTGGCGAATCTCATCGAGCGTTTCGTAATAATCGGCCCCCTCCCGGTCCATCTTGTTGATGAAGGCGATTCGCGGCACGCGGTACTTGTCGGCCTGGTGCCAGACGGTTTCGCTTTGGGCCTCGACGCCTTCGCGGGCGCTGAATACGACCACCCCGCCGTCGAGCACCCGAAGACTCCGCTCCACCTCGGCCGTGAAATCGACGTGGCCGGGCGTGTCGATCAGGTTGATCGTGACGTCCTTCCACGGGAAGGTCACGCAGGCCGAGAGAATCGTGATCCCCCGCTGTTGCTCTTCGGGATCGGAGTCGGTGTGGGTGGTCCCCTTGTCCACCTCGCCGACGCGATGGCTGAAACCACCATAGAACAGCATCCGCTCGGTCAGAGTGGTCTTTCCGGCGTCGATGTGGGCGATGATGCCGATGTTGCGGAGTTTGGTCAGGTCGTCGGGCACGGGAAATCTTCGGCGGGTGCCAAGAGTAACGGAACGTCCCATCGACGGCTCGCGCCGGTCGAATGCAGCATTGTATTCAAGCCGGCCGACAGTGCCAAGCCGCCCTCCGCCGACCGATTCCAGCAATTGTATCGATGATTTGCACAAACGGAATCGCAAATGGGGACCCAGACTTAATGCCAAACCGCCGAAAAACCGTTTGGTGCTAGTGCGTAGGTCAGGGCTTGCCCTGACAGATTCTCCTGCCGACTGCTCGGTTTCTGACAGATTCTCCTGCCGACTGCTCGGTTTCGTCAGGGCAAGCCCTGACCTACGGGTGTATGATGTGCCCCCCCCTGAGCGCTAGGGTACACCTGCCCGAGGTTATCGGAACACTACGGGTATACTACTGGCTGTCCGTCGCCGGGCTCGCTACTACCCCGGTAATTGAGTTACAATGGGTCTCGCCTGTCGAACGCACGGCGAGACATCGCACAGTCGGTAGCCACTGAAGGGGGATTGTATGAAGTGCCTTGGGAATCGTTTCGCGTGGGCCGTTTTCCTCGCGATCGTTTGGCCGTCGTTTCTCCAGGTCGCCTCGCCCGCCGACGTCCGAACCTGGACCGACGCTACGGGGCAATTCACCGTGGAGGCGGAGTTGGTGGAATTCCGCGACGGCGTCGTGCAATTGAAACGAAGCGACGGGCGGATGATCTCGCTGCCGCTGAACAGACTCGGCGTGGCGGACCAGGAGTACGTCGGCAATCTTTCGGCCGCGTCCCCTTCGTCGGGATCGTCGGACTTCACGATCACCACGCCGGTCGATGCGGTCATCGAGTTCTTGACCGGCAGCAAGGCCGAAGGCAGGATCCTCTCCAAGGACGAGCAGTACGTTTCCTTCAACGCGACCATCGGCGGCCGGACCTTCTTGCGGAAGTATCCCATCGACCGGATTCACGCCGTTACGATCGACGGCAACCGCGTGGTGCTCAACGAGAAGACGGCCGAGAGTTCCTCGCCTCCGGTTCGGCCCGGCACGGGAACCGACTCCAACTCGGGCACGACGGCGGCGGCCGGCAATCGGCTTTCGCCCGCGGCGATCGAATCGCTGATCGGCCAGGTCGGCTCGACCGAGCCCGACTGGCTGGATTCCGTGCCGTTGAATTATCCCCCGACGCTCGATCTCTCCTGGCCGCAGCCGCCGCCGAAGGGATGGGACGCCCAACGAAACGTGGGCCAGTACGTCTGGGACATCATCAACCGCAACCCCAATAAATGGCAAGAGGGGGTTCGCTTCATGTACTTCATGCTCGACAGGCACAAGGACAACCCGACCTTGCGCCGGCGAGTGATGAACGAGATGGGACGGATGTACTTCAACCTGTTGACCGACTACCCGCGGGCGGCCTATTGGTTTCGACAGGCGGGCGTGGATCGCGACAACACGTATTTCGGCAGCGGGATCCACCTGGCGGAATGCTACTGGCGGATGGGCAGCAAAGAGACGGCCACGGAACTGCTCAACAAGCTGAGCCGGATCTCGATCCATTTCTCCATGCTCAAGCTGCTGGGCGACATGGGAGAAGCGGACACGGCGTTGAAGGTGCTCGACCAGAACACGACGGGCCAGTTCGCCGACGTCGCGCTGCTCTGCGCGGGCGACGTCTGCCGCGTGGCCGGCCGGCACGAGCAGTCCATCGAGTACTACCAGCGGTTGCTGGCCCTTCCGGCCACCGGCCAGGCGGACAAGCGGATCCTGCGGAACCAGCAGTTGGCCCGGGCCAGCATCGAGGCCGTGAAGCTCTTCGAGCTGGTCGATCTCCGCCGCGTGCCCGACGGCACGTATCAAGCCAGCAGCCTCGGCTACGAGGATCAGGTCCACGTCGAGGTGGTGGTCCAGGGCGGCCGGATCATGGAGGTCCGGGTCACCCACCACCAAGAGAAGCAATACTACTCGGCGTTGATCGACACGCCCAGGAAGATCGTCGAGAAGCAGTCGGTCAAGGGCATCGACGGGACCACCGGGGCGACGATCACCGCCAAGGCGGTCGTCGCCGCCACGGCCAAGGCGCTGGCCGGGGCGATGCAATAGGTATCGCATTGGCGGCAGCAGGATGTTACCGTTTAGCGGGCGGGCTTGCCCGCCGTTGACTCGACGGAAGAAGCCCCTGCTGCAACGGCGGGCAAGCCCGCCCGCTAAACCGAACACCCTCGAGAACAGTTCGAAATCGTGATCAGACTGCACTGGTTTCTGCCCCATCGCCGGAAGTCCGAAACGGATCGTGATGCTCGGTGGAAGGGGATCCGTCGAATTCTCCGGTGGATCGGCCCCACGTGGCTCGCCTCGCCGCTGCGGCGACTCGTGCAGGCCGCCTGCTTGATCGCCTTCCTGTGGTTGTTTTTCTACGTGTGCTGGCCCTACACGGTCCAGCCGCCTCGCACCTGGAGCGACTGGCGCGTCAGCGATGTGGAACTGACCACCGGCCGGATCACCGTCGTCACCGAGTTGCCCTCGGCGGAACCGATCGCCCAAAACACGACGCTCTACGTCGTGGACTCCAAGAGCCCGGAAAATCCGCTCCTGGGGGCATTCAAGGCGGTTGAAGCCGGCCAGCAAGAGCTGCGACTCGAACCGGCCGGCCGCTCCGCCGACGACCAACTTGCCCGGCTGTGGGCCGCGCTGGGACCCTGGTCGCTCAGCCGACCCGGACGCCAGTGGCCGCAGTGGCTCCCGGCCGAAGTCGACGCCGAAACCTTCCAGGTCACGCTGGTCACCGAGCAGCAGCCGGCCGAGGGGCTCGCCCCGGGCAAGTCCGTTTTCGTCACCGACGACGGGACTGAAGCCCACGATCCGCTCGGCCCCTTCAAGATCACGGCCATCCGGGAGAAGGAACTCTCGCTGGAACCGCTGCAACGGCCCGAAGGCGAACTGGCCGACAAGTTGCTGGCCAGCTTCGGCCGCTGGTCGTTGCACGAGGCGGAACCCGGCGCGGCGGTCCACCTCGGAGTCGCCTGGGTATTGAAGGGGATCGATCCGCCAACGGGTAACCTCACCTTCGTCACGCAGCAGCCGCCGGCCGAGACGATTCCCGGCGACGTCCCCCTGCGCATCGTCCGGCACGGCGCAGGCGGACGGCTCGACCCGGGCTCCTTCAAGCTGCTGCGTGCCGAGGGGAAAGAAATCGAACTTCAGCCGCTCGATCGACCCGGTCCAAGATGGCTCGACGATCTGTTGGCCGGTTTCGGACCCTGGTCGCTGCACGAGGCCGAGCCGGGCGCGCCGCCGTCCCACTACGCCGAAGACCTCAAGGCGAAGGAAAAACTCTCGGCCGAGTTGTTCCTGGCGTTCGATCCGCTGGTGAGCATCTCCACGGCCGTGGCCGCCCGAACTTGGGTCTGGTCGCTGACCTGCGCCGCCGTGATCCTGGCGATATGCGTCGTCATCCCGCGCGGCTTCTGCGGCTACGTCTGTCCCATGGGCACGCTGATCGACCTGTTCGACTGGGCGTTGGGGCGGCGGATCACGCGGTTCCGGCTTCTCGGTAGCGGATGGTGGGTCCACCTGAAATACTACCTGTTGCTGGCCACGCTGGCCGCCGCCGTGCTGGGCGTGCTGCTTTCCGGCTTCTTCGCGGCGATTCCCGTCATCACGCGCGGCCTGGCCTTCATGCTCACGCCGCTCGAGACCGGGGCCCAGCGCGGCTGGCATCAGGTGCCGCCGCTGGCCGCCGGGCAAGTCATCTCGATCGTGTTGTTCTTCGTCGTGCTCGGTCTGGGGCTGTTGCGTCCGCGGTTCTGGTGCCGATACGTCTGCCCGACCGGCGCCGTGTTTTCGGTCGTCAGCCTCGTGCGGCTTACCGAGCGCAAGGTGGACTCGAACTGCGTCGGCTGCGGCAACTGTGCAAAGGTGTGTCCGTTCGACGCCGTCCGGGCCGACTTCACGAGCTTCGCCGTCGATTGTGCCTTCTGCCAGACGTGCGGCGGCGTGTGCCCGCCCAAGGCGATCCGATTCGTCCCACGATGGAGTCGCGTCGAGCGGGAAGGGGTGGAAGGGCCGCCTGCTGCCGAGCGACCGCTTCCCCGCCGCCACTTCGTCACGGCCGCCGTCGGCGGCATCGCGGCGGCGTTGGGCGTGCAAAATGTCTGGGGAGCCCGGCTGGAAGACCCGAGCACGTCCGTTCCCGTCCGCCCGCCGGGCAGCGTGCCGGAGCGGGAGTTCCTGCGGATGTGCGTCCGCTGCGGCGAGTGTTTTCAGGCCTGTCCCAACGACGCCTTGCAGCCGGTCGGTTTCCAGCAGGGCGTCGAGGGGCTCTGGACGCCGCAGTTGGCCGCCGACTGGTCGGGCTGCGAGCCGAGCTGCAACAACTGCGGCCAGGTCTGTCCCACCGGGGCGATCCGGCCGCTGCCGCTGGAGGAGAAACGGGCGGCTCGGATGGGCCTGGCCGTGGTCAACGAGAAGACCTGCCTGCCTTACGCCGGGGTCGAGGCCTGCCGGATCTGCATCGACGAGTGCATCATGGCCGGCTACGACGCCATCGAGGTCCGCCCGATCGGTTCCGGTGCCCTGAGGAGCGAAACCGCTCCGGCGGCCGAGACGCCCGCGGACGACGCGCCGCCCAAAGGGCCGACCGAGGAAATGACCGAAGAAACGAGCGAAGAAACGAGCGAAGAAACGAGCGAAAAAGGCGGATTCGGCACGCCACTCGATGGGCCAAGCGTGGTGATGGGCGAGGCCGATTACGTCGATACCCGTCTGGAAGGCCCGTACGTGGTGGCCGAAAAATGCGTCGGCTGCGGCATCTGCCAGACCCGCTGCCGGGCGATCAACGTCGTCAAGCGAGAGGACCTGTTGAAGGAATCGGCCATCATCGTCGTCGCCGGCGGAGACAAAGAAGACCGCCTGATGCACGGCTCCTACCGCGAACTCCGCGAGCAAGAGAAACGGAAACGCGAGGAGGAAATGCGAAAGCTCCTAGGACGGATGTAGGACGGACTTCCAGTCCGTCGCGACGGACCGGAGGTCCGTCCTACGAAGTCGATGCCACCCCGAACCCCCGGTCCATAGCCCTAACCCCTAGCCCCTTTTTTCGACCCCTTTTTCACACCGCCATGCACTCTAAGGACATGACAGCGGCAACGGCAGATCGGCAGGCCGAGCTGGCCGCCGTGGTGCGTGCGCATCAGGCGGGCGTGTGGCGCTATCTGCGCTTCCTCGGCTGCGACCCGACCGAAGCCGACGACCTGGTGCAGGAGACGTTCCTCGAGGTGCTTCGCAAGGGCTTCGAGGACCGCTCGCCGGCGCAAACCGCCGCCTATCTCCGCACGGTCGCGAGAAACCGCCTGCTGATGGCCCGGCGAAAGGCCAGCCGGGCGCCGCGGGCGGTTGATCTGGAGGCGGCCGAGGCGGTCTGGGCCGAGGTGGCCGGCGAGGACGGCCTGGGCGACTACCTGGTCGCGCTGGGCGATTGCCTGGAGGTGGCCGTCAATCCGCGAATGCGCCGGGCGCTGGAACTCCAGTATCGCGATCGGGCCGGCCGGGCCGAGATCGCGGCGGAACTGGAGTTGGAGGTCGAAGGGGTCAAAACGTTGCTGCGCCGTGCCCGATCTGCCCTGCGAGATTGCGTGGAGAGGAAACTCGGACGATGAGCCCACCCAACGAGCCGAAACACGACGAACTCCGTGACCGCCTCATGGATCAGGCGCTCGGTGAAGTGCTCGGCCGCGAGGCCCCGCCCGACCTGTCCGACAAGATCCTTGCCGCTGCCCAGAGGGAATCTTTCACTTCAAGGCAACGAAAGGAGCGTGTGATGAACGGGTCCAAGCGACGTTATTGGGTATGGGGTCTATGCGCCGTGGCGGCGTGCCTGCTGGTGGGGATCGGCTTCGCCATGATGAATCCCGACGTGAGGCAACTGGCACTCGGGCCCCCTGAGGCGGACGAACCAGCCGAGGCAGAGCGCGAATTCGCCAAGACGGCCGCACTGCCGCAGATGGCTGCGCGGATGGGTGCGGAAAACGCGGAGAAGACGGCAGAGTCGGAGGCATCGCAAAAGAGTCCTGCTGTCGATCCGTTTTACTTGCATAAGAGCACCCAGCTTGCCAACATTCGCGCGCCTTCCGCCGAGCCTTCCGCGCCTCCCCCGCCTGGTCAGGTTTTCGGCCGTCCTTTGTCTGAAAAGCCCAAAAGTGTGGGTGATTCCATACGTGCAGAAGAGTATTGGGGGACTACACCGGAAGGAGAGGGACCGGGCAAGGGTGGAGACCAATACGGTCATCTCCCGGAAAACCCCTTCTGCACCGTCAAGGACCATCCGCTTTCGACCTTCTCGATCGACGTGGATACGGCCTCGTATGCGAACGTGCGGCGGTTTCTCTTGAGCGAGGGCCGCCTTCCGCCGCCGGACGCCGTGCGGATCGAGGAGCTGGTCAATTACTTCGACTATGGCTACGAAGGGCCCGAGGACGACGTCCCCTTCGCCTCCCACATCGAGATCACCGGCTGCCCGTGGAAACCGCAGCACCGGCTGGTCCGCGTGGGCCTCAAGGGCCGGGAGATCCAAGGCGAACAGCGCCCGGCGAGCAACCTGGTGTTTCTCCTGGACGTGTCCGGCTCGATGCGTTCGCCCGACAAGCTTCCGCTGTTGAAGGCCGGCATGAAACTCCTGGCCGAGCAGCTCGACGAAGACGATCGGGTGGCGATCGTGGTCTACGCCCAAGCCGAGGGCCTGGTACTGCCCTCCACGCCCGGCTCGGAGCACGCCGAGATCATCGCCGCGCTGGAGAACCTCCAGGCGGGCGGATCGACCAACGGCGGGGCCGGCATCGAGCTGGCCTACAAGATCGCCCAGGAGAACTTCATCGAGGGCGGCGTCAATCGCGTGCTGCTGTGTACCGACGGCG
>Ga0307378_10011022_pt1 | contig 11688 bp, 8 predicted proteins | sample UN1MG_FD_202238 | JGI IMG/M metagenome (GOLD analysis project Ga0307378, IMG submission 202238) | Soil microbial communities from Risofladan, Vaasa, Finland - UN-1 | ecosystem: Environmental > Terrestrial > Soil > Coastal area > Acid sulfate soil | place: Finland: Risofladan, Vaasa | collected...
ATCTCCAGCAGCAGTTGTCGTTATTGAACCACCAGCGGTCAATTCCAGATTGGTTGCAACCTGAACTGTTCCATCAAATAGATAGTTACTCACCCCATCAAAGCTCGCTGTATCAGCAGCATCGACACCGACTCCGATTTCTAAAGAGCGCAAAGAATCGGCGGCACGATAACCATAAATTTTTAGCTCTTGTGTTTCAGCAGATGCTGCATTTTCGAAAAATAAAACATCGGCGTGTGCTGCATTTTGGATGCTTAGGGTAGAAGGTGCTGCACCAACCGTTCTAAGGAAACCCTGACCACTACTACAAGCTAATTCTAAATATTCAGCATCATCTTCGTCGTATGCTCGGACATAACCAATTCCTGTTCCTTTGCCTTTTACATCTAGATAAGAATTTGTGTTTGTTCCTTCATCGGTTTGGAAAATAAAATAACCATCATCGGTTGTAAAATAGGCATTAGTATTATCGTGGTAAATTCCTATCTGATTTGAATTGTCGGCTGAACCAATTGCGAATTTATATCCAGCAGTGATAGCCCCGATTCCAACATTGCCACCGAGAATATTTCCACCACCTGTCAGGGTGAAATCACTCGCAATCGCAAGAGCACCAGCAGTCGTCAAGCTAGCATTAGAACCGCCTAATTCAAGCGTGCCGACTGCAACAAGAGACGCAGTGCCAGCAACATCGATGTCCATGTTGTACGATATATTCCAATCTACATAGTGCATACTGCCATAGAGCATCAATTTATTGTCTGCAAACCGGCCTATCTTGAGAAACTGTGTCCCGCAATCAATCTGAAAACAACCATTCGGGTCCGTAACACCATTAGTTGTTGGATTGCTCGCGTTCGAGACGTCGATAACAAAATCATTTCCAGTCCACAGATACCAAGTCAGTGACCCCTGGCCTTCGGCATTATCGATCGCTACGGCTGCGGGGGTTGCACCAAAGTTGTTGTAAGCTACATCAAGCGTAGTACCAGCAATTGCTACCGCACTCTCATTAAGTGCACCTATAATAGAAGTAGCAGTAAATCCAACCAAAGATGTTTGGCCAAGTTCATTAAGAGTAATTGTAGTTGATCGTGCTCCAAGTGTTAAATCTTCTGCAGCCCCAGAAACTGTGAAATTAGAAGCTGTAGCAGCATCCAATGAAATATTTGTTGTTGAGTCAATAGTAGTAGCACCGGTGACATCTATATCTAGATTTGCTCCTGCATTAATATCCATCAAATCGGCAGATGTTAAGTCAAGCTCGCCACTGGTTATAGTGCTTATTGTGAGACTTGCCCCAGTAACAGAAAAATTTGAAGCCCATGCGGCATCTAAAGATATATCCTGAGTTGCATCCATTGTGATGCCAGCAGTTGTATCTATTGTCAGAATATCGGCATCAATATCTATTTCTCCACCAACATTACTAAAGTTTATATCGGCAGTGCCATCACCAGTGATATTTAAAGTTCCACCGTCTGAGATAACTGTAACCCCAGCGCCATGCAGAATAGCCGTGCCATCTGAGTTGATTTCAACGTTGCCCACTGAATCGATGTCAAAAGTTCCAGAGGAGTTGAAATCGACGCTTCCAAACTCGCTAGTCAAATCCAGTTGATTTGCTGCTACCTTCGTTAGCCTTGTATAGTCAGTACCGTTTTCTACAAAGAATCCGTCCACTGCTCCGGTTGCACCAGTAATATCTACTATAAACGAATAGGCTCCCGTGGTTGCCCAGGTGACGTCCCCTGCATCTACAGCTATTGCAGCAGCCCCAGCATCGTTGTTGTAAGCAACATCAAGGGTGGTTGCTAAAATGGCAGCAGCACTCTCGTTTATAGCTCCTATAATAGATGTGGCGGCGAATCCACCACTTAAAGTGGTTTGACCAGCTTCGTTCAAGGTTATCGTTGCCGCTCTGGCTCCCAGTGTTAAATCTGATGTTGCCCCTGATACCGTGAAATTTGAGGCAGTCACACCGTCCAATGAAATACCGGCTGCACTCGAATCTATGGCTATCCCACCAGTGGTATCAAGGTCAAGTGTAGTGGAATCAATATCGATAGCCGCGCCAGCGTTGCTAATATCTATGTCTGCTGTACCGTCTCCGGTAATAGCCAGTATGCCGCCATCAGCTTCTACGGTTACATTGGCACCATGAATTATAGTTGCGCCGTCAGAATCAACCCTGAGAGTTCCTGTTGCGTCCAGATCGATAGTTCCCGATGAATTAAAATCTATATTTCGGAGTTCACTTTCTAAGTCTAAAGCGTTTGTAGTTTTGTGTACCAATCTTAGATAGTCAGTACCATCTATAATAAAAAAACCATCAGCTGCACCGGTGGTCAAACTCAAATCTACATTGAAGGAATAGGCTCCTACAGTGTCCCAAGTTACATCTCCACCGTCTATAGAAACATCAGCTGCACCTGAACTAGCATTGTAAGCATCATCCAAGGTGTAACTAGATATGTATGTCATGTCTTTTATGTATACAGTAGCTCCATCTCGACATCCTATCGGTATGTCATTTTTGGTTGTTGGTGAACCAGCCTGTAAAACAAGAGTCTGATTTGTAATTGGCCTACCACCAGTAGTTACATAAAGCACTTCGCCATCTGCCACTGAAACCGAACTGGCGGATATTGTAATTTTGGTTACACTTCTTTGGCTTACTATATACAGAGGAGCAGACCAACTGAAAGTACTACCAATCAGGGTCATTACGCCACCGCCAAAAATCATTAAGCTCTTATCCTCTAGATTACATTGAAGCCATTCATCTTGGGATAGAAATAGGCTTCGTATAGTTGTCCAATATGGATCTTGGCTCTCGTTAGGATACGTTATTCCTAAAAGCGGTGTATCAGCCATGTCAAACCTCTTCCAATTTCAGGCGTACTGCCACAGTGTGATTACCGGTAACTGCCGCCCAACCGCCCCCTAAGTCTAAATTTCTAACAGGTACTCTAAAATCTACAAATTGTTCTTCTTCAGTATCTGTAATTATTCGCTCTGCGCTATCTACCAAAACGTCATCAATCAAAATTTGCATCTTCCATGTATGGTCGTATGTAGTTGGAGCATCTACACAACTATCATAATCAGATTGTACAGTGGCTAGCGCGTGTGCTGTATTACTGAGTTTAAATTGGTCTATGGACCCATAAAGCAACGGGTCTCCTATTTGTACATCTTCTCCAATATCAGGAGCATCAACATCAGTCGCCATTGCCCCTGTAGTTTGGCTTACTTTGTCGATGTACAATTCTAGTTCAGTACCTACGCTTGCTCCATCATAAACGATAGAAACCATGTGCCACCCGATATTGGTAGTAATTGCATAACCCGGCAGATTTACAACTGTGGTAGCCGCCCCGTCATTATGAGTTACCTGGTAGCTCCAGGTATGGCCAGCACCACCAAGCAGTTCTATTCTGAGCCCACCACCGCCCGCACCAGCGGTCATACATTCAAAGACAACAGGGTCTATCCCAAGACTCACAGCGTGTGAATCACAATCGAAGTTAATCCATGCCTCGAACGTGTATTCAGTCAACGGGTCCGGGGTAAATGCTTGTGGAGTATTAAACCCTGCAAGCCTAGCAGTAATTCCAACTGGAATTACCCTGCATTTGCTACCAGCGCTTGAATACGTTTCGTCACCAGATTCTATATCAGGCACACCTTCCAAATCAAATCCAGTTAGTACGTGATTTGTAGCACCTTCAAAATCCCTATCCATTGGGAACAAAAACAGGGTATCGGTTTCGACCTGTAATCCTACATTGTCTGTTCTTTGAGACATGGCCACGCCAGCTGTATTTATTGTAGCCTGGATTATGTCGATGTCGGTTAGATCCACAGTTTGTTTTATCTCTGTGTAATCCCCATCACTCAATGTGGCAAGTTCAGTGTCGCCATCTGAACCCAGCACAAAAGAGTAGGTCCCATCAGCTGCATCCACTCTTACACTGGGAGCTATCCGCCCTTGTTGTGCCCCGCCTTGCCTGTCAAACCAAGTACTCATTCTAGGTTGCCCTGTAAACCTCTATGGCGTCCACTGCTGCACGTCTGTTGATTGCCTCGCTTACTGCATACCCAAACCCCCAATAGCCGCCTGGGGTCAAAGGAGCGCTCCCTGTGTTGATTTGTAACCGGTCATCTATATAGTCAGTCATGCCAGCAACTGCGGTCCAAACTGGAGCTGTAACATCATTGGTAACCAGGTCGGCATTTTCGAAGACGCTCAATAAAACATCTCCATTATCCTGGACAATTACATCAAGTCTTATGTGGTGCCAAAGGTCGTCACTGATTTGATATTCTGATGATGAAGACCTGAGAGTTGTGACAGCCGAATCATCAGTATTGACACCTGATATAATCGTGCTTTTGACTAACACAATTTTATATGGGTCTTCATCTTGTAGTCCCAACAAGTACGCTGTATCGTTTACTGTTACACCAGCAGCACACCCTATTAGGAATGGAGAAAACCCAGTATTGGCAGTAGATGACAATCGCTTCAAAGCTCCTCGAATGGAACCACCGGCAGCCGTTGGTATAAAATTAGCCAGACTACAATACTTGCCCACTGCTCCGATGCTTGTGCCGTCAAGTGAGTTATACCCAAACACAAAAGACCCACCACCGTTTGGAGGGGTTATCCCAGCTGTTACACCACGCGCCACAGCAGCTGCACTAAGTATTGTTGTCAAATCTGTCCAGTCGTTCTGTCCCATCGTTATCTCCTACGGGTAAAGTTCGTTTGCCCATTCTGTATTCACAAATTGTTCTATTGTAACAACGCCAGTAAAAGAAGCAGCTGTTATCTCTGGTGCCGTATAAGTCGGATTCCAAGCCGCTGTAATTCCAAACCAACCATCTATTAGAAATTGTTCTAGATGGTCTTCTGATGTTATCGCCGCATTAAAAATAGCAGCCGTCTGACCATACACGGAAAGTATCATTGTTCCATAAGGGTCATCTGTTGAGTATTTGACTTGAGACCATGCATCTACCATTAAGGTATCTGTTGCTAAAACTCCTACTGGCATCGTAGTCAATAATGACGCAGGGAACAACACTTCTGTTTTAGCACTATTCAAACCCAATGTATTAAGACCAATAAGCGGCCTAGCATCTCTATAATATGGGTTGCTTTGTATTGTTACAAAAAATGTTTCATAGACAGTTGTTGCAGTATCCTTGGACTCGTCCCATCCCCATGTTATGCCTACATTGGTACTATCAGTCCAGGATGCAAAAATAAACCCTGCATTTGTAAGGGCTGCTGGTCTAAGCGTATTAAGGTGAGTCACTAACGTTGTTACACTCGCAAATGTTTGGGGTGTAATTGTCATCTTATATAGATCATCAGTTGCACTTCTTAATAGTACATGTAAATCAGCTTGTGAAGCTCCTATAGCAAGGGGAAATGTTATAGCAGATGAATTTAAAACACCTGTTAATGCTGTACCAGAATACCAAGTACAACCACTGTGGAACGGGTCATTATCCCAAGACTCGTCAAAATTCTCTGTTTCCAGTGGCAAGGTTGTCACTGTCAAATCATCATTGTACCAACCGTTCCATCCTGTTGGCACGGTTTCTGAATAGGGGGAAATAAAAGTTGGGTCTCCATCTACCCAGTTTGGGCCGTCCCAAACCTCAAATGATTCTATGATACCAGCATAGGTTGGAGCTTCATCATTAAACTCTGCAGCCGCTGGGGTTGGTAATGAAGAATACCATAGGTGGTTATCATCCCATCCGGCTATAAAATCTTCTCTCCCACCTCGATAAACAGGTACTAGATGAAAACCAGTGCCTATCTCGTATCCTCTGGGTGTACCAGCTGGCATCGGTTCTACCGAATTGAATTCAGCAAACGCACCAACAGCTTGACTACTGTTCCATTCCCAGGGGCTAGCTTCTCCATAGACTGAATAAATCCGTTCAACCACCAGGTCATCAAATTCTACATATAGGCCAGCTGCGTTATTTGTGCCAGATAACTCTAGGGTTGTACTCTGCGCTACAAATGCAACATCAACTTCGTCCCAGTCTATAGATGCCGTGCCTGTATACATATCATAAGTTCCATCAAACGGGATTACTGGAACAGCTGTACCGTCGCCCTTGGCCCACACTCTTGCCCTGTAGGTTTTTCCGATTACTAGGTTAGCAACAGATATTTTAGAATCACCAGCTCCAGCAGCAGTAAGGCGTACAACACTCTCACCTGTTCCGCCAGTGCGGGTACCAGATTCCTTCGTTGGTGTACACAGTGTAGGTGTCCAATTTACTACGCCATCCCCCTCAAAACTTCCATCGTCACCCCTGGCCTGAGCGGTAGGAAATTGAAGAATTAGATTGGCTGTCCCACCTGTGATTTCTATAAACGAAAACTGTCCGGTGGTTAATGAGGATATTCTAACTTGACCGACCACTACAGATGCAATTGCTCCATCCATGATGTTATTCAGGGTTGTGACTATATTTGCCGCTGTGGTTTCCGTGCCTACAAAGTCTAGTTTTTGCTCTATTCCGCCATCTACCTTTAAGTGTAATTCGGTTGCACCAATGGCGGCTATTGGGTAGACGACAGTATCTTCTACGTAAGCAGCAGAAGCTATTACTACATCCGGACCGTAGGTTGGAGCTAGTTCGAAACTAGAGTTGTCGAACGGATTTGTCATAGCTGTAAGCCTGTATTGCCATCATAAATTGTTACAGTTCCAAGTCTTGGGAATTGATGATTGCTTATTTGCACATCATCTCGCTGTCCATTAAGTGTAAATTCAGTTTCTCCAGCTCCTACTTTTCTTACGCCTGCCACGTCTCTAACAGTATTTTGGACATCAGACCAATTTATTTCTCCAGCTGGCAGGTCGTCTTCATCCTTGTAGTTATAACCAAAATCTACATTAGGATTAGCCTCTCCAACTTCGAGGGTTTCACCATCAGGTCCAAGACGTTCTCTTGATACAAGAGGTTCAAAAAACTCAGTTAGTGCCAATTCAACAGCAGTTTTAACAACACTCGCTGCATATCCGGTTTTAATCCAGATATGACAAGTCACATCAACGTCCAAATATGCCGCTGTTCTGGCAGTGACAGTGAAAGTGGTAGTACATGGATAGGTTACTGTTACAGCTGTTTCCACTGATGTTAGTAATGCCGTACTGGCAGTACCTCCACCCACTGGAACTATATATAGATACCCAGCATTTTCATCCATGGATATTTCATTGCTAGTCACCATAAGCGCCCTGGCAACCCCTGATACATTCAATGCGTGTACTTCGAAGTCTGTCCGTGCAACCGACCTGGTTAATGCTGTAAGAGTTGCCGGTCCGTTTACCCGGGCTGTTCCGATGGATTCTCGATCATCACCCGGGGTAGCAGCAACTGGGTTTGTAACTGTTAGTATTGCCGGGTTTCCGCTCAAGTCTGCAAACGTTCCCTCAATAACTATGAGTGAATTTGCCGCCACGCTTCCAGATGCCCCGCCTCCAGTTTTGTATGCTACTGTGATTGTTCCAGATGGAATAATACCGTTTTGATTGTCGCCGGTTCTGATTGTGGCCTTATCGTTTTGGTCCACTCTAATGATGTAGTCTAAATCGTTTGCGTCTGAGTTTAGAAAATTAGTTACCTCGGTCCAAGTACCCAGGGAGGTTGTCACCACAGCACTGTCATCGATGTAAGGGCCTTCTGCCAAAAAGAATTCCTGGTTGGCGTTTCCGTTGCTCGTGAATGTTGCACTCTTGCTTAGGGAATGTTCCCAGCTGAGAGTTCCTGTTGTGTTGCCAGCTGTAATTGTTACAGCCGCCTGAACCTCTCCTCTTATGGAATCGGTAATATTAGAAGTACGGACGATAGTCTCAGCCGGAATGACCAGGTCGTCTCCCAGTGGCCCGTTTGAGATTGTTACAGTAACGTCGGCAGTAGCAGCAGTCGCGCCCGATAATTCATATGTAGTCAATTTGCCTAGTCTAATCGCACTTTTACGCTGCCTGAACGTAGACCAGAACATTTCACGGGATTGTTTATTGGAATACAGGCTTAGCACATCTCCCATGAAACTGAAAAGCTCTCGAAAGAGATTTCCAGCATTATTGTACGCTGTTACGGGATAATCTGGAAATATCGATAAAATGAGGTCTACCATCCTGGCATCTAATGAGGTAGTATCCTTGCTCGTATAGTCATAATTTGTAGGTAGAATGGCCATTTTAACCGATTTCCTGTTCGACTGTGGCCCCCAGTGCATTACTACTATACCCTAAAGGACGGTAACTAGTATATAGTTTTAGTTTATTACCCACTTTTTTTGCATCTATGCTGGTAAGTCGCACCCTGGATTCATATTTGTCCATGGCTTCGGCCACCATGTGCAATACAAGTGCCTTGACAGCTTCTGCAGAATAACTCCTGTGCAGAATTTCTACCAATCTAGTTCCACGTTCAGTATCCCAAAGAAGTTCGCCTTGGCTGCATCCCAGAAGGAGCGTTATGTCTGAATTTAAAAGCGTCTCACCTTCACCTTGTAAGTAATCCCCCTGTCCGTTTTGTTGGAACGGGAAAATTAGACCCTTTCCATATTGTCCTTCAAACATTTGAACCTCCTAGCATTTCAACCCTGACAGTGCTAACGATATAGTGTATTGAGGGTCTGGTATTAAGGCCGCCAATTGTCTTAAATATGCAGCTAGTTCCAAAAGCAAATCCACAGTACTTTGAAGATTTGTCAGGTCTATCATATCATTAAAACACGGTATTTCTACATCTCCACCAAATAACCCTATCAATACATTGGCCAACAGAACAATTCTGCCTATTCCTTGCAGAGCTTCTGATGTGCTCATGGCGGTATCAGTGATGGTGTTCTGCCTACACGTTAAAAAGTCGTTCAGTGTTACATCGTCCAGGTCTGCTGCTCTGTCTATCTCATCAATAACCCGTTGGTATTGAGCTAATAAATACTGATAATCACTGGCCACACCTTCGAGAAGCTGGGCAAGCCCTATCAGAATCTGCTTAACCATGCGGGGTAGACTAAGCTGTGGAATCAATGACAAAAGCTCGTTGATGAGCGCCACCAACTCGGGCATACATTCAAAAATAGCACCTGGGTCCAGTTTAAGAATTGCGTCTGGAACCGCTGTTACACATCGATAGATTGCAAGCGCCGTATCCAGAATAGTGAAAACAGGCTTCATAAACGCCATTGCCGGGCCAATTTGACCAAAGAATTGCAGTGGCAAATCGGCACCTGTTGGAATCTTGTCGATACCCTGCCAGATATGAGATAGGCAGAACCCACCAGGAAAGCAAATTTCTAGCTGGTCCGGCACCGCTGGCAGGTCCAGACAAATTATGCCTTCTGTGGGGCTCCATATGGGATTCCAGGCCATTAAATAACCCTATTCACCGGCATTACTTTTCTGCCGTTTATTTGAATGTCGCCGACACTGTCTATGTCTATCAGCCCTCTTGATTCTAACTTGAGTCCAGTAGTTCCGAATAGCCGCACCATGTTGTTTTGGATGTCGAACCTCAACTCACAAATAAGCGTCTCAGCACCAGCTACATCTTTGATAACCTGAAACGCTGCGTATTGTTGTCCCTCTCGACGGTCTCTAACAAATCTAAAGTTCAAGTCTCCGTCTACCATAATGTCTGGGTGTGTATACTCTGGAAACACCTCGTCTTCTGCTGCATCTGCATATTCCCACCGTCCCTGGTCCCGCTCTCCGTTTACGAATTGCACCAAGACATCACATCCCAAAGGAGGGCTCTCTTGCCGTCCAAACCTATAGGCACCAGAACCACGGGCTTGACACCAAACGCCCTCGTCAAATTCGCCTGGTATTTCCACCTTGCATCTGCCCATCATATTCAAGTCTTTGCATTCTGGGTCGTTATCAGGGTCCTTTTCTCGCTTGATTACCGTGCCTCCATAGAGACCCAAAAGCCTATCAGTTGAACCAGCCCTGTCTTCTGCGCTACCCCTCATTATTGAAACTCCGCATTAAATTTGTCAGCTTCGCTTTGTGCAGCGGTATATAGTCCGCTGTTTTGTAATTCATTAACTGCATTCTTCCGAGCTTGCCAGTTTGCATTGCTTGCAGACACCTCTGACCCGTTACCAGCTGGATTATTGTAATATCCAATTACTATTTTCCACGTTCCTTCAACTTCCTTGAGCTTTGGTACGGCATAGAGCTGTTGCTCTCCATTTTCACCGGCTCCAGGTCCATCATTATCATTTTTGGGTCTTGTAATTGGTCGTTTCTTTACAGTGCTAACCGTTCCAAGTGCGTCTCGAATAGCGGTTATATCTTGCTTGAACATGCTTCCAGCTATCCGGTCTACACATTCCCTAACATACCACAGCCCAGACTGATTATCTCCCACGTTCAACATCTCTATTACCCTATTGGGTCGAACCTTTGATTTACCACGCCCATCAAATGTCATCCTGTAACGCTCTTGTGCAACTGCCCTGTACCGCCTCTCAGCCTCGATAAGGGCTTCCTCCTCAGTCATATACCCGCCATTTCGAACGACTGTACGAGTGATTCTGGGTTCTCTCCTGCCATCCAGGTTATAAGGGTCTCCAACTACTTCGACATCTCCAAGAGAGATGAAATCTGCCTTACCCATTCCGTATGTGGCAACAATTCTTTTTTTGCTGTTTTTGTCTTTACATTTAATAGTCACTTGATTTATATCACTGGCATAGTTTTCTCCAAATTGAGGCATAGTTAGAACATCGCCTGCCAAATCCTGTCTGAATGTATAAGTTGCTACTGGTACATTGCCGGTAGGTCTGGGCTTAAAGTGTAGTCCCATTTCATCTATCCAAAACAAATATGATAGCTTCTTGGCTAGCTTTATCAACATCCTTGCGTCTGTAGTCTTTTGCGTTACTTGCTTTTTCAATCTCATTTGTTGAGTATCAGCAATGTGTACAAAAATGTCTGAATAGGGAAGCTGATATGCGTTTTTGTTTCGTTTGCCTATTTCATGAACGATGTCCCAAGTGGATATTTTACCCCAATCTTGATTTACTTCGTCATTATCCATCAACGTTTCTTCACTAAAACAAAGTATTTCACGGGGGTCTGTGCCTCGCAACTTTTTGACAATAACGTTTCTAGCTGGCTTCAAATCGCCTTCCCATCCCCATTGGAGACTGAGACATTGGCCGCTCGTAAAACCAGGTTCATCCAGCAATACAAGGTCGTCATTTCTCAATACGAATTTGGCTATGCTGATACCCATCTCTTTATCATTAAACTCAAACGACTTCATCCGCTCCCTGAGAAGTTCGGTCAAGTCACGGTCTCCCTCGTCTGATTCTACGAGGTTAACCCATAGTTGAGCACCTGCCACTAGCTGTATCTCCTTCTGCTATCGTTGAAGATTATATTTCTTACTGTTCTCTCAGACGGGATAGTTATTTCCTTGCCTGCCGGGATTGCAAGCGTAGGGTCGATTACTGGGTTTTCATCCGGCTGGAAGTCTATCAGAATCCAATACAACCTACATCCCTTGGGGAAATTGCGATAGTATCTACCTGCTATATGCTGCCAGGTTTCTTGACCAGATGCGATATGAATTATATTGTCAGCCAGGTTTTTGTATTCGTATGGCTCACGGTCTGTCAGA
>Ga0307378_10011024_pt1 | contig 11687 bp, 11 predicted proteins | sample UN1MG_FD_202238 | JGI IMG/M metagenome (GOLD analysis project Ga0307378, IMG submission 202238) | Soil microbial communities from Risofladan, Vaasa, Finland - UN-1 | ecosystem: Environmental > Terrestrial > Soil > Coastal area > Acid sulfate soil | place: Finland: Risofladan, Vaasa | collected...
GCGGCGCGCTGGCCGCGCTCGTCGGTGAAATAGACCGCCTCGGGCTTCAAATCCGCCAGGATGCTTTGCAGAAGCGGGCCGGCCTCGCCCTTGCGGACCAGCGTGTTGAACGGCTCGGCCGGAAAGCGCGCAGTGAGCAGCATTCTCATCGATCATCTCCCTGGGTGAGGCCTTATCGCCAACGAGGCATAGTCTAGCGCCGGGTCTGCTGCACTGAGACGACTGGGGAGCGCGGCCCCCCTAATCCACGATCATGAAGCGGCCGGGTTTCATTTAATCAGGGTCTGTGGGGAACAAATCACGGTAGTGTCTCAGTTTGAATTTCAGATGCCAGACAAGAAAAAACCCCGGCAGGGACTGTCGGGGCTGGAGGTTCCGGTATCAATGTTTGTGTAAGTTGCGGGGAGGCTCCTCACACATTGCCCTCACCCTACCACAGGAATAGCCCCTTGGGGCGCGCCATTTTATTCTGGGGCCTTCTTGTAGGAGCCGCGCCGTCCGGGCTTGGGCAAGGTCGCGTCAATCATCTCGGCAAGATCGCTCATGCTCATGAGCGTGTCGGTGATCCCCGCTGCCATGGCTGGCGACAGCTTGTGCGCCTTGTGCGTCCGAACGAAATTGTACCAAGTCGTGTAGAGCGAGACCATGTGAGCATGGTTCTCAAATTTCTTGCTGAACGAGTTGGTCAGTCGCGTGAAGCGCTTCATGCTCATCCGCATGGTGAGGTTCTGGCGCTCGACATAGGACGTGCTGACGTGGGCGAGATCAGGGGCGCCACGATAGACTCTCTTCTTCGCTCCTACGCAGATGCCTGGGCTGTAACGCCGTGCGCCCTCAGTCGTGCCGGTGAAGATTTTGACGAGTTGAGCGTAATCGACATCGAAGCCGAACGTCATGTGCACGGCGTCGAGATAGCCACGGAAGGCGTCAGTCGTTAGCTGGACCCGATTGGCTAGACGCTCTTTCAGATCGCTCATGAAGATGTAGGCGGTCTTGCCGTCACGGTCGCCGACGAACCAAGAGATAAGCAGCTTGCTATCAGCGTCCAGGGCGGTCCACGTCCACACGTCGCCCTGGCCTTCGACTTTACCCTTGGTTTTTCCGATCTGGCTTTTCTTCGAATAGCAATACGACCAGATTTCGTCGCACTGAACCTTGGTCGCCTTCACGGCGCGGTGGTTTCTCTCTGCCGACGCGTCCTACGGCACTGCCTTCCAGGAGTATTTCAGTCTCGCCCGCGTTGGCTTTCGCGTCCGGCCGAAATTGTCGCTCGGGCTCGAAGGCGGTGCGCTCGGCAATGAGGAATACGACGCCGGCCGCGGCGGCGGTTTCGTCCGCGCCAACTTCCGCAGCCTCGAGCTCACGCTGTCCGGCGGGTTCACGGGGAACTATCTCGAAGACGACCCGAGCGGCTATGTCTCGCTTGGGCTCTATCGGACATTCTAGGAAATAAAGAAGGAGGCAGAGTGCACTGCCGGCCCCGCTCCGGCAGTGCTTAGCGTCTTCAGCATAACCTCGACCGTCTCATCGAAGGCGCAAGGCATACTGCCATATGGTCGTGCGTTCTGTATAAAAGAGATGTCCCCGGGTCTCCTGAAGACTCGCTCCTGTCATCAGCATGACACGAAGGCGACAACCAAATCAAACGCGAGTTGTCGTCTGCTCGCTGTTTCTCACAACTGTCATCGTCCGAAGCGAGCGGAGACCTGTGACTGCCACGTGGCGAAGCGGTTCGTGAGCGCCTCGCCATGCGCGTCCCACCACGCTTCGTCGAACATCAGCGCCTTCTTGAAATTCTCCGGAGCCGTTGGCAGGAACTCCTGCATCTCCACATTGATGATCGGATGCTTGCCGACGAGCTCAACCGCCGATTTGCGCATCGGCCCATAGGCGATGAGCTGCGCTTGCGCCGCGAGCCGCGCCGGCGACGTGGCGAAGCTGATGAAGCGCATCGCCTCTTTCTTGTTTTTCGACGCCTTGGGGATCGCCCACGCGTCGACATCGTAGACTTGGCCGTCCCAAAGAACGCCGATACGCCCTTTGCCGCCGACGGCGGCGCGGAAGATGCGGCCGCTATAGCCCGCGACCATCACCGCCTTCTGCTCCAACAGCCACGTGATCGGCTGCTCAGCCTTGTCCCAAAACAGAATGTCATCCTTAATCTTGTCGAGCGCGGCGAAAGCCCGGTCTGCGCCCGCCTCGGTGCCGAGTTCGGTGTAGACGCTCTCGGGCAGCACGCCGTCGGCGAGGAGCGCAAGCTCGAGCGTATAGCGTGCGGTCTTGGGCAGAGCACGCTTGCCCGGAAAGCGTGCGGTATCCACGAGCGCGCTGATCGCGGTCGGCTCGCCTTTGCGAAAAGCCTGGCGGTCGAAGGCGATCGCCGTCGACCAGGCGACGCTCGCCACGCCGCATGACGATAGCGCCCCGGCCAAGAAGTCGTCCTCGATACTCAGGCCGCCCGGTGGCGCGCCAAGGGACGAGATCTCGATCTTCTCAAGAACCCCGTCGCCGCACAGCCTGCCGAGCGTGCCGGCCGACACGTCGACCACATCGATGGGCGTGTCGCTATTGTTGATCATTCCCTTGAGCTTGGTGAGGCTGCCGTCATAAATCTCCGTCGCGATGGTGGTGCCGGTCTCCTTCGCAAACGGCTCGAAGAACGCGATCTCCTGCGACTGGCCATAGGCGCCGCCCCAAGTCGCGACGTTTAGCGTCTCCTCGGCGCTGGCGCCGTGCGCGAGGCCGATCCCCGCGGCAAGCACCACGGCGAGCAGGCCGGCCCTGCCGCCGCGTGCGGCGCGGGCTTTGAAAGACTGGTTATGGCGTTGCCCAAACACAGCGTTGATCTCAGTCGATTTCTGCTCAGACAGAGCTAGCGCGGTGAGACCGGGGCGTTCCCCGTGCCTGACTGCGTTGATCCGTCTCCAAGGGTGGAGTGATTCGCTCTCTGAATCAGGGGTTGCGTTAGTGGGCCGCGTATTGTGACCCGCGGCGGGGTTTCCATGACGAGCTGCGAGGCGCTCAGCTGAGCCACAGGATTTGCGATCAAGAAGTCCCAATCAAGTGTTTGCCGTCCGACATCGACACCGCCGGACCCCGAAACGAGGCTGCGGCCTGTCTGCATCTTGAATGACTGGCACCAAATATGGCCGGCAGAGAGGCGGCAATCGGCGTCGAGCGAGTCGAACGGCGTGACGCTCTCGCGGCTCCAGCCGTCCCCGTTCGCGCCGGTGCCCGTCATGAGCTGAGGAAAGTCGATGGGCACGGCGCCGTTCTGAGCGGTTATTTTGAGCTCGCCGGCGAGCCCGCGGATGAGTTCTTCCTTTGTGCTGCCGCCGGTCGAGACGTCGATTTTCAGGCTGCCCACGCCTTTGATGGGAACACCGAGACCAAAGGGCTGAAGGCAGGGTTCAATGGCGACACCCGAGAGGGTGCCGGCGAGAGACGCCTTGGTTCTCGGGGCGGAGAGATCAAGCCCCACCCGGCCGGCCGCTTGGCCGCCGCAAAGCTCGAGCTCGCCGACTTCGCTCGAGATCACCCCCTGCTTGGCGGTGATCGTGAACCCGCCGCGCCCAAGGTCCATGGTCAAGGCCGAGACCTCGGCCGCCGAGATCCGCAAGTCCGCGTCGAAATACTTGAGCAGCACCCAGTCCAAGAGCGGTCCATCTGCCGCCGCGGGCGCATCCCCGCCGAGATAAGGGTCGAGAACGAGATGCTCGAACGCGAGCGTTCCCTCCACCCTCGGCCGTGCGCCCATGGTGATGGCAAGCAGCCCAACAGCCGCGTTGCCGTCGAGGGTGAGAGCGCCGTCGTCGAAGGTGAGCGTGGTCCCATTCCAATAGAACGGCCCCGACGCCGACAGGCCCTGAAGGCTGTCACCCGGAGGCAAGGCCATCCCCACCCAGTTCAGGAAGCGGCGCGCGCTGCTCATCTCGACCTGCATGTCGCCACCAAGTGCAAAGCCCTCGCCGGAGCGCGCGGTGCCCGAGGCCTTGGCGGTAACGGAGTCTGACGTGACCCTCAGTGTGAGCGGGGCAATTTGCACCCCCTTTGCCTCCGAGATCCGACCGCTATCGATGGCGAAGCGGACGGTCTCGCCGCGAAAATCGAAAGAGCCGAGCGCCGTCAGCGCACCACTGCCGGCGCTTGCGTCGAACCGTGCGTCAAGCTCGTTGAGCAAGAGCTCGCCCGAGGCCGCAATGATCGTGCCGTGGCCGATACGAACGGTGCGGACCGGCGCGCTCGCCAGCACGTTGGTGATGAGGGCCCGAGCCGTCTGAGGGGGTGACATGGCAGGCCCGCCCGCCTCTTTCAGCGTGATCTTTGGCCGGCCGAGCCGCAAAGCGTCGATCTTGATGCGCCCCACCAGCAGATCGGGCACGCTCAAGGAGATCTTGGCGTCCTTGGCGGTGATAGAGCTGACCAAAGGCAGCTTGGTGGCGTCGGTGAGCACGAATCCGCCGCGCAACGACAGCGGCGGGAAATAGCGCACGCTCAAGGGTTCGGTCAGCGTCACTGTGGCACCTGTCCATGTGGACAGGGCGGCGGCGACCCGGTCGCGGAGGTTCGCTGACGTGCCGATTTGGCGGGGAAGCACCGCGAGGCCGGCGAGGACAAGCACGACAAGGCCGAGGAGAAGCCATTTCCATGAAAGTTGGCGAGGCTTCATGCCGACCTTTCCACTTGATTTCCGCGCGGGGGCTCTAGCGATTGAGCCCGGCACCCCATGTGACCGCCGCAAGGTCCGCTTCTTTTAGCCTGAATAGCTCAAGGAGCGCGAGCCCAACCCCCACATTCTCTTGAGTTATCAGGAGATCCGCAACGCCCATTCGGGGTCCGATTGAGCTCCCGCCGGCCGGCTCGTTGAGGCGCCTGGACGGCTCCTGGCGATGATTCCATGAAGCAGGAGGACCGGCGCAAGGCTGACCACCACGATGGTCAGCGCCGACAGCCCCGCCTCCTCGTAGCGATAGAGCGAGGCCAGGGTGAAGACCTGGGTCGAGAGCGTATCGAAGTTGAAGGGCCGAAGCAGCAGCGTCGCCGGCAGTTCCTTCATGGAGTCCACGAACACCAGCATCGCTGCCGCGCCGAGCGCTGGCCGCAGAAGGGGGAGATGGACGGTCCACAGCATGTCGCTGACCGTGGCGCCCAATGTCCGTCCCGCCGCGTCGATGTTGCGGGATATCTTGCTCAAACCCGCCTCCACGGCCCCGAGCGAGGCCGCGAGAAAGCGGATTGTGTAGGCGAGCACGATGGCAAAGGCCGTGCCGGAGAACAGGAGCCCGGTGGAGACGCCGAACAGGGAGCGCATGGCGCCGTCGATGCTGTTGTCGAGGCCGGCAAGCGGAATGAGGAGGCCGATGGCGAGCACGGTGCCCGGGATGGCATAGCTGATGGCGGGCACGAGGCTTGCCCCGTGGACGAGCATTGAGCGCGTCTGCCGTCGCCCATAGGCAAGGACCACCGCGAAGGCCACCGCGAGCGCCGCGGCCGAAAGCGCAAGCAGCAGGCTATTCAGGGCCGCCTGCCAAAACGCCGGCGCGAGACCCGTTGAGACATGGGCGACGGCGTCGCTGACCAGCACCCCGGCGGGAAGCAGGAAGCCCACCAGGAGAGGCAGCGCGCAAGCGACGACGGCAGCCACGCTTTTCGCGCCGGAGAGCGTATCCTCCGGCAGGTCGCGATACTTGCCGGTCGTATGGTGAAACCGCCGTCCGGCCCTGAGCGCCCGCTCGATCAGAAGCAGCGCAAACACGAAGGCCAGCATGACGCAGGCGATCTGGGTGGCGCCGGCAAGGCTACCGCGGTCGAGCCAGGTGTCGTAGACGGCGACGGTCAGCGTCCTCACGCCGAAGAACTCCACCGCACCGATATCGTTCAGCGTCTCCATCAGCGCGAGCGCCACACCGGCTGCCAGCGCCGGCCGGGCGAGCGGCAGCGCGATCTGCCAGAAGGTCTCCGATGCGCTCCGCCCGAGCGTGCGGCTCGCCTCGATCACGCACACCGATTGCGCGATGAAGCTCGCCCGCGCCGTGATGTAGACATAGGGATAGAGCACCGCGCTCATGAAGAAAATCGCGCCGCCGAGGCTCCTGATATCCGGAAACCAGTAGTCTTGCGCGTTGCGCCAGCCGAACAGCCCGCGCATGCCCGTCTGCATCACCCCGGAGTAGTCGAACAGCTCAAGATAGCAGTAGGCGATGATGTAGGTTGGCATCGCCAACGGCAGGAGCAGCAACCACTGAAAGTAGCGCCGCCCCGGGAAGCGGTACATGGTGACGAGCCAGGCGGTGCCGGTGCCGATCACAAGTGTGAGGAGGCCGACGCCGAGCATAAGGCCGACCGTCCGGCGTACCGCGCCGGGCAGCACGTTCTCGATGAGGTGAGGCCAGGTATCGCCACTCGGCTGAAGCGCGATCGCCACGATGGCGATGAGCGGCGCCAGCGCAATGAGCGACAGCACGAGCGCCGCGATAGACCATCCGAGATTGCCGCTCTCGGAGAGGCGGGCAAGCCTTCGGCGAAAGGTCCTCCCGGCGCGGGGGTCGGCGATGTCTCGCTCAGCGCCGGTCAGCGAAACCCTCCCCGCTGCCCTTGCGCTGGGGCGCCATGAGGGCGGCGACCGCCTCCTGCGACAAGCGCTGATCGGCATCCTGGAGCGCATCGGCGAAGGCGTTGGCCGCGTCGATCACGGGCTCCACCAGCTCCGAGCCGGTCAGCGCCAGGGCGCAAGCCTGCATCGCCGGACAGCGATGATACTGCGAGGCGGCGATCAGCGAAATCGCCATGCATTCGTCGGGGCAAAAGCCGGAACAGCCGAACGGATAATATTCGATCTTGCGCGAGGCCGTGGACCGCAAGGTCCTCACCCAGCAAGCAAGCTCGGTCACGGCCCGTTTTGCCCGCGACGGCCCGAGCACGCGGTTATATTCGTTCCAGCCATTCTCCCAGCAGGCGATGTCGCCGGTGTCGTAACCCGCGAGCCAGCATCGGAAACCGACGCCGACCAGCCACTCCGCCCCGCTGCGCACAGGGATAGCCTGGCGCCGACCGCCGGAACCAACCTGCCTATCGATGCTCTTATGAAAGCTCATTGTTGTCCCCTCATGAGCTTGGCCCTTCGTCAAAGCCGACCTTGTCGACCAGTTCGCTTGCGGTTTTCCGCAAAGCCGCGATCTCGTTGAGCGAGATCGGGTCCGGTTTGAAATCGCCCCAGGACTGAACCAACGCCGACCAGGGGACGCCTTCCTTCACCGGATACTCGTTGTTCACTTCCGCATACATCTCCTGGCCTTTGTCCGAGGCCAGAAACTCGACCAGCTTGATCGCGTTGTCTCTGTGCGGGGCATTCTTCGCCACCACCGCGCCCGAGACGTTCACATGCGTGCCGCGATCTTGGGTGTTGGGAAAAAGCATACTGACGGAGTTCGCCCAGGCCTTTTGCTCGGGGTTCTTCTCGTCCGTGAGCATCGCGCCCATGTAATAGGTATTGCCGATGGCGATGTCACATTCGCCGGCATAGACGCCCTTGACCTGCAGCCGGTCGTTGCCGGCGGGCTTGCGCGCGAGATTGGCCTTCACGCCGCGCAGCCACTGCTCCGTCCAATCCTCGCCGTGATGGGCGATCATGGAAGCGATCAGGGCGACGTTGTAGGCGTGCTGCCCTGAGCGGATGCAGATCTTGCCGCGCCATTTCGGATCGGCGAGCTCCTCGTACGTGATTGTGTCCTGCTTGACCCGCTCCTTGGAGGCGTAGACCACGCGGGCGCGGCGGGTGAGGCCGATCCACTCATTGTTCTCGCCCCGATAGGTGGCGGGGATCGCCGCCTCGATCGCCTCGGACTCCACGGGCTGGCCGATGCCCGCCGCCATGGCCTGATTCAGATTGCCGATATCGGTGGTCAGCAGCAGGTCGGCCGGACTGTTGCGGCCTTCCGCCTGAATGCGCTCGATCAGTCCCTTCTCGGCGAAGATGACATTGGCCTTGATGCCGGTCTCCGCGGTGAATTCCTGGAGCAGGGGATCGATCAGGTAAGGCTGGCGATAGGAATAGATATTCACCTCGCCCGGCTTCTCGGCGCGGGCAAAGGGAAGCGCGAAGGCGGCGGTGGTGACGAGGATCGCAAGCGCGGCGGTGCGCGCCAATGTCCAACGCATCGATAACCTCCAATGGCCGGGGTTCAAGGCCCCGGTATCGGACCAGAAGACTTTGCCCCTCTTGGGCGAGAGCCGGAGAGCCAATATCTCGCTTAAGGCTTGCGCTTGGCCACTGTCAACAAGAATATCGTAATTGAACCAAACTTAGAAGCCTTCTAATCGCTGGAGATACATTAGAAGTGTTCAAGAATGTAAGTATAAAGTCGATAATGGTCAGTAGTCCTGCGAACTGCCACTGCGCCAATGCTGACGATACGCAGTGATTTCGCGGTTGCGAAGAGCACTTCCGCGGGGCCACGCGGGGGTGGAGCGATGCGGCACGAGGTGGACTTAGGAGGAGAACAGCCGCTCGGCGGGAAAGATGATGTCGGCTGAGGTGCCCACGCCGGGCTCGCTTGCCAGTTCGAGCCGCGCGCGGTTGGCGTCGGTCAGGGCTTTGGTCAGGGGGAGCCCAAGCCCGGTGCCGGACTGCCGGCGCGGCGCGGTGTCGAGCTGGTGGAAGGGCTGCATGGCATAGGCGATCTCGTCTTTCCTCATGCCCACGCCGCTGTCGCGCACCCGCAAGCGCAGCTCGCCGTCGACCAGCGTGCCAGACACGATCACCTGGCCGCCTTCCTTGGTGAACTTGATCGCGTTGGTGAGGAGATTGAGCAGGATCTGCTTGAGCCGCCGCGGATCGGCGACCACCAGCGGCAGGTTGTCCACAAGCGAAGTCCTGAGCACGATGCGCGTGCGCTTGGCGAGCGGCTGCAGGCTCGCGACGCAAGCCTCGACAATCTCGGCCACGTCCACCGCGGTGAAATCGAGCTCGAACTTCCCCGCCTCGATCTTCGAGATGTCGAGCAGGTCGTTGAGCAGGCTGAGCGCGTAGAGGCCGCTCTGATGGATGTCCTCGGTGTAGCCCTTGTAGCGCGGGTTGCCGATGGGCCCGAATCGCTCCTGAAGCATGAGCTCCGTGAAGCCGATGATCGAGTTGAGCGGCGTGCGCACCTCGTGGCTGACCTTGGCCAAGAAGTCGAGGCGGCGTGAGGCGGCTTTGGAGTCGAGAGCCCGGGTCGGTTCTGGAGCCGGCTCGGGCGGCGCTGCGACGTCAGCCACGGGCGCCGGCGTCGCCGCCTCTTGCACCGGCGCCGGCTCGGCCTCGAGGTCGGCCTGATCGATGAGCCGCAGGACCTTGGTATCTTCGCCGGCATCGAGCGTACTGAGCGCGAAGACCACCTTGAGACGGCGGCGCGAGCGCGTCAGCGCATCGACCTCGCCCGTCCGCACGGCGTCTTCCTCGCAACTGAGCAACGCCGGGCCGCCCGGAAGAATGGCATCGAGCCCACCCGCTTCCATCAACTCTGCCGGCGCGCGATAGCCGAAGGCGTAAGCGAAGGCGCTGTTGATATAGATGAGGACGCCGCCCCGAACGAGGCCGATCGCCGCCGGCATCGCCTCGAGCAGAAGCCTGAGGCTTTCGGGTGGCAGGGTGAGCGGGCTGTCCGCTTTTTTGGTCACAGACGAATTTTCTATATCGAGAAGCGGGGATTTGGCGCCCGGGCCGAGCAGAACGCGGCCCTCGAGCGCGCGCGCAATGTGCTCAAGTGCCTCGCGGTCTCCGTCTTCGATGCGCCGTTGCGGTCTGAGGTCGGCCATAGTCGGCCCCAATTACAAACAAGAGAGCTCGCTCTGGCGCCTTGGGCGCAAGGTTCGGCTCGGCCACGTGAGGCCCCCACTTGGGGCTCCTACTCGACTCAACCACTAAATTTAGGCGAATTCACCCTAATGCATAGCGCGAAAGCACGAAATTCGTCCACAGCGCAAAAAAACAGCCGAATGGGGGGTGCGACCCCTTGCCCTCTCGCATCGCACCATTTATATTGCAGTGCAACAAAAAGAACAATGCGAGCGAGGAGAGCTTCGCGTCCACCTCTCCGGACAGAGACGAGGAGATCAACAAAGAGGTGCCACTATGAGCGAGACAGCCATGCCCCAGACCCCCAAAGAAGCCGCCGAGAAAATGACCGAGACCTTCGAGACGGTCGCCAAAGAGTTCGAATCCCTCAAGCTCGACACCACCGTGCCCGAGAGCGTCCGCGCCCTCGCTGAGAAGACGGTGAACCAGACCCGCGAGGCCTATGAGCGCGGCAAGGAATCGCTTGAGGAATCGGTCGATGCGCTGGAGCGCTCCTTCGATGCGGCTGGTCAAGGCGCAGCCGCCTTCAACCGCAAGCTCATCGACATCGCGCAGCGCAATCTGAATTCCGGCTTCGACCTTGCCAAGAACATGGCCGCAGCCAAGAACCTCGCCGAGATCGTCGAGCTTCAGTCGACTTTCATCCGCAGTCAGTTCGAAGTGTTCGCCAGCCAGGCCGGTGAGATACGGGCGCTGACGACCAAGATCGCCGCCGACACCACCGAGCCGATCAAGGGCCAGGTTTCGCGTTCCTTTGAGGCCGTTCGCAAGGCGTCGTAGGGCGTCTGCAGCAGATGCGCGGCGCTCTCCGCGCCGCGAAAGAATTGAAGTGCCGTCGCGTAAAGCGTAGGGCCCGGGGCTAGCCCCGGGCCTTTTCTTTGTCGGCACCCTCTTGATTTTCGGCGCCGGTCGTGAAATCAGCGGCAGCCTTGGACGCGCGGGCGCCCGCCCGCTTGCAACGGGTCTTGCCTGCCCTTAGGGTCCGGGCCAGGCATTGGCCCGAGTGCCGCTGTAGCTCAGTTGGTTAGAGCGCTTGACTGTGGATCAAGAGGTCGGTAGTTCGAATCTCCCCAGCGGTACCAATTAAATCAATAACTTAGAAGAATAGGCCGAAAAGGTCGTCCAGCCTGGGCAACATCTCGGGCAACATCGTGCAGATTTGGTCAGGCCACCGCTCAAAGTCCTTGGTAGACAAAGGTCGCGCGCCCGGGGCTCGCCTGTGGTGATAGGCTTCGAGCCCGGCCCCTAGAGGGCCACTGCTTGCGATGGGGCTCGACGATGCTTCTATCCGAGAGCACGGAGTTTTGCCGTGAGGATATGGGTGGCGACTTTGGCGCTTTCGCTTTTGGCCTATGCGCCGATCACCGCGGCCGCGTGCACTGGCGTGAACAGCAAGACCGGCAAGCGTGAGTCCGTCCAACAGATCTACCGGACGAATATGAGTCATCCGAGACGATATTTTGCCGAGGCGACGCACGAGTGCGACGGGCAAGTCAGTGCTTAGGCTCGCGCGGCCGCTGAGTTGCGCCCCGTGATCTAGGTATATCAGCGTACCTGTCAGACAGACGCCGCTCTGTGAGGCGTGTGGCCGTAGACCGTTAGCGACTGCAACCTTGGCGCATGATGCGAGGCTGATATGCTCGGCGGGAAGCAAGCGACCGAAGTTTAGGCCAGTGTCGGTTGGGGCCGGGGGAGCCTTTCGATGGAAACTGGCAACGACGTGGGATGCCGGTGGTGGCGAAGGCGAGTGCGGCACCCGGCGTCACGTCATCGAAAGCATGTTGCCATGCGGCGGAGATATGCGGCGTCACCAGCATCGCTCCCAAATGCATTGTCGAGGCGGCGCGCAAGC
>Ga0307378_10011025_pt1 | contig 11687 bp, 8 predicted proteins | sample UN1MG_FD_202238 | JGI IMG/M metagenome (GOLD analysis project Ga0307378, IMG submission 202238) | Soil microbial communities from Risofladan, Vaasa, Finland - UN-1 | ecosystem: Environmental > Terrestrial > Soil > Coastal area > Acid sulfate soil | place: Finland: Risofladan, Vaasa | collected...
CATTGGCCGGGACATTATAGGGGAGATTTAAGCCGCCATAGCCCATCAGCATCGCTGGCCATATAATAGTATGAAAAAAAATGTTGTCCTTGCCCACGAAATAATAACTCTTGGAGTCACCCTGCCAAAATGGTTTCCATGCATTATCATCACCGTGCAATTTCGCCCACTCCTTGCTTGCTGATAGATAACCAATAACAGCTTCAAACCACACGTAAATACGCTTCTGTTCAAAACCTGCTTGGGGCACAGTTATTCCCCAATTTATATCACGGGTTATAGCCCTGTCTTTTAATCCCTCATCCAAAAACCTCCAGGTAGTACCAAGTACATTAGGCCGCCAGTGGGATTGCTCTTTTACCCATTCCTTGAACCTTTCCTGGAAAGCGCTTAAGCGCAGGAAAAAATGCTCAGAGCATTCCAATCGGGCTGGAGTAGAGCAAATGTAACAATGGAGATTCTCAAGCTCTGAAGGGTTCAAAGGCTTACCGCATTCATCACACTCATCACCTCGCGCCTTGGGAAAGCCACAGTAGGGGCAGGTGCCTTCAAGATAACGGTCGGGAAGGAATCTCTGGCATTTGGGACAATAACCTTGAGGCATCTTATCTTTATATAGATAGCCTTTATTAAGCAAAGTAAGGAATATGTCATGCGTGACCTGAGCATGATTTGTAGTCTCGGTAGTGGTAAACAAATCAAAAGAGATGCCCAGTTTTTGCCAGCAATCCAGAAATTGTCGATGATATTTATCTGCTATTTCTTTCGGTGATTTGGATTCCTGCTCAGCTCTAATTGTAATTGGCGCCCCATGCTGATCACTCCCCGAAACCATCAGTACATCATCGCCTTTAAGTCGATGATATCGAGCAAAAATATCTGCTGGCAGGTAAGCTCCAGCAATGTGCCCTAAGTGTAAAGGACCATTGGCATAAGGCCAGGCAACACCTATTAGGATACGCTCACCCAATGAATACTCCCCAAATAATTAAATCTGTTATCCTGAGGCTCTGGTAAAAAGTGTTGATAACACACAGAGCTGACACAACCTGGTAATTATACTTGATAATTGTAATTTCCTCCAGACCCACGAGCAAAGCTGCCTCGCAATGACAAATAAGGGTTGACAGGTAAACAATTTGTAGCATGGGAAGAGTTCTGGAGAATGTGGTCGCCATAGAATTATTCCGACGGGGTATGGAATTTTACTGCTTCAAGGGGAGGCATGACTGTGATTTTATTATCAAGCAGGGATCACGTGCAGTACAGGCTATCCAGGTATGCTGGGAGCTGAATGCACATAATGAAAAGCGAGAGCTTGCTGGCCTTGTGGAGACTTGCGACTTGCTGGATTTATCCTCTGCCATCATCTTTACCAATTCGCAGGAGGAGGAAAGAGAGCTGAATGGTCGGAGGATTTACGTGTGCCCTGTCTGGAAATGGCTACTTGGCATTGATAAAACAAGGTTAGTCTAGTTTCCGCTGTACTTTTTGACTCTGTTGCAATGTCTGCCTTTCTAATAACCTTTAACTTTTGATATTTGATCTTTAATCTTCTATGTCATTGCGAGGCAGCTTTGCTGCCGTGGCAATCTGGGTGGCGAGTGGCGTGTGGCAGACACTAATATAATAGCATGTGTATAGCTACCTTCCGCATTTGTCCACTACAAAGCCATCTAAAGGTATTGCTATTCAGCCACTCCAATACTAGAATGTGAGTAGCATCCTTCGTCTCGCAAAACAAATGGCAACTGCTTTAAAAGGATCAGAGGGAATGAAAGGAAACTGTAAATGCCACAGCTCGAACATATTGAAGCAATAGAAAAACGACTCTGGAGCGCCGCGGATACATTAAGGGCAAACTCTGCCTATGCCAGCAATGAGTATTTCCTGCCAGTTATGGGGCTAATCTTTCTGAGGCATGCCTACAGCCGCTTTCTTGCTGTTAAGGATGATATTGAAGTAAATCTTCCCACGCGTGGTGGGAAAGTAAGAGCATTAACCAAAGAAGATTATTCTCAGAGGAGTGCAATATTCCTGAAACATGAAGCCCAATTCGACTATCTTGTTGCTCTTCCTGACAGCAAAGATCGCGCCAGAGCATTATATGAGGCGATGGACTCTATTGAAGCCGATTATGAGAACCTGCGAGGTGTACTACCCAAGAATGAATACCAGGAGCTTAAAAACGATGTATTAGGTCAGCTTCTGCGTACCTTGAACCCTGAGGAATTGAAACATGTTTCAGGTGATGTATTCGGTCGCATCTATGAATACTTCCTTACCCAGTTTGCTGACCAGAAGGCACACGACGGAGGAGAGTTCTTCACCCCCATTTCGTTAGTTTCACTTATCGCGAACGTGCTCGAGCCAGAAAACGGCACAGTGCTCGATCCTGCCTGTGGTTCGGGAGGGATGTTTGTACAGAGTGCTCGCTTCGTTGAATCATTACACCAGAATCCAGTCGAGAAGCTCACTTTTCGTGGTCTGGAGAAAAACGCCACCACCATTCGTCTGGCGAAGATGAACCTTGCCGTACATGGTCTTGAGGGTGATATCCAGCAGGCAATTACCTATTATGAAGACCCTCATGAATTACATGGCAAGGCTGACTTCGTGATGGCAAATCCACCATTCAATGTTGATGAGATTGATGCTGAAAAAGTTAGTCGAGACCCTCGTTTGCCATTCGGTCTGCCCGGCGTTAACAAGAAGGGTAAAGTCTCCAATGGCAACTACATTTGGATTAGCTACTTCTACAGCTACCTTAATGAAAATGGACGAGCTGGTTTTGTCATGTCGTCGCAGGCATCAAGTGCAGGGCGTGATGAAGCAAAAGTTCGGCAGAAGCTGGTCGAGACAGGTGATGTAGATATAATGATTGCTATACGCTCGAATTTCTTCTATACACGTACCGTGCCCTGTGAATTATGGTTTTTGAACCGAGCAAAGGCTGAGGAGCACCGGAATAAGGTGCTAATGCTGGATGCGCGTAACGTTTATAGGAAGGTCACTCGCAAAATCTATGACTTTTCACCTGAACAGCAGCAAAATCTGCTGGCTATCACCTGGCTCTACCGAGGGCAGATTGAGCGTTACCTTAACCTGGTAGCTGATTACTGCCATCGTATGCTCGACGAAGGAATTTGTTGTTTTACCGCTCAGAACAACGATGGTTTAGAAGTTAAAGTGCTGCCAGCGTTCATTGACTCGGTTGATGAATTACGTGTGACCATGCAGCCATTCCTGAAAACGCTTGCAAAGGATGCCGCCTACACTGAGATACTAAAGGAACTGGATGATACCTTATCTGCTTTTAGAAATGATGTCGATACATTCAAAAAGGATGTTGCCGGGCAACAGGAGGCATGGAAAGAACAAGAGGTCAGCAATGGCGAGCTCAAAAAAGCCGTCGACCGTCTTGCTCCGCTGGCTGAACGGAGCCGCGACCTTATCAAACAGGCCGACCTGCTCTACAAGCTCGCCTGTCGACTAATCGAGACCTGCGAGAATGAGTGCAACGCTAAGGCAAGCGACGCCTGGGTGAGCAGAGATGTTATACATTTCCGCAAGTCTGCCGACGAGGCTCGCCAACTGGCGGTTGAGCAGCTCAAGAAGGTGCGCTACTTCTGGCGGCAGGCACACTGGCTCACCAAGCGCTTTCCCGAGGCAAAGCTATGCGCTGTGGAGGGGCTGGTCAAGCTGGTGGACCGTGCTGAGCTCGAAGCCAACGACTGGAGTCTGACGCCCGGTCGCTACGTTGGCGTCGCCCCCGAGGAAGTGGATGAGAACTTCGACTTCGAGGAAACCCTGCGCGAAATCCACGTGGAGCTGGAAGACCTCAACGCCGAGGCGGTAACACTGGCGGCGACCATCAAGAAGAACTTCGAGGAGTTGGGGATATGAAGTGGCGCGAGATCAACCTAGGTGATGTAATTCATGTGAAGCACGGATTCGCATTCAAGAGCCAGTACTTCTTTAACAGTGGCGAATATGTTGTTCTCACACCTGGAAACTTCAATGAAGAAGGCGGCTTCAGACTGCGACCCGATAAGGAGAGATTCTATAACGGAGATATCCCTGAAGACTACGTACTGAACGATGGTGATCTAATAGTCGCAATGACAGAACAGGGGCCTGGGCTTCTTGGAAGCTCCGCCTTGATTCCAGAAGGAGGGAAATATCTCCACAATCAACGGCTGGGTTTGATTCAAGACCTTGATGATACTATCATAGATAAAAAGTTTCTCTACTACCTGTTTAATACAAGAACGGTCCGAGGGCAGATCAGCGGTAGCGCCAGTGGAACAAAGGTCAGGCATACGGCTCCAGAACGCATTTATCGAGTTAAAGTGATCGTTCCTGCAGATGTCACTGAGCAAGACCGCATTGCCTCTATCCTGTCTGCCTACGATGACTTGATTGCGAATAACCAGCGGCGGATTCAGTTGTTGGAGCAGTCGGCACGGCTGCTCTACAAGGAGTGGTTTGTCAATCTCCGCTTTCCAGGTCACGAACACATCAACATCAAAGACGGCATCCCTGAAGGCTGGGAGAAGGAAAAGACCACTTCACACCTCGAATTTGTGAGAGGAGTTGAGCCTGGGAGCAAGAACTACATGTACACACCAGAGGAAAGTCGTGTCCCATTCCTACGGGTTGGCGATTTCGGTAGTCGAGCATCCAATATTTACATCGATACCATACATGCCAGAGGGAAACTGCTAGAGCCTGAAGACGTGGCTATAACCATGGATGGAACACCTGGGCTAGTCGGCTTTGGCATGTCGGGAGCATTTTCAAGCGGAATTCGCAAAGTTGCCCCCAAAGATCAATGCGGCATAGGTTGGTCATTCACCTACGAATTACTTCAATCGGATGCGATTCAATCCACAATCGATAGTTTTGCCAAAGGGACCACAATTCTTCATGCAAGTTCGTCATTGAATAATATGGTTTTCTTGAAGCCACCAAAGACCTTGTTGGATCTTTTTGAAGTTGTGAACGCACCCTTCCTCCATCAAATACTGATTCTCGACAATCAAAACGATCAACTCACCAAAGCCCGTGACTTGCTCCTACCGCGATTGATGAAAGGAGAAATTGCTGTATGATCGAAATTAAAGCCTACTGCAGTAGTATTGAACTTTTTCCTACTGACAATCTGGCATACGAGAGCCTGAGTGGGGTTCTGTTGGGTATAGACAGATTCGATTTTACGTGTTGCGTTCATGACCCTAATGTCAACCAGGGCCAAATGACATCCGATTTAGACGAGAGGCTTGAACAGGCAGTGCTGTCGCAAGGTGCCATCTCTTATAGCTTTGATCTGCCACGTGAGATCCCACAGCAACTGGACTTCGCTTTTCGTTACAACGACAGTATTGTTGTTGTAGAAGTGGAGAAGACAAACCGCGAAAAAATCCTTCGCGATATCCTGAAGGCTCACATGTATCTTAACTCTGGAGCGGATTATGCTCTCCTTGCATTACCAAAGAACTATTCGCACAGACATGGCGTATGGAATCTTTACGAATTTGGCGTACAGCGTTTCAGCGAGTGCCGTACTTATGGATTTGGAACAGAAGAACGACTGGGCAGAATCCTCCTGATTGGCTTTGAGCAATTTGATGCCCGGACCAAGAGTCTGCTAGACAGTGCTTGGCGAATAAAGGTTCGGCGAATGGCGAAGAACACATAGAGATGACAACTTATTCTGAAGACAATCTAGTTCAGCAGACCACAGCGGAGTATATTGAGCAAAAGCTCGGCTGGGAATCGGTATATGCCTATAACACCGAAACTTTTGGCCCTGAGGGTACGTTGGGAAGAGCATCAGATCGTGAAGTAGTACTGACGCGCTACCTTAGGCAAAAACTCGTTGAATTGAATCCTGATTTACCTGAGCATATCTATGATGATGCGTTACGTCAGATCACCGCGTATTCCATTTCGCAGACGCTTCTTGCTACCAATCGTGAAAAATACACACTCTTTAAGGATGGTGTTCAGGTAACCTTTCGCAACGAAGAGGGTGAACGAGTGAAACAACGCCTACGCATTTTCGATTTTTCAGAGCCGGAGAATAACCACTTCCTCTGCGTGCGTGAGTTATGGGTGAAGGGAGATCTCTATCGGCGACGGGCAGATATCGTTGGTTTCGTGAACGGTATTCCTCTGCTATTTATCGAGTGTAAAAATGTTCATAAAGATTTGCAGACTGCATACGATAAAAATCTCTCTGATTATAAGGATACTATCCCGCACCTGTTCTATCACAACGCATTTGTAATACTGGCAAATGGTATTGAAGCGAAGATTGGCTCTGTATCCAGCATCTTCGATTATTTCCATGGGTGGAAGCGCCTGGCTGAAGACGAGCCAGGTGTAGTGAGCATGGAGACGCTAATCAAAGGAATATGCGGCAAACGTAACTTCATGGATATCTTTGAGAATTTCATAGTATTCGATGATTCCTCTGGCGAACCACGAAAAATACTGGCACGCAATCATCAATTCCTTGGTGTAAATCTTGCCATTGAATCTGTGAAGGACCGTAAAAATAGGAAAGGCAAACTGGGTGTGTTCTGGCATACGCAGGGAGCAGGCAAGAGCTATTCGATGGTTTTCTTCACTCGCAAGATACATCGTAAGCTTGGTGCTAATTTCACTTTTCTGGTGCTAACTGACCGTGATGACCTGGACACGCAGATTTATAAAACCTTTGCGGGATGTGGACTGGTGAACAATGACAGAGCCCCGTGTCGCGCTGCTAACGGTGCTCACCTGAGCAGGTTGCTTGCAAAGCACAACGCATATGTTTTCTCGCTGATTCAGAAGTTTAACCGTGAGATTATCATAGGCAAGGGTTACACGCAACGCGATGATATTATTGTCATTACAGATGAAGCACATCGGACGCAGTACGGCACACTAGCACTGAACATGCGAAATGCATTGCCTAATGCTAGTTACATTGGTTTTACCGGTACCCCCTTATTCAAAGATGACCAGATTACGCGCAGGGTATTTGGCGAATATGTCTCAACCTATGATTTTCAGCGAGCTGTGGAAGACGGGGCTACGGTACCGCTGTATTACGATGCACGTGGAGATAAACTTCAGATATCCGTAGGTGATTTGAATGAACGTATTGCAGCAAAGCTGGATGAAATGGAGACCGATGATATCGATGTACGACAACGCCTGGAAAAAGAACTAAAGCGTGACTATCATGTTATCACAGCTGGTAAGCGACTGGACCAGATAGCTTGTGATTTTGTAGCTCATTATTCAAAATCATGGGAATCAGGAAAGGCGATGCTTGTTTGCATCGATAAAATCACCTGTGTGCGAATGTATAAGCTCATCTCCAAGTACTGGAGTGAGCAAATAACTAAACTTGAAGCAGAATTACCTTCTGCATATGATGAGCAGGATGCAACGTACAATCTTCGACGTAATACATGGATGCGCGAGACTCGCATGGCTGTTGTCATCAGCGAGGAGCAGGGTGAGATTGAAAAGTTCCGCAAATATAAGCTGGATATAATCCCTCACCGTAAATTGATTAAAGATGGTATAGAGCTGCCGGAATCCATGCGTGAGAAGCCACAATATCGGAATATGCAACGCATGAGTCTTGATGAGGCGTTCAAAGAGGAGGAGCACCCGTTTCGTATTGCCATCGTCTGTGCGATGTGGATGACCGGATTTGACGTGCCTTGCTTGTCCACACTTTATCTGGATAAACCACTGAAGGCTCATACATTGATGCAAGCCATCGCCAGAGCCAATCGCGTGAATGAGGGGAAGAATAATGGTCTTATCGTAGATTATTGCGGAATTCTCAAGTACCTGCGTATGGCGCTTGCTACGTTTGCAGGCAGGGCTGATGGTGGACATGGTGGTGGTGAAGGTGAGCACGAGCCGGCGAAACCTGAGGAGGAACTGCTGGCAGAGCTGGCAGAAGCAGTAGCATTTGTTCAAACGTTTTTAGAACAGGGTGGCGCATCACTGGATGGTATTACCAGCAGGACTGGATTTGACCGCAATGCCGCTATTTGGGCAGCCAAAGAGGTTGCAAACGAAAATGACGAAACCCGCAAGAAATTTGAAGTAATGTGCCGTGAAGTGTTTAAGAAATTCAAAGCCTGTATTAATGTGAAGGGTGTCGACTCATATCGAAAGGAATATGGCGCTGTAAACATTATCTATAAGAGCCTTCAGCAGGATCGTGAACAGGCTGATATTTCTGCAATTATACGGCAGTTGCATGGGGTGGTTGATGAGGCAATTGAAACGCGTACCGGAGGGCTAAAGGAAGAACAGAAGCCCCTGGATATCAGCAAGATTGATTTTGAACGATTGAAACAAGAGTTCGCACGAGGTCCTTCAAAGCGCACTACAGTCCAGAACTTGAAATACGCTATTGAACAACGACTCAAGCATTTACTGGAACAGAACCCCATGCGAACAGATTTTCAACGGCATTATGAGGAAATCGTAGCTGAGTATAATAGGGAAAAAGACCGTGTGACCATTGAGAGTTTCTTTAACGAGTTGCTTAAATATATAGAGACTCTGAATGAAGAGGAAAGTCGTAACATTCGCGAAGGACTTGATAAAGAGTCGCTGGCCATATTTGATATTCTGAAAAAAAACAAGCTGACGCCTGTGGAAATTAAACAGGTCAAGAAGGTGGCTGTTGATTTGCTTGCAACTCTCAAAGCAAGGAAGCTTAAGGTAAATAACTGGCGGGATAAGGAATCGACACGTGATGCGGTTTTTGTTGCCATTAAAGATTTCCTTTGGAGTGATGACACTGGCCTGCCTGAGGCATATTCAAATGAGGAAATTGGAATCAGAACAGAAGATGTTTTCAGGCACGTTCACCGCACATATCCTACAGTTCCTTCTCCATACTATGCGGTTGTGTGATTAATGGCACAATGGCTAGATGGCGTAAAGGAGGAATAGAAGTGAAATCAATGTTGAAACTGAAGTGCGAACGTTGTGGAAAAAATATTTGAAGCAGCGCATAACAGGCAGATTATCCACTGCAAGGAATGCGCCGAAAAACTTCGCAATGAAGGAAAAGGACCAATCCAGCTAAGGAGGAAAGGGAAAAGAACAGCGCTATAACAAAAGACGATGATTACTTACGCAATCTCGCCAAACAAGACCAAGTCATAGAATATGAACACCAGATTGACCAGATGATTTATGACCTCTATGTCCTTACCCCTAAGGAGATTGATTTAGTAGAAGGGAGTGGAAAATAGTATGGAAGCAAATACTTACAATAAGTACAAGATAAATATATCCGTTCCTAAGTTCGAATGTATCGAAGCCAACGGAAAACAAGGAGGAGTCATATACCCAGATACATCGGATAAATTACCCAAACTATACATCGTCAAGCGCGGCAAAGAGATTTACTATGTGGGGATAACCACACAGGACATCAGAAAACGTCTAAGGCAAGGATTCTCCGCTCAAGGCGAGCATGGCTACCATGGATATAAATGGAAGAACGAGGACAAAGTTGAGGTTCTAATCTGGTGCTTTCCTGATAGCTCTCCAAAACATGTGGAAGCGATAGAAGCGGAGCTGGTGTACTTTATCAGAGAGAAAACCGGCAACTGGCCAAAATACCAGATGGAAATTCATTTTCACAGAGCATCAGAAGAAGAGAAGCAGATTGCTATGTCGATACGAGGCCAGCTATTAAACTAATAACACTCGCCATAAAGGAAGCACTAATAGAAATAACCAATTTTGTTTGTTGCGAAATGATCTGATATCTGTGCTTAAAATAGATAAAGGTATCGACATAAATATTATTTTGGGGGATAAAAAAGCCCTATTATTATCCATGCATTTGGATGAGTGCTAACAGTACCAACAAGAAAATGCGTGTCTTTTTTTAATATCATCTCCGTTTCATACTTATCTCTGAATTTTGCCTCCCAGTCTTTGCCATATTTATATCGCCATGAAAGATAAGATGCACCAATTTCCCAATCCGTACACGACAACTTATGCGTCGGGCAATTTGGGTTATCACATTTAAATTCGTAACTGAAAACGTAAGGTAATTTCTCTAGCTCTGTTCTAGGCACATTACCAAAAAGGGGGTACTGTCTCAGGCTAGCAAGTTCATGTTCAGACCACTCATGACTTGTAGGTTCAATTTGGAAGCTACTTATTGTCCCTGGCTTAAAAAAACCAAGTGTTGGTTCCTTATTGCGGTCTCGTTCTTCCTGTAGAAAACATAAGGAAGGGCTCTTAAGAGCAAATAATATCTCTTTTCTCTTTTCCCATTTATTCTTACTAGGAATAGGCTCTGATAGGATTTTTATTGTGTCTATATTTATCTTGTAACTTTCTGGTCGTGTATCAGATTGAGATTTGACAACACTTGCCTCTATGTATTGATATTTTCTAAACCGTTTATCTCGGTTCATAAATCTATAAGGGACTGGAAATAGTCTAATCCATGTCCCATCGTCTTGTATACCTGCTGTACATGATATCTCAATTGATTTCTTTGAAGGAGCCGGGTAAGTACGCGCTGTTATTAACAGCTTTTTATTTGTCCATTGGTTCCACGAAACCATATATCCCTACCAAACAACTTATTTCACAAATCATAACCTGTTAGGCCAAGTCGCTCGAGTCCTAGAAATATTCTATGTCTATGGCATTCAGTGGGGTCATATTCTACGCACATAAGAGCAACAGGGGGTTCCATCGAATTATTAAAATCATCGAGATTTCCATTCACTATTTTAGGGAGTACATTAGAATCATACCAAATCCAAATATCATCCCGTGTGTGTTTTCCTATGCTACAAGCTCTGATATCTCGGGGCACACCCCAATCATGCTTGTGAATATAATTTATCCCATTGGTTTCCAAAGAGTGCTTAAGGTTTTTCTTGCTATACTCGGGGCGAAAGCGGCTAACTGGGAAGAATCTAATATCTACTAGAGTCGCAATACCAACCCCTTTAAGTATTGTAATGAAGTCACTGATTCCCCTTCCAGAATAGCCAATAGTATAAAAATCAGGTTTTGATAAGCAATGCTTCAGGTTCCAAGAAATCTTGCTTTGTTTCTGTTCGCTAGCAGTTTTTTTAGGTAACTTGAGAGTGGGGGATATCACTATAGGTACCTCCTTTATAATATCCTAGATAAGACTTTATCCTCGAGGGGTCCGTCTGTCAATAGATTTTAGCAGTATTTGTGAGAAAATTGTTAATAGGCGACTATAGCAAATAGAGTTGACACCTGTTTGACAATACACCGGCTATGTGATGATTCCCAATTAAGCGGGTAAGACCTGCGATGTGCTGGGGGTGTTGTCGGTGTCTTCGGCGGTGACCATGACCAGAAGACGTATGGTAGAATCCTTAACATCAGACTCCTTGCAGGATAGCGGGACCCAATCTTAATATCGCCCCTATCCTGTCCTAACAATGGGGTCTACCTCAATTTGAGCCCCTGTAGGGAGTTACCTATGGGGTCAGCCAGCACAACACATTGACTTCAGGTCGGCTATCCTTGTATAGTTTACGGCAATCATCTTTTCAAAGGAAAAACATGCCTCAGCCTAAATTAAAAGAAATGGCTCGTGCTTATGGATTTGATGAAGTAGCTCTCGTCCCTGGTGATATGACCAT
>Ga0307378_10011027_pt1 | contig 11687 bp, 11 predicted proteins | sample UN1MG_FD_202238 | JGI IMG/M metagenome (GOLD analysis project Ga0307378, IMG submission 202238) | Soil microbial communities from Risofladan, Vaasa, Finland - UN-1 | ecosystem: Environmental > Terrestrial > Soil > Coastal area > Acid sulfate soil | place: Finland: Risofladan, Vaasa | collected...
TTCATAGATTTATAGAACATTATTTTGGAATACATTTGCACCCATATCAGATTATATGGATATATGCAATGAGCATAAGCGATTCCTATGTGGCTATATGTAGTCGTGCCGTAGGTAAATCTTGGCTTCTAGGTGTTTATGCAATGGCTAGAGCAGTTTTGTATCCAGGATCTAAAGTTGTTGTTGTTAGTTCAACTAAGGAGCAGGCTGGTATTATTATTGATGATAAGATTAAGGAGTTGCAAGACAACTATCCAAATGTTGCAAGAGAAATACGCAACCTGACTTCCAATATGAATACGAAACAGGTTGATTTGCATAATGGTAGTCGTATTGTAATTGTGGCAGCAAGAGATTCGAGCAGAGGTAAATTAAGTTTTTGTGTTTAAAATGCAATTAAATCCAAACGGAGGAAAGCATAGAATGGCATCAGAGTTATGGAGTAAAGAAGAAATAGATTTTATAATACACACAAAAACTTGTTGATCTATCTATATGATGGGTGGAACAACAAATAAGTTTGCCCCACATCTCAGTAATGAGGTGTGCGTAGCGGGTAAAGACGGTGAAAGCTGAAATGCCAATACCGTGCTAACTTTTTAGATTGCGAAAGGCTAAGAAGTAGCGTAGAGCATAGCGATTGAATAAATATAATATCGCCAAGAGTATCCGCCATCCATAATGGATGAAAATATATGCCGAACTTACAAGAATAAAAATTGTAAGAATGCAGGGATAAAAAGCCTTGCAGATAACAAAATTGAAACGCTCGACTTTTACAATTTATGAAGAATTCAGACTTATTGACAAATCCGTTGTGGATGCAGTTATTCGTCCTTTTTCTTATATTAGACAAGCACCATACTTAAAAAATCCAAAATACCAACACCTAGTTGAAGAAGCAAAAGAAGCTTTTATTTCTTCTGCTTGGCATAAGGGTGAATGGTGGTACGAAGAAACAAAAGAGAACATCAAGAATATGCTGAAAGGCAAAAACGCTGGTTTTATTGCTATTGATTATTTAGCTGCAATAAGACACAGAATTAAAACAGCCAAACAGATTGAAAGCGAAAAATCCAAGATGGATGAAGTTACCGCCCTTATGGAGTATGACAATATTCCGTGGGGTGAAAGTGCTGATGCTTACTTCAAACTAAAGATGTTTACAAATGTTAGAAAGATAAAGAAAGCATTTTATCCTCAAAGAGCGCTTACCTATAATCCAAGAAAGAACCCTTATCAGATTGAAAGGAAAGACGGAGAAGTAAGACTTATTACTTGTGATATTGCTCAAATGGCTGGTCAAGCAAACGACCTTTCTATTACTGGTTGTATAAGATTATTGCCAACACACAGAGGTTATTTTAGAGAATTGGTTTACATGGAATCTTATTCTGGTGTAAATTCAATTAGACAGGCATTACGGATCAAACAAATATTTTATGATTTTGATGCTGATCATCTTGTGCTGGATATGTTAAATAGTGGGATAACAACTTTCGATCAATTAGGAATTATCACCAAGGACGAAGAACGCGGAATTGAATATGATCCTTGGACTGTAATGCAACATCCATCTATAGAGGCTAGCAAATATGAAGAGTTAAGCGAAAGAACAACTGGCTTGAATGCTCTTCCTGTTGTATATCCAGTTTCGGCTACTTCAAGACTGAACGCAGAAATAGCTGTTGCAATGAGGGATATTCTACAGAAAAAGATGCTTGGACTCCTGGTTGATGAATCTGAGGCTGAAGATCATATGATACGATCAACCTATAAAAAAGAGTTTTTAGATCAAGGTGATATGAGCGCTAATTCGTTTTTTATTGCTCCGTATTTGCAAACAAGCTTATTTATAAATGAATGCATCAATCTTTCTTTGACATTGCTTTCTGGGAATGTTAAGTTAGTTGAGCCGTCAGGAAGTAGAAAAGACAGATATTCTTCTATCGCTTATGGCAATTATTTTGCTTCATTGCTCGACCAAGAATTAATCAGAGAGCCAGATCAATCAGACATGTTACAGCAAATGATGGCGTTAACGCAGACGGCGTAAACCTTAAAGGAGGTATATTTTGACAGATCAAATCAACGATCAAGAAAACCTCGCAAAAGAAGTGAGCGTAGAAGAGGTTTACAACGTTTTAGAATTTGTAAGAGCCTATGATCCAACATTCCTTCCAGGAATGATGACTCCAATGATGTTAAATCAGAGGATGAAAGACATAACTCTAAATTCAGTACAGGCTACAGAAACTACATTAACAGAGGCATTAAAATCACCAAAAGAATCAGAAGAACAATTACAATCATTCAGTCAAGATTTTGAAATTATGTCTCAACCATATAAGAGATTGCTTTCTTATTTGGGAAACATTCTTTCTTTTGATTTGACATATTCATGCACAAGTATTGCTGGCAATAAGACTGCTGAGTACAAGAGTCCTGCATACAGAAAAGATTTAGACATTGTGAAGGAATTTTTAGACAGGTTTGATTATAAAAACGAATTTACAAATGTTGTAAAACAATTGCTTCGTAACGAGGCGTTTTTTTGTTCTCCAAGATTTGATTTCAAAAATAAATACGCCCCAGATAAATATACGCTTCAGGAATTTCCATCCAGCCCAAGATATACTATGCTTACTGGAAGGTGGGCGTATGGATGGCTGTATTCGTTGAATATGGATTGGTTCTTGCAACCTGGGGTAGATATAGACTTATATTCTCCTTGGTTTAAAAACAAGTTCTTGGAAACGTATACTGAAAATGGAAGATTTAAACCTTACAACCCAGCGCTAAGCCCTGTCTCGCGAGGATATGGCCCTAGTGACTTTTCTTGGCAAGATTTACCTGTCACTGAAGCGTGGTGTTGGAAATTCAACCCCGCAATAGCAACAAGACTTCCTCATTTCAGTGGATTGTTTTTGGATTTAATACAACAACCAGTTATGAGAGCGCTTCAAAAAAGCATAAATGCAAGTGTTGCCGCAAGAGTTGTTGTTGGGCAGATTGGCTTGTTGAAAGAAACAAGTCAAAAAGTAAAGGATCAATTTAATATTAATCCTGCTGTCCTTGGGCAGTTTTTGGCTGTTATAAAAGCAGCCATTGGCGATGCATTGAAAGTTGCTGCGGTTCCCCTCGAAGACGTTCAGGGAATAGAATTTAGTAGTGATAACGAAGTATATAGCTCGTATTTGAAAACAGCATTGGGTAACAGTGGTGTAAATACAAATCTTGTATTTTCAAATGATTTAAAAATGAACACGATTGAGACGCAATTAAGTTTGAACAGCGATGAACAGCTAATGACCGCATTGTATCCTCAATTTAATGATTTTTTGAATTATCAGATTAATCTAAGAACAAATAAACATAAATTCAAATTTGATTTTGAGGGAACACAGTTTTATAACAATAGACAACAAAGGCTTGATAAGCAAATTGAGCTGTCTTCTCTTGGCGTTGTTCTTCCACAAAAGATTGCCGCCGCAATTGGGATGAGTCCTTTTGATTTTGAAAGACAGTTAGCAGAAGCTAAAGAAATGGGTTTTGTAGACAAACTAACTCCAATAATCTCAGGCTTCCAACAAAGCGGAAAAGATGGTGGTGCTCCACAGAAGAAAGATACTAACCTTACCGAATCTGGAGCAGAAAGCAGGGCAACAGGCTCCAACGTTGGAAAAGGTGGAACGATTTGATAAATAAATCAAAGATAAAATACAGTTTTTATCGTAATAACAATAGGAGGAATAACAAATGACAAAATTAAGTGCTATCAATAAAACTCACTTGAATAACAGCATGAAAGCAGCACAGGATGTTTCTTTGGGGGACTTGCTTGCCACTATGGAAAGTGGCAGTGCAACAGCATTGACAACCAATGATGCTCAACAAGTAGAAATTGATGCCTTGCAAGTGGCGCAATCAATGGTGTCTGGATCGCAAGTCGTAACAGCAGTTCATACAAATGCTTCTGCCGTTAACATTAACACTGGGCTAGATGCAGTGAAGGGGTACATTTCCCACATTGCTCGCTCTGGAAGTTTACTTCCTGGTGGATATGCGGTAAATTCAAGTGGCAGCTTAGTCTTTGGTGCAGATTCAACAGGGTCGTATGTTTTGACAGCAAATGATGTTATTAGTTACTTTGCATGGAAAAACACATCAATTGTTGCAACAGGCTCGCAAGCAGTAACCTCAGTCCATACCAATGGATCAGCAGTTACTTTGAATACAAGCCTTGGTTCTGTTGTTGGGTATATGGCTCAATTAAGCAGATCTGGCAGCTTGTTAGCTAATGGATATGTTGTAAATTCAAGCGGTAGTTTAGTTTTTGGTGCTGACTCAACTGGATCATATGTTCTTACAGTTGCAGATAACATCAACTATTTTGCGTGGTAATCGCGGATAATTTTTATGTATATAAAAAGTGGCGCAAGTGAACTTATAAATGAATCTTTCAAGTGCAATAAAAAAATTGCAGACCACTTAATGTATCAATGTAGTTTACCCCTTTTAAGCAGAGACAAAAATGGAAAATATTGTTTTTCAGCCACAAAAGAGTTGAAGAGTGCTATTGACAATTTGCCGTTTCTTTTAAGAGCATTGTTAACAATTGATGGGTGGAAAGGAGGTTAGTATTGCAAAAAAAAATGAAGTTTGCTATTGACAACATTAAGTTCGTTGAAGAAGAAGAAGACAAGGATAGCCAATTTGCAACTGTAAAAATTGATGTATTTGCCTCTGGAAACAACCATCATGAGTTGTTCGTAAGCGAAGAAGCTTTACGAAGGACTTCTGATACAATAAAAGAAAAACCATTGATTTTTGTTTATGATGAAATTCTAGATGACGCTGGTGCGCACGATGAAGATCTATATTTTCCTGGCGGATTCGTTCCAAAAGAACAAGAAATAGAATTCCGTAAACTTGACGATGGTCGAGTAATGATGTCTGTAGTTGGTAAAATCTGGAAGGAATATTGTGGAAGGCTTTTAGAGTTCTTCAAGAGGGATTCAAAAACAAAGCCAGTTTCTGTTGAAATGAAGGTTTTTGACTTTGGATCAAGAGAAATCAATGAAGGCAAACATATTCCTGAAATTTTAGATTATGCATATACAGCCATTACGGTTCTTGGATCTTTTGTAGCTCCAGCTATTCCTGGAGCTAAAGCAGATTTAGTTGCATTCGCAAAAGAAGAAACAGAAGAATACGAGAAAGCATATGATGCAGAGTTTCCTGCGGATACAATAGATTCAAAGCTTGGTATAGAACTATATGAAGGATATAAGTGGGCACAAAGACTGGCAGCTCTTTTTGATGAGGCTGGCGAGAAACAACCAATAGCCCATTTCAAAAATTTGGAGTTGCTTAATGGCAATGAAGAAATAAAAAAGGAGATGTCTATGGATAAAAAAGAAAAAGATCTGACTCCTGAAGAAGAAATTGAAAATGTCGATATGGCGGCAGGTGATGCCCCAGAAGAGCCAGAAAAAGAATCGTCTGAAGAAGAAGATGACGAAGAAATGGCAAAAGATTCTGGTGAAGACACCAAGGACGAAGAGTTTAGTACTTTTGCACTCGATGTAGAAGCGGCTCTTGAATTTCTTAAGGAAGAAACAGAGGACTACGAGAATTTTGCATTGGCTCTTGGAAAACCAGAAGGGGAAAGAGATTATGCAATTGCGTGCGAATATGTTTACAATCGTATGTATAGTCTAAATGACAGAATGGTTGAAATGGCACAAGAAAGCTCGGTTTATATGACTGAACTTGAAGGGCTGCGTCAATATAAGTCTGAAATGGAAGAAAAGGATTTTGCTTTTGAGGTAAATACCACACTCAAGGAAGTTGAGGGAATTATTCCTGAAATTGAAATGCAAGACCTTAGAGAAGATTCTAAGAATTTTGATCTTCAAAGTATTGATGGGTGGAAAAACGCAGTCAAAGCAAAAGCGTTTTCTTACACTAAAAGTCCGTCTGAGAATTCAGACATTCCAAAGATCGGTGTGCCTTGGATGGCATCTGATAAAAAAGACAAGAGTTCAAATCCTTGGTAAAAACTATTCTATTATTAGGAGGAATATAAAAATATGGCAAACGCAATACTAATTAAAAATCAAGTAGCTGCTACAGACAATCGCGCCTTAAATCGCAGTGCTGTTGCAGGTTCAAGTGTTGACATCAACAACGGAAGTGTGTTTCACCTTCCCTCTGTTGTTTCGGCATCTAGTGGATACAAAGAAGTATGGAATACACAGGTTATCTCTACTGACGCAGACGATCTGAAAAATTTGTGGATGGCTTGCGGGAAAGAAATTGTAACCACAACTTCTGGAACGTCAAAGTATCGGGGTATTGATCCTGATGCTCGCAATTTTACAAATCTTGGGGCGGATGTATTTGATGCATTTAAACCACAGGTTGGAGATATAATCACATTAACATCTGATGCTCTTGGTGGAAGCCCAAGCACAGGTGACTATGTGGCATCTGGTTCGTCAGCCTATACGATGTCTTGGACAGCCACTTCTTCAGCAAGCTCATTAACATTTTACCTCTTGGAAGAAACGTACGTCTCTCTTGCAACTGGCGGAATTGATGATCAACGGGTTCTGGCCTATCGGTTGGAATGTGTTAATAACTAAGCCAGATACTATAAAAGGAGGAAAAATAATATGACACAACTATCAGAAAAAGTATTAAAGTTTTCATCTGATCCTAGATTGCAAGAAGTTTATATTGCATTTGATGACTATTACAATCATTATCAGTCTATGAATAAGAGATCAAATCCTTATTGGCCACAAGCTAAAAGGGAGCGGAATTTAGAATATCATAAGGTTGATTCTAATGGAGTTTCTATTTCTTTTTCAGAAAAAGAAGAAAGAATGAATCAGCTTTTGAGACGCGAAATTCTTCGTACTGCTGGCGTTCAAGGATTAGGGGATTTTGATCTTGCTGTATGGGCAAGCAATCCTTTAGTTCAATGGGCTACATTTGCCATTGTGGGCGCTCTTGTAGATATGGTTCTGCCTGATACAGTTATTGACGAAATCGGTCTTTATACTGAAATTAGAAATATTGGATGGGGTGATACCGCCGCATTTGATATTGAACCAAGAGACTTGTTTGCTGTTTCTCGACATGGAATGGGTCAAAGAAGCACTGAAATTCACAAGCAGTATACAGGGCAGGTTACTGTAAATCCTGTCAATCGTCAACTGACGACTGGTGTGGATCTGTATAATGTTTTGGCAGGGAAAGATTCGCTTGCTAAGTATGTTACAAAAGTTATTCGCAGTTTCGAATTTGAAATTTCTCTTGATGCATATACATCCTTCCTGACTTTGATGGAAGCGCTTGATAGCACTGCTAGCACAGGACTTCGCGTTTCTGGATATACTCAGGATGAACTTACTCGTCTAGGCGAAACAGTTGAAAGCTGGAATGGCGGGCAACAAGCCGTTATTTTTGGAACTCGCAGAGCTTTGGTAAATGTGCTTCCAACAGATGCAAACTATCGTTATGATCTTGATTCAGACTTTATGAAAATGGGTTATGTAGGCGAGGCGTTTGGATTTTCGGTAATGAAATTGGCTCAAAAGGCAGATTGGCGCACGAATTTCTCAACATTAATTGATAATGACAATCTTTACTTGATTTCCCCAGGCGCAGACAAATTGGTTAAACTCGTTTTTGAAGGAAGTACGCTTTCTAATACTACCTCAATGTGGGAAAATGCTGATTTATCTCAAACATCTACGATGATGAAGAAGTTTGCGACGGGAATAGCAACATCAGCCGTGGCTGGAATTATACAATTATGACCTTATTTGTCCTAATTAGTTAGACAAATAATTAAACTGGGTGGATAGATTGGCTTGATCAGCCTAATCGAAAGAGTGTTCTTTCAACACTTTTCCATCTAGTTTTATTTTGAAAGAATCATTTGAAAGGATGATAATGGCAAAGCTTTTGGCTTTAGAAGAAGTAAAGAAAAAAATATTCGGAACGCACGGAGTCAAGGTAGACATTCTTGAATATAGAAAAATGTCTCTGCGTGCTAAATTTAAATGCAATGTTTGTAGCAATGTTTGGGAATCTAATGCAAATTCTGTTTGCCGAGGAACTGGTTGTCCTGAATGTAAAAAAGAAAAACTATCTAAAGACCGCAGGCACTCAATTGATTCTGTAAAAACATTGATTGAGAAAGAGGGGTGCAGGCTTGTTTCTAAAGCATATATTAATGAGCATGAAAAAATGGAAGTCGAGTTTCAATGCGGACACATTTATGAGATATCATTAGCAAATTTTAAGGCTGGAAAGCGGTGTGGAAAATGTAGGTGGGAAAGAATGGCTAAAGCAAAACAAGAGGCAACCAAGATAAAGGTTTTAAAAGAAGTAGAAGATATGGGCTTTGAGTTTATTTCTTTCGAGAGCAATTGGGCTTCTTGGAATTCTACGATAACATTTAGATGTAATAATAACCATGCTCAAACAAGAAAAGTTCGCAACCTTATAACAAAAAAGAATTGTAGTGCTTGTACGAAGATAGAGTTTTCACTAAATCAAACTGGAAAATTAAATAAAAATTGGCAAGGTGGCCTTACGCCACTAAGCAATTTTATAAGAAAATATATTGTTGATTGGAAAAAAGAAAGTATGGAAGCCTGTAGTTATAGGTGTGTGATTTCTGGTGAAAGATTTCATGCAATACACCATCCTTATTCTCTCAATCTTATAATAAAAGAATCAATAAATAATTTAAGTTTTGAATTGAAAAATTCTGTTGGAGAATATGCTGAAAAAGATTTAGACATTCTTTTACAAGAAGTTCTAAGACTTCATGATGTCTATGGTCTCGGAGTTTGTTTACACAAGAGTCTGCATAAAAAACTTCATAATCTATATGGCTTAAATACAACCCCAGAAGATTTCGAAGAATTTAAAAACCTATGTTTGTCCGAAGAGATAAACGTAGATGAAATACTAAATAATAAAAAAGAGCAAACAAAGGTAAAGGAAAATGACTGAGAAAACAACTGAAACTAAGAAAGCTGGACGACCAACTAATGCGGAAAAGATGGCAAAACTTCAGGAACAAAACGACAACTTAATGAAAGCAAGCGTTGAAACTGAAGAAAGATATAGCAAACTTGAAGCAATGTTTGAGCAACTAATGGCAAAAAAAGATGAGCCAAGTGTTCCTACTCCTGTAGCAACCTCTCAGCCAGAAAGTTATAACACCACAGGAGACCAAATTCCGCTAACAGAATATATTAAAGTAATATCTTTATGTCCTCATAATCTAAATTTATCTAGGCATAGAGGCGACAATCAACCAAAGACTTTTCGCGGATTCGGAGATAGCAAAAGAATTTTATATCAAGACTTAGTAAGTATTTTAGATCATCACGTGAACTTTCGGGATCAAGGTCTTTTTTATGTAGTAGACGAAAGAGTAATAAGACAGCATGGCTTAAATGATCTTTATGCAACCCTGCTTACAGAACAAACAATTAGAAGCATGGTCAACGGAAAATCCGAAAATCTTGAAGAATTATTCAGATCGGCTAACGATTTCCAAAGAAAAATTATCACAGACATGATAGTAGAAAGAATTGTTGCTGGTCGCGATGTAGATCTTAACATGATTGATCGTTTAGAAAGAATTATTTCTGGGATTGCAAAAAGCAAGATTGAAGCATCTGCACCAAAGGGCGAAGAAATTACTCCTCAAATGATTGAAAGTGCGGAGAAAAAGCTTGGCGCAAAAATGCATCAACGAGCAAAAGACATAAAATATTACGCAGAAATGCCTGCGAGGTAATAAAGCTGAGGAGGTCATAAATGGCAACATCTGCAACAGAGGTTTTTGACCTCTTTAGTGCAACGGTTAATGATTATCAACTAACATCCTTATTTACAACATCTGGGTCTGAAACATATAACACATACCTTGAACCATGGCTACTTTTTTCTATCAATGATTTTAACGATGCAAGAAAGAATGTTGGCGTGACAGAACTTGTTTATACAACAGCCAACCAAGCTTTTTCAACAGATCTAATTATAAAAGACAAAGTTATCTTGGCAATAATCATGGTTAGATATTGGATGGGTAAAGAAGTAAACAACGTTTTACAAATGAGGAACGTTGTGCAAGATAAAGATTTCAAACGTCATTCTGCGGCACAAAATTTGACCGCAAAACAAGCATTATATAATGGTTGGGTTGAAGAAATAGAACAGAGACTAAACAACTATATGTATCTTAACAACGATTGGACAGGATGGAAAGAACAAAGTTACGATACCCAATAATGGAGGTGCTCCATGACATATAAATATCTTGTAGCAGGATCACCAACATTTATGGATAGTCCAAAGGGAACAATAACGGATACGTTTCAAGCCATGCTTACCGCAGACTTTTACACAACATTTGATTGGTACATCATCCAAGAAGAATCTTCTATTGGATCAAAGACATTTGTAGATATAAATGTTCGTATTAATCAGGCAATTGATTCTGTTACAGGCGTGAAGCTCGGAGATGATTACAAACTATTATTATTCCAAGACTTAGACCATACTTCAGAAATAGGGCACTTATATTCATTTGATAGCAATTATTGGATTGTGAGCCACAGTGAAGTTTTGAAGAGTTTAGGTTCTTCATGCACAGTAAGAAGATGTAATAACATACTAAGATGGGTAGATGATAACGGAAAAGAATATTCAGAATATTGTGTTGCGGATAACAAGATAAAAAGACCTACAGACGGAAGCAGAGCAAGGGATATTGTTACTCCTGAAGGCTTCATAGAGGTTATGACTCAGGGTAATGATAGAACAAGACTGATTACTGATTCACAAAGATTTTTATTTGGCAATACAGATAAGTGGTCTGCTTATAGAACATATGGTGGAGGAGTAAACAATTTCCTAAACCAACAAACGAGCGATAACGAATCCGCCAACCTAATATATTTTATGATGGGTGTTAATTATATCAATGAAGATACAGACGATATAGTAAATGGTATTGCAGATAAATACAGACAACAATATGCTATTTCTGCTTCTCCAACATCTATCACTGGCAATGTTTCTGATAACTTCCAACTGGCAATTGATCTAACTCGTAATGGTGTTTCAGTAACCAAACCAATCACTTACATAACAAGCGCAAGTGATGTGGCAACAGTTTCTGCATCAGGCGTTGTTTCGTTAGTTACAACTGGATCAGCAAACATATCTGCCTCAATGACGAATAATTCTTCTGCAAGCACAGTTGTTTTGACAACGGTTTCTGGATCTTTGATATCTCAAGACGAGATACGTATTACTCCTAATCAGGGGTATGTATTACAAGAAGATACAGAAACGTATACTGTATACGCGTGGGCAAGTGGTTCGCAACAGGCGGACACATTTACATTCGCTACTAGCGGAAGTGTTCCTGCAACAAGCTTTACATTTACTACGGTTAGCGATAATTCGTTTTCAATCAAGAATGAATATCTGTATCTTGATGCGCCTTTGGTTGTAACATGTACAAGTAGTGCATCTGCAACAAAAGACTTTAGTAATGAGTTGCGAGGAGCGTGGTAAAATGCCAGACGATAGAAACTATAATGATTTTGATACATTCCCTCTAACAGCTTATAATGTAATTG
>Ga0307378_10011028_pt1 | contig 11687 bp, 6 predicted proteins | sample UN1MG_FD_202238 | JGI IMG/M metagenome (GOLD analysis project Ga0307378, IMG submission 202238) | Soil microbial communities from Risofladan, Vaasa, Finland - UN-1 | ecosystem: Environmental > Terrestrial > Soil > Coastal area > Acid sulfate soil | place: Finland: Risofladan, Vaasa | collected...
CCGGATCGCGACATGCTTTATCAGGACTTGTTCGTCGTTCCCCTGGGGGGCGGCCGTGTCCGGCGGGTGCGCACCCCGGACGGCACCGTCGGCATGCCCGCATTTTCTCCCGACGGGCGCCGGATCGCTTACTACGGGCACACGGATCCGGAGGGGCCCTGGGGCGTGACGCCTGAGCACCTCTGGATCGTCGGTACCGGGGGGCGTCCGGCGGCGCACGATGTGACGCCGGATTTCGACCGCGAGCCGATCGACATGACGATCTCCGATTCGGGCGAGGGGTTCGGTTTCCCCGCGCCGCACTGGTCGCCTGACGGCCGCTCGCTCACCTATCTGGTCAGCGATACCGGCGCGACGCTGGTCTACCGCCTGACCGTGCGGGATCGGCGACCGGTCCCGGTCATGCGCGGCGAGTGGCATGTGCAGGGGATCGCCTACGGGCGTCGGGGGCGGCGTGCCGCCATTCTCTACGGTTCCGCTGCCGCGCCGGCCGACATCGGGATCATCGATCTGACGCGCAAGCGGGCAACCCCGCGGCGTATCACGAACCTCAACGGCGACTGGCTGAAGACGGTCGCAATCTCCAAGCCGCAGGAGGTTTGGTTCGACTCGACCGACCGGAAACGGGTGCAGGGGTGGGTCCTCAAGCCGCCGAATTTCCGTCGCGGGCGCCGCTATCCGGCGATTGTCGAAGTCCACGGCGGGCCGCGCACCCAGTACGGATACACCTTCTTCCATGAGATGCAGGTTTTGGCCGGGCGCGGGTACATCGTTTTCTACTGCAATCCGCGCGGTTCGCAGGGACGCGGCGGGGCCTGGTCGGGGGTGATCGTCAACCAGTGGGGTACGGTCGACTACGAGGACGTGATGGCGGGGACCGACTGGCTCGAAGAGCAGCCCTACATCGACCGCAAACGTATCGGCGTGACCGGCGGCTCGTACGGCGGCTACATGACCAATTGGCTGGTCGGTCACACGCGGCGCTACCAGGCTGCGGTGACCCAGCGGTCGGTCGTGTCACTGGAGTCGTTTTTCGGCTCGTCGGATTTCGGTTACGACTGGAAACGTGAATTCGGCGCGCACCCGTGGGAAGATCCCGAAAACTACAAGCGCATGTCGCCTTTGACCTACGCGAAGAACATTCGCACGCCGCTCTTGATCATCCACTCCGAGAATGATCAGCGCTGCGGTATCGAGCAGGCCGAGCAGTTGTTCGCGACGCTGAAGATCCTGCGCCGCACGACCGAGTTCGTGCGTTTCCCGGAAGAGCCGCACGGCCTGTCGCGTCACGGTCGTCCCGACCGGCGGATCGTGCGCTTAGAACACATTCTGCGCTGGTTTGACAAGTATATGAGGCGGCGGTAGGTGAGGCGCCACGCCTCCGGCTGAGACGTGGCGCCAAACAACAGTGGGCCTGCAGATCTGCGGTGCGTGTGCAACTGACCATGGTCAGTGCGTGATACCGGAGGTACCCCTGTGTGCCACTGACCTTGGTCAGTGCGTGAACCACGGCCCTCTCTACATGGTCAACTCATCCACTTTGAACGGCACCGCGGCATGCTCCGAACGTGCTCTGGCACTCGACCATTCCCACTCGAGCGGGGATGACACCAACCTGCGTCGTACAGGATTCCCTTCGATGTAGGCGATCGTGTGGCGAATGATGTCCGGGCTATACAGATTCCGGTCGAAACCGCCGCCGGGTTGCCAGAATCGATGTCCCACCGGTGCTGCCGTAGTGTCGGTGGCTGCGGCAAGCCGTCCCGGGTGGTCTCTTCGCCAGGCAGCGAGTACATGCCAGGACACCGGCTCCTTGATCCGTCTGAGAATGGTTGCCATCTGGTATATTTCGGATAACGGCCGAATCAGCAAGTGGACATGTTCCGGCATGAGCACGTATGCCCAGACGGTGAACCGTTCACGCGCGCGCGCCTCCGCCAGTGATTGAAGGAAGATGAGGCAGGCTTCATGATCGAGCAGAAACGGTTGCCGCTGCCAACACGAAAAGGTCAGGAAATGGGCATGGCCTGGAGTGTTGAAGGTCTTGCGACGGCTCATTTGGGTGAAAAAGATCAACGACAGCGTAGGATGTCAATCACTTATTACGGAACGGGTATGTCACGCACTGACCAAGGTCAGTGGCACACAGTCACACCGGGTGGCATACGTGAGGATCACGGTCGGGGCACCCGGCGTCGTCAAGCGTCGGATGACTTGTGAAGAACGCGGATTTCTCGGGGGGGGGGCTGTGGTATCAAGCTGGATGGTGATTCTGACATCCGAAGGGGCAACCGCCCAGGATGTATCGAGACTGTAGTAAACCTCTTGGGCCTGCACGGTACCTGCAACCGTGAGCACGGCAGCCAAGAGGCCAAGTCGGTATTTCGTTTTCATGCTTGTTCTCCTCATCGTTTTGAAGAACTCAATGCTTGTCAGCCAGGAGCCTCACCGGAGCCGGGGGGCGACTGTCAGCCCGCTCTGCAGAGATTCCCTGAACGGCAGGCATATGCTGTCTATCGCACTGTTGGTGTTCAGGTCAACGATCTGTAAGGGACCGGGGTATCCAGAGGTCACAATCTGCCGATCTCCCGGCAGAAATTGAACCTCTGAGGCCCAGCTCAGATCTTGGGGTATAAGGAAACGCCTCAAATGGCGCATCGGCTTCAGATCGAAGATGTCCATGGTCTCCTGCGAATCCCAGATCATGGGTCTACTCGGATCGGTAACGACCGCAGTTGTACCATCGGCGCTGATCGCAATGTCGCCGTAGGGATAGACCAGGCGGTGTTCCAGCAGCGTCTCTCCCGTCTGCACGTCCCCCACGACGAACCAGCTACGGTACGGCCCGTTCCAACCAATGGCGAGGACACGTGAGCCGTCTGGGTGGAGTCGGACATGAGACAGGTATGGAGAATGTCCACTGCTGACGTGGGCGACGTACCGCCCGCGTGTTGTTCCGGTGGCGACGTCGATCACCGTGACTGTCGTGTCGATGAGGTAGGAACCGGCGATGTCCACGACTGTGGCCGCAGTTTCGGTGCCCTTCTGCGGGCCTGACCAGTAGTGGAGAGTATCCGGCAACTCTCGCACGACACTCCCGTCCACGGTGTTGAGGACACTGCTGCCGTTTATGACCCACTTCCCGTTGTTCAGCAGCGTCACGGCGCTTCCCAATGCCGACTCCATCCACTCGATCTCATGCGTGGCAGTATTGACCCTGAGAAGCGGCCTCTCACCACTGCCACAGCAGGATTTCAGAAGCACAGCCTGCCCATCAGGCGTGACCGCCATGTCCCCAGCCTCGAGCGGGATGGGAATCGAGTCGAGGAGCTGAAGACTGTCGGCATCGTAGACGTACACTAGGAACCGAACCGGGGTGATACTGTAATCGGTCGCGGCAACGTAAATGCCGTACGGCAACGGTTCAGGATCCATCCCACGTCGCGAGGTACAGGCCAATGCCAAACCGATGACGACCAGGCCGATGCCAATGACCGTACGCGAGACGATTCTCCAAGTGGGATCCATCACATGTCCTCCCCGAGTCGGCCCTGCACGGGCCTTTCTTCGTATCTCTATTGCGTACCTCCTTTCGGAACATTGCGGTTTCGGATGTTTCTCGCCAGCGGTTCCTTCACCGCGGCGGACCGCGCCGTTGCGTCAGGTCGCTCTTCACCGGCGTCTCACCCCCTCCCGGATACACCACGCCCCCGCCCGAAAAGGGCTGCGCTTGCGCCTTGCCACGCAGTCCCGCGACGGGTTGACGATTGATCGCCCGTGCTGCTCCTGTTGTGTGGAACAGACACAGATCTTGTCTCAGATTGTTGGGACTCCCCTGCCTCGAAGTCCCCACACTGCCACTGCCGTACGTCATACAAGTTACAGTTGAGACAGGGGGATATTTCAGATCTTTCTCACGGGCGGCGAGAAAATCCTGCGCGAGGGGCGGGTACAGCCGAGGGCGGCTGTGCCACATTCCGGGTCGTGCCTCAGGTAATGGCGGTTACCGAGTCGATCATGTCGCGCTGCGGGACCGGCACGCGCTACGAGTGAGCCACCAGGGCAGGACCCCCTTCGCACATGGAAAGCCGTGCCGAAAGACATGTTTCAGGGGGTGGCATCCAGTTTCCCTCCAGCAGCCCGCGGTGTTACATTCCCTGTGTCCGGAGGGACAACCTGAGTGACGAAAGGGAGGGAACTAAGGATGAGAAGACGCGCTCTGGCATTGACCGTGGCTCTCGGTTTCCTGCTGATAGGCAGTCAGCAGGCGGCCGCGTGCAGCAGCTTCATGGTGACCAAAGGTGCCTCGACCGACGGCTCGGTCATGGTCACCTACACCTGTGATGCGGAATTCCATCCGCACCTCGAGTACATCCCCGCCGCCGATTACGGACCCGGCGACTCGTTAGAGATCACGTCCTGGGGAGGCGAGGTCCGTGGCAAGGTCGCACAGGTGCCGCACACCTATGCAGTCGTGCAGTTGATGAACGAGCATCAAGTCGCGATCGGCGAAACGACTTTCGGCGGACGGGAAGAACTCGGCAACCCGGAGGGGATGCTGGGATACTATGACCTGATGACGCTGGCACTGCAGCGGGCCAAAACGGCGCGCGAGGCGGTGGATGTGATGACCGGCCTGGCGGCCGAATACGGGTACCGCGGTCCCGGCGAATCGTTCTCGATCGCCGACCCGCAGGAAATCTGGTACATGGAAATGATCGGCCCCGGCGAGGGCGGCGACGGTGCGCTCTGGGTGGCGTTGCGCGTGCCCGACGGATACATCTGCGGCCACGCGAACAAAGCACGGATCGGTACGTTCCCTCTCGGCGATCCCGCGAACTGCGTGTACTCGGACAATGTTGTCTCGTTCGCCGTTGATAAGGGGTACTACAACCCGGATTCGGGCGAACCATTTCGCTACTGTGATGCCTACTGCCCGGATAACCCCAGGGACCTGCGTTACACCGAAACGCGCGTCTGGAGCATGTTCCGTCGCTCGGCACCGTCACAGGATTTTTCGCCCGACTATCATCGTGGTGTCGAGGGCGCCGAGCCGTACCCGCTCTGGATCAAGCCCGACGCGAAGATTTCGGTGGCCGGCGTGATGGACATCATGCGCGACCATTACGAGGGGACCGATTACGACATGACCGTGGGTGTCGACGCCGGGCCGTTCGCCAGTCCCTATCGCTGGCGGCCGCTGGATTGGGAAGTCGACAGCGTCCCGCACGGCTGGGAGCGGCCGATCTCGACGCAGCAGACGGCGTACTCGTTCATCTCGCAGTCGCGCTCCTGGTTGCCCGATCCGGTCGGCGGCGTCTTTTGGTATGGCGTGGATGATACGTATTTCACCTGCTACATCCCGCTTTACTGCGGGATCAGCGACATACCGCATTCGTTCACGGTGGGCAGCCTGCGGGAGTTTTCCTGGGAGTCGGCGTGGTGGGTGTTCAACTTCGTCGCCAACTACACCAACCTGAAATACTCTTACATGATCGAGGATGTTCGGCAGGTGCAGTCCGATCTGGAAGGCGCGTTTTTGGCGTTCCAGCCGACGGTGGAGACGACGGCACAGGAGCTGGCCGCGTCGGACCCGGCGCTGCTGACGCGCTATCTCACCGATTACTCAGTCGGCCACGCGGAGAACGTGGTCGACCGCTGGCGCAAGCTGGGCGAGTTTCTGATCTGCAAGTACAACGACGGTTATGTCAAGGATACGACAGGCCGTGCGCAGGAACTCGGTTACCCGGAACGCTGGCGCCGCACCGTGGCGGGTGAACGGCCGGAGCAATTCAAGATCCCGCAGTGGGAGAGCGATACGCTGAACACATCGGGTGATCATTGATCGCCGGTATGTGAACGCTCCTGACTCTACGGTTCACACGGATCGCAGAACTGTGTCGCCGGATCCGCGCTGCGGAAAGCGACGTTGACGATACGCACGACGTCGAGGATGTCGCAATCGCCGTCGCAATCAACGTCCGCGCGCACGCGCGGGCATTCGGGCAGCGGGTCGGGTTCGGCGGTGGCGTCGCGGAAGGCGACATTGACCGCCGTGACCACGTCCAGAACATTGGTCGCGCTGTCGCATTGCGGGTCGGCATGGCAGGCACAGGCACATGGCGGCAGGCAGCCGACGTCGAGTGCTCCCATATCGACGCCCCCGAGGCCGGTGCCGACGCAGGGTGAGGACGGATCGATGCGGTAGTCGCGCGCGCCCGCGTCGCAGTAGAGCGGATCGGCGGTGATTGCGCCTGATCCGGGAGAGGCGCCGCCGTCGTAGTCGGGGTTGTTATGATAGACGCAGTTGAAGTCGAGGGGGTTGAATGAGCCCCAGATACCGTAGTCCTCTGAGTTAGTGACGATATTGTTCACGGCGGTGCCCTGACCGCTGATCGTGAAAAATCCGCGCGCGTTGTCATCAAATGTGTTTCCGCTAATCGTCGCGGTGCCGCTGAAGATGCCGATGCAACTGATCGAGCGGTTGTTGTAGAAGAGATTGTCGACGATCGACGGGTTGCCGCCGCTGCAGGAGATTGACACGGCGTTCTTGACACTGCTGTTGTGGTCACGGAAGACATTGTCGCGGATGAGCGGCGTACAACCGGAGCCGATCGAGAGCACGCTCTGCGCAATTCCACCTGTTACGGTGAACCCGGCCAACTCTGTCACGCCCGCCTCGCCGCTCCCGATACGGATGGTCTGCACGTACGAATTGGCGGGTTGCAAGAAGGTGACGGCATCGCCCTGTTCGCTCAGCAGGCGAATTTCCTTACCGGCGAAGTCGATATTCTCGATGTACGTTCCCGGTTTCACCATGATCGTGGTTCCGTCGGCGATCACGTCGATGGCACCCTGGATTGTCGGGAACTGGTCGGGAACGACCACAAAGAACGTGGCGACACAGAGGAATGACTCGGGGTCCGACCACGCGGAGGCTTCGTTGGCGTCGCGCGCGCGGGCCCGCCACCAATACGTGAGGCCGGGTTCCACACCTTCCATCAGCGGCGATGCCGTGATGTCGGTCTGCTCGGGAACGCCGAGGGCGCTGTCGATGAGAGTCGACAGACCGAAATCCGCATAGAGTTCGAAATCATAGACGACTATGTCACCGTCCGGATCGGCGGCATTGTAGGCGATCAGATAGAGATTGCCGGCGGCAGCCGAGTCGCCGCCGATCGGTGTGTGCAACGAGGGTACGGATGGCATCCCGTTCATGCGAAATGCCGCACTCCGCCACGAACTCCAATAGGCGCCGTTGAAGACGCGGACCCGGACGTAATAGGTCTCGCTGTCGATCAGCGGCGCGCCGTCGTACACGACCGACTGGGCGTCGCCCACAATCGCCGCCGGCTGCCACATTTCCGCAACCGACCAGTCGTTATCGGTTCCGACTTCGACTTCGGTTTGCGCGAGCGGCTGTCCCTCGGCATCGTAGTAGACCCAGCTGATGTCCGGGGAGTGGTCGACGACGTGCAGGCTGTCGCCCGGCGCGGCGATCCCGATTGTGAGGACCGCGGGACGGGGAGCGTCGCAGCCGACGCCGAATGCACCGACATCCACGCCGCCGGAACCGCTTGCGACGCAGGGAGAAGTGACCGCCAGCGTGTAATCGCCGGTCATGGGGTCGCAGTACTGCGGATCGGCATGGATGGGGTTCGGTCCCGGACTCACCGTGCCCGCGTAATCGACACCGTTCCCCCACGTGCAGTTGTAATCGACTTCGCCCCACGTGCCGACGACACCGGAGAGTGCAGTGTTGGTGATGATGTTGTTCAGCGCGACCGGGAGAGTGCTCTGTGAGACGAGGCCGTATTGGTTACGATCGAACGTGTTGTTCGTGATCGTGGCCGTACTGGTGCCGGAGATGCCGATACATCCCAGCGAGCCGTTGTCGACGAACAGGTTGTACGATATGATCGCGTCGGCGTAATTCGTGCAGTACACGACGTAACCGTCGTATGTCGGCCCCTCATAATCCCGGAAGATGTTGTTTTCGATGACCGGCGATGAGCCCTGGATCAAGACCGCAGTCGGCGTCGTCCCGCCGAGCAACGTGAAGCCGGACAGGACTGCACCATCGCCGGTAACGTCGGCTATCCGCACGAGCAGGGTCGCGGGATCGGCCGGCATCAGAATCGTCACCTCCGGCCCCGCGTCGGCGATGATCTGAAGCGGGAGACCGCGGTAGTCGATGTTCTCGACGTATGTTCCCGGTGCCACGTGAATGATCGACGCACCGCACAGACCGGCGAGGTCGATTGCTTCCTGGATGGTTGCGTAATCGGCGGGAACGTACGCGGTCGCATGTTCGGGGGTGGCGAACGATGCAACCACAGACCACTCCGAATACTCGTGGCCGTCGAATGTCCGCGCACGCCACCAGTAGCGCGAGAGCATCGACAGACCGGCGATTGTCCCTGACTCGGTCTGGCCCGCGCCCTCGGGCACGTCGGAGATCACATCCACGACGACCGTCAGCAGGGAATCGCTGAAGACGGTGAAGTCATATGTCAACGGGTCGAATTCCGCGTCGGTCGCATTGTCGACAACCAACTCGGCGCACGAACCTGTGACGATTGTGTCGTCGATCGGGAAACTCGGTTCGGGAGCCGACGGCGGGGAGTTCATGCGGAAGAGGGTGCCGACCCAGGGGCTCCAGCCATCGCCGTTGTGCACCCTGACGCGCACATGATAGGTGGCGCCGTCCAGCAGCGGCGCCCCCGCGTAGGTTACGGATGTGTCGCTACCGACCACTTGGGTCTGCCACATCTCCGCCACATCCCAGTCGGAGTCGGTCCCGACCTCGATTTCGGATTGAGCCAGCGGCAGGTCCTGCGGATCCCAGTACTCCCAGGCGATCACCGGCGTGGGGGTGACGACATGCAGGCTGTCGTCGGCGGGACCGATTGCGATGCGGAGCACGCGCGGCGGCGAGATCAGGGGTTCGTCGCAGCCGATGCCGAACGCGCCCATATCGACCCCGCCTGCGCCCGTACCGACGCAGGGTGAGATCGCCGCCAGCGTGTAATCGAACGTAAAGGTGTCACAGTAGAGCGGATCGACGGAAATGGAGTATGTGCCCGGTGCGGCACCGCCGTCATAGTCGGGGTTGTTGTTGATGACACAGTTGTAGTCGAGTTCGGAGTAGACTCCATAGACGCCGCACCCCAACGAACTCGTCACGATGTTGTTCTTCGCGATCGCCGTGCCCGATATCCTGCGGATTCCACCCAGGTTCCCGTCGAACGTGTTGTCCAGGACTGTTACGGTGGCGCCGTAGACATACACGCACGGGGCCGCGGGGTTATCGTAGAAGAGATTGTCGGTGATGAGCGCGGATGAATAGCGGCACCTGATGACGCTGCCGGTTCCGGTGAAATTGCGGAAGATGCAATCCCGGATCAGCGGCTGGGCGCCGTTTTCAACGCGGACGACGTAGCTGCCGGTGCCGCCTGCCAGGGTGAATCCTGAGAGCCGCGTCTGCGATCCCTCTCCGCTGATCATCAGGATCGTCGGCAGAGCGGGATCGGCCGGTTCGAGAAAGGTGCTCTGGGCGCCGGCCTCGCCGGACAGCGTGATCGCTTTTCCCTGAAGGTCTATATTCTCTGTATACCAGCCCGGTGCGACCAGGACCGTATCGCCGTCACAGGTCAGATCGATCGCCGCCTGTATCGTCGGGGCATCCGCGTCAACGCGTAGGGTCATGGGATTGCGCACGGTGAACGAACGCGTCGGTGACCAGTCCGAGGTCTCGTGACCGTCGATCGCGCGGGAATGCCACCAATAGGGACCGTCGGGGCTCAGTGTGGTGACCGGTCCGGAACTCGTCTGTCCGGGCTCCTGGTCGACCAGCACCGACCACAACAGCGAGGTGAGTCCCGGATCGGAGTAGATCTGGAAGTAGTATCTCAGCGTGTCGCCTTCGGCGTCGCTGCTGTTTGCGACCACGAGTTCGAGGCAGCCGACGGATACGAGCGCTTCATCATCCGGGGCGACCGGCTCCGGTGTGTTCGGTTCGGTATTCATGCGGAAAGGCGCACTCAGCCATTCACTCCAGTAGGGGCCGTTGGCGACGCGGACGCGCACGTAGTATGTCGATCCGTCGACCAGCGGAGCACCGGCGTAGGCGACCGACGTCAGGCTGCCCGCAAAGGGGGCGGGGTCCCACATTTCGGCGACGGTCCAGTCTGCGTTGATGCCGACTTCGACTTCGGCCTGGAGCTGGGGGTAGCCCCCGGGATCGTCGGCGACCCAGGAGATTGTCGGGGCGTGGTCGGTCACGTGGAGACTGTCGCCCGGCACCGCAATCCCGATCGTCATCATGATCGGTGGCAGCGGCACCGGCTCAGTGCAACCGTGGCCGAATGTCCCGATGTCGGTTCCGCCCTCACCTGCGCCGAGGCAGGGCGAGCCCGTGGCCAACGTGTAGACGGTCATCGTTGGATCGCAGTAGCGCGGCGCGGCGCTGATTGAATGGATGCCGGCCACTGCGCCGCCGCCGTAATCGGGCGTGTTGTTCCACACATCGTTGTAGTCGAGTCCGGCGAACCAGCCGCTGACGCCGTAGCCGTCGGAACTGGTCACGATGTTGTTTCTGGCGACACCGTTGCCGGAAAGCGAGAAGAAACCGCGCGTGTTGTGATCGAACGTGTTGTTGAGAATCGTGGCGGACCCGGAGAAAATGCCGACCGTGCTGGTGGATGTGTTGTTGGCAAACAGGTTGAATGAGACGGTCGGGTCGGCATCCTGACACCCGATCACGACCGCGTTCTGGAGTGTACTTCCGAAATCACGAAAGACGTTGGCCCGGACCAGCGGCGTCGCGCCGTTGCGGATGTCGATCACGCGGGAACCGCTGCCGCCGGCGAAGGTGAACCCGGATACCGTCCCGGTTTCGCCGCCGATGATGCTGAGGATCGTGGTCAGGGGCGCTGCCGGTTCGATCTGCGTGACGTCGGGCCCGCTTTCGCCCAATAGATGAATCGACCGCCCCGAGAAGTTCAGCGTTTCGACATACGTTCCCGCCGCGACCAGAACAGTGTCACCTGAGCTGGCGGCGAGGATGCCCGTCTGGATGGTGGGCTGATCGGCAGGTACGCGGATTGTCGTCGCGCGGGCAGGAGATACCGCCCAGACGACGCCGAGGCTCAGCACGAGCGGCGTGACGCGTTTCATTGTCCTCCACCTCCGACGTGGGGCGCGGTGAGGGGGCGCTTTAGGTAACCTAACCGATCGCCGGTTCTATCAAAGCAGTTTCGTGGACGATGGAGCGCCGTCCGTTGCGAGACAACATCTTAGGCGGCCGGTGCGTGCGCGTCGGTTTCAGTCTCGCCGCATTACTCCCCGCACCCGGCACAGAACTGCTCCGCCGGGTCCCCGCCGCGGAACGCCACGTTCACGAACTTGACCACGTCGATGACATTGGTGGCGCCGTCGCACGAGACGTCGGTCTGTTCGTACGGGCAATCGGGGTCGGTCGACGGCGCGGTGCCCCGGAAAGCAACGTTGACCGCCCTGACCACGTCCAATACGCTGGTCGCCCCGTCACACTCCGGGTCGGCGTGGCAGGGACAGCCGCATCCGGGCAGGAATCCGAAAACCACCTGGTATGACGGCGACGAGCCCGTGGCGACCGCCAGTTCACCCATCGTCCAGTCCATCCGGTAGCTGTCGCTCGAATCCCC
>Ga0307378_10011030_pt1 | contig 11686 bp, 7 predicted proteins | sample UN1MG_FD_202238 | JGI IMG/M metagenome (GOLD analysis project Ga0307378, IMG submission 202238) | Soil microbial communities from Risofladan, Vaasa, Finland - UN-1 | ecosystem: Environmental > Terrestrial > Soil > Coastal area > Acid sulfate soil | place: Finland: Risofladan, Vaasa | collected...
TCTGGAGCTTCACTACTCTGGGTGCCGTCAGCGGCCCGAATCCGGCCGACGGTGCCGTGGACATAAAGCCGTCAGTGGTTCTTGGCTGGGATGCGGGAGCCGTCGCCGCTTCGCACGAGGTGTACTTTGGCTCAGATGCGGATGCCGTCAAGAATGCAACGAAAGCCTCGCCTGAGTATAAGGGACCCAAGGCTCTCGGCGAGGAGAGCTATGACCCCGGCAAGCTTACATTCAATACGGCGTACTACTGGCGCATCGATGAAGTCAACGACGCCAGCCCCGATAGCCCCTGGGCAGGCAACGTCTGGAGCTTTACGACGGGTGACTTCTTTGTCATAGACGATTTCGAGGACTACAATGCCGGCGAGAACCAGATATGGTACGCATGGCACGATGGGCTTGGTGCTGGCACGCTGGGTACTCCCGGTTACATTCCTGGTAACGGCACCGGCTCGGCTGTCGGCGACGAAACAACCCCTTCTTATACCGATGAGACTATCGTCCACGGCGGCAGCCAGTCTATGCCGCTTGCATACGAAAACAACAAGCAGGGCTACTCGAAGTATTCGGAGGTGGATCATACGTTGACAGACCAGAGAGACTGGACAGAGGAAGGCGTTGCGAATTTGTCGCTGTGGTTCAGAGGCAACCCGGCATCCGTCGGAAGCTTCGTCGAGGGCCCGGCCGGTACCTATACGATGACCGGATCCGGCACCGATATCTGGGACGTCAGCGGCATCGGAACAGGCTTCCACGATGAGTTCCACTTTGCTTACAAGACGCTTACCGGCGTCGGTTCTATTGTAGCGAGAGTCGAGAGCGTCAGTGATACGGACAACTGGGCCAAGGCCGGCGTAATGATTCGCGAGACGCTTAATGCGGACTCGAAACATGCGATGATGATTGTAAGCTATGCTTCAGGTGTGTCCTTCCAGCGACGGCCAGAAACAGGCGGTGCCAGTGGGTCCGATACGACCGCCGATATCACTGCCCCATACTGGGTGAAAATAGAGCGTGACCTGGCCGGCAATTTCACAGCGTACAGTTCAGCCAACGGTTCTACGTGGCAGAAGCTGGGTGTATCGGAGCCCATTCAGATGGGTTCGAATGTCTATATAGGTTTGGCAGTGACCGCTCACAATGCAGCAGCCACATGCGAGGCCGTATTTAGCAACGTAACGACTACCGGCTCGGTCGGTCCGCAGTGGGCGAACCAGGATATCGGTATAGCCAGCAACGATGCAGAGCCGCTTTATGTGGCGGTCTCCAACAGTGCCGGAGCGCCTGCTGTAGTGGTCTATGACGATCCGGCGGCAGCACAGATAGACACCTGGACTCAGTGGGTTATCCCCCTGCAGGCTTTAGCCGATCAGGGTATAACTCTGACCAACGTAGACAAAATCACGATTGGCCTGGGCAGCAAAGGCAATATGACCATTCCCGGCGGTGCAGGGAAGATATTCATTGATGACATTCGGCTGCTTAAGCCCGCTCCGGAACCAGCGGAGTAAGCTGGGATTTAGCTGGTAATTAGAGTCGAGTCATTGACATAGCAGATTTATGTCGATTAGGGGCCTGTAACGATTGATTCGATACAGGCCCCTTTTTGTGCGCCGAGCATATTCGATGACTTGGAGATTTTTCTTGACGAGAAGATGGGCAATTTGGTATAAACAAGAATGGTAGATTCTGTGGTCAAAACGGGTCTGCCCTGAGCCTGGACTAATAGGCTTGTAACCGTGGATCGCTGCTTTCCGGAAAGACGAAGCCACTGAGGAGTTTTCCGTCCTTCCGGAAAATGTAAAAACATTGGAAAACCGGTGATATTACCGGTTGTACATGCTTTGAATATACGATGTTAACCTTTCGATTGACGGTTGATGTTGAGTTTTCGAACAGAGGAGGTAATCTCAATTCGTAAAATAATGTCCTGGGGCGGGAGAATGTATAATAAGGTAAGGAATATTATCGGTCGCTTTGGCGTAGAGCCATAACATAAATAACTTAATCCTATTGTAAGGAGGGCTATTATGTGTAAAAGAGTGATTTATTTAGTTTCTTTAGTTTTAGTGCTGGGCCTGGTTAGCAATTCCGCCGGCCAGACAGGCCAAATCAAGATCGAGTGGTGGACGGGCATCGCCGGCGTCGATATAACCAGCCTTTTGAACCATACCGACTATCCGGACAATCCACACGGGAGCGGCTACCTGACTACGTTCGAGGTAGTGCAGGGTAGTATCGCCGATCTTGTTGACGAGTATGGAGCGCGGGTTCGCGGTTACTTCCATCCACCGGTTACCGGAGAATACACATTCTGGATAAACTGTGACGACGAGGGTCAACTGTTCCTGAGCCCCGAGGGCAGCTCAAGCCATGCCGTGATGATCGCAAGGACAATTCGCTCAGCGCCTCTTGAGAACTGGACAAGGTACGCCGGGCAGCAGTCAATGCCCATCTTTTTAGAAGCCGGCAGGAAGTACTATATCGAGGCGATCTATAAGGAAAACACCGGCGGCGACCGCTTGCGAATAGCATACGGACTTGACGGCGCCCAGGTGATTATCCCCGGCTCAGAACTATCACCGTATGACACGGGTATCGCCACCAATCCCAGCCCGGCCGATGGCGGCCGATCTGAGCAGGACCGGGTGGGTCTTGGCTGGTCGGCGGGGCCTTCTGCCGCCCAGCACGATGTGTATTTCGGCGAAAGTTATGCCGATGTAGATGCCGGTGTTGCCGGTACGGCCAAGGGCCGTGTGACCGATACGTTTTATTTTGCTACAGATCTTACTCTGGGTATGACTTACTACTGGCGGATCGATGAGGTTGATGCCGATGGCACAACACACACGGGCGAGGTCTGGAGCTTTACGGTTAATTCCGCAACCGCCCATAGCCCCGTCCCGGCTGATAGTGCCAGGTGGGTGGATACAGATACGAATCTTAGCTGGGGTGCAGGTCAGGGAGCGTTTTTCCACCGAGTGTACTTCGGCGAAAACCAGACCGATGTAGCTAACGGCACCGGCGATACGGACAAAGGCCAGCAGGGCGCTACAACATACAATCCCGGACCTCTTGCAGAAGACACAACTTATTATTGGCGGATCGATGAGTCCGATGGTACTACAACGCATACAGGTGACGTCTGGCGCTTCAGAACTATACCAACCATGCCCATTTATGATCCCAACCTTGTCGGCTGGTGGAAGTTTGAGGACGAGGGTACCGGTACCGTCATTGACTATTCCGGATACGGCCATCATGGAACCATCCACGGCAACCCGATGTGGGTACACGGTGCCGACGGTGACGCAATGGAGTTTTTTGACGAAACTGAAGATGAATACGTGACGATAGACGGCTATCTGGGCGTTCTCGGCTCACACGCTTTCAGCATAACCGCGTGGATCAGGACCCGCGACGGCGGTGAGATTGTCGGCTGGGGCAATCCTACTAACGGTCAAAGGGTGGAATTCCGCACCAACACCAACGACAGGCTGCAATGCGAGAACGGAGCAGGTGCTCGTTATGTCGAGAGCGAAACTTTAGTGAGCGACGATGAATGGCACCACGTTGCCGTAACAGTAATAGATGGCGCCACCCCCACATATCCGGGCGAAGTTATAATTTACCTCGACGGCGAAGATGACACCATGGAATCAACTGAAGGGACCGCGTTTAATACCGTCGCTTTGAATCCTGTCACAATGGCTCGGCGTTATAATACAGCCGGCAGATGGTTATGGGGAGCGATTGACGATGTTCGCATTTACGATAAGGTGCTCACGCAGGAAGAGATTCAGGAGATTATGCTCAGACCGGATGCCAGGTCTGCCTGGGACCCGAGCCCGACCGATGGCTCGATAACCGACGTCGAACGTGCGATACCCCTTAGCTGGTCGCCGGGAAATTTTGCGGCTCAGCACGATGTGTACTTCGGCACCGATGATTTCACTGTAGCTGACGCCGATATATCCGATACGACCGGCATATATCGAGGCCGGCAGAATCTCGGCAATGAAAGTTATATTCCCTCCGAAGCTCTCGAATACAATCAGACTTACTACTGGCGAATAGACCAGTATAATACGGACGCGACAGTCAGCAGAGGCAGAGTATGGAGCTTTACGGTTGGCGACTTTCTCATTGTAGAAGATTTTGAAGCCTTCGACGCAGGCGAAAACCAGATATGGTACGCCTGGAAAGACGGGCTTGGCTATGGCGCATTGAATGCTCCACCATATTATGCCGGTAACGGCACCGGCGCGGCTGTGGGTGACGAAGCGACGGATTCTTATGCCGAAGAAACTATTATTCACGGAGGCAACCAGTCGATACCGTACTTCTACGACAACAATAAGCAGGGCTACCTCAATTATTCAGAAACAGTACTTACGCTGAGCCCGCCACGGGACTGGACCAGAAAAGGTGTTAAAGCATTGTCGCTGTGGTTCAGAGGTTATTTAGAGTCCGCCAGCAGCTTTACAGAAGAACCTCCGGGCACTTTCACGGTGACGGTCCGTTCCGGAGATATCTTTGGCCAGAGTGACCAATTTAATTACGTCTTCAAGCAGCTTAGCGGCCCAGGTTCAATTATAGTAAAGGTCGAAAGCACGACTAATACATCTGCCAGCGCCAAAGTCGGAGTGATGATTCGCGAGACGCTTGATCCGGATTCCAAACACGCATTTACATTCATGAGACCGGATGGGGGCGTTAGATTCAATCGCCGAATTGAGAAAGGCGATATCACTATGAATTCTGTTGAAAACGACCTTGCGTTTCCCCACTGGGTGAAATTGGAACGCGATATATCCGGCCTGTTTACAGCCTCCCATTCGGCAGATGGAGTCACCTGGGTGCCTGTGAATGATCCTGGCATGGGTTCGAGTGATACCGTCCAGATGAGTACTATTGTTTATATAGGCCTGGCGGTATCGAGCAACAACACCGCCGCGATTAATGAGACCGTATTTTCCAATATCAGCACTACCGGTTCGGTTACGGGGCTGTGGCAGTCGCAGGATATCGGTATACTCAGCAACGACCCTGAGCCGCTGTATGTGGTTGTGGCCAATAACACCGGCACGCCGGCGGTCGTGTACCACGATGATCCCAATGCGGCGAGGATAGATGTCTGGACGGAGTGGAATATCGATCTGAAAGAGTTTGCCGATCAGGGCGTGAACCTGAGCGATGTCAACAGCATCGCCATTGGCTTGGGCGACAGGAACAATACTCAAGCCGGCGGTTCTGGTAAGATGTACTTTGACGATATCCGGCTGTATCCGCCCAGATGCGTTCCTGAACTTATCAAGCCCGCAGGTGATTTCAGCAACAACTGCGTCGTTGATATGGCGGACCTTGAGATAATGGCGGAAAACTGGCTCATCAGCGATTACGACGTTACGGCAGTAGCTGTAAGCGATGCTAATCTTGTGCTGCACTATGAGTTCGAGGGCAACGCCAACGACAGCTCCGGCAAAGGCAACCACGGCGAGCCGAACGGCGTAACGTTTGTCAGCGGTAATATTGGACAGGCAATTAATCTGGATGGTGTCGACGACTATGTAGCCATTCGAAACTTCAACTACGCGAGTTCCGGCCATCCTCAAGTCAGCGTCTGTGCCTGGATTCGCACAAGCAATCCCTTCAACCAGGCAATTGCTACCTTTGACCGCAATGAGTACTGGCGGCTTGAGATTAACGGCGACGGCGGCGAGGACGGTCAGGTAGGCTGGTGTGTTATGACCAATACCGGGCAGGTCGATTTCGGAAGTCGCACTCGCGTCGATGACGGGCAGTGGCACCATGCCGCGGGAGTGTTTGACAACGGTACGCCGACGGTCTTCATCGACGGTAAGCTGGACAATTCGACTACCGCAGGAAGCACTTTCGGAACTGGAACTACTCGCTACGGTTTCGTGGGAACGCGCTCGGAGGCAGATGTCTTCGACGGCGCCCAAAATAGCCCGGCCTGGCCCTTTGCCGGAAATCTGGACGAGGTCCGCATTTACGAGCGTGCTCTATCGCAGGCTGAGATAGTGAATCTTGCCGGTCTGCCGGAAGGAGAAACTTTGCACCAGCCGCTGCAGGGACTTTTGTCCGTGGATGAGGACGTCGATCTCCATGATGACGAGAAGATTAACTTCAAGGACTTTGCTGTCTTAACGGATATGTGGCTTGATGAGCAGCTATGGCCGGCGCCGTAACAGCGTTGAAGAGATTAAATTTTCAAGTTACTTAGAATCAATTCGGGGCCTGTGCCGATAGATTCGGTACGGGCCCTTCTTAATTTTAAAAAGGCTGCCGATATGGTATTTGACGCGGGAACAAGCCTCCAATATAATAGCCGGCAGATAATAGATTGTTATATTATTGGATTAGAGCGATAGGAATCGCCTGTTTTTACTGATGGAACAAATATGTTAACGAACGCTACCGTAGCCGACCTTCTGCGGCCATGTGAGAAAAGGCTTGCCGGCTTTTATGATGTTGCTTTGATTATTGGCGGCTCACTGCTGATCGGCCTGTGCGCTCATGCCAAAGTATGGCTGCCATTCAGCCCCGTTCCCGTTACGGGTCAGACTTTTGCCGTGCTGATGATTGGAGCGCTGCTGGGAGCCCGCCGGGGCTGTCTGGCCGTGCTTGCATACATTATAGAAGGTGCCGCCGGCCTGCCCGTGTTTGCAGTCGGCGTTGGTCCTGCTGTGCTATTGGGGCCGACCGGAGGATACTTGTTCGGTTTTATTCCCGCCGCGTACATCACGGGACGATTGGCGGAGAAGGGATGGGACCGGCGGATCGGAACGACGGTTTTAGCGATGGTTTTCGGAAATCTGGCCATCTACTCCTTCGGGCTGCTCTGGCTCTGCTGCCTGACGGGATTCAACAAGATGGTCTTGACTTTGGGCTTGTATCCGTTTATAATTAGTGATTTAGTAAAAATAATTTTAGCTGCAATACTTTTGCCGGCCGGCTGGAAAATGCTCGGAAGCGGCAGGCTCACCGGAAAAAGTGAATGAGCAGCAAAAATTTTTTGGGGAATAGTGTAATGGTAGCACGACTGACTCTGGATCAGTTAGTCGAGGTCCGAATCCTCGTTCCCCAGTTTTCAGAAGTCTTAAAAAGGCGGGAACTTACGAAAGCAGACAAGTCCGGCCTGGAATTAACCATGCCTCGACTTAACGTATGCTTAACATTCCAGAACTTGACATGAGCTTGGCGGCGGTGGGAAGTGCCTACCATTTAGCGTGGGTTGAGATGCGAGATGAGCCAAAAAACTTCAGGCAACGTCGTCCTGATGGCAACGGTGATTGGATATGGACTTACTTTTCCTGTGTATCTATCGTTTCAGTCTGTTCAATCTCTATCTTCTGCTCTTCTATCGTAGCTTGGAGTTGACGGATTTGAGAGTTTAGTTTGGTAGTTTGCTCCAAATGTAAAGCCTCTTGATTCTTATTTTCCGTCTTTAGCTGTTCAGTTTCTACCTTTTGTGCTTCTACAGTAGCTTGAAGTTGACTGATTCGGGATTTCAATTCGGTAGTTTGTTCCAGGTGTAAAGCTTCTTGATTCGCGCTTTCAGTTCTTAGCTGTTCGATTTCTGCTTCCTGTGCTTCTACAGTAGCTTGAAGTTGACGGGTTTGAGTTTTCAGTTTTTCCGTCTGTACCAATTGTAAAACGCCTTGAGAACTCCCTTGATCCGATTCGCAACCAGTGCAAATGAACATGCAGCATAAAATAATTGCTTTTTTCATTTTCTCGTCTCCTCAAATGGCTAAGCGCGGGATCCATTGCGAGACCTGATCCTGGCCGACCCTGTAAATCAGCCAGAGCTTTTCCATTACCTTTATCAGTTATATCGGCAGAAGCGTGCTTTGATCTTTTGTCAATTCGTATCAAACGGCATATTTGCCCGGAGCCAACCCATAATCACCGTCTCGTTCCCTGTCGGAAACTCAATCTAACCGGGATTTCACATTTATACTTCACAGAAACTCCCTTGCACGTTTTAATTCCGGGACCACCATACTTAATTCCAGCCGATGCCTGCGTCCCAAAAATCCGCAGTAATGTAGGGTGGGCTGTAGCCCACCAACCAAAGCTGAGAACGTATAATCAATCGAAGCTTAACCAAACGTTGCATCAACGGTTATTAACGAGCCAAACGGAGTAATCATCAAGAAGTTGGTAGTTTTTCGATTTCTTGTCTGTGGCTTTGAGTTCTGATAGCCCAAGCAAGAACTCCTTGCCATCGGAAATACGACGGACATTGGCGCCGATATCGTCTTCCCAGAACAGCATCCATTCGGATTTACCTTTACGATCTATCCCAAGAAGCTCGTAGCGATCGGTGTAAGAGGGTTGAGTTTTCTTGAGATGGTCATATTCCTCATGATACCCAGGATTAAAAACATAGATTTCTTCCCACCTGAAATCTTCTATTCCCGTAACTTTGCAGGGCAGTGACAGGTTGGTTTTGAGGTACTCACAAAAAATGTCAATTGTTTCATCGAAATTTAAGTCCTCGATCTCTCCGAGAATCGAGGCTATTCGTTTGTCTTGAGCATCTCTTCCCATTATCGTTTGTCCATCACATGCCGTTTGTCTGGTGCCTTTCGATATGAGTTTCGGATTTATTAGAGACAGTCAACCCGTTTCTGTTATCGTAAATAGGTGGCTGTCCCTAGTTTTCTCCCAATAGGTGGCTGTCCCTAGTTTTCTCCCCAGTTTTCTTAATGACCTCGAGCTGCTCTTTGAAGAAGCTCAGGAATTGCTCACTTGATTCTTCGTGTGTAGATACAGGCATTTGATTCTTATCGCACATGGTTCTTAATAGGGTCAGATCCTCGTTTTTCCAAAAAGTTTACATAGATGACCATCGAGTCCGTAACGCATCCAGATAATCCGCGAAATTCTCGATGTCAAAAGCAACGTTTGTTTCACGATTAACACCAACAGCGGTAAGCTTAATCCTTATTTGAGGCAACTGTTTAGGTGCTTTTGCAGTCCTTAATTTAAGCTCTTGTTTGATTTCTTCATCAACAAAAGTTTCATAGTCTGTTTTTAGTAAATTCATTATGTCTTTTTTTGTATTGAAAACACTTTCACCGTAGTTCCATGTTTCTTGTGTTTTTGGAAGGTAACCTTGGTGTATTACCTTATTCCTAAACTCGATAAGCTTACCCTTGATAGCGTATGGCTTGCCAATTGCTAACGCATATAGCATAACAAAACATCCAAATTGCCGTTCGGACTGCTTTGATATGAGTTTCCAAGTCACATCAAACGTACTGTCATCAATACCTTCTTTTCTTGTAACAACCCTGATAAAGAATTCATAAAGCCTTTCAAGAGAAGCGGCGAAACTAGAAACGGCTTCTCTTTCATAGCCGTTTAGAAATGCATAACAGGCCGACTGAAACAAAATATCATGTTTCCTTTCATCATATATTACAGCCGATTTATGTCCTTTGCTGCAAGTTACTAGAATATAACCATCGTCTGAAAGACGACCAGGATGAAAAGTGATTGTTGGTCTATCTTCACTTTTACGTTTCTTGTGATATTCTACGAAGCAAACTGCACATGGTGATAATATATTCATCCATCAATTCTTTCGCTTGACATAGTGTTCTATAGTTTCCGTATAAGACTCCAGACCTCTCTAAAAGTGATAGTATGACACCCTTTTGCCCGGATTTATTAGTGACTGCCATTTGTGGCTGTCCCTAGTTTTTACTCATTAGTTTCTACTGCTAATGATCAAGTAACTGGGCTTTCGCATATCCAGCGTAGACGAAAGGACCCATCACTTTCTTTTCCTCACGCTCGAAGAGTGCAGACACTGAAGTTACAATGTTGACGACTTTGCCAACAACTGGAACGTTGCCCAGCACTGCAAGCCATTTCGAGGTTGAGATTCCTCCAAATCCAGATTCTTGAAGCTTGGATTCAATTTCACGAGTGTCCTCCCGAATGCGATCGGAGAGGTTGTGTGCTGCAGCCTGACGGAGCTCCTCGTCTTCAAAGTCGGCTAGGCGAATGACTTCCTTTTCGACTTCCAAGCGGAACCGTCTCAGGAGATCGCCGTGATTTCCTTTGAATGACGCAATTTCCGATGCTTCCAAAGGCCTCGAAGGAGAGGGGAAGATATCTTCGATAATAGCCATACGTAATGACTTGAGGCGTGCTTCTGTTCCTGAATCCGCCGAGGGTCGTGCAAGTCGCGCGACTCCAGTATCTCGATCGGTTACCGGTATGGCCTGTACATCAGGCAACTGACCTAGGACGCTAGCTAAGTATGACATGAATTCTTCGGCGGTTTCCAGCTCCACGAGCGACCAGTTCCCTTCCTTTCTTGCCAACCGGAGATCCTCAAGGCTTTGTCCCAAAGAACCGAGCTTCTCGAGATGAATTGGTGCGTGCTTACCTGTCTGAAACCGTTCACGTCGAGTCTCAAGCTCGGGTCCTACCGAAAGAAGGAAGTCTATGAACTCCTCCTCAAAACCTGGCAGATCATTGATATAACCACCGGGAAAGACTGGCTTGACCAGTCCTTCGAAGACAAGCCCTTGGGTATGTGGACCAAGTCGTTCGGGCTCTTGCAAGAATTCATAAGGTACTATCGTGCCAACCGAGTCCCAGTAGAGGAGCATTCGTGTCAGCCAATCCGACTCGGGAACACGAATGAATGGGAAGTAGAGAACTGCGTCTTTCATTGGTGGCCTCCATCTTTACCGATATAACTATGTTTTTATGGTTTCCGTATAACATCCCAAGCCTCTCGGTATCAAGCAAAAAAGCACAAACTACGACGTTGCCGCTTCAGAGCTATCATATCCGCAATGTTCAATTATAGATGCAGTCTGCCTGTCGAGCAAGAAAAACCGGAGAAAATATCTTTTTGGACAGGATTTACAGGATTTACACAGATTTTTATCTTTTTCTTTTCACCATGTTTATCCCTGTAAATCCTGTCTACTTTAAGTTGATTGTTGATTATCCACATCACGCAATACGCAATACGTACGACGCAGTACGAACAAAGAACGCCGTCTCACGGAGATTTATTTGGAATTCTTTCGACTTTTAGTGTTATTATTCGTATAATAGGTAACTAATTCGTATATCGTATGTAGTATGTGGTATGGCAGATGACCTGTCTTGTCCTGAGCAAGGTCGAATGGATTGTAATTAGTAAATCCGGATTGCCTTCGTAGCTAATTTGAAAAAACAAAGAAGTAAAAAGGCAAAAAATGATAATAAATAAGACAATTTCGTCTCTCATATGTAAAAAGTAAGGGAAAAACGACGGAAATTTGAGCTAAATTTGAAAAAACAAAGCCAATTTGCCGGGGGCGGAAATGAATGCAAGGTCAATCATAACAAAGCATTATGAAGAAAAAGCGAGGTTTTGGGCGGCGAGAAAACAAAGCCAATTCAAAGCCAAACAAAGCCAATGGCCGGCCTTTGCCGGATACTTGAAGGATCAGATGACCAAATAGTAAATAGCAAATAGAAAATCGTAAATCCGGAGTTTCTCCGGCTGGGCTATTTGAAAAAACAAAGCGTGCGCCAAGATAAGCTGGTGCAATTCAGCAGGTATGAATCCTGCCCGGCCAAAGATTAGCCGACCGGCCGGAATGAATATGTGCGTATCAGGAGGTAACAAATGATACGAAGC
>Ga0307378_10011031_pt1 | contig 11686 bp, 15 predicted proteins | sample UN1MG_FD_202238 | JGI IMG/M metagenome (GOLD analysis project Ga0307378, IMG submission 202238) | Soil microbial communities from Risofladan, Vaasa, Finland - UN-1 | ecosystem: Environmental > Terrestrial > Soil > Coastal area > Acid sulfate soil | place: Finland: Risofladan, Vaasa | collected...
TAGCCGACACCGACACCGGGGCGATCCCGGCCTTCACCGTAACCTTTTCTAGTTCATCCCAAGTGTAGTAGTCCCCGGTCATAGTGTCTTGCATACAAAACCGCCCGTCCTTAGAACCTGGTAACAGGTCTACAACTTCCCCGGTTTTACGTACCCTAGCTTGCGCCATTAGACACCTCAAGAGCTTGTTGGGCTTGTTGGGCTTGAGCTTGTAGGGCTTGTCGGGCTTGGGCTTGTGCGGCTTTCGCTTTAGCCATAACTTCTTCTGAATAAGCTATGGGCACGATCACGGCATAATATTTCTTAGCAAAAATCTCGCGGGTACCTTTGGTGAGAATCCAACAATCTGCGGGATCGGTGTTAGGGGACACCAAAGCAGCCCCACCGATTTCTTCTATGTCGTAAAAGCCTGGGATGATTTTTCTGATCCGTTTTTCCGCGTCGATCTTTTCCAAAGGCCGCAACACAAAAGCGCCTGAATTCACACCCGGTTTGAGTTCCCTAAGTATCTTACAAATCCAAACATCTTTGTTCTCGATCTTTTCTTCGTCGGCGGTGTCTAAGATAGAAAGTTTGCCTAGGGTGCGCGAGATACAGTTCAATTTGCCGTCAGGCGCTTTAGAAAGATAAAACTTGGCTACGACATAGATCCCTTCGTGTTGTGATTTAGTAGATCCTTTGGCGCGAGGTTGGGGCTTCGACATTCGTTTGTGCGACATACAACATTCCTCATTTTTCGATAGACTTTAAGATTCTGATATTACACCGGTAAGTTAAACTGGTTCAACCCTATAGATTGGAGTTTGAATTCCCTGGCGGCTACCAAGGAAGCTTGAATTTGTATGTACACCAACCCATTTGGATTTTGGACTGATTCCCTAGGAAGATCCAAAGTTTTTAGTGATAACGCAGGGGACGAAGAAAATGGTGAGGTCACCAAAGCGAAAACAGTCCCCACGCTATCAATAAAGCTGGGGGTCACCAAAGCGTTGATGTCCGTACCTAATGTCATTTGTAAGATAGAAAACCGACGTTCCCTAACTTTAAAAGGGAAAGTTAAAGTTATCCCGCCTGTGAGACCGGTGTTATTGCGGAACGTAACATACATCTTAGGTATGGTGGTTGAGATATCCCAAGTGTCGGTTATGTTGATCGCTCCACCCGACACGGTAGTAACCATATAGCCGTGGTTGCGGATCGGCAGCACCCATAATTCATTGTCTTCTGTGGGGTTCACATCCCCTATCTTTAAGACTGGGGGTTGGATAAAATGTTCTTGGGCCAACGGGACTGCCCCGCCAGGGTATCTTACATAACCTAAAATCACCCCGTCCACTACGTCTTCGGTTAAAAGCCCAGAATCTAACGTGAGAATTGCGGGGACACCGCCCGAAATATCAGCATCTATGTGAGAATAAAAGATAGTGTAGTCTTGCGCTACCGACGTGTTGGGTACCGCGATGAACTTGGGTTCATCTTCTAGGATGATTACACCTTGCCCGGTGATCGCGGAACCTGGGTTGACCCTTACCCGCGAAGTACCGTCTACTATGAAAGTGTTACCTTCTAAGATTTTTCCAACGACAAAAGCCTTCGAAAGGTTTTTCAACGACGAAGCGACAATCGGTGAACCAAAATCTTGTATTCTTCTTTGTGTCATTCCAAAAGCTCTCTATTAAGGCATTTCGTATAAAGAGAAACCGCACACTTTGCCAAAGAATTCGAATTGAATCTTGGTGATCACCGAAGCTTGGGTAGTGGTAAACACCGTCCCGTCGCCGGTTAAGACTTCCCACGGCACCCACACTTCCGAAGACCCTAAAGCGTACCTAGCCCTCACCTGGATATTAGTTTGTGGGGCCGGTACTCCGTGTAAGATAACCCTCACACTAAGTTTAGAATCGATTGGGACAGGCACCGAAAGGTAACGCCCTCGGATAGCGGTAACGTCATAGGTGCCTATCGAAGGTAGTGAAGTGTCGATACAATCATTAAATCTGGTGTTGAACGATTCCCCGAAAGCATCGATCCCACCGACCGCGTCCCCTGAAATTGATATGGCTGAAATATCACCTTCGATCGGTTCCGACACAGGCCCGTTGCCCCTAGCCCCTAGCGTATTAGCTGAACAAGTAAGTTCTCCGGGTAGCGTGATGTTGCCTAGGGCCGTAAAGCCTGAATCAAAAGTAACGTCATTGATTGTTAAGACCATGTCATCACGGGTGGCTAGGGTGCTGGTACCCGCTAGATATTCTCCGATACTTCGGGTGGGGGCTCCCGCAACGATAGCCACGATCGTTTTCGCCGTGGGAAAAAGAATAGAATCACCAGCTTGGATTGTGGTGTAATCATTTACTGTGATCGTGAAAGTCGCAGCTATAGCGACTTGGCTATCGTCGGTGGAATCTCTTAATTGGGGGCAAACAAAATCATCGGTCGCTATCAAAGAAGGTAAAGTACCTCCCGTACCGGCAAAAGAAGCCCCAGCCTCGAATCGGTTTACTGGTGGTGGGATATTTTTGTGAATATCCCTGGCATCCATGATCTTCGAGATTGCCATCCCGTCCCAGTACACTAAAGCTGCCCTAGCCATCCGGTTCGCCACAAGCGTGGTTTCGGTTTCGATCTCGGACCAAAATTGCACCAAAGAACCTGGGCCGTCAGCGGTTCTATTGATCACTTGGATTTCGGTCAAAGTAATATATAGATTAGTGGTGTACACAAATTGCGAAGCGGATTCGCTGCCGGGGATGGTGGGTTGTACCCAAGTAGTACCCGAAAAGGTGATGTCTTCAATAATAACATTACCACCGTCGTCGGTGCCGGTAAGTTGTATCGTAATGGACATCGTGCTACCAGCGTTAGCGTTAGCTAATCCGATTCTTAATTTAGCTGGGCCTGTAAAGTTAGCGGTAATTGTGGTAGCCGTTATCCCTATGTCTTCCAACACAATAGAAGTTTGGATCGGTTGGGGAGCCCTTAAGAGCGTGCCGTCCGCCTTAGCGTACACGGTGTAAACCACCGGAAAAGATCCTGACCCGTCGAAGTCTATCGAAGGGTCTACCATAGTCGTAAGCTGTTGGCCGCCTGTGATGATTAATTCGCTGGTAATAGATTGGGGTTGGCCAAAAGTTATGTTGTTGGAAACCACTTGTGAAGGTGGTTCTAACGCAAAAACTTCATTGTACTTAACAATCGAGTCTACGGTGAAAGTTTCAGGAGCCGGTAGGATAACGATCCTAGTGCCTGGGATGTGTTCCCAAGCGATAGCCCGCCCCTTGTGGGAACTTTGATAAAACGCTGAAATATGTACCGGATATTTTGACAGTACGATGTAAGTCGCCCCGGCTCCCCCGAACCTACCCTTCGCGGTTACGGTGCCTGCGGTGTCGGTCAAGATCCTAGCAGCGGTGATAGTTTCCACACAAGTTGTACCCGGAATACCTTTTAAAGCATCGTCGCGGGCTAAGACCCCACCGGTCTGAAGCATCTGATCAAAAATGGTCAAAGAACCTGAAACCAAATCGCCAAAAGTTATCCCGTGGATGTTTGAGCTAGTAGGGGTTCCGGCTCCGATCATCATCCGGTGTTCAATATCCACAGGCGAATACCAAGGCCGGTTGAAGTCATAAGTCAAATTAGTGTAGTCAATTTGAATTTCGTTGCCGGAAGTAGTCGATACCACCACTACCACAGCCAATACAACGATGTTGGCTAAACGGATGGGTGGGAAGGTCGTAGCGTTATTAAAATTAGCCAATAACGCTACCCTAATCACGGTGTCGTCTAAAAGCCTACGGGTGGCTTGGTCGGTGTTGAATCTTGTTTTACGTATCGGACCACCGTCCACAATCGTATTTTCTATGAATACGATATTGATGTCATTGGCGTTGGTTTGAGCCAAATCCAAATTTTCAAGAAGCGCAGGATTTCGGACAATAGCCCCGTTAGGCGTCACCGCCGTACCGGGGGCTATGTTAATTTGAAGTGCATTTGTAGTAGATGTATAGACGATCAAAGATCTGGTAATTTCCGATTCGGTTACTGTTCGAGGGTCTACCGCATCGATAACACCAAATCGAGGTACGGTTAAAGACTCCGCCCCGAAAACAATTCGGGTGCGGTCTAACAACTCCCTTTCCACCGTGTCGCCTTGAAAACTCAAGTCGTCCACAGAAAGCTTACTGTCGTAGTTCAAACCTTCAATATTTTTTGTCATCTACTACACCCACTGGTTATTCAAATCAGACTTCATTATCTTCTTCATCTAAAATAGTTTCTTCTTCAAACAAGCCAGCTTTTGCCTTCATCAAATGAAGCCTAGCTTCTGAAATTGAAAGCCCACCTATAATCGTATAAAGATACAAGCCCATTTTTTTGCCTTCGTAAACACCTTGGTGAACCATCAGATCTCGATTTTCCCCACCCATAATCCGTTCCAGTGTTGTAAACGCTAGATCGATATGAGCCTGAGGTAAAATATCCAAGAGATTATCCGGCGCACACAGTACCGCTGCGACGTGCGAAGCTTTGGTGATGTCGGCTTCCGCTAACAAAGTCCTTTTGATATTGTTTCGCAAACCATCGGAGATATCGGTGTCTTTGGTGTAAGAGTCCAACTTAGTCGCCCCAAAGATCATCACACCAGAATCTAAAACTGATTTATAATCCGCAGCATCGAATGTAACGTAAGCGGATTGCTGGCAAGCTAAGACATTAAAGATGTCGAACAAGCCCACTGTGTTCTTATTAGCCGTGCCCCAAAAGGCTTTAGCTGACACGTTGGGAAACATCTGATTGATGCGTTCGTTGTCACTGATGATAAAAGGTGATAGCGCTTTGGATTCGGCTAGGATCTTAAGGTCCGATAACAAGCGGTAGGCATTAGCTTGAACCTTACCACCTTCGGTTTTCTTCGGTAAGGTCACTACCATCCCAACCTTAGGTTCCTTGCCTAACTGCTGTAGGTAATACCTGGCTAATTTATAAAGCCCTATAGCAGACCCCGTTCCAGAACCTCCACCACAACCTACTGTAATTATCACACGTTCTATGTCTTCGCCCCACGAATGGCGCATCAAATTCAAAACTTCTTCCGTAGAATTAGCTAAAGCCCGTTGGCCTTTCAAAGGATCTTTGCCCGCACCGCGATCGGCGGCCTTAAGAACCATCTGCTTTTCTTTGGGAAGACTAAGACCTAGGAAATCTTGAGAGGTCGTATTGATGGTGCATACCCGACGATAGCCTATGTCCCAAAAGGAAGAGGCTAATCTGCCTCCCGCCTGCCCGCTACCGATTATTCCAAACTTAACAGCTAATTGTTTGGCGTCGGGTTCCACGATGTAGGCTGAGTTGACGTTGCCTTGTTGCAGATCGATGTCGGGAAGATCCACTGCAAAAGATTCATAGCCCTTAGACGCTTTTAGCTCTTGGTTGATCTTTTGGCTTTGGTTGTCGGGGACATCAATATCTAATTCAAAATCAGACATAGGGAACATACCTCATTCAATAAAAGAATTTCCTATCGGTATGCTTTTAAAGATAAGGCTGATTTTAGTAGCCGTGGACCTTAGGTCTTTTGACGTAACAAGGACGGAAGGAAGGACGGGCGATAAAGGTGGGGATTAAGACTTCGTCCCCGGTGGTGTTCTCGTATTGAGCGGCTGGCACAACCCTATAGTATTCCTTTTTGCAAACAACCCAAAAGTTATCCACAATCTTTTCCCCGTCTAAAGTGATCGCTTCGTCGCGGCGGGGTACCGGTTCCTTTAATTCGAATTCGCACCCCAGCAAAGGGTAGCCTCGGTATTCCGCGTGAAGTTCTTCCACGATAATGATCGTGGCTATGAAGGGGGAAGCAGCCATCTATTCTATCTCTTTAAAATTCCCAGATTCCAGATTCTTTAAGAATTCTCGAAGCCCGTACACAGCTTTTTGGTTTAGGGCTACGACAACACCGCCCACGAGAATAACACCAGTCTTTTCGAATCGAAGAACAACTTTGCCGTCAAAATGAATACATAATCCATTAGCGTCAAAGGTCGCTAAGTGGGTACCATCCTGGGTAACAATTTTAGTCATGTAGGAAATGAAAAATAGTAGACAGTCATAGACCCTACACGTTTCTTTTCGTAGGAATTTTGCTGCAACCAAAACAGATCATCCGTCAAACCAGCTAGCATCATAGAGGTACCAGCGTTTTCCATGACCTTGACGCGACCCTTACGCCCGTATCTTTCCACGTCAGCGTAAATGTCCATTTGCCCTACCCGGTCTTCGAGATCTTCGAAGGTTTTAGGGGACGCCATCTCCATTAGATCTTCGCGGTTGCTTGGCTGGTCATCACCGATATAGATTTTTCGCATTCATTATTCCTTAGTGCCTGTTGGAATTCATAATCTAAGATAAGTGATTTTGGTGCAGTTATCTAGGATAAATCTTAGGGCTTCTTAGAAAGCTTAGCACACCAGACTTTGGCGTCTTCTTCGCAATCTTTGTTAACCCGTCGGAAGTTACCCAGATGGCCTATAAGCAAATGACAATTTATGCCATACTTTTTCCTAGTACACAGTGTAATTAAATTGTTTTGGTCTAGTTCTAATTCTGGGGCGAGGTGAAAAGGGGCGAGGTGGTGTACCTGGAGCTTCTTAGTACCACCACACACCGCACACACCGGGTTAGCGGCGACCCAAGCATTCCGAACGTCTTCCCATTCCGAAGAGCGTTCGTGGCCCTTCGGGATGCGACCTTGTAATCTTTCTATCCATTTTGCAAACATTAGTTGTTTTCTTTTTCTTTAGGGGTACCGGTAGGCCTTTCTAGGCGGTATGTCTCAACCGCACGCCCAGGTAGGCCCCAAGAGATACGTTCTAAGTCAAGCTTGTTCCAACCTTCCTTATCCACAAGGTTGAAGATTATAGAGCCCATAAGTTCTTCAGATAATTCCATTAAGCCTTGGGGTTTAGCGCCAAACTTGTCGTATATACTTTGAAGTGAAGTCATTTCATCAGCCCATTCAGAGCCAGTAATATTAGCGAGATCGACATATCTTGCAAGCCAATGGCCTTCCTTGGAAGCCTTCTCAGCTTTTTTTAGCATGTCTTCGGGGGCACCCTCATTTTCCCTGAACTTTTTTTCCCATTCATTTTCAGAGTGGACAATTTTCACGATAGCTAAAGCATCTTTTCTACGGATGCGACCATCTTTGATACGGATGCCTTTTTTTCCTAGTACCTCTTTGAGACGCTTGTAATCCATTTGATCTCCTGATCTCTTGATCTTCCTGTTTTTCGACCTTCACCTTTAAAAGACGGATATAACAAATTTAACCTGGGAGTGAACCAACATGGCTCGACACGCTAACAACAAGCACAAAGTCCCCAACGAAAAAGCTAATGAGATTCGTAATCTGAATAACCAAGAGTTAGTGGGTAGGGTTTCGATGGAGTACAAAAATTGGGAAGGTGTTAAAAAGGCCAAGAAGGGTGATGAAGACATCGTCCGAACCAAAGATAGGATCAAGGATTGTGTGGAAGCGATGAAATCCGATCCCGAGTTCAAAAAACTCGAAGACGACTTCAAGGCAATGAAAGAAGCACTGATCACAGAAGACCACGCCCGATATAAGGAAGAGCTTAAGAACTTCACCGAACCCTACAACGAAGACATCAAGGCCTTCGAAGGGCTCTTCAAGGTGTCTATGGAAGAACTGGATGATCGAAAAGCTTCCGGCATCCTAAACTTGTGATTCGTTATCTTGATCTTCAAGCATATGGATGAACAAATATTCCAAAGTTAAGCGATCTTTTTTGATCAAAGCACTTCGGAAGTCAGCAGTGTACCTAGTCGCCAAACCTCGGGGGTCTTCTTCTGCCTGGGCAGATTCTTCCCCGAAGTGTTTTGGTTGGTGCAGCGCTTCCTCCAAAGTGGTAGCGTAATAATCCTTTATCAAGTCATTGATGATTGTGTTTTTAGAAGTCGCCTTAGCTTTTTTGCGATATTTATCCGCAAAAGGTTTGAATAATTTTTGTGTAGACATCTTCGTCCTTTATGCAAATCTACCAGATTTAAGCCACATGTCTAACAGCTTGGTCAAACGGTGTACTATCTGCGTTTGATCTTTAGATTTACTAACCATAATAGCATCTTTTTCAGGTATTCTAAATATGTTGTAGATATTTACCTTCCTTAGATTTTTGGTGTTGAGGCTAAAAGATACTTGGGTGGTAAGATTGACTTGCTTGTAACAATGGGTGTCGTCTAATCCTATGAAGTTATGATTATCTGTAAGATGTTTTATAATCTGCTGCACCGTACCCAAGCCTTCCATAGGCAAACCTTTGACGGTAGTCAAAACATAATCATCATTCATCTTGCGGATATCTCTAACTTTTTCTTTTCCAGGCTTGGTATTTTGTAGTAGACCTTGTTTGCGGATCGTAAACATCACAGTTTCCAAGAGATCCTTAGTTTGGTCATTAGAAGATTTTAGCTTCTTCAATACTTCACTAGGCATCTTTTCAGGCTTCAAGGCGTAAGAGGGGATACCTTTTTGGGTGCAAGCCAAGTCGTAAAGGTATTCGGCGAACTCCCAACGTCTTTTTGGGGCAGCGTATTTGAAGATCTTAACTTGGTGATCGGACATCAATTTGTCCCACACCCCTTTACCAGCGTCGGTGATGTCTTTCGGGTAAGCGCCTATGCCGGGATTAACCGGTTTGGAAACCGCTTGGCTTCGGCCCTTAGCTTGTCTCTTTGTTTGTAGGTCTTCTACGTCTTCTATGGTAGGCAACGACGGGTCAAAATAGTGTGGCCCTTTTTTAACAATTTGACGTTGGGTGGCCGGGTCGAAGAACATCCCGGCCTCTTTGGACTCTTTTAGTTCTTCTTCAACATCCCTTTGTTTTGTAACCTCTTGGCCTAATTGTTCGTAGGATATCACCGCCCCTAGCTCTTTAGCCAGCTTCACCAACTTGGCGATAATAGTAGCGGGCTGTTCCTTGCCCCATTTTTCAGTGAGGTCGTATTCTTTCACTTGTTGGCGGTAATTTCTTAATACGTTCCGTGGCGCGGCTACCACTATCCCGATCAAATCTTCAAGCTCCAAAGACTTCAAAGCTATTACACCAGGCATCTCGTCGTCAAATATAGGATCGTGAAAGACAATCCTTTCATTCCACTTATCCGTGCTGGGATCTAAATAGATAGATTGAAAAGCTTGTTCGTTTGCAACCATTCGTTTTCGTTTGTCCATGATACGATTTTCTCTTTTGTAGTGGCTTCTCTTTAAAAATAAGGAAGTATAACTTTCAAGAGGACTTCCTTATGGAAAACAGTGTAGGTTGTTTGTTGTTTGATGTAAGAGAATATTTTGGTGATAACCGTGGATTTTTCACTGAGATCTATTGCCAAGGACGGCTCCCCGAATTAGGCTTTCCTGATATCGTTCAGATGAATGCGTCCCACTCCTCGAAAAATACCATCAGGGGGATGCACTTTAATCTCCAAGCGCCGCAAGCCAAGATGCTTAGGGTGCTTGAAGGAAGCATTATTGACATAGTAATTGATCTTAGGAAAGGGTCTCCTAAATACGGTGTTGTAGAACTTTATCGCTTGAACAGCCCCCAACAATGCTTGTTGGTGCCGGAAGGCTACGCCCACGGCTTTTGGGCGCAAGAAGATAACACACTTTTGATGTACGGGTGTAGTAGATACTACGCACCTGAATCTGATGCCGGGATATCTTTGCTAGACCAACAATTCGATTTCCCATGGCGGGGTGTTTTTGATAAGAACAAGTATACAACTACCGAGAAAGATTTAGAATGGCCGGTTTTCAATTTGGGTGAAGACATATTCTCTTACAACCCTGAAGACCGATTTGGCTGTAATATAATGTAGAGGTTTGGCGGATGAAGATATTAGGATCTGTTTTGCTGGTAGCATCGCTTACAAACGGCCTGAACGAAGGATTTGCTTTTGGGCCGGAACACCTAAAGGCAATAGTTACGAAAGCAGAACGGGACTTCACTTTACCACCAGGTCTCTTACACGCCATCATCCAACAAGAATCTTCATTCCAGGTTAAAGCGGTGAATTTGGCCCGAAACAAAGGAGTGAAAATAAGCTCTTTCGGCTTGGGCCAGCTAACTTTGCCTTCCGCAAAATGGTATTGCAACCTTAAGAAAAAACAAATCTACAACCCGCAAAAAAATATCCGCTGCGCCGCCACCATCATCAATTATCAACTAAAACGATATAAGGGGCATGTGCGACGGGCGGTGGCGGCTTATAATTGGGGCACCCCGTGCGAGTGCAACGGGAAAGTCTTTAAGCAGAAATTAGCTAAATTTACACGCACTTGCAAACACAAGACAAAAGGAATCTACATACCGATCCAATGTAAAAAATCCGGCTCGTTTTTAAATCAAAGTTACGTAGATAATGTCTTACAAAAAAGAATCGAAGTAATGAAAGACAGCAAAAGTCAGTATCCTTTGTTGTCTTCCCTACCTTGAGGCTTATAGAACTTCAACAAATCTTTTTTTGATAAGATCGCGGAGATTAGAATTTCGAATCGCTTCGGTGGTGACTCCCCTTTTTGAAAGAATGTCTACAATACCCCGGTGCGAAAGAACAACATCCTTGATGTCCTTATGTTGAAAATGTATGACTACTTCCCCAGTAGCTTTTTTTCGCACCAAAACCTGCTTAATCGCCAAGGCTTTTTCTAATTTTGCTGACATCGGCTACCCCATATTAATTTAAAGTTGGATAAGTCTAAGAAAGACAAAGGCTAAAAATATAATACAAAGGTAACCTTCAGCGGCTCTTTTTGGTTTAAGCGCTCTGCGGTCTATGGAATGCTATTTTCTATTGTGTGGAACTACGGGGCCTTTTACCACCGCCACCTCGCATAGCAGCCTGGACAACTTGTTTAAAGTTTTCAACGCGCAAAAGTACCGACCCTTCGTTATCGTCATACTCTTCAACTTTAGCCACCCCAATACCAGCATCAGCAGCCGCTTTAGCCTCGGTAGCAGCATCTAATTCCTTAGCTGCCAATTCTTGTTTTTGTTCAGGGGTCAGATCACTTTCCGGGATGTCTTTGCCTTGAGCATCCTTGAGAGTCATCTTAGGTTTGGCTACATCTTTGGTGATGTTAACAGCAGCACCCTTAGTTGTTGGAGTTGACCCCGTAAGACCCTCAGGCATTTCTGCACCTGGTGGGATGGTAACTTTTTCCTTAGGGACTAATTTTTCAAGAAGTTCGTTATTCTTCTTTTGAAGATCTGTCGAAGTCTTTGCGAGATCATTTCCTTTTTTTTCATTATCGAGACTGTCCTTGTTTTGTTTGCTTATTTTTAATTGAACACCCTCTTTTTTCTTTTCAATGTCATCAACCATCTTCTTATGAGCATCGTTCTTTTTGTTTTGATCTGTAAGAAGCTGTTGAACTTTGTCGTCGCCCTCCCCTGATGTATCGTCCTTCTTGTCTTGGGGATCTTCACGATTTTCTAATAATTTTTCTGTAATCCAATCACCACCCGCTTGGCCGAGAGCAGCGCCACCAGCACCACCAACGGCACCGCCAAGGACGGTGCCGGGGCCAGGAACCACAGAACCCACAGCGCCGCCAGCAATACCACCAATCACCCCACCCGCAGTCGCTAGAACCGCAGGGATA
>Ga0307378_10011033_pt1 | contig 11685 bp, 9 predicted proteins | sample UN1MG_FD_202238 | JGI IMG/M metagenome (GOLD analysis project Ga0307378, IMG submission 202238) | Soil microbial communities from Risofladan, Vaasa, Finland - UN-1 | ecosystem: Environmental > Terrestrial > Soil > Coastal area > Acid sulfate soil | place: Finland: Risofladan, Vaasa | collected...
AGACTTAGACTCTTCCTGACACCGCTTGGCATCAGTATAACGGAGAGGCGGGGATTCGAACCCCGGGTACGGGTGTATACCCGTACGACGGTTTAGCAAACCGTTGCCTTAAGCCGCTCGGCCACCTCTCCGAACGTTCTTTTAGTAATCTACCCTACGCAGGTAAATGTTGCAAGAAGATAACTTTAAAACTGCAATTTCTTGTAACCGGCATAGAATTCGAGGATCTTGCCGCTCAGACTATATTGTTTTCGCTACAAAGCCGAAAGAGTATTTTATATGCCCTGTCTTCAGGGTCTCGAAGTATTTCCTACGCAGAGTTCTTCGATATCTCTTGCCACAATCTCAGCAATAATTTGCCCAGGTCCTGGTAATATCGGCCTTGGCATAACATTCCGCGCAATCGACTCAGCCGGGTGCTGCTTTTTGGGAGGCTTGGCCATTTTACCCGGGCCTTTTCTTCTTATTGCGGTAATTTTTCGCTGCTCGGCCATAATCTGTTCGGCCAGGTCGAATTTCGGTATTTCACCGGTCTCTTGCATCGCATCCTCACATCTGGTTGGCGGTTCATTGAGAACCCGTGCCTTTTTTGCAGCAGGTTGTGAATTCATCTCTTTGGAAGACTTTTTCCGCCTGTTATCTTCACTTTTTTTAACACTTTCAGCCTTACTCACCGCCGCTACCTCCCTGAACATTCACCACGACAACATTTGTTACTTATTTTTCTTTTTCTTTTGCCGGGCGTACCCTTTGGCGCACTCGGCCCGGCAACGCTGCTCGGTTCGGTCGGGGTCCTCGCCGATTTCTTTCACCAGGGCCGCATGCAGCGCATCAATACGACCTTTATATTTTTCCTCGCCGGCAAGATTATTAAATTCACCCGGGTCGGACTGCAGGTCGTACAATTCCCGCTCGGCCGGGTGGCCGGCATCGGCGGGCGTGTGATAAACGTATTTGTACCTGCCCTTTCGAATCATCGCATAGCCGGAAGCAATATTGTGGGCGTAATATTCGCTGATGGCAAGATCTTTCCACTCGGTCCCGGCATCATCCAGCCACTTAATCATGGAGTCCCCGTTCCAGTCCGCCGGCACATCAGCTCCGCCCAGTTTGGCGATGGTCTGCACGACGTCCACCAGCGAGCAGGCCTGTGTTCGCCGCTGACCGCCCTTCCATCTCGCGGGCCAACTCACAATCAGTGGCACCCGGCTTGCGTGCTCGTACAGACAATTCTTCCACCACAAGCCGTGCTCGCCCATATTCTCGCCATGGTCGGTGGTATAGATGACAACCGTGTTTTCGGCCACTTCGCTGTCGCCCAGGCAGTCCAGAACCTTGCCTATTTCCTCATCCACCCACTGCGTAAGGCCGTAATAGAGCTCGCGGCCCTTACGTACGATTTCGTCCGGCACGCCTTCGGCGTTAAAGCCTATGCGAAGGTGTTTGTAGTTTCGCGGCTGGGATTCGAGGTGGCCTTCGGGAATTTTCGGCATCGGAACCTTGCCCTGATACTCCTGCCAGTATTTCTCCGGAACAATCAACGGAAAATGCGGAGCGATATAGCCGGCAAGCATGAAAAACGGCTTTTCGGACGCCTTGCGATTCTTGAGGAACTCCACCGTACCGGCGGTTACCTTCCTGTCGTGAGTCATGATTCCCGAATCATCGGCTGTGCGAAACTCGTTAAAGCGGCCGGAGAGACCCGGCTTGGGTTTCAGGTCATCGGCTTTTCTGCGGCTGCCCTTGCCGTACTTGTCAGAGGTATTCATATTGCCAATCTCTTTAAATCCGTAGCGGCGGGTGCGGTCGTAGTGCATCTTGCCGCAAAGAATGGATTCATAACCGGCAGCGTTCATCGCACGCGGCAGCGATGGATAATCGGCGGTGGGAAGCCAGCAGTTGTTATTCCAGGCACTCACACACGAGGCGTATTTGCCCGATGTAAACGAAAGACGCGAGGGCACACAGAGCGGCGAGTTGCAGTAGCAGCTATCGAAAGTGACGCCCCGGCGAGCCAGGCGGTCCAGGTTCGGCGTTTGGACGATATCGTCGCCGCAGCAGCCCAGTACAGATGCGTTGTGCTCGTCCGACATAATCACGAGGATGTTCGGTTTGCCCGACGGTTTAGACCTGCCAAACACGAGCGGCGGCATCATGATCGCACCGGCGGCGAGTCCCGTGGCCTTCAAAAACTCTCTTCTTGTCTGTTGAAACATAAATCATTCCTCCTTATTGAAAGTGCCCGATGTTGTCATCTCATAATAAGCGTTTCGCATAGACGTAATATGCTCCGCGGGATGTTCCGTTGTCATCTGTAAGCCAGGTCTGCAAGCGTGTGCTACCCGCTTTAAGTTCGACCTGGAATGTCACGCAATGCGCATCCGCGGGAATCGGCCTGGTCAGATCCTCGTCGGCGACATTCAGTCGGGCCTTCGTGGCGGCGATAGCTTTGCCGCCGGCAATCGCTTCGTTGATCGGTGCATCCACTTCCCTGGGCCAGCGCCGCAGCTCGAATTCATACATGCCGTCGCGCTGGATTTCGACCGCCCAGAAGCCGTTTGCCTGGCTGCCGCTTCGAACCGCCCCCTGGCTCCATGCCGGATTCGGGCCGTGACAATCGTGGGACATCAACCGGGTAGGATTCTGTTTATCCGAACCAATAACAATCTCGCAGTACTTATCGAATCCCTGCGAAAGATCGGCCCACCACTGTTCATAAGACCGACGCAATTCCTCAACGACCTGGGGATTCGCATCTGCGAGGTCCTTCTTCTGGGCGGGATCGGCCTGGATATCGTACAGCTCTTTGCCGTTGATCAGCCGCCAGCGTTGAGTCATTACCGTGCTCTTGCGCCACTTTTCCGGATGCTCGATCCGCTGAGAGTGCACAAGCAGCGTACGGTCGGGCCAGCGGTCCGCTTCGCCCTTCAATAGCGGTACGAGGCTGTCGCCGTCGAACTTTACGCCGGCCGGTCTCTTAAAGCCGCACAAGTCTATGAGCGTCGGCAGTATGTCGATATGCGCCGAGAGCCGGTCAACATCGCCGGGCTCTTTTAGCCCCCCGCCGGGCCAGCGGACAAAAAACGGCACGCGGTGCCCCCCCTCGTACTCGGAGCCCTTTTTGCCCCGCATACCTCCGGCATAATCCCCCGATGTCCCGTTGTCGGTCATGAAGATAAGAATTGTATCCTGCTCAAGTTCCAGCTCTTTGAGCCGTCGCATCAGCCGGCCCATATTCTCATCGATGTTTGTAATCATCCCGTAGAAGTTGGCCTGATTGGCTGTGACGCCTTTGTCTCTGTACGGTTTGCTGTATTTGTCAGCCACGTTATACGGCCCGTGCGGAGCGTTGGTCGGCACGTAGCAAAAGAACGGACGATTCTTATTAGCTTCGATGAACTTCAAGGCCCCGTCGAACCAGATATCGGTGCAATAACCCTCGAATTTCTTTGCCGTGCCATTATGAAAATAGGTATCGTCGAAGTAGTCGTTGCCCCAGTAGTCGGGCCCCTGCCCTACGCCGCCCCCGCCATGAATCAGTACCTCCTGAAAGCCCCGGTCCTGCGGCCTGAACGGATAATTATCGCCCAGGTGCCACTTGCCGAAAATCGCTGTGCGATAGCCGCTCGCTGAGAAAATATCGGCGACTGTCACCTCATCCCTGCCCAGCAGCGACCGGCCCATAATCGTATGCCAGACGCCGGTGCGCGACGAATAATGACCCGTCATCAGAGCCGAGCGCGTCGGCGAGCAGGTCGGGTCCACGTGGAAATCGGTCAGACGGATACTCTGAGCGTACAGCTCGTCCAGATTGGGTGTCACAATGACATCGTTGCCGTGACAGCCAAGGTCGCCGTAGCCCTGATCGTCGGTCATTACCAGGATTACGTTCGGCCGTCTTGACCGGGGTTCTCCCCGCGTGGAAGCCTCAAGCATAGCTTGGGGATGATCAACTTTAGAGAAACCATCCCCAAAGCCTGCGGCTTTGAGGCTGCCACCCACAGAGATGGTCCCCGCCGAAGCCGCTGCAAAACCGATGGTTTTGATAAATTCTCTTCTTGTCGGACTGCCCATTTCTTTACCTCCTTATTATTAACTATTTCGCACTGGGCCTAAGGAAAATTGTGTGAAATCGCCCAGCCTGAATTGCTCTATCAGCGAATGAACATCATCGACAGTGACAGCCTTGATTGCATTGACATCGTCTTCGATCGTTTCATACTGCCGCAAATACGTCCAGTTGAAACCAAGATCGACCAGCCGGCCCATCGGCAGCTCATTCTTAATCACCAACGCACTCAATATCTTGTTTTTTGCTTTTGTTAACTCATCTTCGGTAACGCCGTTCCGGGCTAAATCATCAAAAATGCCTCCGACAATATCGAGCACCTTTGTGACATTGTCACTGCCGCAGCGGATATAACTGCAAAACGCCCCGGTGCCGTCCATCGGCCCGAACTGCATCGACGCAGCTTCCGCTAATGCCTTGTCCACCAGTTCCCAGAAAAACCGCGACCCGACATCGTCACCGACGATCATGCCTAAAAGCGAAGCGGCAAATCTCCTCGGGTCCTGAGCGGATACGCCTGCACTCATCAGGCATATATGCTCGCGGGCCAGATTTGCCTTTTCCAGCCGTTCTTTCTTCCCGCTGCCGTCACTGTGACTGAGTTGCCGTTCGACGGTCTGCCGCTGCCACGAACTGCAGGAATTCGCAGCCAGGGAGCGGATTTGGTCCCAATCGAAATTCCCCGCGCAGGCAAGGACAATATTATTCGGTGCATAGCATTTCGCGAAATAGTCACGCATCTGTTCGGCGGTTAAATTGTCGATACTTTCTTCGCTGCCAAGCACACTGTTGCCACACGGATGTCCATCGAAGTGCAGAGTTCTGCATCGCTCCATCGCGTCGAAGCTCGGCAGGTCCTTGTACATCGCAATTTCTTCTTTGATGACGTTCTTTTCAATATCGAAATCTTCGTCTCTCAGGGCCGGCCTCATCAACTGCGCCCAAAGTCCCGTCACCTCGGCCAGATATTCCGGAAGGACGGCGGCATAATACACGGTATTTTCCTCACTGGTAAAGGCGTTGAATTGCGCCCCTGTCCGGTCGAACGCCTCGTTCACCTGAAGCGCACTGAGCTTTTCCGTGCCTTTGAACAGCATGTGTTCCAGGAAATGCGAGACGCCGTTTATCTGTTCGGTCTCGTCACGAGAGCCGGTGTTGACAAAAAAACCAACCGCCGACGATTTCGCCGATTTGTTAATCTCGCCGATTACAACTAAGCCGTTTTCTAATTTCTCGCTCTTAAATTCCATGCGTCGTCCTACTGTATGTTGACCTGTTTCGGGCCGATCGTCACAACTGTAAAGTCGCTGAACGGGTTATTTCGCAAAAATGCCAGAACCGAATCAACACTGGTTGCCTCGATTCTGTCCTTGATTTCGTCCAGGCTGCGAACTCTGCCTAACATATAGTGATCGCTTCCAATGGAACCGGCCCTGCTGCTGGACGATTCGCTCTGCAGGATCAGCGAGCTTTTGAGTCCGACTTTGGCCCTGTCGATTTCTTCTGCGCTGATTCCTTCGCCGAGCCGGTTGAATTCGCCGATGACACAGTCGAGTGTTTCCTGTGCTTTGTCCGGCATCGTGCCTGCGTAGCACATAATCCCGGCCGCTTCTTTCAGGCCGTGATATCTCGCCCCTATCGCGTAGCACAGACCTCGCTTTTCTCTGACTTCCGTGAATAACCTGGCGCTCATCCCTCCAGAAAGAACCGATATCGCGACCCTGGCATTGTAGTAGTCCTCGTCGGTCGGCTTGACTGTTTCAGTCATCAGGGCAATGTGCACCTGCGCACCGTCATTATCGATATGGGTGTATTTTCCCTGTCTCGGACCTAATGTTACTGATTTGTCGCCCTCTTTTGGTTCAGATTCAAACAGTTTCTCAATCTGTTGACAAACGGCGTCGAAATCGTATTTACCGGCGACAGAAAAAATCGTCTGCGAAAGATTGAACTTATCTTTGATGATCTGCCCTGATATCTGAGCCGTTAACGCCTTCAATTCCGCGATATCTCCGACCGTGCTGCGTCCCAGTGGACTCGGATAAAACTGCTCTCGCAGTTTGAGCATCACCTTGTGCCGAGGATCGTCATCCAAAGAAAGCACCTCATCAATCGCCAGTTGCCTTGCTAATTCGAACTGGTCGTCATCCAGGCTGGGTTTAAGTATAATGTCCGCATGCAAATCCAACGCTTCGGCCAGATTTCCGGCTTCCAACGCGGCGCCGATGGCAATATGAGAGCTACAAACCGACCGGTCGCGGACCAGCCCCAGCCCATCTATTGCATCGCTGAGCTGCCTGCTGTCTTTATCGCCGGCCCCTCTGAAAATCCAATCGGCAATTACATTTCCGGCCCCGCAGCAACCGTCCGGCAGGCGTGCCTCCCCTGCCGGCAGCATAAAATCAAACGCCACCGACTCGACCGCTTCCATCGGTTCACCCAGAAGGACCATCCCGTTCTTTAACATGTATTTATCAAAATTTTCTGCCATTTATGGGCTCCATGGAGATTCCAAAAAAAGTAGGCAGGATTCTACCAGCAAACTAATTCGTCTTCAACTGCAAAATTCGGCAGATGTGAATCAATAAGATATCGAGGCGCAATCGACGTGGATTACAGCGATTATATGCTTACAATCAGTGTATAAGCCCCCCTGTTATGGGTGTCTTCGGACCGGAATTTCGACCGCAGAAATTTATCGACGTGAATGACCTGCACCGCAGAAGCATGGCGCTCGAAGATCGCCTTGGTCTCAGCCATGCTCAGGTTGTTCCAGTGATAGTCGCCAACGGCCCGGACGATATGCCGCTCGCCATCGTGCATATTGAAAAATCCGGCACAAATATCCTTTCGTGTGACGCGGCAGATTTCTGCTATTGCAGCTTCCATCGCCTCGACCGACAGATGCTCGAACAAATCGTGCACGAAACAATAATCGAACGCTCCGTCCCCGGCCTTAATCTCAAGCACATTGCCCACTTCAAAGCACGCATCCGGGAACATCTGCCTGGCGTTGCGGATATTCTTCTCGCACAGGTCAAATCCCGTATAGTCGATCAGCCGCGCGATGCCGAAGGCCTCGATGAACCGGAAGTCGTTGGCCGAGCCGCAAGCCGGCTCCAGCACGGAGATACGCCGAGAGTGCTCGCTGGCCAACGCTTCACGCCAAATAGCCTGAAAGGTTGACATCAGATATTCGGGGATCGGCACTTCGGTTGTCTCAACCGGCGCCCAACTAAACAAATCGCACATATAGTTCGGCAGAAATAGCGAGGCAAAGGTCTCCGAGATATACGGCGGGATTTCCAAACCTTCGGCCTCATCTTTCCCTGCCAGCAGCGTATCGAGCACAGCATGCAACTGGCTGGCCTTGACTAATTTCTTTTGGAGCCCAATCAGCCAGTTCATCACAAGGCCGAACCGCAGTTCCTGTTCCATGAGGATGTCGTATCGCTCGCCAAATAATCGTTCGATGAGAAAGTGCCGCATAAGAATGCTCTGGACATTAATACGCGGATCTTCGACATCCCGGACGAGATAGTCGCGCAGAGTAGCCCGGTCGTATCGTATCCACAATTTTTTAAGCCGTTCTGTTTCCAGTTTGAAACGATCTTCCAGCATGCCCGATCTGCCTAACAAGTTTCGATAGTAACGATCATCAATACTATGACGACTTGAATGGCAGTTTTAGCATAAAGAAAATCGCTTTTTTCCACCAGATACAATTTCCGCTCTGAAAATAAAAAAACGCCGTCGAGTGAAATCGTCCGGCAGCGTTCTTCGTATTTGTAATGGTCATTGCCTCTGACAAGGCTAAACAGCAATTACTTTATTAGCTCCTCGAAGCGATTTTGTTCCGGGATTATCTCACAATGGCCGTCCGCATAACACACCACGGCACCATCACCCGGCCACTGGTCATATATTTCGTAAAATATTACCTCGGTTGAAGGCTCCGCATCGGCGTGGGGCAGACGATACTGTATGACCTGTCGTCCATCACGTTGGCCCCAAGCGCTCTGTAATCGCGTTATCGCCTTATTCGAGACATCTTCTCCGACAAGATCCGACAATTCTCGGGGATATTGGCCATCGTGCTTCTTAGCATAATTGTTGTAGTGCCCGTATAGATATGCCATACATGCAGAAACCGTTTTCTTGTCAGCCGGCCACGGCTTTAGATACTGCTCCAGGACTCGAACAGGAATCAACTCAGCATGTGAATCCAGCATAGTTACGGCCACGAGATCATCCGCCGATCTATCTTTATATTCTTCGTACAACAGTACTTCATATGACCAGTCCGAAACACTTGTATCGGGCTGTCGGTATTGAATCACAGACGGCCCATCCGGATCATCGAGTGCGGAACGCACTTTTCTGAGCGCTTCGTCCGTTATGATACCCCCAGTAACAAAATCCTCAAATTTGCTGGGATACTGGTCATTATGCCGATTAGCATAGATCATACAACACTTGCCTAAATGCATCATCTTAGCCAGACGTTTTTGTTGATTAACCGACCACCCCGGATCTTCGACCTCAACAGTAAAGCCCTCGGGCGGTTCAAGACTAAACAAATCGTCATCCAATTCGGTGTCTATTTGAATCGAACTGTACATTACCGGCCCACGGCTCTGGTCCGTCCACTTAAGCTCAATCTGAACGGGAAAGTTCGTCCCAGGATCAATCCATACCGTCGTAACACGATTATCCTTCTGCGATTGAAGCATTCGTACTGTTCGATCATCAAGCTTTACTCTGCCAAGATCCTTTACTGCCCCCGCACTCCATTCGAGCAGCCGGTCACGAAGACTTGTGCTAAGCTGTGTTAGTCTCAGCATACCTGTATTGTCATCTACCTCGTAATCAGAACTCATATCACGGAATTCAGCGGTTTTATCAAAGGGTCTAAGCTCCAGTTGTTGGCGTTTGCCGTAATCCATGATGGTTGTCTCACCAATGTATCTCGGCCATGGAGACGTCAGCGTTTCATGCCGCTCTTTGTCCGGCTCTTTGAACATCCACTTTTGTTTCAAGAGATATTTCCCGTGTTTCTCGCCATCCTGATATGTGGCCTGGAAAATCTCCGTGCATGAAAAAGTGCGCGCCTGTTTTATGTTATCCATTGCGGCCGCGAATGCGACACTTGCCCCGATGGGCTCGCCAAGCTCGACGATGCCTATGATTATCATGATAATAATCACCGCCGCCGCAGTGTATTGGGTCATTCTGCTTCGCATTATTATTCTCCATACATTAGGCTGCTCAGCAGCCGGTCGTGTTGCTTTCGATTTATTCTGTGCCGGCAAAGCATCAGCAATTATTCTCTCATCCAGCTCTGTAGTTGTTTTGACCTGTGCTTTCTTCCCGGCACAGAAACTCTTTATTAGTCTTTCGATATTCTCGGCACTTTTCATTTTTTCACCTCGACACTCAACAAGGATCGGAGTTTATCCAATCCGTACCGGTACCGGCTCTGAATTGTATTGATTGAAACGCCCTGGGCGGCAGCTATCGCCCTGAATCTAATCCCGCTCTGCAGATGCAGGATGATGACTTCCCGCTGGTCGTAAGGAAGCTGTGCCATAGCCTGCTCGATTCGCCGGTACAATTCGGCCGACATTACCAACCGATCAGGCCATTCGCAATCTTTGCTGAAATCCTCTGCCTGGTTCAGTTGCACAGTCTGTTGAGATTTAGCACGTTTCAGATTGCGAACGCGATTGGCGATACATCTCGACAGATAGCTCTTCAAGCTCGTACGCAACTGAAGTTTCTCCGCGTACTGTGCAAAAGAGACAAAGACATCGTGGAGAACATCTTCAGCGGCGACCCGATCATTCGAAAGAGCGATAGCTAACGCCAACAGGTCATCTTTGTACTTTTCATAGATCCGGCGCAGAGCATCCGGGCTTCCACGCTTGAATTTCAATAGCAGCAACTTATCTTCCAGCATGCCGGATACACCTTATTCAGCTTCGAAACCAACGATCGTCAATACTATGAGAATCTACGTGACGATTTTAGTCTAAAGAAAGTACATTTTTTTGCCAGATTTAACTTTGCAATCCCCCAAAAAGGTTTTGTCCTTGAGAGCACATAAAAAAGACCGAGCAGAAAAGCCCGGCCTTGGATTCTTTCTCGTTGTGCAACCTTTCTTACTTTTTCAGTTCGTTTTCCTCATTCGTGAGTATTGTCACATGAATCTTATATTCCTTCTGGTTCGCAATAACCTCTATAGGCACTTTCATCCATTGGTACTTCGCATTTTCCTTCCTGGCTATCTCGGCCTCTTCCTCGCCCAGGACGTCATGCCATATGTGAGCACGACCCACCACAAGCCGCAGATCCTCTATTTTGGGCACTTCCGTGAATTTGCAACAGCCCTGCCGGTCCGTTCGTTGTGTGAACTTTCCCTGCTCTTCCCATTCCGTCGAAGTATAGCCCGGGGCTCCTTGTAATTTTATAGGGTAGTACGCCACTGGCTCGCCCGCGGTGTTCTTCACATCAAGTTCGACCGTGATTTCCGGCTTTTCCGCGACCAGTTTCACTTCATATTCCATTGTGCCTTCCTGGTAGTCGATCGGAACGATAACATTCGGATAATACGTGTAGGATATGTATTTCTCTTTCTCACGAGGCAGCCAGGAATTCTGAGACAACATCGCCCTGACTTGTAATTGTGGTGAGATAGGACAATCTTTCAAAACAAATCGCCCTTTCTCATCCGTCTTCGTACACCCATAAATCCGACCGCCAGCATAATTGCCAACATGTGCCCTTATTTCCCTCATTCCCAAAACCTTACCATAGTTGTCCACCAGAATTCCGGACACAGTGATACCGGCATTATATAATTGAACGTCCACCTGCTCGATGTCGAATTTCCATGCAGTCTCTCTGCGCTGCTCATTGGCCGAAAATCCCTCGGAGCTTGCTGTAACCTTATACTGACTCCGGTTTGAAAACTTCGGCACGTTCGTCACCTCATACCGTCCCTGCTCATCTGTACGCGTAGTGAGTTGGCCGCGAGGACCATCTCCCCCCAGGGGATCGCCGATAAAGCCAAATTCAGGATAAATCGGCATACCCGGCTTTCTGACTATAGCCCGTCCTTCGATAACAACCTCCGCGTCGGATATAGGCTCGCCCTGCATGTCTGTAACACAACCCGATATGGTGCCCGCACTCTCCATTTGTATGACTATTCCATTAACGCTTTGAAGCATGAGGTTGCCCATGGAGACTTCAACTTGCCCGATCCGGCCTGGGATTTCTACGCCGCGATCCTTCTTCTTGGCCGGGTCTTCGACAATCGTCCAGGCAACACGACCGGGATCATTCGGGGAAACCGCCCGGAGAAATAGCGGAAGCCCCACCCAGTGGACTTGCGACGGCGGCAATTTGAACACGAACTCTCCGGTTTTATCCGTTTCCACCTTGCGCAAGAACCGCAACCATTTATCGGTCAAATGCACCGTTGCGCCTTGAACAGGAGAACCGTCAACATCTACAACCTTGCCCGAAATGGCTTGTGTGCGCTTGCGAGGCAAGATCGTGTATCCGTCAGGAACCTTTCGATCAAATTTGTCGTCAGAAATTGGCGAGTAATC
>Ga0307378_10011034_pt1 | contig 11685 bp, 11 predicted proteins | sample UN1MG_FD_202238 | JGI IMG/M metagenome (GOLD analysis project Ga0307378, IMG submission 202238) | Soil microbial communities from Risofladan, Vaasa, Finland - UN-1 | ecosystem: Environmental > Terrestrial > Soil > Coastal area > Acid sulfate soil | place: Finland: Risofladan, Vaasa | collected...
GCCTTCACTCGGTCGGTGGAGATCGGCGACCAACCTACATCCCCTGACGGGCCCCGTTCTATCCTGCCAACGCCCTCAACAGGGATTCTCTCGAGCACATACGGTGAGTGCGTCGTGATGAACGTCTGGCTTGCAAGGGACAAGCACTCGTCGGTAACACGTCGCTGGGCATGCGGGAAAAGAAAGGTCTCTGGTTCTTCAAGCGCCAGGATCCCGCGGCCACGCCTCCTCATTATCAAAGTGAGCATAGCCAGTATCGAGAGACTGCGAGTCCCTGCGCCAGACTTCTGAAGCGGCAGTTCGATTACGTCTGTCAGATACATCTGCGCTTCAGACCTGATGCTCCTGCGCGTGCCATCGGTCTCCTGAAATCCGAGATCGGTTGGCTGGGATTCGGATAGGGCCAAGAATCGCTCGAGTTCCGCCTTGTAGGAATTCAGGAGGCCCATGAATTCCTCATCATGAGTCATCGGGCGCAGTGCAGTCCTCAGCACTGCCAAAGCTTCCTCAAAATGCTTGGGCTTCACGTCTTGCCCATACATCAGCCGACTGAACAGCTGAGGGGGCTGAAGAGTCACCGGCCTCGTAAGGGCGCGGAAGTCGCGGTAGATGAGAAACCCGATGCGGCGTTTGTGTTCGCGGTTAAGGGGCGGGCAATCGTCACGATGCATGTGTTCTTCGCGCAATAGGAACGTCTTGCAGGCAAAATCATCTTCTGCCGGGTCGTACCACCCTTCGAAGACCGGTCTAATTGCCGTCTCCGCCTCATTGTACGGGTCTGTTCCTTCGTCTAGGGATTCGACGACCCGACGCTCGTCCTGCTTCCACGGAACAAGGACGTCGCGGAACACATTCTCGTCCTCTGGAGACAAGCCGCTGAGAACGAGTTCAACCCGTATGACGGGGGCCTCGCAAGGCATGGGCTTTGCTTGAAGCTCTTCTTCCACAACAGCTTCCCCATCTTGTTCCGCGGTGGTGTCCGCGACATCCCCGGAGGGGCCGGGCTGTGCAGGCTCGGTCTCGTCATCGGTTGTGCCCTCAGCGACGGGCAGGTAGACGCGGTTGAAGAAGTCGTTCTCATCAATCACGCCGGGCCTCCAAACCAGCTCAGGATTCAAGACGAGGTTGATCGCCTCGAGGACAGCCGTCTTCCCCACGTTGTTCGGCCCGAGGAGGACGTTATGCTTCACGGGGAAGACCTCAGCGTCGCCTATGCAGCGGAAATTGCGAATCCTGATCCGTACGATTCTCATGGCAACGACCCTTAGATTCAGACAGGCGCTTGGGCCGAGATCAAACCGGCGCCACTGCCAAGTGACAAAACGCAGGGACCTCTGAACCGGATTATCCCGCGAAGTTCCGCTTCCCGCAATCGATCGTTATCGATATCCGGATTGGACAGCAAGCCCCCGCTTGTGACTGGAAGAATGGCTCCAGCGGCCCAGATTCCCCGCGCACATACCAATCCCGCGACACGCCCGGCCGGTTGGCCGACCTGCCTGCCTCAGGCGGGGCAGCCGGCGGGCAGGTTGACCGGTTCACCAGCCAACCAGTTAACCCATCGGCCGCGCTACTGCGTGGCCTTGACGCGGTCGTCCTGGGACATGGCGGCGAGCTTCTCGATGTCGGCGGGGTCGAGGCCGAGGCCCTTGGCGACGCGCCGGCCGTATTCCGGATCGGCCTTGAAGAACAAGGCCGTCTGGCGGCGCTGGATGCGCTTCTGCGCCCCGCCGAGGTGGGCGACGATGTTGCCGATCAGGTGGTCGCGGTCGGTGTCGGTCATCACGCGGCGGTAGAGCTCGCCGGGCTGGAAGAAGTCGTCGTCGGTGAGCTCCTGCGGGTGCCGGGCGGCCTGTCCTTCCAGGTCGATCGGCGGCTCGGCGAAGCCGGCATCCGGCGCCGGCCCGCCCATGGAGTTCGGCCAGTAGTTCGGCCCGCCGCCGGCGTTGCCGTCGAAGCGCATGTAGCCGTCGCGCTGGTAGTTGGCCGCCTTGACGGCCTTCGGGGCGTTGACCGGCAGGAGCTGGTAGTTCGGCCCCAGGCGGTACAGGTGCGCGTCGTGGTAGGAGATCACCCGTGCCTGGAGCATCTTGTCCGGCGAGGCGGCGATACCCGGCACGAAGTTGCCCGGGCTGAAGGCCGCCTGCTCCACGTCGGCGAAGTAGTTCTCCGGGTTGCGGTTGAGCGTCATCCGCCCGATCTCGATCAGCGGATAGTCGGCGTGCGGCCAGACCTTCGTGATGTCGTTGATGTTCCAGCGGTACGTCTTGGCGTCCTTGGCGGGCATGATCTGCACGCAGACCCGCCACGAGGGGAACTCGCCTTTGGCGATGGCGTTGCGCAGGTCGGTCGTGGCGTGGTTGGGGTCTTCGCCGGCCAGGCGCGTCGCCTCGGCGCGCGTCAGGTTCTGGATGCCCTGGACGGTCTTGAAGTGATACTGCACCCAGACGTACTCGCCCTTGGCGTTGTACCACTTGAAGGTGTGGCTGCTGTAGCCGTTCATGTGACGGTAGTTTTTCGGCGTGCCGCGGTCGGAGAAGAGGATCGTCACCTGGTGGATCGACTCGGGCGTCAGCGACAGGAAGTCCCAGAACATGTCGGGGTTCGGCACGTTGGTGGCCGGGTCGCGCTTCTGTGTGTGGATGAAGTCGGGGAACTTCAGCGGGTCGCGGATGAAGAACACCGGCGTGTTGTTGCCGGTCATGTCGTAGTTGCCTTCGGCGGTGTAGAACTTCACGGCAAAGCCGCGCGGGTCGCGCGCGGAGTCGGGCGAACCCTTTTCGCCGCCGACCGTAGAGAAGCGCGCGAACACCTCCGTCTTCTTGCCGACCTGAGAGAGGAAATCGGCTCGCGTGTACTTCGACATGTCGGCCGTGCACTCGAAGACGCCGTAGGCCCCGGCGCCCTTGGCGTGCACGACGCGCTCGGGAATCCGCTCGCGGTTGAAGTGCGCGAGCTTCTCCATGAGGTGCGCGTCCTGCATGAGGGCGGGCCCTCGCGGCCCGGCGGTCACGGTGTTCTGGTCGTCGTCCACCGGTGCCCCGGAGGCGGTCGTCAGCTTCTTGTCGTCCTTCTTCCTGGCCATTTGCGTTCTCCCTATTCCGAGGTGGTCCGATCCTGTGCGTACTCCCTATTCTAGCCACGCGGCAGTGGGATTGTCAGTCAAATGGATGGCAGTAGATGGGCCGTGCGGTCCCGGCGGGGCACGGCCGGGCAAGCTGTCGCCTGCCCGGGGCACCCACGGCTCGTCCTGCGCGCGGCGGCGCGCATCTGCCCCGCATGCCGGTGCGCAGCGCTAATCCTCGTCGAATCTGTGTCCGCAGGTGTCGGCCGTGATGAACTCAGACGGCACTCGCGGGTACTTTCGGCAGTTCAGTGGTCGAAACCGGTAGATCGCGCAGCGGCTGCGTCCGTCGGAGTCGTATCTCAGGAACGCGCACCGGTTCGGCAGCTTGCAGCAGGCGCCGCAACCGATGCACTTCCCGCGGCGCCTGGGCGAAACGGGAAGCAGGCAGGTCAGCGTTCTCCTGATCTTGTCTTTCACGGCCGGGTCTCTCCGGTGGTCGGCAGGGCTGCGTTACGACGCCGATCATAGGTGACCGGCCGGCGCCCGACAAGTATATGCGCGCGGATCGCAGAATCGGCCGATTCGGACCCGCGGTCCACGATCTGGGCCGAAACCGCCCGCCGGATCCACGGATTAACTGATTAGCGGATCTGGAGAAAAGCGAGCCGGCCGTCCAAGCAGCGATCCATACCTCCGGCCGCAGAAGGAGCAACGGCATGAGCATCTTCCGCAGACCAATCGGCGTGGCTGGATTGCTGGCAGCCTGGGCCGCTGTCGCCCTGGCGGCGGGCCTCGCGCGGGCCGCAGAGCCTGCGGCGGCCGATCCCGCCGCGGGCAAGGCCACCATCACCCTCACCCCCGAGGCCTACTATCGCGGTGCGTACAACAACGCGCACCGGCGGATGCAGGGCCGCTACACGGGCGACGGATGGACCTGGCACGCGCGGTACACGATGGACGGCTTTCTCGACGGGTACCTGGCCACGCGCGACCCGGCCTGGCTAGACGCGGCCGTCAAGTATTTCGACTGGACGATCAGCCTGCTTCTCGCCGGCCCCGACGGCTGCAAGGGCTGGTTGGGGCCGGTGCCCGGCCAGCCGGGCAAGTTCGGCGAGCACCCCATCGGCGACGCGATCATGATGGACCCGATGGTGCGCTTCGCCGCGATGGTGCTTAAGGATGAGCCCGCGCTGACGACCAAGTACGGCGATCGCGCGCGGGCCTACGTCGCGCTGGCCAAGGAGCTGATGTTCGAGAAATGGCAGAAGCGAGGCACCTGGCACGAGGACGGGCCGTACGGCGTGTTCACCGAGTGGCCGCGCCACTACACCGAGCAGGAGCCCAACCGCTGGCACGACCCGCCGGCCGGCACGCGGACCATCACGCTGCCGTTCAACATGCAGGTGCACTGGGGCATGGTGGCCGGGCGCATCCACTACATCACCGGCGAGCCGGCGTGGCGACAGAAGGCCCTGAAGCTCTTCAACTTCCTCAAGAGCCGCCTGTGCCTCTACAAGGACCACTACTGCTGGAACTACTGGGAGCCCTTCGGCGCGTGGGACGTGGACCCGGGCAAGGCCCAGGCGTTCCGCCATTGGATCAACACCCACGCCTACCGCGACTACCAGGCCGGCGAAGTGCGGGCGATGGTCGAGGCCTACAACCTGGGCCTGACCTTCGACGCCGAGGACATGAAGCGCCTCGTGAACACCAACATCAAGGTCATGTGGACCGGCAGCCTGGACGACATCAAGTGGAACAACACGCACGCGGGCGTGCAGAAGGGTGCATACGGCCGGATCCGCCTGGCCAGCAAGCCCACGGGCATCTTCAATCGCTACGCCGGCACGCTCTGGACCGACCTGGTGCAGTTCGACGCGACCGCGCGGCGGATCTACGAGAAGCAGCTCAAGCCCGGATCCTACCAGCACGCGTATTACAACAACGTTACGCGGCAGCGCGAGCCCTCGTACAAGCGGCGCCGGCCGGACCTGCCCGCCGACGTGCTGGACCACCCCTTCAGCTCCTGCTGCACGCTGACCATGGTCACGGTCATCCCCAGCACCATCGAGCGCGGCAAACCGGCCGTGGTAGCCTGCCTCGCCCGAGCGGCCGGCGACCTGAAGATCGAGCTCACCACCGCCGACGGCACGAAGAAGCTCGCCACGCTCCGCGAGGCCGCCAAGCAGGCGGAGGGCGTCTTCAACCTGACATGGCAGACCAAGGACACGGCGCCCGGGCGCTACCGCATCCGCTGGACGCTCCGCGGCGAGCATCGGGATTTCCCGATCACCGTGCGATGAATGCGTTGACCCGCAGCAAGGAGCAACCATGACGGGTACAGCTTACAGGGCGTGCGGGCTGACACGCCGCGGGGTGGCCGTCGCGCTGGCGGTGCTCTTTGCGAGCCCTGCGTGGGCGGCTGACGAGCCGGCTACCACGCCGCTCGCCGGCACGACGCCGGCACAGTGGAGACTGATCTGGACGGAAGACCCGCAGTCGCGGGCGACGATCTCCTGGTCAACCGCGGAGGCCGGCCGCTCGCACCGCGTGCACTACGACACCCGCTCGCACAAGGACAACCTGGCCGCATACCGCTTCCGCGCCGACAGCAACGCCAACGGACGATACACCGCCGCGGCGAACGAGGCCCTCTCGCTGCACTACCACCACGCCGAGCTGACGGGCCTCAAGCCGGCGACGACCTACTACTTCCGAATCGTCAGCGATGAGGCGGCCTCGCGCGAGTTCCATTTCATCACGGCCCCGGACGCCGACGTGCCGGTCAAGGTCATTTACGGGGCGGACTCGCGCACCGGCCACAGCACCCGCCGCCGGATGAACCGGCTCATCGCGACCCTCGCCGGCCGCGACAAGACCGTGCTGGCCTTCGTCCACGGCGGCGACTACGTCTGGCGGGTCTGGACCAGGGGCGGGCTCAGCCGCTTCAGCCGCTGGATGAGCGACCACGAGCTCACCGTGACCGCCGACGGCCGCATGCTCCCTATCATCCCCATCCGCGGAGACCATGAGCTGAGTGGGCCTCAGGTGGGGCAGGTGTTCGGCTGGCCCGGTGGAGGGCGGTTCTACTGGCATGTCCGGCTGACCCCGCAGGTGCTGCTGGTCGCACTGAACACCAACGGCCCGATCTCGACCGACGCCAACCAGGTGCGGTTCCTCGACAGGACGCTCCGCGCTAACGCGAAGATGCGCTGGAAACTGGCCGCATACCACAAGCCGGCCTACCCGGGGGTCAAGGACCGGCCCAGCCCGGCGAGAAAGCTGTGGGTTCCGCTGTTCGAGAAGTACGGCCTGGCGATGGTCTGCGAGGCCGACGGCCACCTCATCAAGCGGACGGTGCCGATCCAGGGCGACAAGCCGGCCGCCGACGGCGTGGTCTATATCGGCGAGGGCGGCCTGGGCGCTCCGCTCCGCACGCCGAACACCGACCGGTGGTACATGAAGCCCCCCGCCAAGTGCGGCCGCGCGTATCACATCCAGGTGCTGAGCTTCGGCAAGACTGCCCTGAAGTACGAGGTGCTCCTGTCGGACGGGAGCGTCTTCGACACCTATGAGATCAAGGCCCGCCCGCAGGCCGGCGGCAAGTCCAGCCCGTAGTGCCGGGCTCAGCCTCGATGCCTTCTCCACGATTCGATCAGTGCCAGCACGTTCTGCCACGTGCGGTCGGACGGGTCGCGGACGTTATCGACGGGGGAGAGGATGAAGCCATCCGGCCCGAGCGCCGCGATCGCCTCGCGGACGGCGGCGTCGATGTCTGCGTGCGTGCCGCCCTCGACCGTAAGGAACCCGTTCACGCCGCCCCACGTGCACATCCTGCCGCGAAGCTGCCGGCCCATCAGCTTCAGGTCGGTGCCCTTGCCCTGGACGGGATCGGGACCGATCAGCACGTCCACTCCGAGCTCGATGAGCATCTCGTGCAGCGGCATCGACCCGCTCGTGAGGATGTAGCCGTACTTCGCGCCGGCCTCGTGCGCCATGCGGACCTCCTCGCGGATGACTGGGAAGAACAGCTGCCGGTAGAGCGCCGGCGACCAGAAGTCCGTCCCCTCGTACCAGGCGCGCCGTATGAACAGATCGACGCCGTAGTCCAGGAACGCCTGCATCCGCGGCCGGTTCCACGCGTCGATGATGCTCAGCAGCTCTTCGAGGAATTCGGGATCGTCCATCGCCGTCATCACGGCCTGCTGAAGCCCGCAGAACCACGCCAGCGCATCGGCCCCCACGCCCCGGCCGCCCGCAAGAAGCAGCTCGTGCCTCCTGGCCAGATCCTTCGCCTTGCCCCAGGCCTCGCGACAGGCCTTCAGATCATCCGCCGTCGGCGGCACGAGAAGATGGCGAAGGGCGGCGAGGTCGTCTCTTGTCTCGATGAGGTGCTTCGAGCACCGCGGCGCGAGATAATCGTCGATGAACGGGATGTGACACTCGCCCGCGGCGGCGTCGCCGTGGGGCCAGTCCTCGGTCCGGTCCACCGCGACGGACAGCGTGCCGGAGGGCGTGAGGTACTCCCTGTGCATGACGGGATAGCGGCTGCCTTTCGGTCTCTCGGACCATTGGCGGGTCGTCACGCCCTCGGCGAAGCGCACGGGGAACCCCGGCGCATCGGCGTGCCCGACCTCATCGACGTGCGGCGAGAAGGCGCCCAGATCGACAACTGTGTCGAGGCCCAGCTCGATCTGCGCTTCGACGGCCGCGGCCGGGTCGCTGGTCCTTCGCTCCTTGCTCAGCCGCTCGTTCAGCGCGGTGAATATCATGAAGGCCATGGGCACGTGATCCGGCCTCTGGCAACTCAGCGCCGCGAGCATCCGCTCGCGAGATGACATCGTGCTCGCCATTGCCGTGTTTCTCCTTTGGCGCCCGGCATAACCGCGTATGGGGCTACGCCTCTCCGCTCTCTTCGTCGAATCTCGGAACGGTCGCGCGCGGGCCCTTGGTGCCGCGGACCGCCTCGTAGAACCACGCCGCCGCGATTGCCCCGAAGCTGGGGGCCAACACATACAGCCAGAGGATCCTGAGGCTCTCTCCGCCCGCGAGCAGGGCAGGCCCGAAAGACCTCGCTGGATTCATGGAAGCTCCACAGCACTTCCCGGCCGCGAGGCAGTCGAAGCAGACGGCTGCGCCGATGGCCAGTCCGCCTATGCCTCCGGGCACGCGGTGATCGGTGGCAACGGCCATGATCACGAACATCAGGAGGAAGGTCAGGACGAACTCCATGGCAAACGCGCCCGCCTGGGTGACCACGACGGGCATTGTTGCTCCATACGCGGCGTCCTGTGCCATCCGGCTTCCGTAAGTCAGCAGGTGTGCGGCGCTGGCGGCCAGCGCGCCGAGCAACTGGGCCGCGAGGTAGGCCGGGACATGGCGAAGAGGGAACCGGCGCACGGTCGCGAACGCAAGCGTCACGGCCGGGTTTATGTGCGCCCCTGAGATGTGCCCCAGGGCGTATACCATGCACATCACAACCCCGCCGAATGCCAGAGCGACGCCCACGTGGGTGATGTCCGAGCGATACGCGTGGTGAGCGATGCACGCGCCGCATCCGACGAACACCAGGGCGAACGTGCCAAAGAACTCGGCCAGATACTTCCGGTAATGCTTCATAGGCAGCCCGCCCGTCAGCCGGACCCGAGCCTGTCAATCTCCGCCGCAACGCGATCGGCCACCAGCTCGACCACGGCTTGTTCCGAGTCGGTCAGGCGGCTGCGGGCCTCTCTCCTGATCCGGAGGCCTTTGCCCTTCATTATGTCAGGTATCGATACCGTAGCCGCAGGGCTTCCTCCCTGCGTGGACAGTGCGTGGGTGGCACAGAGCTCCTCGCAGCCCTCTATGACTATCACGGGATAGTCCCGGATCATGTCGATGTCTTCCTGCACCCCTTTGACCAAGGCCGGCAGGCAGACAAGCATGGTGGCGTCGGGCCTCATGTCGTCGCAGGCCCTGTAGGCTGCCTGCCGGGCGATCGTCCCGACTACCTGCCCGACTCCGGTGCACGGCAGGACGGCAACCTTGCGGTCCTTCATGTGCTGACTCCTGCATCCAAGGAGCTGTCTATTCGGCGAAGGAGCATGTCCCGACCGGGCACCGCGCCCGGCATGGGCGTCGGGTGCTGCTGCCCGGGCAGCTCCAGGCGTGACCACCCTTCTCACTGTCTTGTGTTGCTGTCTGCTTCCGTCCTACCTGGATGGCTCATTCGTCTTTGAAGCGCGGCCCGGGAATCTCGATGACCTTGTATATGTGGACCTGGTATCCGTCGAAGCGGTCTGTGAAGCGGGCGCGGCGAATTTCCACCGACCGATCCTCCCCGATGACGGCCGCCGGGTCGCTGCGCACGAAGTCCTTCGGGCGCGGCAGCTCGAACGTGACCTCCGCCGACCCCGGCCGCATGCTGACGGCGAAGACGTAGGTGCCGCCGCCGTGCCGCTTGACCATCACGTCCACCGGCACGTTGGGGTCGCTGGAGGTGACCTTCAGTCCGGCGGCGTCGGCCTGGACGAGCCCGTCGAGGTTGGGCGTGACGGCCGCCGCATTGCCGACGTGCCCCAGAACGTCCCCGCGCCACTGGTCGGGATTGAAGATCAGAATGTGTGGGCGCTCGGCGGCCATGGCTCCTGTATCTCAAACCGCCGACGCGCCTGCAAGGACCGGTGCGCCCGTCCCGGGTCTCTGGCCCACGCAGACTGCCACTGAGGCACGGCTTCTGCGAAGCCGTGACACCCGACAATTGCGAGGTAAGGAGAAGGGATCAGGAGACAGCTCAGTATGGGTGTCCCCGAAATCGCCGTTTGCCGACCAGAGCCCCGGCACCACGGGGGATTGTACGGATTGAGCTTGACACGCGATGGCATGAATGGGATAATCATTGAGTCGCTAGGCGACGCGGGTGCCAGCTTCATCGTGGAGCTGGCCCGCCAGAGGTAACTGTACCCATAGAGGGTGCGTAAGCAGGCCCGCTGGGCCAAGGAGTACCTCATGCGTAAGAAGCCCCCCCGTTCAGCCCCCGAAGTCATCACGTCCATCAAAGACAACGCCGCAAGGGTCCGCGACGCGGCCGATGGAATGACCAAGCGGATCGAGCAGTTCCAGGTCTACCTTGGATCGCTGAGGGGGCGCGTGGACACCACTCACTTCGGCAGCCACCCGGATTATGGTCCTCAGGATGAGGTAGACCTGGCGCTTCGTCTGCATCGCAAGGAGAAGGCATGGGTGCTTTCTTGGGGCAGCTACCACCCCATCTATAACGACGAGAATCCCATGGACTGGCAACCACTCACGGAGGCTCCGCTGAGGATCAAGATCGCTGCCGTCGGGATGTTCCCTGATCTTCTTGAGGCAATCGAGAAGACACAGATTCGGCTTGCAGAAGAGATCGAGGAGGTCACGGCCGAGTTCGACGCATTCGCTGAGTCGCTGAACAAGGGCGGAAAGGAGCGTGCGTAGATGTCACGCCCCCGACCTCGAAACCGTTTGGTGATCCATTGGGACATCAGGGGCAAGCGCCTGGAACTGTCCGCCGCTGGGACGGTGGGCGTCATTGTCCTCTTCGCGATGGTTGTTCTCGCCATCGCGATGCTGGCGCGGATGCTGTAGTCCATCTGCTCTGCCGATGCGAGCACCGGGCTCGCCCGTCGCTTGGTGCCCACACCAACGGCACATGATTCTGTAGCACCCCCAAGCCGTCGTCGGCTTGGGGGTGCCACTGCTTCCGCGTGCTCCGCGTCTCTGCGGGCAATCGCACCGACACCCCGGGGCCGCGGGCTTGCACGGGGCGGGGCTTTGAGATAGCGTGCCCCGGCCGGAGGCAAAGACATGGACGAGCCCATACGCATCAAGCCGCATCACTTCGTGGACATCCTGACGTCCTTTGGGCAGGGGCAGCGCGAGTTCGCCCCGCATCCGTACGGCCACGCGGTGCACACGGTCAGCGAGCACGTACTGGCCCGCCGCGACGCCGAGTTGCTCATGGACCTCGGCGCCGACGCGATCTGCGCGCCGTGCGTTCACAACATCGACGGCTTGTGCGACGACGAGATCGACACTTCGTACCGCCCGGCGGCCCCGAGGCTCAAGCGCGAGTGGAACCTGATCATCGACCGTCGCTGGTGCGAGCGGCTGGGGCTTCGCGAGGGCAAGAAGCTTACCGCGCGGCAGTTCGCCGAGCGCCTCCGTGGCCGCATGGGCGACATCACCGACATATACCGCGAGATTCCGCCCGAGCGGACGGCCGACCGGGCACAGAACCTGATGAAGGGCGTCCGGTTCTTCCTTGAAGAGAGCTAGGGCGAAGGCGCCCTATCGGAAGCACGAAATCCGAAACTCGAAATCCGAAACAAGCACGAAGCGCGAAATCCCAATGACCGAAACTGCTCGGTCAAGGCCGGTGCAGGGCCCATTTGGAGCATTGTGGTTTTGGATTTGGTGCTTGTTTCGGATTTCGGAATTCGTGCTTCGGATTTGGCTGCACTGTCTGCCGGAAGCATGTTTCGCCCCTGAAGATGGACGCGGCGGGACGGGAGCCCCGCCGCTCAGAAGTGCGCGACACCACGGCACGGATCGAGCTGAAACGGACCCTCATGACGGGCGAGCGAACCGACGGCGTTCAG
>Ga0307378_10011035_pt1 | contig 11684 bp, 13 predicted proteins | sample UN1MG_FD_202238 | JGI IMG/M metagenome (GOLD analysis project Ga0307378, IMG submission 202238) | Soil microbial communities from Risofladan, Vaasa, Finland - UN-1 | ecosystem: Environmental > Terrestrial > Soil > Coastal area > Acid sulfate soil | place: Finland: Risofladan, Vaasa | collected...
CCGAATGCCTCGTCCGGCTCGCTATCGCTATCCCTATCGCCGTGGCTATTATCCCTGGCGTCGCCGCTATCGCCGCCGCACGTTCTTCCCCTGGCACTTCCTGATGCCATTTGCCGAGTGGCACTATGTGACGGGCCCGCGCTATCCGACCTATCCAATCTACGCGGCTGATACTTACGCGATGGAGCAGGAGCTGGCGCGTTTGCGTCGCGAAAACGCTGCATTGCTGGCTCGTGGCGATGTAGCGCTCGTGCCGGTGCCCGAAGAGGGTGTCTACCGCTTTGTCCAACGCGACTAAGTCCGCGTGCAATGTAGCGTTTAAAAAAAGAGACTCAGCTTTGAGCCAGGGTTCGGTGGCTGTACAGGCTGCGGTGCCAAATAGAAGTAGATCGAAACCAATCGATTGTTGGCACTGTACTGCGGAATTCCGTGCAGTTGCTGGTAGACTGCACTATCGCGAACTTTGTTTGTCACCTGGATTGCTTGGGTGTAGCCGAACAGGGAGTAGTAAACGGCAGCAGTGCCCGCCACAACAGGCGTGGAGCCGCTTGTGCCGCTGGCCGTAACAAAGGCGCTGTCGCCAGTATTGCTCGCACCAACCACTCCAACACCGGGCGCCCAGATGTCCACACAGTTTCCCCAGTTGCTAAATGTTGCCTTGGTGTCGGTGTCGTCGATGGCGCCCACAGAGATAGCGTACGCTGCGCGGGATGGTGATCGCGTGCACGGATTGACGTCTGAATTGGCATTGCCAGCCGCAGCGACGACAACGTAGCCAGCGGTGAACAGCTGCTCGATGATATTGTCGATGATAGTGTTTCCACCGCCTTGCCAGCTGAGATTGATCACGCCCGGCAGCGTGCCATTCTCAAAAATCCAGGCCAACGCATCGATGCCATCCGAAGTGTAGAACGAGCACGACAGCGAGTCGCGCGAAACATGCAAATCGTGCACAGTCGCTGCGCTGGCCGGACCCAGTGTTGCGCCCGCCGCCAGTGCTGCCACCCACGAGCCATGGAAATCGCAGGGTGTGTCTGATTCGCCCGCCACAACAAAATCACGAACTCCGCGTCCCACAAACTCGTCGTGCGTCAGTCGAATTCCAGAATCAACAAAATAAAGATGAATTCCCACAGCAGTGCCGATTGAAGTGTAGCTGTTGTCAAGTGGCAGGATTGGCTGGTCAAGTCGATCAAGTGTCTTTGGTACAACCTCAAAGCGATCTTGGGTTGAATATTCAATGTCATAGTGAAAGACGCCGCTCTGGCGATATTCATGAAGGACTTTGTCCTTTGCAGAATTGGTCTTGACCAGCACAACAACCAAGTCACCAAAGCGATTGACTTTGCGGACATTGGTGACGGCGTTCAGACGAGCTATCAGACTTTCAATTCTGTTCGTCTCTGCAGTGCCGCTGATCAAATAGTACTCGCTTGTGGGCCGCGCGTCGTCGTTCAGCTCGGTATTCACAATATGCGATTCGATGTTGTTGTTACCGTCGGGGTGAGCTAGATTTTCAGCAATTGAACGTTTCCGCAACTCGCCGCCCGCAAAAACGCCAGCCACGTTGTTCTTTTTCCAATTCTCCTGTGCGTGATCTCGCTGAGCGCGGCTCAGTCCACTGAGCAAAAGAAACGCGATGATGGGCAGCAGTCTTCCGACCCCACCCTTACATAGCAGCATTCCAGTGGTCTTTGGTAATTAAACTATACGGCAGCAACACAAGTACACCACTTTCAGTTCTCTGCACTGACAAAAAGATGGCCGGCTACTGCCTAGACTGCAGGACAGTGCGCAAGGCATCGAAGTCACTGTGGCGTGATATTCGATACATCCCCAGTTATGCCTGGGTGGTGATCTTTTTGCACATCTTCGAGGGGTTCATTGGCTTTGCTGTTGATCTCAACATGATGACATTCTTTCACCAGAAGTTCTCAATGAACAGTCAAACTTCGGGTCAATTCTTTGGTCTCCAGGGCATTTTTGTGCTTGTGCTTGGTATCCCCGGCGGTATCATGCTCGACAAGCTCGGAATCAAAGTGTCGCTAATTATCGGTTTTCTAGCAGCAACAGTCTCTCGGGTGATTCTAGCCTTTTCGAACAACGAAACTGTGTCGATCGCCACGCTGTCGGTTGGCGTGTCATTGGGCGGCGGGCTGATCGCACTGGGGCTCTATCTAACGCTTGAACGTATGCCCGAAGGAAACTCGAAAAATCTCGCATTCAATCTGCTCTATTGCTCGGAGAATCTCGGAGATGTGCTGGCCTCATGGGTCAACCCGCTAATGATTGACATTGGTGGCTTCAATCAGTTTCAATTCATGTTCTTGTGCACCGCTGCAGTCTCATTTGTCGGCTTGGTGCTGGTCCTGCTGTTGTACTGGGAACCAGACCCTCTTCTCGATCCAAATGCCGTAGAGGGCGAAGCTACCAACGCCAAAGATCTCAGCTACTGGAACATTGTCACGCAGAAAACCTTCTTGCGCGCACTGACGCTGGCCTTGGTGTTCCTTGGTGTCCGCACAATGTTCAAGCATCTCAGCAGCATTGTACCGATCTACATGCAGAATCTGTATGGACCCAGCGTGAACTACAGTTTCGCCATTGGCATCAATCCGCTTGGGGTAATTATTCTCTCGCCAATCTTCGGTGTAATGCTGCGCAACCTCAAGAACCCACTGCCTGTGATTTTTCTCGGCACCCTACTGAGCGCGCTTTCGCCGCTGGCAATGGTTATCTGGCGTCCAGCAGGCAAAGAGTGGCCAGTGTGGCTGTTCAATTCGATTTTCACTGTTGGCGAAGCGCTTTACTCGCCGAAAGTCTCGCAGCTCGCTGTTTCAATTCCACCACCCTCCCAAAAGGGCATCTACAGTACGTTGATCACGTTTCCCGCGGTGATTGGTACATTTTTCTCTGGATTTCAGGCAGGATATCTGCTGGAGCATTTCTGCCCTGACCCTGTGACTGTCACCTACGATTATTGGGCCTTCTACAGCTGTGCCAATCTGTGGATATTTGTGATGGTAGTTGCATTGATTAGTCCAATGGCGCTGGTGTGCTCCGGCCGCTTTATGTTGGGCATAGAGAAGCCAAAATACTCAAGGAAGCGACTTATCGAGTTGGAAAAACAAGAATACTGAACAGCGCGCGTACTTTAGTATCGGCCAGCCTTCTGCCGTACAACTTTTGTCACCGCGGCTTTGAGCGTTTCGATAGTCATTTCTTGCACAGCTCCAAGTTCCTTAATCTGTTCGTCGGTAAAGCCAATTTGTTTCAGTTTTGTGTCATTCCAGTTGGCATAGGTATGGAGTACATCAAAATGCAGTGTTGACAGCAGGGGTTCTTTGCTCGTTGGATGGTAGACGTGTGCTGGGTTGAATTTGAAGAGCCGATTCAGTTGCACCGGGTCCATTTTCAGTGCAAAGAGGATCTCAAATGGCTTGACGTCTTGCATTATGTGTTCCATTGTGATGTTGTACTTGGGCAGCTCTTCATGCGCGACGCCAGCCGCTATCAGCGAGCGCAGGTTCATGCCAAAATACGCAGAGAGCTGGACCGGATCTGTGTTGTACGCCTTGGCGATGTCGTCTAGCGTCCAAAGCATTGCATCGAAGTTGTTCTGCGAGAAGCCAGCATTTGCCAGACTGTTGATGTTGCCAAACAACTCCGGCAAGTCCTCTGGATAACGACGGTAGTTTCGCAGGTCCTGTATCACTAAGCCTTGCTTCGCCAGCTGGTCTGCATTGAGATTCCACAAGCCAGCCTGTCGCAGCGCAATCGCCGGACAGCGGAAGCTAATCAGTTTGGCAATGCGAGAGGTGCCTGTGCTCTCGACCAGATACGCTGGATTGAATGGCTGGTGATTTTTCTCGCCCAAACTGTTCTGATAGAAGAATTCCTGTACATCTTGCTGTGTTTTGAGCGCACGAAAGCGACGATGTGGCCGGTCGCTGATTGCCCGCCGTACATTGTCGAACGTTCGCTGCAGCCAGTTCGGGGTTGGGGACTCTGGTTCTAAGAGTTTTTGATAGGGCTCAATGGCTTGTTCAAACGCGTCTAATTCTTTGGTGTTGCCGCGGTCTGGTGTTTCTTCAGTCGAAAAGCGCACAGATTTTTCAATGCGCTGGAATTCTTCTACCTGCAGCGGGGATCGCTGCATAAACTTCTCTTTGTCAGTGGGTCGCAATTGATCATAGAGTGGCTGCGCGCCAAGTTCTGAAACTCGGCCCATAATGTCTGTTTCCTCCACGATCGTGGGCGTGGGAGTTGGTGGTCGGATTGGCTCTTCTTCTTCATCAACCGGCGGAGCATTGGCGGGCTGAAACAGCGTCCCGTCCTGCACGAGCTCCGTTTCTTCATCACTGTGCTCCATCTGCTGCGAACACACTTGCCTTGCTAGTACTAGAAACACAAAGCGATACGTTTATGAAGCGAATAAAAAGATCTGCGCTTCAAGAAAGTGCTCTTGCTTTCACCTCGACTGTGCACGAACTGCCGAGCATATGCTTCGAATTGGTGTAGATCAGACACTGCACAGTGTTGTCAGCCGTGTCCTGTTTGAATTTTGCTTCGAACATGTAGAGGTCTGAAAAAAAATGACCATTTGAGCAAATCCACAGCGCCTCCTTGTTTGCTAAACAGCACACATCATAAGAGACCATTCGGTGAGTTGTGGTGTTCAATGGCGGTAGCGTTAGCCATGTCTCATCATCGTTTGTTAGTGTTAATTCGTAGTAGAACGCGGTCAGTGCCAGCGGTTTGGCATTGCCACTCGCTACACTGAACGCCTGCTCTTTGACCAATTGCAGGCTGGTCGGTAGCAGTAACCCGTCACCCGCGCCGCTGTGTGCAGAGTGCTTGGTCGATGCAATGACCAACGCTGTGATACCGCTGATCAACAGAATGCAGAGCAGCATAAAAATCACACAGAGCTTCACCATGTTCTGGCCGAATGCATAATTGCCAAGCACTGTGACTTCTTTAACTTCTTCATCCTCCGGTCCCCAGTCATCGGTGTAGGGTTGGTGTTGGTAGTGAGTGCTGCTCAGGACAGGTTGATGATAATGAGTCTCTACAGAGGAATGTGGAACGGATTGTTGATAGGGTGGCTGGTAGAGGGGTTGTTGTTGTTGAGTAGGCGTTGGGGAAGTAGCCGCTGGTCGAGTGTAGTCGGGAACACTGGCTACACTGGAATCAGCTGGCAGAGGGGGCGCTCCAAATGGCACTTTTGCAGCTTCCTCTAGTGTTGCTCGATCTAAATTACGTTGCAGCAAACTGGGGCCGAGTGGGCGAGTCTGGCGCGTCGCAGCTGTTTTACGTGTTGGCGTGGCTGCTTTAGAGTTCATTCGACTCCACCCGCATCCAATGAATGTACGGCCCCTGAACCTTGTTCACTAGTAGAGTAGCGTAAAGGACATGACTGTATAGAGCCAAGTTTTTATTAGAAAATGGCTCAAGAGTGGATACCGATTGCACTGTGTACATCGGGTGGTATCATTGGCTGGGTGATTGTCTATATCATCCAGTTCTATCAATATGCATGGTTCCTACTCTCCGGGATGAGTTATGTCTACCGCAAGCTCTGGATCTACTTTCTCGTCATCTACGGATATCTGGAGGAGTTGTTTTTCAACTGGATGCTGAGTCACGAGTTTCCCGAACCACGCCCGCCGTGCAGTCTAATCCAAGATCCTCTCTTCGAGTCGAAACGCCAGCGCGGCATGCCCTGTCTTGAAGTGCAGCTCGCCTTTGCGCTGAGCACCTTTGTTGTTGTAAATCTTGCCTTCAGCAAAGCATGGCCACCGAGGTACACCCTGTTCACCGTAATTGCACTGCCAATGACTGTGGCCGCGTCGCTTTGGATTACAAACAACAACACGGGTGCACAGATTTTCATTGGCGCGCTAATTGGCATGTTCAATGCATTGCGCCGCGTGATGTTCTATCAGTTCTTTGCCAAAGATGCTTTGCTGATCCTCATCAACAAAGTCAAGTTTGTTCAGTGGTTTGCGCCTATGAACGAATATGGTGTCTGAGATGTTTACTTCTTGGACTTCTTCTTACGAACAACCTCAAACCTCAGTTTGGTCAGCACGAGGCAGCGATTGTCTCGATCCACGCTGAAACCAAACTGCCAAATGCCCTGTGCTGGCGACCAATTAAACGTGTCCGGGCACTCCTGCAGTCGCTCTTCCCATCCAGCTTCCTCGTAGTTGCCGTCGCGTGGGTTGTCTGACTCTGCCGAGGAATCTGAGCTATCTGAAATGCTGCTGTCTTCGTCTGAATCCGAGAATTCTTCGTCTTCATCCTTCTCTGCGTCACTTTCATCGCTGCTGCCAGGTTCTTCTTCCTCTTTGGCATCGTGGAGTACGATCTTCGAGGTCTCCGGCAGCACTTCGCTCAAATCAACGCTGGCAAAATTGAATTCGCCCATCTTCTTTGGCTCAGAAAACGAGCCATCTGCGTTGCTTTGCACATACTGCAGTCGCACCACATCGTCTTGCAACGCGGCCTTCTGGCCATGGTAGCCGATGAAGCGCGGAATGAATTTGATGCGTAGTGGCAGCTTAAGATGGGTTTCGAACGGTACAATGCTAGCCAATGGCCGATCAAGTCGGTTCGATACCAATTGCACAAATCCAGGGGTCTTTTTGTGACTGCCCATCTCCTGTTGGCGCTTTCTACTCTACTGATAAATGGGAAACTTGAACTGCATTCTTTACAACAAGCACTGTAAATATTGCCGAACGCGATAGTGTTTCCGCTGCACACCCTGTTGTTGTAGATGACCGTCGATTTAGAGCGCGTCGAGTACAGTGTAAACGAAGAGCCGATGGTCTTCTCCCTTTTGAACTACAGGACATGGCTGTGGTGGAAGTACCGAAAGTTCAAAGTTTCCTTCGTGGTTCCCGCCAAAGATCCGTTCAAAGTCGCCGAATGTTTCAGCATACCGCCGACTATTGGCCAAGATGACGTCTTGCAGTGCATATTGTTGACAACATTTGCGGAGAGCAAACAGAAAACAGCAAAAAAGAACTCTTTTTACATTGAATTGGAATGCCCCGCGTACATTACTGAGATAGTATTCAAGCTTGCCGTGCAGGTGAAGCACAGCGTGCACGTCAGCCTCTAATTAATAAATTTCTGCAATTATTGCAGAACTTCGATCCAAAAATGACAATCCACGAAGGACTTATTGCTGCGCTCAAAAAAGAGTTTCCTAACCACGGGTTTGTCGAAAACGCTGGGCTTCAGGGCTATCCAATCTACAGAGATGGACGGCCAGAGAAAGTTGTACGCGATGCTCCCGACGACCTGATGCTGGACTTTGGCGTACTCAATGATCTTGTGCAGCGCATCTGCGACTACAATTACATGCTGCTCGACAAAGAGAACGTCGACGAACTGGTGTACATTCTTGACCGCAAAACCGCTGCACCGAAGTATGCCAGTCGCAGCAAAGAGCTCAGCATTCCCAAGACGCCGCTCGAAGCAACGCAAACGACCAATCCACACTTGGCGTGGAAACGCTATTTTGATGCCAACTACACCAACCCGAACAGCGTTGCACCGGTGCTGGAAAATCTGAGCAGCATCCAGCGGGTTCCGCTGCCATACAGCGGCTACGAGCGACCTGCGAATTGGGACCAATTTCTCAAGAACCGCCACTTCAAAGAGTTTATCAGCGGGGTGCTCTGCGATGCAGTGTTTCGTCAGAGCAAAATACCGGTCGGCAAGTCGCTGGTTGTTCTCGGACCATTTGGTTTTGCAAAAAAGCGCAATGTCCACGAGGAACTCGAACTCGATGAGTGCTACAAGGCCGACTACTGGGAAGCTGACTACATGACTGTGTGGATAGCCAACAACTTCCATCGGACGCACCACATCACAATCTACTCCAAGGATGGCGACGTTTGGATGGCCAATTTGCTGAGTCAAACACGGCGCATCATCAATGTGCCGACTGGCGACGTCGACTCAGTGGACTTTGGCGGGGAGGTTGTAGTTGTGCGACATTGGCGTGAAAGAAACACTGCGTTTGCCTACGTCAACATCGGACAACTGTGGCGCAGTATTCAAAAACACGCCATAGCACTGACGTCGTTTGTCAACAATGGCAGCGCAGAGTTCCGTTTCAATGCGCCAGTCGCGACATATGTCTTCACGATGCTGTTGCTCAAGAACGACTATGTTGAGGGGTTCAATTGGATCACACCAGTGCGCTACTTTGCCGCCCTGCGCAAAAAGCTTGGCCTCATTGGAATGCCGTTGGTAGCTGGCACTGAATCGGCAGACAGTTTGCGCGTCAATTGTGATGCTGCACTGCGTTTGGTGTTCTACGCCTACGGAGAAGCACTACCTAAGCTCAACGTCGATCCCTGCGATATCGATACTACCGCACACAACGTTCGCGAGCAGCTGAACAACCGTAAGTCGAACAAAGCTACGTTTTCACTGGAGCTGTTCAAGGTCGCAATCGCAAATGCACACTGGTTCATGAGCTACATGATCGCGGCACAAGATGGCAAACTGCCATCCACCGGTCTTGAGACCGACAAAGAGTCTGGTCTTAGTCTACATGGCTACGCGCTACAGGCAGAAATCAGCGACAACAACACGTACTATGGTGTGCTCTCAGTCGGACGACCTCTGCAAGTTGCACTGGAACATCTTGCATTAAACAACGACAAGTAGGCGCATCGATGTTTTATTGTTCTGAACCGCGCTTCTGTTCTTTGAGTGCGTGTTTTTCGGCGATTTCGCGTTTCAGTTGCTCCGCGTCTTTCGGCCGACTGCCTTTCGGCAATTCTTGTTCCTCTAGGAAACTATCAACAGAGGCTCGGTTCAGCGGGGTATTGTCGTGCAAAGGATCGCAAAGCAGCCATGCCGAGTGGTGGGAAGAGTAGACTCCTGGCGGCATTCGACCATCGCATATGTCGGTCAAGTGAGCGCGCTCTTCCTCGCTGAGTTTGTCGTCCTCCGTGTTGAGCAAACGATGCGCAGTCTCGCGCAGTAGCACGTACTTGCCAGACTCGACAATCACTGGAAATTCGTACACTGTTTTGGGAGAAAGCAGATATGGCAACCAGCGCAGTTGCATAATATCGGCACTGTCGGGGAAAAGCGCTTCCAAGACCTCGCGAATCTGTTGACCCTGGAATGCTGGGTCGTAGGCTGGTAGCTCTGCAAAAACGCGTTGGACGCATTGCATCACCGCAGAAAGTACCTCCACCTCGACACCGGCTTTCAGCGCAAGCTTGCCGTTGAGGTCTTTGGCATCGTAATCATTTGCTTTCTTCACTCTTTCGATAATCTCGTAGACGGGTGTTGGGTCAAACCCAATCAGCGCTTCACTGTCTTCGGCCATCTTTCTGCTCTGTGTGGCTTTTGCAAAAATTGAAAGTAGTCGTGCCAGCGAGCGTCCAGTAAAAAGCAAAAAATACACTCACACCCACACTGCTCGACTTACATCATACGAACGACCACCGGAGGGAAACGCTTTCACCTCGCTCTTGCTGCTGCTTGAGTGAAAGATAGTGGTCTTCTTCTTCGTGACCTTGATGCGCTTGCCAGTTGAGATCCTCTCTGCATAGTAACCAATCAGCTGGGTGAACTCTTCTGCACTGTCCTCGCCACCACTGAAGATCACAATCTTCAAATTGGGCACATGCACCGACAGCACCGCAATCACCGAGGCCAGCCCTGTGGTCTTGCCACCGCGACGTGAGGCCAGAATGAACGCATTCTGCTTTGGCCCATCCCAACCGTACTGCTTGCAGACTCGCAGTACGCAGGAATTGTATTCGGAACCGAGAATAGGCCGCAGGTTCGCCCGCAACGTCTGTGTGTGGATTTTCACCTGCAAATCATACTTGCCGTCGGGAAACAGCGAATCCAGATCGCGCACCATATTGCGCAACCGCATTTCGCCCGACTGAAACCCGCCGGCATACAGCGATCGTTCAAACAGCTCGAACGTGAAGCATGGCCTTTCGTCTTGTTTTTCCGCAAGGGCTATAGGACGTAGACTCTTGCGAATCAACATCAAGCGCCGACGTGTACGCGCCACATTATCCCATTTCGGCACCAGTTTTGCAGCAGCTTGCGGCATGACACTCACCCGGGAAGAACACTCGCTGCTTTTGAATTTATTTGCCCTGGCCTACGCGGTTCTGCTGATGGTTGGATTTGGCCTGTCAGCGTCGCGTGAGCTGCTTGACTCGCACTATGTTTGGTTTATTATCTGGGGAATTCCGCTACCGGTGCTGGTGCGACTCGCCTGCGGTGGCATTGGCTTTCGCCGTGATGCGTTGGTCTGGACAATGGCCTATGTTGTTGGATGCATGATTGCCAATTTGATCGTTCTGGTGATCATTGCAGTGGACTGGGCAGAACAAGGCTCGTTCTACTTGAATTTGAACGCAAGCAGTACTGGCTTTTGGCCGCTTTACGTGTTGCTTGGCATGTTGATTGCACTGGTCATTGACAGCAGCATTCTGCTGGCATTGACTTCAGCGAGTTTGAAGTACACTACTGATGTGAAGAAGAGAACATGAACAATAAACTTGGTCCATATACGTGGTTGAAAAGAAGGGAAAGGCTGAAGTGATGGGTGGCCTATCCTCGCGATATCGTAATTTGGGCGAGGAAGCATGGCAGTTCAACAACAGCGACGACATCAGCGTCTCTGCGTTCCAAACCGGAGACATAGTGCTGTTTGCTGAGGATTTTCCCACTTCAAGCCTGCACCGTATGACCCGGCGAATGCGCAATCAGCTGTGGAGCAACTGCGGCATTGTAGTCAAAGTGCCGGGTCTCTGGCAGAACCAAACAATGCTGCTTGAGGCAGCTGCTGTGCATCCCGACGACCACATCCGCTCGAAATGTGAGCTGAAAACGGTCGAGAGCGGAGTGCGTTTGATCAATCTCATGGATAGATTGCGTGCCCAGAATTTCTCCGCCATTGGCATTCGGCGCAGAAAGCGCGTTCCTGAGCTGACAATTGATGAAACTGAGAATCTAGATACCTTCAATCCATTCAACCAGTGGCAAACAATGACGCGATTGAAGCCTCTGCTCGCCGGCAATCTGACGCGTCCGCTAACCGAGAAAGACGGGGCACTCGAAGCACTGAAAGCGTTGAAGATTGTACATACACCCTACGTCAAGCTCACCTTGAACGATTTGGCTGGCAGCACGCTGAATCGCTACTGTGACTCGTACAACGAGTACACAAAGAATCAGATTTCCGTTTGGCCAACAGACAAAGCACAACGCATGAAAGACGTGCTTCTGCAATGACAACAGTAAATGGCTTTACTGGGTTTTGTAGGGCTGGCGGTGCATGTTGGAAAGCGGTGTTCCGTTGCTGAGGTCTTGAGGCTTGATCTTGGTGACAGGGCCAGTGAGCAGAGGTGCCTTGTATTGTGTTCGTGTCTCGGGAGGAACCTCTTCACCAGGCACACCAACCGAATATTGCTGGGCACTGTCGACGCTGCCTTCAACAAGCTTGGCCACAGAATTGCGCATGACACCGAACTGCGGACCGAGCTTCGCCGTGACAAACCAGCTGAAAATCATTGCCACAGTGCTCCAGGCAATGGAGATGGCAATGAAGCCAATGAGCCAGGCGCGGTTGTCGCCGTAGATCAGCGCGAGGACAAGCAGCGCGACATCAATGCCCC
>Ga0307378_10011037_pt1 | contig 11684 bp, 8 predicted proteins | sample UN1MG_FD_202238 | JGI IMG/M metagenome (GOLD analysis project Ga0307378, IMG submission 202238) | Soil microbial communities from Risofladan, Vaasa, Finland - UN-1 | ecosystem: Environmental > Terrestrial > Soil > Coastal area > Acid sulfate soil | place: Finland: Risofladan, Vaasa | collected...
GACGACGTGCCCGCCCTCATGCAAGCAGGATCTCCACCGTTCCTCAACCGGGGTCTCGGCCTGCACCACGGGCGGGCGGCGGCGGGGCCTCTTGGCCGACTTGGGGCGGCGGGGCTTGAGGGTGCTCATGCTCGATCGTCCTTTCCGATGATGGCCACCAGCAGCGGCGCGGCCAGGAGTTCGTGGTACAGGTCCAGGCCCTGGGCGAAGTCGAAACGGGCCTGGCCGGTCGTCGTCTCGCAGAAGGTACGCTTGAACCGCCTGCACCCGGCCGCCTGAGTCCGAAGGCGGCCGTAGAGGTGCCGGTACGCTACCCGCCAGTCCCGCCGGTCGCGGCAGAGCCACACGCCCGCCGTGCCGGTTCCGACCGGGGCGCCAGCCAGACGCAGAACCTCTACGGCGTCCCGAATGTCTCGCGTCTGTACCGCTAGGCCGAGGCATCTCAAGTCCGCGGCGATGCGCCGTTGCGTTCGCGCGCGCCCGATGCCCGGGCAATGCTTGCACAGGTAGCCCGCGACGAGGACGTCCACCATGCCGGTGTCGATCATGGCCGCGCCCCCCCGCCGCCAGCGACAACGGCCTCGGGCTCGGCCGCCGCGGCCGGCCAGGCTGCCGCCGCGGCCAGGACGTCCGCATGCCGGTGCCGCAGGTCGTCAAGATCGCCCTGGCGCGAGAACCCGTCCGGCACCGTGAGGTCGAATGCAAGTCGGTCGATGTCACCGAGGGCAAGGTCAGCCGTCCCCACAAGGCGGCGGAACGCCCCGAGCACCGCGAACGCCTTCTCCCTGGCGGCCTGAGGCGCAGACCACGGCGGCCCGGCGCCGTCGCCGAGGATCTCGGCGGCGACGAGGGGCACCGTGGCCCCGGCGGCCAGGGCTTCGTCGACGGCGCGCAGAAACGCCTCGGCCTCGCTTGCAGAAGCCGGTCGTTGCCGATGGCGCTGCCAGAGCCGAAGCAGCCGCGTGCCGTCGCCATTGTTGCCGTCGCTGGTGCGCACACCTGGAGGGAAGGCCGTCGGTTCCCCTCCCTCTGTTCCCCGGTTCCCAACGGTTACGCTTCCGCCTTGGAAGCGCCGCAGGGGTGAATTGGAAGCGCCGCTGTTTCCCCCAGGGAAACACGATGGAAGCGCCGGCGCTTCCGTAGGGGAAGCGCCGGCGCTTCCCCCAGGGCAGCACGTCGGGGCCTGCGACAGGACAGCGTAGACCGCCGGTGCGTTCCTCGGCCGCGCGAGGCGGGCGACGTGCCGCCCTTCACCCTTGGAGAGCGCGGTGCAGATGTCGCGGGGGTGGACGCCGGTTTCCCGGGCCAGCGTGCGAACCGAGGGGAACGCCCGATTCCCGGCCCGGTTGACATGTAGCACCAGTCGAGCGAGCGCCCGGGCCTCGCCGTGCGAGAGACTCCGGTCCTCGACGATGGCCTCGATGCACCTCAGAACGTCCCCCATCGACAGGGCCGCCGGGGGTGTAACCACCGGCAGGGCGGCCGGCGCTGGTACGGCGTCGGGGGGGATCGGCCTGCTCATGGCGCCCTCCCGTCGTCGGCCGGCATGCAGCCGCCATCGAGCCAAGCCCGAAGACCCCGAGGCCCATCCAGCGGCCAGACGATCCGGCCGCCGATGCGAAGCCCTGGAGGGATCTGCCCGGTCGCCACGAGACGCCGCCACGACCTCAACGAGACGCCGCAGGCCTCCGCGGCCTCGCGGGCACCCAGGGCCAGCCGCAGCGGCGGCGGGGCGATGGTCGGCGGAACTTGGGCGGTCGCACTCATGGGATCGCCCCCACGTTTCGAGGGGCTCTCGATTTCCGGCGCCGGGCTGCTGCCTCGGCCGTCCGCCGTTCAGCCTCTGCCAGGGCTCTGCGGAGTGCTCGCACCGATGAACTGTTCGGACCAGCCAACTGCTCAGTGTCCGCTATCATCCGCCTGAGAACCTCCGGCGGAAGGTCCACGGCCTTCGTGATCTTCTGTGGCTTGTTCATGGTGCGAACAGCCTACAGAGTCGGCGCGGACAAGTGCGGTCGATTAACGTGCGTCTGACAGGACATCGGGCGGAGAAAACGGCTTGGAGTACGCCAAAAGAGCGTTTGCCGGACGAAAATCTTTTACGATTGACCTTCGTCTGACAGACTGTCAGACGGGCGGGAAGAGGTCCTTAATGTACGGGAGAACGTACTTCATCGAATGCAGGTATCGACATTCTCGCACGCTCGGTGCCTCCACGCTGACTACAAACTCGCGGTCTTGCCCGTGATCTTTGCGGAACCGGCACAGGCGTTGGTCCAGAAGAGCCCGCTTGTTCTTTGGTACCTTCCATCTTTCGGCGATGGCCGCCGCGCTCAAGAAGCCTTCGGGAAGATGGCTATTCCCACTGGCTCCTTCCGACACCGCTGTGATGTGGTCCCTGGTGGCGGAAGTCTGAGCCGGCGGGGCCAGGCGGGCCCGGCGGGCCACGGCCATGATGCGGTCCCACTCGGCCACCGCGCGGGCCATCTCGTCTGCGGTCGGTCGGTCGGGCAGGTTCGACGTAACGGGCAGGGTCCCATCCATATCCGGCAGCAGTTCGCAGCGAAGATCGTCGACGTGCTGCGCGGTCTGGCGCCACCCCTGCAGCGCCCCGTCGGCGGTGGCGTAGAGGGCCCGGCACTCTCGCAAGGTGGCCTCGTCGCCGGATCGCAGAGCATGGTCGATCATGTCCTTCCACTGGTCCCGCTCGGCCTGCGCCTTGGGAAAGCCGGCCGCCAGCATGCGGGCGGCCTCTTCCAGCCAGACCAAGGGGGGCGGTTGCGGCACATCGGCCGGCGAGGGCGTTATCTCTGTCTCGAAGACGGTCAGCCCCGCGTACCGCGCTTTGGCCTCGGCCACCGCCTTGACGACGGCGGCGGGCGCGGCGGCCTGGTGTCCCTTCGGGGTTCTCTTGCGAGTTCGCGTCGGCATGGTCCGGCTCCTGTTCCGGTCCTGAAACAAAGTGCGGGGGGCAGGCGGTCAGGATGCCGCTTTTCCGTCCGCGGGACGTAGCCCCCGCACCAGTCATTGTCCACGCTCGCACGCGGGAAATCAAGCCTTCACCGGGGCGCCACTGCCAAAACTGTTGGTGCCCATTTGGTGCCCATGCCCCCCGGGGCAGGGGCGGGCGGGTATCTAATTCCATCTGTGGTCAGGGGTTACGGCCGATGCTTCCCGGGCCTTCTGCGGATTTAGTATCCGGCGCTACGGCGCCCACGATGGCGTCGAGGTCGGCGTCGGCCGCCAGGTCCGCCGCCAGGACGGCCAGCGCTCGCCGGCGGCTCGCCGACAGCCGCGGCCAGGCGCCCACGATGGCGTCGAGGTCGGCGCCAAGCAGGGCGCCAAGCGCAGCCGCGCCGGATTCGCAAGTTCCGCTCTTGTTGGGGCTTACGTTCCCCACGATACCGGACTGTCGATCCGGTGGTTGCGGGTTCGAGCCCCGTCGCCCTCGCCACTAGACATGTAGAAACCGCGTTGGTGCTAGCGCCAACGCGGTTTCCCTTTTGGCCGGAGGCGCCCTTCCCGCCAGAGAACGACCCTTCCCGACGCTCCGCTGCACGATTCAGGGCAATAGTCGGGGCCGCCCGGGCATTGACATCATCGGTCCCCGTCCGCCGCCCCATCGACGGGGAATAATTATTCCCGCGTTACTTTTGTCCACCGGCAGAGTTTGGTCTCAGTAAAGGACGGGGACGAGACGGGGCCCCGCCGTTACGGCTGCGGGGTCACCTTTTCGCCCGAGAGGAGATCAGCCATCCCAATCCAGGCGCGCATCATGCGGTCCAACGGGGATGCCGAGGTATTCATCACGGCCACCCCCGCGAAGGCACCGTCGGTTAGAGACCAGGCCACGGCGCTTTTCTCGGAAGTCGGCGAGATCCTGCGCCGGCACGGTGCCCACATCCTCCAGGAGCGTATCTTCGGCACCGAGGAGGCCATGCGAGAGGCGTTGCCGGTGCGTGCAGCGGTCTACGGCGACCTGGATGACGGCATTCCGCCCCTGCTGCTGGCCGTGCCGGCCGGCCCGCTGGGCGGCATCAGCGGCGTGCAGATCCATGCGATTGCCGGGCAGCACCTTCCCGAGCCCATCCGGTACGGCGACTCGGTGTGCGGCCGCTTCGTCAACACGGGCGACCTGGGTTACATCGCCCTCTCGGGCCTCGCGGCGCCGGGCCAGGGAGCTAACACGGACCAGGCCCAGGCCATTTTCGCGCGGGCCGATTCGATTCTCCATCAGATGGGCACCAACATGTGTGCCGTCGCCAGGACGTGGCTCTGGCTCAAGGGCATCCTGGCGTGGTACGACGGTTTCAATGCCGTGCGGAGCCGGTTCTTCCGTGAATGCGGCATCATCGAGGGCGGGCGCCACGAGAATCGCCTGCCGGCCAGCACGGGCATCGGCGTCGGTCCGGCGGGCGAGGCCCACTGTGCCCTGGACGTGATCGCGACCACCGGCAAGGGCGCCTCGGTCGAGTACTTCCGCGCCGCGGGCATGCAGCAGCCGCCGCTGGAGTACGGCTCGGCGTTCTCCCGTGCCTCGAGGGCCGTGACGCCGGCCGGCAAGACGGTCTATGTCTCGGGCACGGCCGCCATCGACGAGGCCGGAGTGACGCGGCACGTGGACGACCTGAAGGGCCAGGTCGACATGACCGTGGCCAACGTCCAGGCGGTGCTGCGCGACACGGGCTGCACCGACGCCGACGTCGTCTACGCGTTCGTGTATTCGAAGACGCCGGCCGTTCAGGAGATATTCCACCGCGACTGGGCCGGCCTGGGTTGGCCCTGCATCTCGGTCGTCAGCGACGTGTGCCGCGACGACCTGCTTTTCGAGGTCGAGGCCACGGCCTGTCCGGGCGCCAAGGTGCTGTAACGGCCTGGCCCGGTTTCCCCACCCACCCGCCGGCTAACGCGTGCGCGCGCCCCATGGCCGAATTCACCCGACAGGTGTTTCCATCGGACGGGAGACACAACGGCCCAGCCTACTCCTGCCACGCTACTTCGCTGTTTCATCCCGCCTGGCGGCCTTCCTAGGCCGCCAGGAACATGCGTCAGGCCCGGTCGCGGCGGCCCGCCCAAGGCGGGCAGGCTCTGGGAAGGCCGCCGCGCAAATGGCGTTGCAGGCCTATTCGCCGGCGGGCGGCGCGTCGTAGCACTTGCGGCCATCGAGGATGGCCTTGCGTGCCTCGGCCTCGCGCTGGGCCAGGCGGAGGTACTTGGCGTCGCGCTCGGCATCGACGCCGTCGAGGGCGGCCTCGGCCATGTCCATCCGCGGCCGCTTGGCCAGCCCATCTCCTCCGGCGCGGATGATGGCCAGGGCCTCGTCGTACACCGGGCCGCCCTTCTCCTTCAGCGGCGCCAGGCACGGACTGACCTGGGGGCGAGAGAAACTGACGCTCGGCTCGTGGTGGCGGCCCGCCAGGTTGGTGCCTACCAGTTTAGACAGCCGCGCCAACTGCTTCGCGTCCAGGGGGCAGCGCCCGTAAAGATTCTGCGGGTACGCGCTGGCGTACGACGGATAATAGGGCGCGTTGATGTCGATCCAGGTCACGATGCGGTCGAGGGCCTCGGCATCGAGACGGACGTCGTTGTGCCCTTTGCGGAGGACCTTGACCAGTTTGCTGGCGTGCGAGCCCCAGGAATACGGCATCTGGACTTCGGGGGGGCCTGCCCCGACGACGCGCACCAGGTTCTTCCGCCTGAGTTCCATGTACGAGAAGTTGAAGCACCGGTCGAGGTCGCCCGACAGGATGACCTTCCCCGCGCCCTTGCCGCCGACGTCGTGGCATCGGACGCAGTACCGGTCGAAGACGGGCTGGACCTCGGCCCGGTAACTGAAGAGGCGCGGCCGGCCGTGCCAGGGGCGCAGGGCGTCGGGCGCGCGGCCCAGGGCGCGTTTGGGGCGGTTGGGCACGGCGGACTGGCGGTTCTCGTGGCAGCCGACGCACCCGGCCGTCTCGCCCGGCCGGCAAATCGTCCCGCTGCGCATCGACTGGACCATCATGCCGTCGGCATCGAGCAACTGGAAATAGACGAACCGGTCGGCCGGCACGGCGAAGTAGGCCGACCCGTCGTCGGCCACCGGCACGGTGCCGAGGATGCGCTTGTTGTTGAAATCGTCCCAGGCCATGCCCGGCGCCTGGGTGCCGCTGCCTTGCCAGTCGGGGTGCGTCCAGAACCGCTTCTCGGGCGACTCGACCACGCGCAGGTACTTGACGGTGCCGGGCTTGACGCGGTCCATGCCCGTGCCCACGTAGACGTCGTGCACGTAGAAGTAACCGTTGGCCTGGGTCAGGTCGATGCGGTCGGGAGCAGCCGGCGGCCGGGGGCGCGGGCCGAGCGGCATCGGGTCAAAGCACCCGGGCGCCTCGGTGTGCACGAGCAACTCGTTGCCGAAGACGTCGACCAGGAAGATGCCCATCTGCTCGCCCTCGACCTGACGCGAGCACAGAAAATACTTGCCCGCCGACGCCGGCGCCGCCGGGTCGTCGAGCGGGTATGGGTCCTCGTACTTGGCCGGTATGCGGGTGAACGCATCGTAGCCGCCGACCATGACGAGGTCGATCGCCTCGGGCGGCCACGTCTGCACCACGGGGGCCTTGCCGTCGATGCCGCGCGACCGGTCGACGATGGCCAGGGCGCCCCACGGGCGATCGTGACACGAGGAGAACGTGGCGACGAACCGGTCGGCACCCGCGATGGCACGGGCATCGAGGATGGCGCCCGGCGAACTCGTGTTGTTGCCGAAGTAAACGGCGTGGTTCGTGCCGTCGGGGTTACACGTCCAGACGCCTTGGGCGTCGCCGAAGTTGCGGTCGACGTACTCCCACCGGTCATACAGGAGGGTGCCCTCGGGCGTGAGCGTGGCATGGCCTTCGTGCAAGGTGCTGCGACCGATCTGATGGATGTTGGCCCCGTCGGCGTCCATCCGAAAGAGGTTGCCCATGATGTGGCGGTTGCACATGCAGTACTTGGGCTCGCGGGTGGAGGTGAAGGCGATTCGCCCGTCGGGCAGCCAGCACGGGTCGATGTCGCAGATGCCGGGCAGAAAGGTCAGTTGCTTCAGGCCCGTCCCGTCGGCGTTCATCTCGTAGAGATGGTAGTCGTCGGCCGGGTCGCGGCGCATCGAGAAGAGGATGCGGCGGCCGTCGAAACGGACGTCGGGGTCGCGCGCCACGCCCTTGGACACTTCCAGCAGCGTCCGGACCTGGCCGCCGCGCGCCAGGTCGATGGTCTTGACCGCTCCCCCGCCCCGGAACGAACCGGTGTTGATCTCGCCCGTCTGGAACATCGTGGCGGTGTTATGGTGGTCGGGCCGGTACTGCTGCCGCACGACGAACACGATGGGCCGGCCGCTGACGAGCGGGTTGGCCAGGAGGGCCTCGCGCCGCAGCCGCTCGAGTTCGACCCGAAGGGGTTCGAGCGAGTCGACCGGCGCCTTCTCGATCCGGGCGGTGAGTTCGGCCAAGCGGTCGAGGAACTCCTTGCCGGCGTAACGCCCGGGGAACGTCTCGGCCAGGTCCTCTATCGCCCGCCGAAGCGACCGCGCCGCCCCTGTGACCTGGCGGCGAGCCTGCTCGCGCGGCTCCTCAGTCGCGGCCGCAGGCGCCCGACCGGCCAGAAGCGCCACCACGCAGACCGCAAGGAGGCGCACGAGGGCGTGTCGCCAAAGTCCAGCCATCCCACCACCCCTCCCTGACGCCCGGTCTACGGTTTCTTCTGTTCGAGTTTGTAGACGGAAACGCAGTTGTCTTCAAGTTGCGGCACGTAAAGGAGCCGCCGCGCGATGTCCAGGCCGATGTCGGCCGGCATCCTGACCGCGATGAGCGGCTGCACGGTCTTGCGATCGGCCGAGATGGTCACCACGCGGTTGCCCTGCATGTCGGACACCAGGAACGTGCCGTCGTCGAGCACCTCGATGCCGTCGGGCGTGGTGAAATGAACCGCCAGACCGAAGGGCACCGGGTCGCCCTTGCCGGTCGGGTCGAGTTCGTAGACCTCGTGCAGGTCCCAACTGACGGCGAACATCTTGCCCTTGAAGAACGTGATGCCGTTGACGCCGGCGGGGGCCTTAATCCGCGTGACGCCCTCGCGGTCGAGGCGGTAGACGGCGCCGGCCTCGGTGTCGGAGACGTAGACCGCCACGCCGTCCGAGGCCATGTCGTTGAGGCGGCGTCCGGCGGGGCCCATGAGGGGCCTGGCCACGGCCTCGTCGGTCACGGGATACCCCACCACGCGCGTGTTGTCGGCGACGTAAAGGACGCCTTCCAGGATGCACATGCCCTTGGGGCTGTTCAGGGGCGCCTCGGCCTTCGATTCCTGCCAGCGCATCCAGACGGGCGTTCCGCCCGGCCTGAGGACCGAGATGAAGCCCGTCCCGTCATCGGCCCAGTACCCGCGCGTGGCGGTGTCCATGTTGGACACGAAGACGGCGCCGCTGGTGCGGTCCACGAGGGCGCACTCCGGCGCCTGGAGCCGCGCGATCAGGGCCACCTCCTGTGCCGTCCACACCGGCTGGACCCCCTGGAGGTTCGGCCCGCCGCAACCCGCGGCCGCGGCCAACGCGCCGGCCAGAAAGGCAAGACGCCACGTCGCACGGTTCATCCGCGGTCTCCTTGCTCATTGCACGACGGGCTGGTACCACAGCGATTTCCAGTACACCCGGTCCGTAGCATAGGGGTCGATGGGGTCGCCCGGTCCGATCGTGTCGGCCAGGATGCCGTAGCGTTTCATCTCGCGGACGTAGGGGGCATACGGGCGGTAGCCGGGCATGTCGAACCGCTTATGCTCGTCGAGCCACTTCTTGGCCTCCTGGACGGCGGCCAGGATCTTCTGGTAATCGGGGTCGGCCGTGTTGGCGAACACGTCGGGGGCCTTCTCGCCCGGCTTGGGCGGTGGAGACTTGGCCTGGCAGGTGCCGTACCCGCCGGCGCCGGCCGCCAGGGGACCGAGCAGGATCTGCGACTTCTCCGGCCGGGTCAGGTTGTAGGCCATGTGGCGCGACAGGCCGCCCCGCACGTCATGGGTGGCCGACAGCGGTAACGGCATGCGCTTGGCGTGACACGCGCCACAGCGGCGGCCGATGACCTCCATGGCCGCCTTAGCGGCCGGCCACTCGACGTCGATCCGCTTGATCTGGTTCTCCACGTACTCGCCGACCATGCCGCTGCCCGGCGCCGCGTAGGTCCCGGGATACACGGCACCGGATTCGATCCAATACCGGATCATCTTGAGCTCGTGGTCGGTGACCTTGACGTCGTTATGGCTGCCGTCGATCTTCTTCAAGAGCCGGCTGGCCGAGGCGCCGATAACGCGTGGCGGCCGGTTGCTGAACTGGTTGCGGCCATCGGCCACCAGGCCGCGCGCCATCAGGTTGAAGTACCCGTGCGAGTACATCGGGCCCCGGTCGCCCGCCAGCGTCACGCCGCCGCTACGTTTGTCGGGGTTGTGGCACTTGACGCAGTGCTTATCCACGATGGGCTGGATGTCGCGCGGAAAGTCGAACACGTCGGGCGCGTCGGCGACCGGCCGGATGCGGCTGGGCGCGCGGCCGAAAGCCAGAAGGTTCGCGCCCCGGGGCGGCAGCGTGCGGGACCGCTGTTCGTGGCAGCCGGTGCAGCCGGTCGTCTCGCCCGGCTGGACGGTCACGAAACTCTGCATGCGTTTGATGGCGTTGTCGCTGTCGTCCATGGCGACGAAGAACACGCTCCGCATGGCGGGCACCTCGAAGTACGCCGACCCGTCTGCTTCGACGGGCACGGTGCCCAGGATTCGCTCGAGGATGAACGTGCCGCCCAGGCTGATCGGTTCCATGCCGCCCGAGAAGTGCACCGGCTGTGGCAGCGTTTCGAGGATGAGGAGTTTCTTGATCTCGCCCGGCTTCACGCCGGCCATGTTGCGGCCGTAGGTGACGTCGGCCAGGAGGAGCCGGCCGGTGGCCTGCGCCAAATCGACGCGGGGCGGGATGATGCGCTCGCGAGGCCGCGGCATCAGTGGGCGCGGCTCGTGAAACTGGTACTCGCCGGTCGAGCGGCACAGGACCTGGGTGGCGCCCCGGCCGTTCATCAGGAGAATCCCGTCCTTCGACGCCACCAGGATACAGTCCTCGGAGAATGCATAGGGGTCGCGGAACTCGGCGCGCGGGTTCACCGCCCGCGCAGAAGGCTGGTCGTCGGGACCGGCGTTCGGGTCGACGATCGTCACGACGCCGTTGTGCTCACGGATGCCGTGGCCGGGAGAGAAGATGGCGACCGTCCGGTCGGTGGCCGGGATGGGCTTGGCATCGAGCATGACGGTGCCGGGGTGCATGTTGCCGAAGTAAACCATCTGGCCGGTGCCGTCGGGGCTGGAGACCCACAGGTGATGGAAGTGGACCTGGCTGCGGTCGACGTATTCCCATCGCATGTACAGCAGTCGGCCGTCCGGCAGCACCCAGGGCGTGTTGTCGTGGTCGTTGTTGCTGGAGATGGGGCGGATGTTCCTGCCATCGGGCCCGCACCGATAGAGGATGCCCACCTGCGTCAGCCAGCAGTTGACCCATCGCTTGCACCGAGACGACACGAAAACGATGTCGCCGTCGGGCAGGTAGGCGGGCTCGAAGTCGTCGTACTCGCCGTCGGTCAGCGCCTTCAGATCCGTGCCGTCGGCATTGATTTCGTAAAGATGATACGGATCGGTGCCCGCTTTGCGGTAGGCGAAGAGGATCTTCTTGCCGTCGTAGTGGACCTGCGGGTCGCGGACGCCGCCCTTGGGGTCCTCGAAGATGACGGTCACCTGTCCGGTCTTCAGGTTCAGGCGGCAGAGGCGTCCGCCTTCGCGGTAGGCTTTGCGGTTGGCGTCGGGGCCGTAGTAGCTGAAATTGGCGTACCAGTGGCCGTCTTGCCCGAGCGGCCGCGCGGCAAAGATGACGTCCTCGACACCCGCCATGGGGCCCGCCAGGGCCTCGGCCAGGAGGTCCGGCGCCGGTTTCGGCGGCGCCGCGGCCGACGCCCCGCCAACGCCCCACGCGCCAACAAACCAGACCGCGGCCGTCAGGCAGGCGCCGGCCAGAAGGGCCTTCGTCATCCTCGTCCCCGTCCCTAGAGCGACAGCAGATAAGCCAGCAGGTCGTCCACCTCTTCCTTAGAGAGGTGGCTCGTCTTGCCGTGCAGGTCTTTTTTGTTGAACGTCGTGAGGATGTCGCGGAGTTCGACGGCCTCGCCGCTGTGCAGGTACGGCGCCGTGCGATAGCACTCGATGAGGGTGGGCGTGTCGAATTCGTCGGCCCGGTCGAGTTCGGCGCGCGTTCCCACGTTGTACAACTTCAGGTCCGTAAAGAGCGGCGCCGGGTGACACGTCGCGCACCCGGCCTTGCCCTCGAACACTTTCTTGCCGCGATTGGCGCTCTTCGACAAGTTGCCCTTGCCATCCAGGTACGGACTCGCCTCGGGTTTGAGCGACCGCAGGTAGGTCTCGACGACCTTGAGCGTTTCCGGCGTGGGCTCGTGGAACTGGATGTACCGGAACCCGGCCGCCACGGCCACTTCCATCTTCTCGCGCACGCCGCGCGACATGACCGGCGGCGTCTTGTGCGTCAGGAGCAGCGACCGGGCGTTCTTGGGGTTGCCCAAGCCGTCGTTCAGGAGGTCCCAGTTCAGGCCGTCGGCCCGGGCCTCCTCGGGATGGCAGGTGGAACAACTGAGCCAGTG
>Ga0307378_10011038_pt1 | contig 11682 bp, 20 predicted proteins | sample UN1MG_FD_202238 | JGI IMG/M metagenome (GOLD analysis project Ga0307378, IMG submission 202238) | Soil microbial communities from Risofladan, Vaasa, Finland - UN-1 | ecosystem: Environmental > Terrestrial > Soil > Coastal area > Acid sulfate soil | place: Finland: Risofladan, Vaasa | collected...
ACCCGCCGAGGGGCACCCGCATGACGGCTACGCCTACGCCGGTTGCCAGTGTGTGTGCTGTCTGAACGTCCGCGCCCTCGCCGCACCCGCCAAGGAGCTGACCGATGACTGACCCGTGGAAGATCCTGCTCGACGTGTTGCAGGAGAACGCTGACGACGAGATCAACCGTCAGAACGGCGCGGCAATCGGGTATGAGAACGCGCTGCTGATGGTCAAGGCCCACCGTGACGCCATCAACTCTGAGGCCGTCCGTCGCGGTGCTCGCATCGGAATGCACCAGCCCGCCGCACCCGCCGCGTTCGTGGAGGACTGGAGCGACCCTGCGATGGATGTCTACGACGCCGCACCCGCCGAGGGGCTGGACGTACTGACGCAGGCCCGCGACCGGCTCCAGACGATTTGGGAGAACATCGGCACCGGACACGACAACCCCGAGGACCACGAACTGGTCGCGCAAACGTGCTGGTTCGCCATGCAGGAACTCGATCGCGCCCTCGCCGCACCCGCCGAGGGGCGCGAACGGGAAGCCTACGAGGCCGGACGGCTGGCCGGGTACGAATACGGCATTGACTTGGGGAAGGGCGAGAGTTTCACGCCCGCCGCACCCGCCGAGGGGCTGGACGGCACCCGCCCCTGCACCGAAGGACCCGATGGTGGGACGTGTGACGGCTCCGATCATGTGCGCCACCTCGTCTGGTCGTGCTTCACGGCCACCGAGATGGGGCGGCACCGAGACGCCTACGCGAAGGCAACCCTGACGCGCATGGCCCACTCCCCCGCACCCGCCGAGGGGCTGGACGTGGAGCGGCTGGCGCGGGCCATCCGGGCGACGTTCGGGGGCACGCCACCCACCGCCCGCCAGCAGGCCGACCGGATCGCCCGCGAGTACGCCAAGGAGCAGACCAATGCCTGACACCGACCGCCTCGCGGCGCTGCTGCGGGAGGCGTGGGACGGCTGGGATGGCGAGAACCCCCAGCCCGACGACCCTCACGAGTGGCAGGCCGTCTGCCTCCGCGCCGCTGGCGTCACCCTCGCCGCACCGACCTGTTGCGACCTAGCCTGTTACGAGGACGCGGGCTGCGAGTGTGACGGCTGCAAGGCCCCCGCACCCGCCGAGGGGCTGGAACCCCTGGACGGGGTTGACTGCGACTGGGACGAGAACGGCAAGTGTCGCTGCAAGCCCGCCGCACCCGCCGAGGGGCTGGGTGAGTGCGGCTTCGACGCGTTGCTCGCGGGCCATCGAACCGAGGAGGCGCACGACTGCTTCGCCATGAACTGCAAGGCGCTGGGGCACGAGGTGGCCGCCCTCCGCGCCGCGCTACTCCAGCCCGCCGCACCCGCCGAGGGGCTGGACGTGGAGCTGCTGGCGCGGGCCATCCGTACCGCCGAAGTACGGTCACAGATGGGCGCGCAGCGGATGGGTGCCGTTCCTCCTGATGATGGGCCGCTCCCCGACTGGTATCGGGCGTATGCAGAGGATGTCGCCCGCGAGTACGCCGCGCTGAAGAGGAGGCCGACCGATGACTGACACCGACCGCTTCGCGGACGCCCTGACCGTGGCCCGCCACTTCGATGAGGACGCTTTCGCCTGTGACTTCGGCGGTCGGACCGCCATCAATCTGCCGAACCTCGACGCGGTGATCTCGCTCGCCCAGCCCGCCGCACCCGCCGAGGGGCTGGACGTGGAGCGGATCGCGGCGTTCCTCCATGACGAGTACGGCTGCCGCATCACCTGTCGCGGCGGTCGCCTCGCTGACGACCGCCATCCGTCGCATAACGAGGCGTATCGCGGGCAGGCTGAATGCCTCCGCGCCGCCCTCACCCCGGAGGCTGACCGATGACTGACTGCGTCGGACCGCCACCCGTGTCGGTGGATGCGTTCTTCTCGATCATCGACCGCTGCGCCACGATGTATGGGGGCGACAACTGGGAGATGAGGGCGGTGGCCGGCATCCCAGCGTTCCTCATGATCGCCCTGGCGATGGTGATCATCTACCTGATGCTGCGGGCGGTGAGCCGTGGATCCTGAGCCCATCAGCAACGGCCTGGCCGCGCTCCTGACGGGGATCGCAGCGGGCTTCGTCATGGGCATCGTGTTCGGCATCGTAGTGAGGGCAGTCCTGTGAAAGATATGACCACGGCGGAGTTCGCCAAGGCCAACCTGGCCGCGCTCGAGGAGCCGGTGACCATCCGCCGCTACACCAAGACCCTGGGGACGTACTACCCCGACGGCTACGAGCCGTCATCCGTTCCTCCGCCCCCGGCTCTGTTCGACGAGGAGGACGACAAGGCCAGGAACCTCGTCCGGGTGCCCGCGACGACCGTCACCGACCTCGAAGCGGAGGTCAAGCGCCTCAAGCAGGAGCTGGCCGCGAGACCGTCCCAGGAACTCACAGAGGGCGTGGTGGTGACCATCAACCCCTACAAGCCACTCAAGCCGTCTGGCGACCCGTTCGCGGGCCTCGCCAAGCAGGACAGGGACTTCTTCGAGAGGAAGCTGGGCACCAGCAAGAAAAAGTCGTAGACTCTGGCGAATAACGCCAACCGACCCATAAGGAGAACCCGTGGGCATCTTTGACCAGCAGATCGACAAGGCCGTCGATCAGGCCTTCACCAAGCAGCTTGACCGCCTCAACGCCTCCACCGTCCAGATCGAGGCCCGGATCGCGGAGCTCAAGGCCGAGCGTGACGCCATCAAGGCCGAGCGTGACGCCACCCGCCGCCTCAAGGACCTCCAGGGCCAGATCTCCAAGCTGGAGATCGACAAGTCCAAGATGGTCGAGGACAACGAGCGCGAGATGCGCGAGGTCACCCACATGGTGGGTCTCGAGCGCAAGCGCCAGGAGTTCGAGGCCGAGCAGGCCAAGAAGGGCATCGACCATGCCCGCGCCCAGGCCATCCTCGAGGTCCAGCGTGAGAACCTCGACACCGAGCGTGCCGCGTTTGTCAAGGAGATGCAGTTCCGCGAGGAGCGGTTCTCCCAGGAGGTTGGCTACCTCAAGGACCTCATGGGCCAGATCCTCGACCGCCTGCCCACCGTCAACGTGGACCGCAAGATCACGGACAAGACCTCCAAGACGGTCTAGCCGTGAACGACCGACCCTTCAGGGACCAGTCCGACAGGTCGCTATCGAAGCTCCTGTCGGACGCCCTCGAGGCCAACAAGCCCAAGCGCGGCCCCATCCAGCCCACGGGGATCCGTGACCTGACCGATCCCCTCGCCTACGGCATGGGCCAGAACGTCGAGACGGAGTTCCGCATCGGTGCTGACGGTCGCCCCGAGGCCGTGACGCGCCTCGTCCTCGCCCCGGCCAAGACTTCCGTCCGCAATGCCGGCGAGTCCGAGATGGCCTGGCTCAAGCGCCGCGTCAACGAGATCCGCTGGAGACCGACCCGATGAGCCTCTACGACAACTACCTCTACACGACCAGCACCACCAACACGATCCAGTCGTATCCCTTCTCGAACAATGTCACCGTCTACCTGAACCACGAGATGGAGAAGTCGAAGCCGGAGGCCTTCTTCACCCCGGAGATGGTGGCCGAGGCCATGCCGCGACCCGAGAGCGACCTCGACTGGCTGGAGCGCCGCGTGGAAGAGATCTGCTGGGAGCCTGCATGACCCGTGACGAGATCGTCGAACAGATCGCGGACCGCCTGCATATTGACCCCGAGGATGACGCCGGCATGGAGGAGGCTGGCGTCATCCTCTTCGATGGCATGGAGGACGCCTTCATCGGCCTGGCGGAGCGGTTCGAGGAGGGGGGCCACCGCTACTTCGCCGTCTACAGCTACAGGAAGATGGTCGAGAGCCTGGTTGCAGACGGCATGGATGACACCGACGCGATGGAGTACCTGGAGTTCAACACCGTGGGCCTCTACGCTGGCCCAGGGACGCCCGCGATCATGCGGGACCTGGAGGACTGACATGATCGACTTCCCTGCCGTCTCACCGTTGCGGGAGCCCGTGACACCGGAGCCCCACCACCCTGACCAGACGATCATGTTCGAGTCCCCCGTGGACACGACGTTCTCGGTGGATGGCAGCGGGTCGGGGGTCAGCTTCACGGTCAGGTTCCACCGCACGCAGCGCCAGAAGTGCGCCGCCTGTGGCAAGCGCCGGATCTGCTTCTACGTCGGCCTGGGGGACCTGTTCAAGGGCCCCGCGATGTGTGCCAAGTGCTTCGGCGTGCGATGACCGACCTGGAGTGGCTCCGCAGCAGGATGTTCGCGACCAACACCACCGCCAAGGAGGTGCCCAGCTCATCACGGAAGCTGAAGTCGGGTGCCATCGAGGCGACGATCCAACTGGACGGTTCGACCATGCTCGTCCGGGGACTGATGCGGAGCATGAACGTCGATCACGACTACATCGACGCGACTACCTTCGGTGACCCGGATAAGGTCTACCTGGTCAGGAACCCGACGATGAGGCTCGAGATCGAGCTCGACGGCGAGAATGGATGGGTTGAGACGTGAGCATGGCGCTGTTCGATGAACCGCCCAGGGTGACGATCAACAACCCCGACGCGGCAGGCGGTTCCAGGAAGGGCCTGCTGCTCGGCCTCACCGAGACGAGCAACGACTACGCCGAGGGAATGATCTGCATCGAGAACGGGGAGATCGTCGTCCTCAACCGCTCCTGGTTCACCATCGACTGGCGCTACAGCGCCGAAACTGACCGCTGGGCTGATGTTGATGCCCAGGAACCTGACCAGATGGGGTAGTCGTACCCCTAGCGCCCGATGTACGCTCTCGGGTATAACTGAAGACAGGGAACCTTGGATCGCGGCTCCGGCTTCTCTTGGTTGACCTCCAAGCTGTCGTAGACGCGAGACAGACCCGAATGGACGGGTCGGCCATTGCTGTGGCCGGCTCGTCCTCTTTTCTTGCCTGGAGGACCCCGTGCGGCACGTCACGGCGACAGCTTCATTCGCCTCTACCCACCGAGACGAGGCGGAGAGTCCTTATATCCATGGGCACACCTTCTGGGTGGCCGTCACCGAGCTCGGCACAGACGAGCTGACCCGCAAGGGTCTCGATGAGGACCTTCTCCAGGTGGTGATCGAGCTCCATCTCCACAGCCTCGACGACATGCTCGTCGGGGGATCCCAGGAGCTGGGCGGCATCGCGACATGGGTCCAGGAACGGCTGCTGATGCGACATCCTCGGATCGTCCTGACCGAGATCTGGGTGGCTGACCGCCCAGAGGTCAGGATCGGGATCCGCAGGGAGATCCGTTGAACACGAAGCATGACTACGACGCCTTGGAGCGCGAATACGTCACAGGCGAGATGGGCCTGCGCGAGCTCGCCCGGATGCACGACATCGCCAACCACTCCCTGATCACCGTCCAGTCGAAGAAGCGGGAGTGGGCCAGGAAGCGCGAGGAATACCGTCAGGGGGCCTCTGAGAAGGCCGTCGTCTACATGGCCGACCAGGAAGGGTCGCGGAGGGCCCAGGAGGCCAAGGTCCGCGACAACGCCATCGAGGCCATCGACGAGGCCATCACGAAGATGCGCTCCGACATGAAGGCCACGACCCTGCGCCTCAAGAACAACGAGTGGGTCGAGGAGCCTCTCGTGATCATCAAGCCCACCGACGTGGCGATGTTGATCGACCGCCTCAACGTCCTGTTCGGCAGGCCGTCGAACATCACCGAGGAGAGGAACCTTGGTATCAGCCTTTCCTCCGATGGAGTCTCCCCAGAACTCCTCCGAGGCATTGTCGAAGCTACTCGCGGCATCTCTGACGTTGGAGGAGCAGCAAGCTCTCCGTTCCCACGCGCTGATCGAGCTCGCGAGAACTGACGGACCAGAGGCGGTCTTCGCCTACGGAGAGATGGTCTTCGGGTACGTCCCAGCCGAGCATCACCGCGTCATGGTGGCGGAGACCCTCGAGGCCCTCCTCTACCGCGAGCACAGCGTCAAGCTCCTGCCGCGTGGTGGCGCGAAGACCACCTGGGACAACACGATCCTCTGCTGCTGGCTGGTCGGGAAGTACCCCGACATCCGCATCGGCATGGTGTCCAACACCGACACCCAGGCCAAGGACTTCTCCAGAGCGGTCAAGTATACGATCCAGGCCAACCCCCTCCACAAGCTCGTCTTCCCCGACTCCGCCCCGTCATCCGAGAAGTGGACGGACAAGGAGTGGCTCTGCGCTGGCAGCCGCTGGCTCGGCTCCAAGGACGTGACGATGTTCTCGGTTGGGGTCGGCGGCGCGATCATCAGCAAGCGGTTCGATCTCCTCCTCCTGGACGACATCCTCGACGAGGAGAACACCCAGACCATCGACCAACAGGAAGGCGTCGAGGTCTGGTTCAAGAAGACCCTCAAGCCCTGTCTCGCGCCTGACGGCGTGGTCGTCGCCATCGGGACACGGTGGGGCGAGGGCGACCTCTACGAGCGGTTCATGACGCCGACCGCTGACGGCGGCTTCGGCTGGAAGAGCCACATTGTCTCGGCCCTCACGACAGACGACGCGGGCCAGCTCGTCAGCTACTGGCCCGAGTACTGGCCGGTCGAGCGACTCCTCAAGGAGAAGGAGGAGATGGGGTCACCCCTCTTCTCGTGCTCCTACCAGAACGACATCTCCGGCCTCCTGGCCGGCAACATCTTCCACGGCCCGTTCGACCACTTCTCGGTGCTGCCGGAGGGTCACAGCTACACCCTCCGCATGGGCGTGGACCTGGCGTCCTCGATCCGGGAGCGGGCCGACTTCACCGCCCGCTGCACCACCGCCGAGGACGTGTGCATGGGCAGTTGCCCCCTCAAGGGCTGCTTCTACGTCCTCTCCGCCTATCGCGACCGGCGGGAGTCCCACCACGCCGACTTCATCCGCGACGGGTGGCTTGCCTACCCGAACATCGGCCTCGTGGTGGTCGAGTCCCAGCAGTTCCAGTCCACGCTGATCCAGGAGGTCATGGAGACCTACTCCAAGATCCCCATCGAAGGCAAGAAGGCCGACGTGGACAAGGTCACCAGGGCCAGGGCTGTCGCTGCGAAGTACGAGGCCCACAAGGTCTTCCACCACGCGAGTCTGCGTGGGTCCGCATTCGAGACGGAGTTGCTTTCGTTCCCCAAAGGCCACGACGACTTCGTGGACGCGGAGGGCTACTCGATGGACCTTGGCGGAAACGACTTCTACTACGGGAGCCTCAAGCGATGACCGACGATAGCCAATGGTCTGAGATCGAGTTCCGCGACGGCAAGCGTCTCGTCCCCGGCTACATCGCGTCTCTCCTGACCGGCATCGAGACGCACCGTCTCACCTACGACGAGGCCATTGGTGAGGCCAACAGGAGGTCTGAGTCCGACTTCCTCAACGCCCAGCAGGACCGTGTCCTTGCGGCGCACTTTCGGGAGCTCCGCTGATGGGCATCATCTCCGACTTCCTCACGCGCTCGTACAAGACGAGCCCCAAGAACGTCCCGGTCGGGAGCAGCCAGCTCCTGTTCCAGGAACGAGGCAAGGTCGGCAAGACCTCGGCTGCCCTGTTCCGCAACTGGGCCGAGCACTCGGAATGGGTGAGGGCAGCGGTCAACATCCGCAAGGCCCAGGTCTCCAGCGCCGAGTGGGACATCGTCCCCTTTGATCACTCAGGAACCTTCGATGAAGGTCTCCAGTCGGAGCTTCGGGACTTGTTCGAGCGGCCCAACCCTGCGGTTGAGTCGTTCCGCTCGTGGGTTGAGCCGATCCTCGAGGACATCCTGGTGCTCGACGCCGGGTCTATCGAGAAGGAGCGCACCCTCGGCGGCGACCTGTTTGCCCTCCATGCGGTGGACGGCGGCAAGGTCAAGGTCAACGCCCTGTGGGACGGCGATCCCGACGAGGCGAGGTACTGGTGGGTCCCCACGCCCCAGTACGAGGTCCCGTTCAGGAACGAGGACCTGGTCTACGTCATGGCGAACCCTCGGACGTACTCCGTCATGGGCCTGTCGCCCCTCGAGACCCTGAAACTCACCATCGACTCGGAGGTCAGCGGCTCCAGCTACAACAGCCGCCAGGTCACCAACGCCGCGCCTGACGGCCTGCTGGATCTCGGTGAGGGAGCCCGCCCGGAACAGATCGAGGGCTTCAAGAGCTACTGGCTCTCCGAGGTCGCGGGCAAGGGGGCCATGGCCTTCATCGGCGGCACCAAGGGGGCCAAGTTCGTCCCGTTCCGGGGCTCCAACCGCGAGATGCAGTACCAGGAATGGCTGATGTACCTGGTGAGGAAGATCGCGGCGGTGTACGCCATCAGCCCCCAGGACCTGGGTCTGACGTTCGATGTCAACCGGGCCACGTCGGAGACCCTCGCGGAGCAGACCGAGGATCGCGGCCTGCGGCCCCTCCTCGCGCTCGTGCAGGACTACTTCACCCGCGAGATCGTCTGGGACAAGGCCTACGGAGGCACCAAGAACAACCTCGCCTTCCGGTTCACGCGGCTGAACATCAAGGAGAGCAAGAGCAAGGCGGACATCAACAAGCTGGCTCTCGCGAACATGCCCTGGAAGTCGGTCAACGAGGCCCGCCAGGACGAGGGCCGCGCACCCCTGGGCGACATCCGAGACGAGTCCAACCCCTACAACAAGCTCATGGCTAACACGCCACTGGGTCTCGTCCTGCTCGAGGACATCCCCACCGCAGCCGATGTGACCGTCGACAAGCCATTGCCGCCCACGGCTGCTCCCGCTGGCCCGAAGAAGCCCACCAGCAAGGACATGGAGGACCTCCAGAAGGCGGTCTCCGAGCTGGAGGGCGAGATCGGCTCGGTCCTGCTCTCAATGGGCGAGGACTGACCTGTCCATCCCCAATCCCATGGGGCTTCTACCTGACCAATCCCATGGTCGAGAAACCTAGAGGAAGACCATGGCAGCGACACTCGTTCTGGCCGTCTCCACGAGCTCGGGCCCGACCGTCACCGACTCGGTGACCGGCATCGACCTGATCTCGGCGGACAACGCCACCAACACCCTCGCCAACCGCCAGGCGAACCCGATCACAGTCGGCACCAGCAGCTACGAGAAGTGGATCCGGCTCAAGGTCACCGCGACCCCCGCGAACTACGTCCAGAGCTTCAAGGTGTGGTTCAACAGCACCGTGGACTCCACCACGACGCTGTACTTCACCGGGGCCTTCGTGACGTACCAGCAGGGGACCACGGCTGCATCGACGATCTCCGACGCCGCCGCGACGACCTACACCGCCGGCAACAAGGCCGTCTGGGACAACGCCCAGTACACCGCAGCCCAGCTCAACGCCTACACCAAGTACCTCGTCATGCAGCTCGCCGTCGGGGCGACCGCAGGGCCCGGAAACTGGACGCAGCAGACGGTCAACTACTCCTACGACGAGGCGTAGTTCTCGATAGCATCTACCAAGGGGAAGTCGCCGCTGTCCCCCCTCCGGCGGCTTCCCCCCAATCCTCATCCTCTGGAGGGATCGTGAAGACAGTCCTGGTTACAGGCGGCAACGGGTTCATCGGTCGCTACGTCGTGGAGGAGCTGGTCAGCCGTGGATACGCCGTCTCGGTCCTCGACACCCGATACCGGATCGCACCCCATGCCACCGTCGTCCTCGGGGACGCCAGGGACGCCACCTCCGTCACCGAGGCCGTTTCCCACGCCGACGGTGTCATTCACCTGGCTGGGGTTCTCGGTACACAGGAGACGGTCAGGAACCCTCGCCCTGCGGCGGAGACGAACATCCTGGGGGGGTTGAACGTCCTCGAGACCTGCTCCCAGCACGGCGTGCCGCTGGTTGTCATCTCCGTCGGCAACTACTGGATGAACAACACCTACTCGATCACCAAGCACACCATCGAGCGGTTCGCGGACATGTACGCCCGCTTCCGCGACTCGCGGGTGACGGTGGTGCGGGCCCTCAACGCCTACGGCCCACGGCAACTGGCGGCGGGACCCTACGGTCCGTCCAAGGTCCGCAAGGTCATGCCCAGCTTCATCTGCCGGGCGCTGTCGGGCGAGCCCATCGAGATCTACGGCGACGGCGGCCAGATCATGGACATGATCCACGTCAAGGACGTGGCCCGCATCCTCGTCGGGGCGCTGGAGAAGACGGACCGCGACGGACCGCAGGCCACCTTCGAGGCCGGCACTGGGCGGCGGACCACCGTCAACGACATCGCCCACCTCACCGTGGCGGAAGTCGCCAGGCAGGGCGGACCGGTCGTGGACGTCGTCCATCTCCCCATGCGCTCAGGCGAGGACGCGGGGTCGGTGGTGGTCGGGGACCCGCTGACGCTGGAGCCGCTGGGCATCGGGAGCCTGATGCCGCTCGAGCAGGGGATCGCCGAGACCGTGGAGTACTACAAGGGATACCTGGAGCGGGGATGATCGTCGATGTCGTGCTGTTCGACGACGAGTTCGACGTCCTCGACTGCCGCCTCAACGAACTCCGTGGGGTCGTCGACCGGTTCATCCTCTGCGAGGCCAACGCGGCCTTCTCCGGCGTCCCCAAGCCGTACCACCTCACCGCAGCCGACGACCGCTATCCCGACGTGACCATCGTGAGGGCGGACACGCTCGACGCCACCGGCCACCGGACGCGGAGCATGCCCTGGATCAGGGACGACACGACGGAGTTCTGGTGGCGCGAGGACGCCCAGCGGAACGCCGCGAGGAGCCTCGTCGCGGCGCTCCCGGGCGATACCATCGTCATGTACGGGGACCTTGACGAGATCCCCAGGAGGTCCGTGGTCGAGCGGTTCCGTGGAGATCCACGGCTGCTGATGATGACGCACCTCGTCTACTCGACGAGGCAGTACAAGACCGATCCTTGGCCAGGGACGGTGATCGGGCGGCGAACAGACCTCGGGGATGACGTGCTCCGGGTCCGCGACCATCGCCTGTCCTACGCGAAGATCCACGATGCCGGGTGGCACCTGTCGTGGTTCGGGGGCGAGGAGCGTCGGAACCGGAAGCTCGCCCATACGGCCCACCAGGAGCTGGCCGGTGCCGACCTCGCCGCGACGATGATCCACGTCGACGGCGTGACGGCGCTGGAGCCCTATACCGGCGACCTCCCGTCGTGGGTCGCGGAGGAGTGGACATGAAGGTGCTGGTCACCGGATCCGATGGCTTCGTTGGCCGGCACACCGTCGTGGCCCTGCGGGAGCGCGGCTACACCGTGCTGACCGCCGACAAGAAGGCGGGCCAGGATCTGACCGAGCGGATGTGGGTCCAGCGGCTGATCGTGGCTGAGCCCGACCTCATCGTCCACCTCGCCGGGTCCTGCTCGACGCTGGGCAGCATCTTGCGACCGCTCGACACCTTCAACGACACCGTGGTCGTGGCAGCCCACGTCGCCCAGGTCGCAGCCCGGCTCGAGATCCCGATGCTGCTCACCAGCTCGATCAAGGCCCGCGACGGGATGACGCCCTACGGGGCCGCCAAGCAGATGGTCGAGACGTGGTGTGGCGAGCTCTCGCGGAGTTTCACGTTCCCGCTGGTGATCAACCGCCCGGGGACGATCTACGGGCCGGGACAGGAGGGCTCCGAGGAGTCGGGCTGGATCGCCTGGTTCCTGCGGGCCCAGCGTGACGGGATCGAGATCCTGATCAACGGCGACGGGCTCCAGGAGCGGGATCTGCTCCACGTCTCTGACTACGTCGAGCTGTTGATGCTCCAGGTGAAGTCGCCCGACTTCTACGCTGGCCGGACCTGGAACGTCGGCGGCGGG